>Ga0172375_10007146_pt1 | contig 15381 bp, 13 predicted proteins | sample LakKiv1m_FD_114537 | JGI IMG/M metagenome (GOLD analysis project Ga0172375, IMG submission 114537) | Freshwater microbial communities from Kabuno Bay, South-Kivu, Congo - kab_092012_11.1m | ecosystem: Environmental > Aquatic > Freshwater > Lake | place: Democratic Republic of the Congo... | reverse complement strand
TCCAAAATTTGTTTTGATTTTCTCAACTATTTCTCCAAAGGTTGTTTCTTTTATTTTTTCTGCTATTGTTTTGGCATCTTTTTCATTATCATATTCTTTTTCTAAATAGATTTCCATCGTTGGTGTTGATGGTGTTTTTCTTGCGTCAAAAATTTCTATAAGTCTTGGTAAACCTTGTGTAATCTGCATCTCTGAAACTCCAGCAAAGTGGAATACATTAAGAGCCATCTGAGTTGATGGTTCTCCAAAGCTTTGAGCAGTTAAAATTCCAATTGCCTCTCCTGGAGAAATTACTCTGTTCTTGTGCATGCTTGCTACTTCCATGCCGTCATCACCATACATGAATTGAATTACATTATCAGAGCCGTCTCTTACTGTTTTATCATAGTTAACCTTTAAGTCTTGCAGAGCATTTGCAAGTCTTCTGTATAGGTAACCTGATTTTGGTGTTCTTAAGGCAGTATCCATCAGCGAGTCTCTTCCTGTAATTGCTCCAAAGAAGAATTCATAAGGCTTGAGTCCTTTCATGAATGGACTCATAATAAATCCTTTTGCTTTAGGTGACAAGTCATTTTCCTTAAAGAAAGATAGTGTTCTATTTGTATAACCTATTCCAATTCTTTTACCCCATAGAGACTGCTGACCTACGCAACAAGCCATCTGAGTTATATTAAGTATATTTCCGCCAGAACCAGATAAAATCATTGTATTAATTGGATTATCACGAGGGAATTCTTGCTTAACTATCTGACCTATTTTTGTACGTACTTCGTTAAGTATTTGGATTATCTTGATTTCTCTTGATTCTTCCTTTGTTTTTCCTGGTATGATTTCAAGTGTTCCTTCATAATAAGAATCAATTATCTTATTTGTTTTTTCTTCAGCTTCATTTACTATTTTTGTTGTTGTCTCTTCTACTTTTTTATTAACTTTAAGGTCATTTATTGAAATAGTGAATCCGCGTTTTGAAAGATATTTTGTTCCAAGCGCAAATACTTTATGTATTGTATCAAGTGTTTTTTCTCTGCCAGATGTTTTATCTAATTCTGCTATGAGAGCTCCATTTTCAACTCCAAATAGTTTATCGTCGACAACTCCTGATTTTAGGACTCCTTTTTCTATATTGAATGTTTCTTCTGAAGATTTTGTTTTAAACTTGAAGTCTATTTCTGGAAGAGTTTCAGAGAATATCTCTCCGCCCTCAAAACTTTTCTTGCTTAGGTTTGAACTTATTCCTGCCTCGTATAATAATTGGGCTGTATCTGATTTGTTTAAATTTGCAAGATTCAAGAGATAGTTTCCTGTTGTTGCATCTGCGATGCAACCAATAAGATTAGTATTATTTTTCGGAGACATTAAGTTTTGATTTACATCCAATAAGATTTGAGCTTCTGCTCTTGCTTCTTCTGTTTGAGGAACGTGTATATTCATTTCATCTCCATCAAAATCAGCATTGTATGGGAAAGCGACAGCAGGATGCAGTCTAAAAGTTTTGTAAGGTAGGATTTTTACAAAGTGTGCCATAAGGCTTGCTTTGTGAAGCGAAGGATGACGATTAAACAAAACAATATCTCCATCTCTTAAATGTCTTTCAACTATATAACCCGGAGCTAGTTCTGCTATTATTTCATCTTTTAATTCAGAAATTATTTTCTTACGTTTTCCGTCTGGTCTAATTACATAATTTGCTCCAGGATAACCTTCTGATTTGATTAATTTCTTTAAGTATTCAATGTTAAGTGTGGTAACTGATTCATTTACAGTAAGTGTTGTTGCAATTTCCTTAGGTATTCCAATTTGGTTTATTTTTAGATTTGGATCAGGAGAGATAACTGTTCTGGATGAGAAATTAACTCTCTTACCAGCAAGGTTGTGTCTTATACGTCCTTCTTTACCTTTTATTCTTTCTGTAATTGTCTTAAGTGGGTGTCCTGATCTATGTCTTGCTGGTGGAACTCCTGCCATTGAGTTATCATAAAAAGTTGTAATATGATACTGCAGTAAATCCCATAAATCATCAATAATAACTTCTGGTGCTCCTGCATTTAGATTTTCTCTTAATCTTTGGTCTGCTCTGATTATATCTCCTAACTTGTGTGTTAAATCATCTTCACTTCTCTCGCCTGTTTCTAGTGTAATACTTGGGCGAACTGTTACTGGTGGGACAAGAAGAACAGTTAGAACTCCCCATTCTGGCCTTAGAACTTCTGGATTAATTCCTACATATTTTAAGTCTTCATTTGGAATTCCTACTAAGATATCTCTAATTTCGTCAGGAAATATTCTTTTCTTGCCTTTCTTGAATGTAAGTGGCTTGTCAAGTTTTACTTTTTCCTGAAGGTTTCCGCAGTGTGGGCATTTTTTTGCATCTTTTGCTTTTTTTATTCTTTCTTTAAGAATAGGATAGTCATTTGCTTTTTCTTCTGACAGTAAGAATTTTCCGCAGTGCTGACAGAAACATCTTAAGCACATTTCAATTATGGGTATATACTTAATATGTATAACTGGTCTTGATAATTCAATCATTCCTGGGTGTCCTAGACATTCTTTTAATCTTCCTCCGCAAGTTCTACATCTAACTCCAGGATCAATTGCTCCTAATCTGAGGTCCATTAATCCGCCATCAACAGGATAACCATCTATATCATAAAGTTCGGGTGTTACTATTCTGGCTGTTGCTATTTTTTTTATTTGTTCAGGATTCAAAAGTGAAAAGTATAATCCTTCAATCCTTTTCTTTATTGGTCTTATCATTTTTTAACTTAATTCTATGGTATGTTTAGTTTGAGGGGCTCGAGTTGCTAATCTTCCACCACTTTCGCCGCAATCATCTTGAGCCAACATTGATTCTACTGCTTTTATTGTTAGCCTAATTCCTATTGGAATTTTCTGAGCTTTCTGGTGTCCTGGCTTACTCAAGCCACAATTAGCAAAATACTCTCCAAGCATTGCTAAACTAGGTCTTCCTGAAGTTGAATCTCTAACTATTCCATCAGCACCCATGCAATACACAGGAGTTGGTGCTAGGGGGTCAACTACTATGCTCTCATTATATCTTGTTGGTAATACTATCATTGTTCGTATTTATTTTTTAAATCAAATTTAGTTGCTAAATGTAAGCCCTGTATTTCGTCAATTAAAAGTTTGAAAGCATATGACATTTCAACAGGCTCTGTTTCTTGACTTTTACATAAAGGACAATAAGTCTTCTCGTGTATGCTATCTTCAACAGCAACATAACCGCATTTTGTACAAATTGGAATAACAACTTTATCTGAATCATATCTTTCTTTTAATAAAAGTGAAGCCCCGTGCGCAACTAATGCTTCCTGCTCCATTTCTCCTAATCTTAATGCTCCTCCACGAGCTCTGCCCTCAATAGGCTGTCTTGTTAATAGTGTAACCTTACCAGAAGCACGAGCATGCATTTTATTACTTACCATATATTTTAATTTTTGGTAGTAAAGATTTCCTACAAAAATCTTAACTTCCATTATTTTTCCTGTGATTCCGTTGTAAAGTGTTTCTTTTCCGTCGTATCTGAAACCAAGCATTTTCAAATGATTTTCAAAATCTTCTATTTTGGCTTCATTAAAACCTGTTCCGTCCATTATTTTTCCACTTAGGGCTCCAATTTTTCCTGCAAGCAATTCTATCAAATAACCAACAGTCATACGACCAGGAATACCGTGTGGATTGAATATTACATCTGGTTTTATTCCTCTTGATGTGAAAGGCATATCAGCTTCTTCTATTAATGCACCAACAACTCCTTTTTGACCATGTGATGTTGCAAATTTATCTCCGAGTTCAGGTATTCTTAAGTCTCTTGTTCTAACTTGAACAATCCGGTTTCCATCTCTATTCTCTGTTAAGAAAATTGAATCAACAACTGCTTTTTCTTCTTGCCTTATAACGCTTGAACCTTCTTTTCTTGCTTTAACTGAAATTTCTCTTGATTCAGATAAGAATTTTGGAGGAGACGTCTTTCCAATTACAACTTCTCCTGAATCAAGTTTTGCTTCTGGATAAACTATTCCATCAGCTTCAAGATATCTATAGCTTGTTTCTGTCCTGTAGCCTGATGTTCCTTTTTCTGGAATCTCTATTTGGTCTTTTAATCCGCCAGGATATTTTAATTCAACAGAAGTATAGGGTCTGAAATAAGTGCTTCTTCCAAGTCCTCTCTCAACGCTTGCTTTATTCAAGATAAGTGCATCTTCCATGTTATAACCCTCGTGAGTCATAAGGGCTACAACCATGTTTTGTCCTGATGGATAAACATTAAGGGTATCATAGACAAAAGTTCTTACAATTGGTTTTTGAGGATAGTGCAAAACAGAAACATCAGTATCAACTCTGCATAGGAAATTACCCGCATATAATCCAAGGCTCTGCTTTTGAGTCTTGCTTCCCCTCATAAGTCTTGCACTCTGGTCATAATTTGGGAAAGGAACAAGAGAAGTAATTGTTCCAAATAAGTCTGTCTTATCTATTTCTAGATGGGTTGTTTCATTTGAGATATTTTCTTTTGTTAGGGCAACAAGGCAATTTTCTTCTTCAGCAGCATCGACGTACTCTATTATTCCTTTTGACATTAAATCATTCCATGTTAATCTATCTTCTTTTATCTCTTCTAAATGGCCTTCTTTTAATTTAGGTTCTCCACCATCAACAATAATTAGTGGTCTAAGAACCCTTCCTATTTCAGTTGAAATTGAAACAGTATCAAGCTGCTCATCATATCTTACGCTTAATTGATAGTGCAACTCACCAGAACGTCTTTTATTTCTTAAATTAAAGATAAATTTTTTATGGTCTTCAACAACACCCATGAAAATTCCATTGAAAAACACATCAGAACCCCTTACATCTTTATCTTTCTTTAAGCCGATTTCAGTTAAAGCAGATTCAAATGCTTTTTCATCAAGTTCCGTTCTTGTTGAGACTTTAGCAAGGATTGCAAGATTTTTTCTCAAGCCGATTTCAGTTCCTTCAGGTGTTTCTACTGGGCAGAATCTTCCATAGTGAGTCGGATGAAGGGTTCTTGCTAAGAAGTTTTCCTGTTCTCCTGGAAGACTTGAAGAAACTCTTTGCAGTTGAGATAGAATAGCAAGATAATTAGTCTTATCCATATTTTGTGTAACCCCCGTTCTCTCGCCAATCCAGTTTCCTGTTGCAATGGAGCTTTCAATACGATGAGTGAATAGAGTTGATTTTGCGATGGTTTTTAGTGAATAAAATTTCTTTCTCTTCTGGATTTTTTGAAGAGAGTGCTGTATATCTCTTATAAGAATGTTTAAATTAACTCTAAATAAATCAGCTAGTAAATCTCCTGAAAGTCTTACTCTTTTATTTGCATAGTGGTCTTTATCTGTAACTCTATCAGGATTACCCTTCGCGATTAAGAATTGTTTTATTAATTTGCAGAGTGTTATTGCTTTTTCTTCTCTTTTTGCTTTATCAAGCCCGATGTGGGGTAAGAGATAAGAGTCAATTCTTTGTTTTATTCTGTCAATAATTTCTTTTTTTGTTCCTTGAAGAGAAGTTTGCTCTGCAATTTTCATCATTGCATCTTCTTGAGTTTGTATGTTTGCATATTCGTAAAGATTAACTATAACTTCATCTGTTTCTTTTCCAATGTAACCTGCAATGTCAGACTCTCTTGTTAACCCAAGTGCTTTAAGAATTATTACTGCAGGAATATTCTTGAAACGTGAGAAAGATAATTCAATTATTCCTTCTGGTGTATCTGTTATTGAAATTGGAATTCTGTAGCTGCCCCTTCTTGAAAATAGCCTAAGCATGATTTTTCCCTTGGAATGTTCTATGAACGGTTGATTTTCTGCTAAGTCTTCTGTCATTACCATAACCCTTTCATTACCATTTATGATAAAGTAACCGCCCGTGTCAAGAGGGTCAATGTATAATTTTATTAATTCTTCTTTTGTTTTTCCGAAGATGTTGCATATGTTGCTTTTAACTATTAGAGGCATGTAACCTATTTCAACTTCTTGAGATTCAATTTGACTGCCTTGTTTTATTGTAATTTCAAGATAGACTGGAGCAGAATAAGTTAAGTTTCTAAGTCTTGCTTCTGCTGGAGTGATTGGATTTGGGCTTCCATCAGCTTCATGAATAATTGGATTTCCAACTCTTATTTTTCCAAGATTTATTTCTATATCTTCTTCTTTTGGAAGTGATTCTGAAATTTCTTGAACAATTTCTTGCATACGTTTCTCTATGAAATTATTAAAAGAAGTTATGTTGCTCTCTACAAGGCTGTGCTGCTCGAGATATTTCCTTATGAGTAAGTATTTATCTTTTATATCAAGTTTCATTTTATAATGTTACGACGCGAAAATAGATTACTGTGTTATCTTCTTCCTTTCTTTCTATTTTAATTACATCACCAACAGACGCATTTTCAGGAAGTCCTGCATCATCTATTTTTATTTTAGGTAATTGAGAAAGAGAAATATTATATTTTTCTAAAAGTTTGTCTATCTCCTCTTGTTTTAGTATCGTGTGTTTTGGCTGCAGAATGTGTGGCATTTTTGATATTATTTTTATTAAAATTTGAATTTTAATTTGCTTAATTTTACCCGTAAAGTGATACAAAAATTTAGCTTTTGCATAATTACAACTAAGCGATTATAAAATAAATCCAAGGTAGGTTTTTAAAGCTTTTGGTGTATGCTAAAAATAAGTAAAAAATCAAAAAATTAGAGTTTTTGTGCTTAGAATACTAGTCAGATTGTTCAGCTAACTTTGCTTGATTCTCTTTAAATCTTATCTTGTACATCTCTTTTTGAACTTCTGATTGAATTCCCATCTCTTGAGTTAATAATTCTACAAGTTTTGGAGTCATTACGCGTGTATCTTTATTAGTAGGAAAATCCGGATTTGTTCCTGGCGAAATCCAACCAGCATTTTGTCCAAAATAAAGTTTTGGCCTAGCTCCTTGCATTCCAACATACCATTGATTGCCCTGAGAATTATTTATGGGTTCATATACTGCTTTTATAGTTCTGTCAAAATCTACTTGTTCAATTGGTAGCATGGGCCTTGCTTTATCTGCCCAAGTTTCAAACATTCGATATCCCTTAAATATGCAGGCTGCAACTAAAGTGCTAATAGCCATAGTTCGAGCAAATTTTAATTTTATAGCAGTTTCATATTTCATACATAAGCGATGTAGGAATCATTTATAAATCTTACTATTGTTGTCTCTTTATAGTTACATATTTACTTGCTTTTAGTTAGATTTAAATAGTCTAGAACACTAATAGAATTACGAGTGGGATAGCTTACTCCGGAAATATGTTATTAAATTAACAATTGGTGCAAAAATATCACTAATTATTTCTGAGGAAGGTCCGTCCATCCTTTGCAAGCAAAAACTTGCACTGATATGCCTAAGCATATAACTATCGATGAAAATCGAGCGTCGCGAGGCGTGGCTCTGCTACAGAGACGAGCCCATTAAATTGGGAGTGAAACGCGTACCCTAGTTGATGCAAGTGCAGAATGCACGCGTCTGGAAAAATAATATTTTTCAGGACAGTAAAGGCGCCTAAGAAATTAGAGCGTCCTTTCCTGTAGTAGAATGTAAGCACAAAACATTCCTTATTTGTTAAGGAGTTTTGACATAAGGCGGCTTATTTCCCACTCTTTTCTTTTTTTATTTTATTACTGAAACTTCATTCTGAATAATCTGGCTAAGTGTTTGTCTTTTTCTTATTAAATGCGGTCTTCCTTTTAAGTCAATCATAACTTCTGCAGCTTCTGGATAAGAATTATAATTTTTTAAAGGCATTCCAGCACAATAAGCTCCTGCTCCCCCAACGACAAGTTTGTCTCCTCTTGAAACTTTTGCTAATCTTCTTGTTCTTAGAGCTTCTGGATCGCCTTCAGCGGGTGTAAGAATCTCGCCAGAGTCACAACATTTTCCTGATACAATATAATCTTCGACTTCTCCAATATCATTAAATGCATATACTACAATTGGATGTTGGGCTCCGTATAAGGAGGGTCTTGCTACTTCTGTTGCTCCTGTATCTGTTATAATAAAACTGTATTTTGGTGTTCGTTTTAAATCTTCTATATTAGCAACAACCGCCCCCGCATTTGCAACTAAAAATGTTCCAGGTTCTATTTCTAGTCTTAATTCAATACCTGTTCTTTGTGCAAATCTTGAAAAAGCTTCTGCAATAGGCTTGCCACACTCTTGCAAATCTGTTGATTTATCTATGCTCATTCTTCCAACTTTATAACCCCCACCAAGATTTAGTGTTCTTATGTCATAGCCAGCATCTAAAAATCTTTCAACTATATTCAAACTCATTAAAGCCGCTCTTTTCCAAATTTCTGGCTTGCTTCCAGAACCAATATGAGTATGAATTTTATTTATCTTTAAATCATATCTCTTTGCTGCTTCTATTATTTCTGGAATTTCATCATTCCATACTCCAAAACTTGAAGCAGGACCACCCGTATTTGTTCTGTTTGTTCCTCCACTCCCTAAACCAGGATTAACTCTAACTGAAACTTCAGAACCAGGAAAAACAGAACCATAATTTCTTAATTGAAAAATAGAACAAGCATTATATCTTACTCCACCTTCGAGAGTTCTTCTAATATCTGCTGGTGCTAATTGCGCAGTTAACATTATTTGTTCTGGTGGTATTCCTGCTATTATTGCTCTTTCAACTTCAAATTCAGAAGAAGCATCAATATGAATTCCTAGATTACGAAATATTCTTAAAATATTTGAATTAGGATTAGACTTCATTGCATATCTTACTGTTAATCCAAAGGCATTTGGAAAAGCAAGAGCAAGTCTAGCTTGTTGTTCTAAGATTTTTTGAGAATAAACAAATGTTGGTGAACCAAAACTTGAAACAATTTCTCTTACTTGGTCAGCGTCGCGAAAAATAGGATTATGCGGTTCAAGAATATCATATTTATCTTTTGTAGGCATTTTAGAATTACATCTTTGCTTTTAATAATTCTGCTCTTGAAAATGAGCTGTAGTAAGTTGCTGGAATATCTAACATTGTTTTAGCACCAAAAAAATATGCTTCAACTTGGTCTCTTGTGTCTTTATCTTGTATGGCTGCACTTAGAACTTTACCTTCTCTATGTAATCTATTACATGCTCTTGCACAGGCAACTAAAATATTTCCTGTTGCTTCGGGGTTACTAGCCCATTGATTTCTATATTCTATTAATGCCTTATTTCCTTGTCTTGTTTCTCCAGAAGTCATAACAAAACCGCCATGAGACATTTGTTTTTTTCTTTCTGCAATTTGTTTAGGGGTTTCTATTGTTACTGTGGTATTGTAATCTGCATAATATTTTGGCATTGTTATTATTATTCTTCTAACTGCTTCTTCATCTGCGCCAGGTTTTAATGCAATATAACAGTCTCTAGTATGTTTTTGTCTTGTTGTTAATTCTGGTTTAGTTCCACTTCTAACTGCTTTTAATGCTTTTTGAATAGGAATGGTATATTGAATTCCATCTAAAACACCGGGTACAGCACGAATTGCTTGAGAGTGACCTTGACTTACTCCTGGACCCCAGAAAGTATAATCTTTTGAGCCCGGAATAAATGCATTTCCTAAAACTCTTTCTAATGAGAATGTTCCTGGATCCCAGCCACCACAGATAACTGCTGTGTGTTTATGAAATCTTGCAATTCCATCAATCATTCTTTCATATTCAGGAATATCTGCATGAGTATCAAAACTGTCAACTATATTGGAATGTACAGCAAAAATAGGACCTTGTACTCGTAAATCTGTAGCAGAACCTCCACATAGAATTGCAACATTACTTGAAGCGGCAAGCGATTCAATAGCTTTAAGACTATTCGCATCTCTAACAACAGTAGGATCGAATCCTGTTTCTTTTATAACTCTTGCAGGATCTCTAGAAAGAATTCCAGTCATAACAACATCATCTACTTTTTGTAGAGCTTGGCAAACTCCCTTACCAACATTTCCCCAGCCCACAATTGCAACTCTAGTTAGACTTGTCATTATAGATGTATAAAAACTCAGTTTAAAAACAAAGTTGAATTTTAATATATATTTTAGATGATATATTTTATTATGGGTTAATATTTATAAATGGATGATAAATATAAAATTTGGGTTAAAATGCCAGAAAGAACACCTGTTTTGATTAGCGGACTTGGAGAAAAAGGCAAAGGCCAAATGTCTTTGGCTGTTCTCAATAAAATGAGGGCTTCTGAAGAATTTGAAATTCTTCCTTATGGATTAACTGCTGAGGATACTTCTTCTGGATTTTGTGATCCGAGAAATAATCAACTTGGTTTATCTTTGATTAGGCCTAGTGAATTAGAAGCAGGTTTTGGAGCAATTAAAAGAGCCCTTAAGGGCAGAGGAGGAGTTGCTGTTGATTTTTCTGTTGCCAGTGCAATTTTGTCTAATGCTCAGTATTCTACAAGACTTGGACTGCTTCCTATTATTGGAACTTCTGGAGGAGATGTAGGAAAATTAGATGAACTTGCTAGAGAATCAGGAGTTCATATTCTTTATGCCCCTAATATGGCGTCTGCTGTTGTTTCTGTTAAATATAATCTTGAAGATTTTGCAGCTCGAGTTCCTCTTGGATTATGTTTTTGCGAGGGTTCTGTTTGGGAAAGCCATCAAAGAACAAAAGACAAGACAAGTGCTACTGCTAAAGATATTGTAGCATTGCTTAATACTAAACTTGGTGTTAGAATAAGTGAAGCAGATATAACAAAAATCAGAAAGCCTGAAGAACAACTAAGAATGGGTGTTGCTCAAGAATTTCTTGATGGACAGGGCTGGCATAGTTATTTTTTAAGAGCAACTAATGCAGAAGGAGCAGAACAACTTAAAGAATTTTCTAGTTTTCTTTGGATGAATATGTTTTGCGATACAAATCCTGCTCTGAAAGGTTACTCGCCAATTGCTCAAAAGCCATATCTGGCTCCTGCTGAAGCAGGAGAATATCCTCTTTTATTATATGGTTGGGGCTCGCCTAATAGTGATGTGTTTGTTTCACAAAAACATACTCCTGGAGAATTAACTTTAGTTCATAATGTTAATGGCCGTGGTCCTTATGCTGATGGAACTATTTTTGGAGCAAGAGTTCAACTTGCAAGACAAGCAAGAAAAGAGCCTGCAAGAGCTAGTTCAATGGTAGATGCTCTTTATAAAAATTAGATAAGATTACCCCTTTAATTACTAGCTTGGTGGACTATCTAACTCAGTTACCCAAGCCAGTTTTCTAGCTAATTCTTCTGCGGCTAGATAACTTGGCTCTGTATTATCTGTATTAATTTCAAATAAAACTCTATCGCCGCAGCGGCATTCCATCATTAATACATTCATTACATTTTTTGCACTTTCTCTCATTTGCATTCTCGGATTAGTTAAATAAACTTCTCCTGAATATTGGCTTGATAGTTTTGTTATGAAAGCAGAAGGTCTTGCATGAAATCCAAAAGGATTTCTTATGGTTGCTTCTAACCTTACTACTTTATCTCCACGAGTTACTAATGTTGGTTCATATTCTAACATAATAATATAAATTATTAAGAGATTATAAGTATGATTGCATTTGAGAATATATTCTAAATTGTAAAGCAAAAACATTTAAAAGCGCTTTTGACAACTAATAATATAGATATTTATCTCGTATGGGAGGGTAGCTCAGCGGGAGAGCACTACGCTGAAGACGTAGGGGTCGGGAGTTCGACTCTCCCCCCTCCCATCCTAAGACAACCTAACGGTTTTCTTGTGGTTCAACTTTCCCAGAGTTTGCGAGAGTAGAACTTTTCTAATTTTTCTCCTCGAGAAATGTCTAAATTGTCGAGTGGTAAGATAGTTATAAATAGTTTAAAACATTTGGTTTTACGTCGGTTGTCCTGGAAAGGATGTGACCATGAAAGCCTCTGTTTGGCATTCAGCTATTAATAGGGAGACAGGACTATAACTCTTCCTACGAAATCTGTGCTACTCAAGCTTAGCCCCATGGCGCGAAGAAGATAACCTTTAAAACATGTCAATAGGTTAAGATTCGAGTTGGCGCTGTTTAAGGCACTTCTTCACCGAGTCCTAATCATAAAAAATACAAAAAATAATTATGGCTAAAAGAAAAAAAAGAACAGCAAGAAAACAAAGAAGAGCAGGCAAGATTAGAGGAAGAAGAGCGAGCAGAAAAAGCAAAGCCTCTAAAGTAAAAAAGTTAATAAAACTTGCAAAATCAAGAAAAGGAAAGAAAAAAGTGAGAAGGAAGTAGAGGAGAGGAAACCAGCAAGATAATTTTTTATAAAAAGATAAAAGGAAAGATTTATAGGTAAGTTTATTCTTTATTCATTATGGCTGACATAAACAAATATGGAATTGGATTTTGGATTGGCGGTGGAGTTTATAGTCTCATAAATCTTATTATGAATCTTAAAGAGGCGAGTAGACAAGATATTTTGTTTTATAATTATTTAATAATTGGGGTTGCTATTATTGGACTGGTATTGAATGTTGTTCTGCTTAATAGAAAGAGAATGTAAAAATATCTTAAAAACATTTATAAATCCCCTTAACATATAAAAATTAGAAAAAGATGGTAGAGTTAAGAAGTTAAAAAATAAAAAAGCAGCTATTGAGATGTCAATGGGTGCAATAGTAAGTATTGTGCTTATTGTTTGTTTCTTAATACTCGGACTTATTCTTATAAGACAGATTTTTGGAACAGCAACTAAAAGCGTTAATATACTTGATAATAGCTTAAGTGCAGAGTTGCAGAAAATATTTGCTGATGAGAATAAAAATCTAGTTATTTATCTTGGCGATGACAAAACAGCAAGAATAAAAGCAGGTACAACTGATTTTGGTATTGGTATTGCTTCTCAGACACTTAGTAACATAAGGATTTCTAATCTTTCTGATGTTCAATACAAATTCACATTAAATGAAGACGCTCCTACAAGCTGCATTAATACCCTGGGTAAAGCAGCAACTCAAAGATTATTCCAGAATAAATTTGACACTTGGATAGATTCAAGCGGTGCTGATGGGCCTATTTCAAAATTCCAGATTAAAGTTAATATTCCTTCTTCAACACAGACATGCAAACAGCAAGTAACTGTTTATGCTCTGGATAGAACAGTTAATCCAGATGGAGACTCAATTGCAATTGATTCTTTCTATATAGAAGTCTTGAAGAAAGGTTTATTCTAATAACTTAAAACATTAGGTTTTTATAGCTCAATTATTTTTAATTAACATGGTGTTGAAACTCTTTAATACTCTAACAAGAAAGAAACAGGTGTTTAAGCCCATAATTCAAGGAAAGGTTGGGATTTATTCGTGCGGCCCTACTGTTTATTGGTATCAAACCATTGGAAATTTAAGGACCTATTTATTCAGCGATATTCTTAAGAGGGTTCTTATTTTTAATGGATTTAAAGTTAAACAAGTTATGAATGTTACTGATGTTGGCCACCTTACTAGTGATGCTGATTCTGGCGATGATAAAATGGAACGGGCTGCTGCTAAAGAAGGCAAAAAAGCTTCAGATATTGCTAATTTTTATCTTGAGGTTTTCAAAAAAGATTTTAAGAAACTTAATATTTCAGAGCCAGATATATGGTGCAAAGCAACAGAACATATTCAAGAACAAATAGACATCATAAAAACACTTGAGAAAAAAGGTTTTATCTATAGGACAAGCGACGGAATTTATTTTGATACTTCTAAATTAAAAGATTATGGGAAACTTGCTAGATTAGATATAGAAAACCTTCAAGCAGGGGCTAGAATTGATTTGGGTGATAAAAAGAATAAGACTGATTTTGCTTTATGGAAATTTTCTGAAGAACCTGGAAAAAGGCAGCAAGAATGGCAGAGTCCTTGGGGGCTTGGATTTCCTGGTTGGCACATTGAATGTTCTGCTATGTCTATGAAATACCTTGGTAATACTTTTGATATTCACACAGGAGGGATAGATCATATTCCTGTTCATCATACTAATGAAATAGCTCAGAGTGAAGCTGCGACAGGAAAGAAGTTTGTGAATTATTGGGTACATGGGGCTTTTCTTACATTTAAAGGAGAGAAAGTTAGCAAAAGTAAGGGAGGACTTTATACAATTTCTGAATTAGAAGAGTTAGGTTTCAAACCCCTTGATTATAGATTCATGTGTTTACTAACTCACTATAGAAGTTCACTTGAGTTCTCTATTGATAATTTAACTGCTGCTAAAAATGGATTAGAAGGTTTGAAAAATAGAATTCTTAATTTAAGTGTTAATGCTCCAGGTAATGAAGGAGAAAAATACTTGAAAGATTTTGCAAAAGCAGTTGAAGATGATTTGAATATGCCTCGAGCCTTGCAAGTTTTGCAGAAACTTTTAAAAGATGAAAAAGTTTCTGGCAAAGCAAAATTTTCCATAATTGAAAAGATGGATTCTGTTTTTGGACTTGATTTATTGAAGAAAGAAAAAATTAGTGTTCCTTCTGATGTTCAAAAGCTTGCAGAGGAAAGATGGCAAGCCAAGAAAATCAAGAATTTCAAGTTAGCTGATGAGCTTAGGGAAAAAGTTTTAAAGATGGGCTTTGCTATTGCTGATAGTTCTGAGGGGTATGAGGTTAAGAAGAGTTAAGATGAATATTTCCATAAGATTGATTAAAGAAAATGAGATAAAAGAAGTAGCAGAAGTGTTTAAAAAAGTTTATAATGATTTTGATGTTGGCGAGAATTGGGATTCTAAATCTGCGACTAATTTATTAAAATGTTTATTTGATAGACAACCTGATTTGTTTTTTATTGCAGAAGTAGAAGGTAAAATTGTTGGAGGCTTTGTTGCTAATATAAAACCTTGGTGGGATGGTAATCATCTAGTTGAAACAGAGCTTTTTGTAGATACAAAATATCAAAAAGAAGGCATAGGTACAAAACTTTCTAGGAAAATGTATGAAGAGGCTATAAAAAAATATAATATCTCTACTGTAGAAGGAGCTACTTTTAAAAATAAAAAATTCCCACTTGCTTGGCATAAATCAAAAGGTTTTGAGGAGAATAAAGAATGGGTTTTAATTTCAGGAGATCCTAAATTATTATTAAAAAATCTTGAATAATAAAATCATGTCCCGCAAAAAATGCCCAAACAAATGTGAGAATGAAAAGAATTGTCCATGTGATGAAACTGAGTGTGCTAGACATGGAATATGTTGCGAGTGTGTAAAATATCATCGTGAGCATCCGGAAGATGGAAAACCTGCTTGCATGTGCTGAAATGAATTTAATGTGTTATCCCATTAATATTTCCTAACGATATCTTTTTTGGATTGCTCATTTTCTTAATTTCCTTATAAAAGCTTGA
>Ga0172375_10007145_pt1 | contig 15382 bp, 14 predicted proteins | sample LakKiv1m_FD_114537 | JGI IMG/M metagenome (GOLD analysis project Ga0172375, IMG submission 114537) | Freshwater microbial communities from Kabuno Bay, South-Kivu, Congo - kab_092012_11.1m | ecosystem: Environmental > Aquatic > Freshwater > Lake | place: Democratic Republic of the Congo... | reverse complement strand
TTATAATAATGGTCAAAAAGTTGAGAAGGAAAAATTCCTGATAACACATGAAGAACTCGTTAGTAAGTTTAGTGCAACTACTACTGATTCAACGAGGATAGTTGGTCGATGGATTTACCAGAATCAGCTTTATGAAGACAAACTAATAAGGATTACCATTGATGTCCCCGAATTAATAGATAGTGATGCATTCTTTAGACAATGCAAAGAAACCTTAAAGGAAAGATTTAAGCAGATAGATGTCTGGATTTCAAGCTATACAATAGAAATGATCTAATCTTGCCCGCCGAGTCCATGACTTATAGAAAGATCCTTAACGAATTTAAAAACAATAAAATACTTGTCATCGGAGATTTGATACTCGACCGCTATATATTGGGAAAGGTAAACAGGATATCTCCAGAGGCGCCTGTGCCTGTTGTTGAGGTTACGGATGAGAATTTCCTTCTCGGAGGCGCTTCGAACGTTGCAAACAATATAGTATCTCTCGGAGGTCATGCGACAATAGTTGGCGTGGCCGGCAATGACAGGGCCGGGGAAGTGCTGATGCGGATGCTTGGAGAGAAAGGCGTACAGTGCGATGGTGTCTTTTTGGGCCCAAGATCCACGACAGTCAAGACAAGGGTAATAGCCCATAATCAGCAGGTGGTGAGGTTTGATAGAGAAAATAAAGATAAGGTTGACGGCAAAGTTTTTAGAGAGCTTCTGGGATATATACGCAGCGCAGTGCAAAACAATGATGCAGTGATTATATCTGATTATAAGAAGGGTGTTGTATCTTCTGAACTTGTAAAAGAGGCGCTTAAACATTCGAGGCCAGGAAATATCTTTGTCTCTGTTGATCCAAAGGTAGGTCATTTTCACTGTTACAAAAATGTTTCACTTGTTACACCTAATGTCATGGAGGCATCTATTGCATCAGGCCTAGAAATTAAAGATGAGAAATCTCTCATAAATGCAGGGAGGGCGCTTTTAAGAAAGATACCATGCGATGCAGTACTGATTACCCGCGGGGAGCATGGCATGAGCCTTTTTAGAAAGGATAAAAAAGAGGTGCATATCCCTACTGTGGCAAAAAATGTATACGATGTTACCGGAGCTGGAGATACAGTAATAGCAGCTTTTACTATTGCATATGCAGCAGGTGCAAGCATGGAAGAAGCGGCAGTTATCGCAAATCATGCAGCAGGAATTGTTGTTGGCGAGGTCGGCACGGCAGTGGCAACACTGGAACAATTACGTAGATCATTGAGATTAAATCGGGGTAAATAATTAACTAATGACAAATAGGGTTTTGATATGGCAAAGGCAGTAGCATTATTCTCAGGAGGTCTTGACAGCACACTTGCGATCCTGACAATGCTCAGGCAGAGTGTTGATATTAATGCAATAGTATTCCAGACACAATTTGGCTGCGTAGCTGACGAGGCTTTATCCTCTAATGACCCTTTTTCTGTTGCGGAAAAGTTTGGATTTGGGGTTAGACTCTGCAACCTGTCGGATAAATTTATAGAGATAGTAAAAAATCCCGAGTTCGGCTACGGCAGGAATATGAATCCGTGCATAGACTGTAGAATCCTGATGCTCAAAGAGGCAAGAGTGGTTATGGATACGGCGGGAGCGGATTTCATCATAACAGGCGAGGTGCTCGGCCAGAGGCCGATGAGCCAGAGAAGAGATACATTCAATCTTATCGACAGAGAGGCAGGAGTTACAGATTATGTGTTAAGACCACTCAGTGCAAAACTTCTGAAAATCACTTTCCCCGAGGCAAAAGGAATTATTAAGAGGGAAATGCTTTATGGCTTCAATGGACGTTCGAGAAAGCCACAGAAGGCTCTTGCAGAAGAGTTCGGACTTATAGATTACCCCTCACCTGCCGGAGGCTGTCTTCTGACAGAACCAAATTATGCACACAGGCTTAAAGACTTATTGACCTATGATCCTGCCCCAGGTTTTAGAGATGTTGACCTGTTAAGAATAGGCAGACACTTTAGATTCTCTCCTTCGTGCAAGATTATCGCGGGCAGGAACAAGACAGAGAATGCGGCAATACAGTCCATGTCCATGAATGGTGATTGGCTATTGAAGGTTGAAGGGTACGGAAGCCCGGTGACATTAGTATCCGGGGAAATCACTGATGAAGCATTAAAGGCGGCAGCCTCTATCTGTGCAAGATACTCTGATGTAAAGGATATTTCTCTCGTGGAAGTAGCAGTCTTTAAGAAAGGGAGTTCATTCAGGTTAAAGGTTCAGCCAGCAGGCACTGACCTTCTTGAATACTATAGAATAGAGAAAAAACAAACTCTCAATTGCTATTAATAAATTCACTTTTTACAGTCGTACAAGCACGCCTTTCGACCTCAGGTATTCCTTTGCCTCCTTAATTGTGTATTCCCTGTAATGGAATATAGATGCTGCAAGGACTGCATCTGCCTTTCCATATGCGAGCGCTTCATAAAGATGTTCAAGTGTCCCGGCCCCTCCTGAAGCTATGACAGGTATAGAGACAGACTCTGATATAACACGGGTTAATTCAATATCATATCCTTCTTTAGTCCCATCCTTATCCATACTTGTAAGCATAATCTCACCTGCTCCAAGTTCTTCCATTTTTTTTGCCCATTTGATGGCATCTATACCTCTTGGTTTTCTGCCTCCATGGGTATAAACCTCCCAACTTAGTTTGGAGTTAGGAGTTTGGAGTTTGGAATTACTATTTTTTGAACTCTGAACTCTGAACTCTGAACTTTGAACTCTTTTTGCATCAATTGCCACCACGATGCATTGGCTGCCAAAGCGCTCAGCAGCTTCTCTTATGAAATTTGGATTGTTGACCGCTGCCGTATTAATGGATACCTTATCGCACCCCGCCTTAAGAAGGTTCCTTATATCCTCGAGGGTCTTGATGCCTCCTCCGACTGTAAGGGGCATAAAAACATCTTCTGCAGTTTTCATGACAACATCCAGGATTATCTTTCTCTTTTCGTGAGAAGCGGTAATGTCAAGGAATATAAGTTCATCAGCGCCCTGCTCGTTATAGAACTTTGCATTCTCAACAGGGTCGCCGGCATCGCGCAGATTTTCAAAGTTGACGCCTTTGACCACACGGCCGTCTTTCACATCAAGGCATGGGATTATTCGTTTAGCAAGCATTTATTCTCCAAAGATACACGATACAAGATCCCCTCGTCCCTCTTTGCCATCCTTCGACAAGCTCAGGATGACAAATGTCGTGGTGAGCCTGTCGAACCATCCCTCCCTTTGGCAAAGGGAGGTTAGGAAGAAGCCTGACACACTGACCGCCTTTTAAATCTATTGCAGGAATAACAAGCATGAATTAATATAACATAAAGACTGTAACTCAACCCAAACGTTGCATAAAATGAAAGGCAGACATGCTGAAAAACAAAGAGATTGCTTCGCTATGCTCGCAATGACATGGTTTGCATTTTGCGTTTTAAATTTTGCAATTTTTGCAGCCATTTCCTATGCTGCTTCCTTGAATATTCCTGAAAAGCTTGTCTATGACCTTACATGGGCAGGCATCAAGGCTGGTACGGCATCTCTCGAGTTAATAAACGATGGGGATAGGATAAAGATTATCTCGACTGCCCGCTCAGCAAGATGGGTCTCTGTATTTTATAGAGTTGATGATAGGGTAGAAAGCACCCTTGTAAAAAATGAAAATAATCCCCCCGAATCCTCCCACTCCCCCCTTTGGAAAAAGGGTAATCCCCCTGAATCTTCCCACTCCCCCCTTTGGAAAAGGAAAAATCCCCCCATCCCCCCTTTACTAAAGGGGGGATGGGGGGGATTATCAGGTGAATCATTATTTATCGGCAAGCCAGTAAATTATAGACTCAAGCTAAGAGAAGGAAAACACAGGAAAGATAAGGAGGTCATCTTTGATGCTAATAATAGCAAGGCTACTTATATAGACCATCTTAAGAATGAAAGGAAAGTGTTTGATGTACCTGACTTTGTTTTTGACCCGATATCAGGTTTTTATTATCTCAGGACTCTCAGGCTCGAGGTTGGCAAGTCAGTTTATGTGACTGTCTTTGATAGCAAGAAGGTCTGGAATGTTGAGGTGCAGGTATTGAGAAGAGAAAAGATAACCCTTCCAATCGGCGCATTCGATACGATTGTGATTAAACCATTAATGAAATCAGAGGGTATATTTTATCGGAAGGGTGATATAATTATCTGGCTTACAGATGATATAAAACGCATTCCTGTTATGGTGCAGACAAAGGTCAAGATTGGCTCGATTGTAGCAACTCTTGTAGGAGGCAGTTTTTGAAAGTATCTCTCATTATAACCACATACAACAGTCCCTTAGCTCTAAGAAAAGTGATGGACAGTATATTAATCCAGACCCGACTACCGGATGAGGTAATTATAGCGGATGATGGATCAGGGGATGATATTGCCCAAGTAGCAACGGGTTTCTTGGAAATTGCTCCATTTCCTGTTTTTCATGTATGGCATGAAGATAAAGGGTTCAGGGCTGCAAAAATTAGGAATGAGGCTATAAAAAAGGCAACAGGTGAGTACATAGTAATACTGGATGGCGACTGCATCCCGAATAGACATTTCATGTACGACCATATGGCTTTAGCAGAGGAGGGCTTCTTTGTTCAGGGGAAGAGAGTCCTCTTAAGTGAAAAGGTATCAACTTTCTTCACTGCTCAGAATGCAAATTCATTTTTATATCTTTCGAGATTGGTATTTTCTAACTCTGTATCTAATAGTCATCATCTTCTTCGTATCCCGTTTTTCCCCCCCGTAAGAAGTACTAAATTAAGAGGAACAAAAAGTTGTAATATGGGTTTTTACAGAAAGGATATGCTTGCTGTTAATGGCTTTAATGAAGAATTTATCGGATGGGGCCGGGAGGATTCCGAACTTGCTGCAAGGCTTTTTAACTATGGGGTGAAAAGAAAAGAACATCCTTTTGTAGCAATTTGTTTTCATCTTTGGCATCCACCTTACCCCGTAGACACACTCGTAGTCAACGATGTGATTTTACAAAGAACAATAAATGGCAGAGGATATTTCTGTGTTAATGGAATTATTAAAAAATAAGGACATAACAGTAGACAGGTTGATGTTTTTGGGGTTCTGCGGGACATTCTTTTTTATCCCTATTGCAACATCACCTGCAGTAATCATGGGGCTTCTCACGTTATCTTTATGGATATTCTCCGGGAAATTTATTAAAGACAGGCACCTATGGCTTAAACAAAAGTGGTTTTTCCCGGTGCTTTTATTTATGGCTCTCCCATGGATAGGGCTTTTATATACAAACAATATTAAGACAGGGCTGGATTTTGCAGCAAAAAGCTATTACTGGCTTTATGCCTTTGCAATAGCTTCTTTATCGTATAAAAAATACCCGGCAAAGACTATGATTAACGTCTTTCTATTAGGACTTTTTTTTACTGTTGTTGTCTGCATTACACAGTTTGCAGGAATAATTCCTCAGGCAAAAGAAAATCAATTTGGATTTATAAATCCCATAACTTATATACTTTTCCTGGTTTTCGGAATGTTACTTTTGTCATTTTACTTTAGAAAGGCTCAAAAGGTAAAACACAAGATATTGTGTGGAGTTGGTATATTGTTATATTTTTTAAATATTTTCTTATTTATTGGCACACCGGGTAGAACCGGCTATCTCACATTTATACTTATGACCCCTTTAATAGTTTATAACCTTTTAGGACAAAAGCACATTTTTAAAATTACCACTATAGGTTTTTTAATAATTGTCATATTATTTTTATCTCCAATAGTTCAAGACATTCTAACCGATACACGGGTACACATCAAAATGTATTATCAGGGCAATCCTAACACATCAGTTGGATTGAGATTGCACATGTGGAAAGGGGCTATAAAGATATTTTTAGAAAATCCTATTATTGGAGTTGGCACTGGTGGGTATCAATCAGCCATGAAAAAATATAACTCTTCCCTCCTTAGCCCCGATTTTCAGGGATTCAGCCAACCACATAACAGTTTTCTTCACATGGCTGTCAACTTTGGGACAGTGGGTATAATCTCACTTTGCTGGATATTTTTTGTATTCTTAAAGGCAGGATGGGAACACAAAAATAATCTTATAGGTTTTTCTATATTATCTTTTGGAATAGTCGTGCTCATAGGCAGCTTAACCGATACGCAGATACTTCAGGTTCACACAGGAATATTGTTTGCATTTTTTACAGGTCTGCAAAAGGCATTAGATGAAAGATAATAAAATTTTGCTTTCTGTTGCTATTATTACAAAAAATGAAGAATATAGATTACCAGACTGCCTGAAAAGTGTCTCTTTTGCAGATGATATTGTAGTAGTTGATTCAGGCAGCACTGACAAGACAGTGGAAATCGCAAAAGAATTTGGCTGCCGAGTCTTTGTAGAGGATTGGAAGGGAGACGGACCTCAGAAAAACAGCGCGGTTAAAAAATGCAGGCATGAATGGGTGCTCATTGTAGACGCTGATGAGCGGATACCTGGAGAAACGGCACGCGAGATTAGACAGATAATAAGTGGTCCGAAAAGTGCCGATGCATATAGCTTTCCAAGGAGAAATTATTTCCATGGTAGGTGGATACGATACTGTGGATGGTGGCCTGACAGAATAGTAAGACTCATAAGAAAGAGCAATGGCTGTTTTCACGCTATAACGCATGGAAGGTGGGAGACAGACGGCGTTCTTAAAAAAATTGATGTGCCGATCGATCACTATAGTTTTACTGGTTATTCAAACATGCTTACTATCCTGGAGGCGAGGTCGACCGATATGGCAAAGGAACTCCTTGATGCAGGCAAAAAAGCAAATATATTAACACCTTTTTTACATGGGATTACCATGTTCCTTAAGGTCTATATTTTAAAATTAGGCTTTTTAAACGGATTTGACGGCTTTATTATTGCTATTACCAAAGCAGGTGGGTCATTTTTTAAATATGCAAAATTACTCGAGCTGCAGCGGCTAAAATAATGGTGGATGGATCTTGAAAATAAGCGCCTTTACATTTCTAAGAAATGCACAGCTACTGGGATATCCATTTTTAGAGTCAATAAAATCCGCACTTCCACTGTGTGATGAATATATCGTGAATATTGGAGATAGTGAAGACGATACGTTCGAGATGGTTAAAAGCATTAATAGCCCAGAGATAAGAATTATTCAGAGTCAATGGAACGAGCGGATGGGGACGAAAGGGTATGTTTACGGGCAACAGAAGAGCATTGCTCATTTTAACTGCACAGGTGATTGGGCTTTATACCTTGAGGCTGATGAAGTAATTCATGAAAGCGATATCCCGAAAATCAAAGATTCAATGCAGAGATACCTCAAAGATGACAGAGTGGAGGCATTGGCATTTGACTTCATTCACTTCTATGGGAACCATAAAACATATGTATGGAGTCCGGGCTGGTATAGAAAGGAAGTTCGTGCAATAAAAAATACTATAAGGGCATATGCTCCCGATGGATTATTTTTTGTTGTGCTTACAAGCAACAAAAAAGGCCGCTATCCAAAGGCTGCTCTTGCCAATGCCATAATATACCATTACGGCTGGATAAGAAGCGAAGAACAGATGAATGAAAAACTTAAAAGGGTTGGGAAGTATTGGAATAGCACACACTCCGAGATTGATTATTCTCAAATAGATCATAGTATTTTAAAAGAATTTAAGGGAACACATCCTGCGGTAATGAAAGAATGGTTGCCAAAGGATGTAAAATCAATTTTTAAGGCGGACCCAAACTATGTTTTAACAAAAAGGGAAAAGAAACACCGCCTGGCACTCAGGCTTGAAAAGATTTTTGGCATCGATCTGAGCAAAAAACATTTCAGTTTAGTAAGAAAATAAATCCCTCTATCACCTTTTTAAAGATACCACGGTCTTTTTTATCATGGCACATCTGGTTGAGAAACCTGATTTATGCTAAATTATATTGAATTATGAATTTGGATATATCCGAAATTTTAAAGACAAAACCATCAAATAATTGGCAGGATGATATTTCCATCGTCTGGCAGTTTTCAAAGACCTATATATGGAGACTTATTGCTGCTCTACTTTGCGGTCTGGTCTTGTCAGGCATTAATGGAGCCATTGCATGGGCTACTAAGCCTGTACTGGACTCTATTTTTGTTAAAAAATCAGCAGGTTTTTTAATCCTGCTGCCGTTTGGAATAATAATCCTTTTTTTGATGCGCGGTGTGTTCACGTATTTAACTAGCTATTTAATGAGTTCCATTGGCGCAAAAATAGTAAGGGTATTAAGGCAGGGGATATACGATAAACTGCTCACTTTGCCCATCTCTTTTTATAACAGGACTTCAAGCGGTTCTGTAGTATCGAAAGTTCTCAATGATGTAGGTATGCTAAATAATGCTGTAGCACATACCGTTAGAGACTTTTTTGTTGAGGGTGGCACAGTAATTGTGCTTGCCGGTGTGGCAATCTCAAGAAGATGGGATCTTGCTCTTCTGTCATTTATTGTGATACCGCTTATCATCTACAGCATCGGAAAGCTCGGGAAGAGAATGAAAAGAACGAGCATGGATACGAGAAGGCTCATATCAAAAGTGACAACAATACTTCATGAAAGCCTCCAGGGAATAAAGATCATCAAGGCATTCACAATGGAAAAAGAGATGGCTCACAGACAGGAAAATGCGTTGGCAGGACATTACAGAAATGTTATGAGAGAGACAAGGATAAACGAATTTTCGTCATTAATAGCAGAGATTTTGGGGGGTATTGGCGTAGCGATAATCCTGTTTTATGGGGGCCATCTTGTAATCTCAGAGAAGATTTCAGCAGGTGCATTTTTCTCATTTGTTGTGGCTATCTTAATGATTTATACACCACTTAAAAGGTTAAGCAGGGTTCATAATAATTTCCAGCAGGCAAGGGCTATTATCGAAAGAATCAGGGAAATCGTCCTTGTTGAGCCGGAAAGGCGCGGGGGGATTGAAAAAGAGATCGAAGGTAAAATTGTTTTTGATAATGTCTCGTTCCAGTATCCGTCAACACAGGATTATGCACTTAGGCATATAAATCTCGAAATCAGGCGGGGCGAACTCATAGCGCTGGTAGGATACAGCGGTGCGGGAAAGAGTACGCTTGCAGACCTTGTAGCGGGTTTCTGGTATCCGGCTGAAGGTGATGTCTTGATTGATGGTGTTAGCATTAAAGATTTATCCCTTGAATCCCTTAGAAAAGGCATTGGCGTGGTTACCCAGGATATAATGTTGTTTGACGATACGATCAAGGCAAATATCCTTTTCGGCAGACCTGCGGCCACTGACGCAGAGGTAATAGCGGCTGCAAAAGCAGCATATGCACATGAATTCATTATGGCGCTCTCGGAAGGTTATGAGGCAAAGATAGGTGAGCGTGGCGCAAGACTTTCTGGTGGGCAGAAACAGAGAATTGCTATTGCAAGAGCAATTCTCAGAAATTCGGCAATCCTTATCCTTGATGAGGCAACATCTTCCCTTGATGTAGAATCAGAACAAAAGGTTCAGAAGGCGCTGGAAAGACTGATGGTGGGAAGAACCACTATTGTAATAGCGCACAGGCTATCAACAGTAAAAAAGGCAACGAGGATTGTTGTTATGAACAGAGGAAAGATAATTCAGCAGGGCAGCCATGAAGACCTGCTTTTGCAGAGTGGACTTTATCAGGAACTATACAATATGCAGTTTGTAAGCAAGGAGTCCAATACTTCTTCAGTTTCTGCTTAAAACATAAAGAACCACATCTTGGTATAATGCAGAAGGAAAATATATAAAGAAAGTCCACGCTGCATGAGGAAATCAAAAATATGATATTTGTAGAAACATTCAAGGGAAAATCGATTACAGAACACCGTGTTGAGATCGTGGAAAGGAAAGGCACAGGTCATCCTGACTATATGTGCGATTCCATTATGGAAGCTGTTTCGGTAACTTTGTCACAGGAGTATATCAGGGAATTCGGAACAGTACTCCATCACAACATAGATAAAGGACTGTTTGTAGCAGGAAGAGTGGAGAAGCATTTTGGAGGAGGCAAGGTCCTAAAACCCATGGAACTGATTATTGGGGACAGGGCGACTCTTAAGGCTGCTGGCAGAGAAATACCGGTAGGCGACATTGCCATAGATACTGCCAGGAGATGGATTAAAAATAATATGAGATTTATTGACCCTGAAAAACACCTGAAATACCGGGTTGTTCTTGCGCCAGGTTCAGAGGAGCTAACCGATATCTTTTCGAGACCCGGGAAAGTCAGAGTTGCTAATGATACCTCTGCAGCTGTTGGGTTTTATCCTTTAAGCCCTATTGAAAATATGGTTTTTACACTGGAAAGGCATCTTAATTCAAAAGAGTTTAAAGACAGATATCCCGAAACCGGTGAAGACATAAAGGTGATGGGATTGAGGAGAGAGAATAAACTGGAGTTAACTGTTGCAATGCCGTTACTCGCCTCATACATTAGCTCTGAGGAAGAATATTTCGAGAAAAAGCGCCTCATACATGGAGAGATGGAGGGATTTTGTAAGGGCCTTCTTGGATTCAAGAAAATAGATATTCACTTTAACGCCCTCGATGAGAAAGGGAGAGGATTCGGCGGCATTTATCTGAGCCTTTTAGGGACCTCTGCGGAGGATGCTGACTCAGGTCAGGTCGGCCGCGGCAATAGGGTGAACGGGCTCATCTCCTTGAATAGGCCTCTTGGCACTGAGGCGGCAGCGGGAAAAAATCCGGTCAGCCATGTCGGCAAAATATATAATGTTCTTTCCCATAAAATTGCAAAAGAGATATATGAAAAAATAGAAGGGATAAAAGAAGTATATGTCCTGCTTTTAAGCAGAATCGGGACTCCCATTGACAGCCCGCAAATGGCTACTGCCCAGGTTCTACTTGAAAGGGGGAGGGGGATCAACGAGATAGCAAGGAAAGCAGAGGAAATTTTTGAAAAAGAACTTTCAAGAATAAATAAATTCTGCATGGAATTAAGTAAAGGTATTTATCCTATCTGTTAACCCGAATGGGCAATTTCTTGGATGAAATCTTATAACTTGTGTTAGGATGAAAGGTAATGAACTATTACCAAAAAACAAATTTATGATACTCAGGAGGTGAAACATGTTGGGTAAAAATTATTTTTTTACTTCGGAGTCTGTAACAGAAGGCCATCCGGATAAGATCGCGGATCAGGTTTCTGATGCAATATTAGATTCGATAATTGGTAAGGATCCTTTTGCCAGAGTCGCATGTGAGACAGTTGTGACAACAGGATTAGCGTTTGTGGCTGGTGAGATAACTACAAGCTGCTATGTTGAGATACCGGATATAGTGAGAGAGACTATAAAAGAGATTGGTTATACCAGGGCCAAATATGGATTCGATTACGAGACATGCGCGGTGATCACTTCTATTCACGCACAATCCTCGGACATCGCCCTTGGTGTGGATATAGGAGGCGCCGGCGACCAGGGTCTGATGTTCGGATTTGCATGTAATGAAACCGAAGAACTCATGCCGCTTCCAATCTTGCTTGCCCATAAACTTGCTATGAGATTAGCAGAAGTCAGGAAGAAAGATATTCTCGGCTATTTAAGGCCTGACGGTAAGACACAGGTGACCATCGAATATAAAGACAACAAACCTGTTCGGGTAGACAGTGTTGTTATTTCAACTCAGCACAGTCCTGAGATTACACTAAAAGAGATAAAAGAGGACGTTGTTGAGAAGGTAATAAAGCCTACAATACCTGCGGATATACTCGATGAGGAGCATATTAAATATTTCGTAAATCCAACAGGACGTTTTGTTGTTGGCGGACCAATGGGTGATACAGGCCTTACAGGGAGGAAGATTATTGTTGATAGTTACGGAGGAGTCGGAAGTCACGGCGGCGGCTGTTTCTCTGGTAAAGACCCTTCAAAGGTAGACAGGTCAGGTTCTTACATGGCAAGGTATATTGCAAAAAATATTGTTGCAGCCGGACTAGCTGCTAGGGTTCAGGTCCAGATGGCGTATGCCATTGGCGTACCTGAACCAGTATCTGTTCTAGCCGAGCCCTTCGGCACAGGCAAGGTGCCCGCGGAGGATATTGTAAAAAGCATAAGGAAGAACTTTGATCTAACACCGAAAGGTATGATCGAGACCCTTGATCTCAGGAGACCCATCTATAAAAAGACAGCAGTATATGGACATTTTGGACGAAATGACTCTGATTTTACCTGGGAAAAAACAGACAAGGCAGAGACTTTAAAGAAAGAGGCGGGACTGTGAGGGAGACTATGGTAAAAAGTGATATTAAGGATATTAATTTAGCCAAGAAGGGTAAACTCCGGATAGAGTGGGCTGAACAGGAGATGCCTGTACTCAGGAGTATTGCAGAACGCTTCAAGAAAGAAAAACCTCTGAAAGGGTTCAGGTTGTCTGCATGCCTTCATGTTACGACAGAGACAGCTAATCTTATGGAAACCTTGAAGGCAGGAGGAGCAGAGGTCTCTCTCTGTGCTTCTAATCCACTGAGCACACAGGATGATGTTGCTTCTTCCCTTGTCAAATTTTCTAAAATCCCGGTTTTTGCGATTAAGGGGGAAGACAATAAAACCTATTATAGACATATAAATGATGCCCTTTCATTAAAGCCTCATATTACAATGGACGATGGCGCTGATCTTGTATCAACACTCCACAAGGCAGGGAAAGGCTTGATTGAAAATCTGTTAGGAGGGACTGAGGAGACTACCACAGGAGTTATCCGCTTGAGGGCGATGGCAGAAAAGAGTGTTCTTAAATATCCTATAATTGCTGTAAATGATGCCTATACAAAGTATCTATTCGATAACCGCTATGGCACCGGACAGAGCACCATTGATGGGATAATGAGGGCCACAAACAGGTTGATTGCCGGCTCTGTCTTTGTTGTCTCTGGTTACGGATGGTGCGGCAAAGGCATAGCGATGAGGGCAAAAGGTATGGGCGCAAGGGTTATCATCACAGAGATAAACCCTTTGAGGGCGCTTGAGGCAACAATGGATGGTTTTGAATTGCTGCCCATTAATGAGGCAGCAAAGCTAGGAGATATCTTTGTTACAGCAACTGGAGATATCAATGTAATTTCAGAAACATGTTTTACATCGATGAAAGACGGCGCAATACTCTGTAATTCAGGCCACTTTAATGTTGAAATATCCATAGATAACCTGAGAAAGATATCGAAGAATGGAAGAATAATAAGGGACTTTGTCGAAGAATATACCCTGAAGAATAAAAAAAGGATATATCTCCTTGGTGAAGGAAGACTTATTAATTTAGCAGCAGCAGAGGGACATCCATCGGCGGTGATGGATATGAGTTTTGCAAACCAGGCCCTCTGTGCCGAGCATATAACAAAAAATTATAAAAAGTTCGAAAATAAGGTTTACAGTGTTCCAGAGGAGATTGACAAGAAGATTGCATCTCTGAAGCTTAAGGCAATGGGGATAAATATAGATACTTTGAGCAAGGAGCAGAAAGAGTATCTGGAGAGTTGGGAAATGGGAACATAATGTGAAGGGTTGTAAACTTATGATTGTTGTTGCTGTTTTAACTATGAGTGACAGGGGATCAAAAGGTGAACGTGAAGATTTAAGCGGTCCTATGATTGAAGATATGATAAAAGCAATAGGCGCCGAGGTTAAATACTTTGAAATCCTGCCTGATGAAAAAGAGCTCATAAAAGAAAAACTAATAGAATATAGCAAAAAAGCTGACCTGATACTGACAACAGGCGGTACAGGGCTTGCACCGAGAGATGTTACTCCTGAGGCAACCCTTGATGTGCTAGATAAACAGGCGCCGGGCCTTGCTGAGGCGATGCGATCGGAGGGGCTCAAAAAGACTAGCAGGTCAATGCTTTCAAGGGCAGTGGCTGGTGTAAAAGGAAGGTCACTGATTATAAATCTTCCAGGGAGTCCTAAAGCGGTAAAAGAAAATCTCGCGGTTATTTTAGATGTCATTCCCCATGCGATAGAGAAGATCAAAGGAGACCCCTCAGAATGTGCACGTTAACCACTGCAAAATGAAGATGGCAAATTGCATACTGAACTTATTTTTAGTAATCTCCCCTCACCCCTCTTTAACAAAGAGGGGAATAAATTGTATTCCTTTTATAAATTTCTTGTTTTAATTCCCCCTTTTCTAAAGGGGGATGTAGGGGGATTACCAATTTTCATTAAATGTAATTCAATATGAAAGACATTTCATTTCCTTTCGCATTCCTTGCAGGTATATTATCATTCCTATCTCCATGTGTTTTCCCGCTTTTGCCTTCTTATGTATCCTTTATGACTGGCATCTCATTTGAAGACCTTGCTGGTGGTGCAGACAGGAAAAGGATCAGATACCTGACAATAACAAATTCGATTGCGTTCATATCCGGTTTTTCCGCGGTATTCATTGCACTTGGCATATCATCTTCGGCAATAGGGAGATTTTTATTCGAGTACTTGGACTTAATAAGAATAATCGGCGGCATCCTTGTAATAATATTTGGTCTTTTTATAGCAGGTTTTTTAAAACTCAATTTTCTTTTGAGAGACAAAAAGATACATCTTGCTGGCAAGCCTGCAGGATACGTAGGGACATTTATTATCGGGATGACATTTGCTGCGGGCTGGAGTCCGTGCATCGGCCCAATTCTCGGCACAATCCTTCTTTATGCAAGCTCAAAAGGCTCTACTGTTTATGGATTCAAACTGCTTGCAATATATTCAATCGGGCTTGCAGTGCCATTCTTTATATCAGCGCTCGCTATAAATAGTTTTTTAAGTTATTCGAAAAAGTTCGTAAGGTATATGCGAGTGATAATGATTACAAGTGGTCTGCTGCTGATTGTCTTTGGCATTATGCTTCTTACTGATCGGATAAGGGACCTTGCAGGATTATTCCCCGATTTCGGTATAAAGTTCTAAGCCGATAAAATATTAATTCAAAACTTTGTCCTTCGCCTTGCAGGGAAGGCGAGCTCCAGCAAGCCTCGGCCAAGCCCCTGAATCAGTGTTTACTTTGCGTCTCCTATTGATCTATAACTTTCAGACAGAATGCGACATATACTTAAATATTACAGAACCACCTTGCAAGAAAGGCATCTTCAGCAAGCCTCGTCTAAGCCCCGTATATTCGCTCTTTTTTTTACATATTGAAATAAGTTGATTAAAACTAATATTATTTAGAGTCTGTTTATAAACTCCGTTTTTCAGTCTGTCATTCCCGAAGTCCTTAATCGGGAATCCAGTGTTTTCAAGGTGTTATAGATCCCCGGGTCAAGCCCGAGGATGACAAACCTTTACTTTATGGACAGACAC
>Ga0172375_10007144_pt1 | contig 15387 bp, 12 predicted proteins | sample LakKiv1m_FD_114537 | JGI IMG/M metagenome (GOLD analysis project Ga0172375, IMG submission 114537) | Freshwater microbial communities from Kabuno Bay, South-Kivu, Congo - kab_092012_11.1m | ecosystem: Environmental > Aquatic > Freshwater > Lake | place: Democratic Republic of the Congo... | reverse complement strand
CCAGCCCCGCTTATGAGCCGCATCCCGTCTCCCCCTAAAAGCGCCCCCCGCTTTCGCCTCATCCTCGCCCTGCTCTTGCTGTCAACTGCCCTCTGCTCCTGCGCTCAAAACAAGGAACAGCATCCGGCGCTCGCCGACAAAAAAAAGGCCCCCATCCCAGTGCTGACCGTCAAGGCCAAGGCCGCCGATGTCCCGGTTGAGTTCAAGGCCATGGGCCTGGTTGAATCGTCGCAATCCTCCCCTGTCCGCTCTCAGATCGGCGGGATACTAACCGGCATTCGCTTTCAAGAGGGAGACTTTGTCCAGGCCGGCCAGTTGCTCTTTGTTATCGACCCGGCCCCCCTGCAGGCCAGTCGCAAACAATTACGGGCCAACCTGGCCCGTGATGAGGCAGAAGTCAAGAATAGCGAGGCCCAAACCCGAAGCGCCGAGGCAAAACAACAAAACGCCGAGACAACGGCCAGGCGCTACCTCGGCCTGGTGCAGCAAGACCTGGTCGCCCGAGAACAGTACGATCAACTCGCAACCGCGTTGACCGCAGCCCAAACGGCCAAGGAGGCGAGCCAAGCCGCTGCCTTGGCCGCCCAAGCCACAGTCGAAGCCACCAAGGCGGCGCTCGAGAGTATCGAAATCCAGCTCGGCTACACCGAGATCCGCTCCCCCATCGCCGGCCAAACCGGGGCCTTACAGGCCAAGACCGGTGACCTGATCAAGGCCAACGACACCACCCCTTTGGTAGTGGTTAATCAACTGGAACCGCTGCGGGTTCGCTTTTCGGCCAACGAGACGAGACTTGCCGAAATCATGCGAGCTCGTGAGGATGGCGATGTCACGGTCAACATTACCCCCCCTGGCGGGGGGACTACCAAGCAAGGGAGACTGGTCTTTGTTGACAACGCCGTGGACAGCAACAGCGCCACTGTCGCCTTGAAGGCAGAGCTGCCGAATCAGGATCACGGACTATGGCCCGGCCAATTCGTGGAGGCCACCGTCACCCTGCGCACCATCGCCGCCGCCCTGCTCGTCCCCTCCAGCGCCGTCCTGACCGGGCAAAAAGGCCCCTACCTCTACGTGGTGGACGCCGAGGGCGTGGCGGTTGTCCGTCCCATTGTCGTGGGGATTGAGGCCGGGGAGGAGACCGTGGTCAGCCAAGGGCTCCGCCTGGGCGAGACCGTGGTCACCGATGGCCAATTGCGCTTGACCCCTGGGGCCAAGGTCGTCGAGAAGTCCGCCCTCACGCCGGACAAAGCCAGCACAGCAAAGAGCCCCCCCGCCAAGAGTCCGTGAACATCGCCGCCCTCTTCATCCGCCGCCCGGTGGCCACCACCTTGCTCATGGTGGCCATCCTCCTCTTCGGGGTGATGGGCTACCGGGCCTTGCCGGTGAGCGACCTCCCCAATGTCGATTTCCCCACCATCCAGGTGCGGGCCTCTCTGGCCGGGGCCGACCCAGAGACCATGGCCTCGGCGGTGGCCACGCCACTTGAGAAGCAATTCTCCACCATCGCCGGCATCGACACCATGACCTCAGCCTCCAATCTGGGGGCCTCCACCATCGTCCTCTCCTTCAACCTGGATCGCGATATCGATGCCGCCGCCCAAGACGTGCAGGCGGCCATCGCCCAGACGATGCCAAGTCTGCCCAAGGACATCGTCACCCCCTCACTCCAAAAGGTCAACCCCGCCGCCGACCCCGTCCTCTATCTGGCCCTCACCTCGGAGACCCTGCCGCTCTCCACCTTGAGCGAGTACGGCGAGACCCTGCTCGCCCAACAGATCTCCATGGTGCAGGGGGTGGCCCAGGTCTTGGTCTATGGCTCGCAGAAGTACGCGGTGCGGGTCAAGATCGACCCGCGCCGCCTGGCCGCCAAGGGCATCGGCTTAGACGAGGTGGCGACGGCGATAGAGAAGAACAATGTCAGCCTGCCAACAGGCACCCTCTGGGGCACAGAAAAGGCCATAACGCTCAAGGCCTCGGGCCAGCTCTCGCAAGTCGCGGAATTTGAGGCCTTGGTGGTGGCCTACCGGGGCGGGGCAGCGGTTCACTTAAGCGATGTCGGCGAAGTGACCAACAGCGTGCAAAACGACAAGACCGCCAACTGGTTTTACAGCAATGGCAAGGGCACCCGCAGCATTGTCCTCGCCATCCAGCGGCAACCCGGTACCAACACGGTGCAGGTGGTCAACGAGGTCAAAGAGATCATGAACACACTCAAGGGGCAGCTACCGGGGGCCGTCAACTTGGAAGTCCTCTACGATCGATCGCTAACGATTCAAAACTCAGTCAACGATGTCCAAGGCACCCTGCTCCTCACCTTCGGGCTGGTGGTGCTGGTGATCTTCGTCTTCCTGCGCAATGTCCCCGCCACCCTGATCCCAAGCCTCGCCTTGCCGATGAGTGTGGTGGGCACCTTTGCGGTCATGTCCCTTTTGGGCTACAGCTTAGACAACCTGTCACTCATGGCCCTCACCCTCTCGATCGGCTTTGTGGTCGATGACGCCATCGTCATGTTGGAGAACATCGTCCGCCATATCGAGATGGGCAAGGGCCCCGTGCAGGCCGCCCTGGATGGGGCAGAGGAGATTGGCTTCACCATCCTGTCGATGACCATCTCCCTCGCCGCCGTCTTCCTGCCCCTGATGTTCATGGGTGGCATCATTGGCCGCCTGTTTCGTGAGTTTTCGGTGACCATCGTCTCGGCCATCCTGATCTCTGGGCTGGTCTCGCTGACCTTAACGCCGATGATGTGCAGCCGGATGCTGAAACCCCAAGGCCAGGTGCGACACGGGGGGCTGTTCAACCTCTCGGAACGGATCTTTGAGCGAGTGCTTGGCTGGTACGAAAGGTCCCTGGCCTGGTTCGTCCGCCAACGGATGACGGCGGTGGTCTTTTCGCTGCTGCTCATGGCCGGCACCATCTATCTCTTCGCCCTCGTGCCCAAGGGCCTCTTCCCGGTGGAGGATACCGGGCGGATCTCGATCGGCACCGAGGGCCTCGAAGGGATTTCGTTTGAGGCCATGGTCCGTCACCAACAGGCGTTAGCCGCCGTCGTCGCCGAGGAACCTAACGCCGAGGCCTTCATGTCCGCCGCCGGGGCAGGAGGGAGATCGGAATCCGGCAACCAGGGCCGGTTTTTCCTGCGGCTCAAGCCCCGCGACCAACGGCAAGAAAGCGCCTCGGAGATCATTGACCGTCTGCGGCCCAAACTGGCCCAAATCCCCGGTATCCGCGCCTACCCGCAGGTGCCTCCTCTGATCCGCATGCCCGGCGCCTCCAGCAAGAGCCTCTACCAGTACACCCTGCAAGGGCAAGATCTGCAGGAGCTTTATCAGGTGGCGCCAATCTTGGAGGCCAAGCTCAAGGAGATCCCTGGCCTGCAGGAGGTCACCAGCGACCTGCAACTCAAAAACCCCCAGCTCAACATCGACATCGATCGGGAGCACGCCGCCGCCTTGGGGCTCTCCGCCGACCTCATCGAAAACAGCCTCTATTACGCCTACGGGGCCCGCCAGGTGTCGACCATCTACACCCCCACCAACCAGTACTGGGTGATCCTCCAGCTCCTGCCCGAGTATCAGGCCAACCCCAAGGCCTTAGACCTCCTCTACCTCCACCCCAGCGGCACAAAGGGCGAACTCGTCCCCCTCTCCGCCGTTACCAGCACCCACCGCAGCTTAGGCCCAATGGCCATCAACCACGCCGGTCAGTCGCCTGCCGTCACCCTGGCCTTCAACACCGAAAGCCATATATCGTTGGGGGATGCCGTGGCCAAGGTCGAAGGAGCCGCGCGAGAGGTCTTGCCCGCCACCATCAGCGGCAGCTTCGCGGGCACGGCCCAAGCCTTCAAGGCCTCGCAGTCTGGGCTGCTCGCCCTCATCGTGCTGGCCATCCTGGTGATCTACATCGTCCTTGGCATCCTCTACGAGAGCTTTGTCCACCCCCTGACCATCCTCTCGGGACTGCCCTTTGCCGGCTTTGGGGCACTGCTCACCCTCCTCCTGTTCAAAGCTGAGCTCTCGGTCTACAGCTATGTCGGGCTGATCATGCTGATCGGCGTGGTCAAGAAGAACGCCATCATGATGATCGACTTCGCCCTCGAAGCCGAGCGGCAGGAAGGAAAGCCCCCGCTTGAGGCCATCCTCGAGGCCTGTCGCATCCGTTTCCGGCCGATCATGATGACCACCATGGCCGCCCTGATGGGCACCCTGCCGATTGCTCTCGGCATGGGGGCCGGGGCCGAATCCCGACGCCCCCTGGGGCTGGCGGTAGTCGGGGGCCTGCTTTTTTCGCAGATCATCACCCTCTACGTCACCCCGGTGTTCTACACCCTCTTTGATCAACTCCAGCGCTTCGTCAGCCACACCTTGACGGGGAAGGGCTTACAAACCGCAAACCAAGATGGCCAATAAATCGAAAAAGTCCTACCTCTGTAGCGCCTGCGGGGCGCTCTTGGGCAAATGGGCCGGCCAATGCCCCCAATGTCACGACTGGAACTGTGTCGAGGAGGCCGCCCCCGCCCAGGTGGCCTCTGCCCTGCGCGAGGTCGGTTTTTCCGGCACGGTAGCCCAGGTCAAGCGGATGGCCGAGGTCGAAGTCGATCAGTTCCCGCGCATCGCTACCGGGTTGTCGGAGCTGGACCGGGTGCTGGGCGGCGGACTGGTGCCGGGCTCAGTGGTGCTGATCGGCGGTGACCCTGGGGTGGGCAAGAGCACCGCCCTGCTCCAAGTCTGCTGCGCTCTCAACGGGGTAAAGGCGATGTATGTCAGCGGCGAGGAGTCTCTGCCGCAAATCGCCATGCGGGCCCGGCGCCTGGGCCTGCCCGATCGGGATCTCCTGCTGCTCGCCGAGACCCAAGTCGAAGCGATCTGTGCGGTGGCAAGCCAAGAGAAACCGGCGGTCATGGTCATCGACTCCATCCAGACTATGGGGGTGGCGGGTGTCGAGTCGGCCCCAGGCAGCGTCAGCCAGGTACGCGAATCGGCCGCCTACCTCACCCGTTTCGCCAAGAGCAGCGGGGTAGCGATCTTCTTGGTCGGCCATGTCACCAAGTCCGGGGGGCTGGCCGGGCCCCGGGTGCTTGAGCACATCATCGATGTGGTCTGTTATTTCGAGGGGGGCAACGATTCCCGCTTCCGCATGATGCGGGCCATCAAGAATCGCTATGGCGCGGTCAATGAGCTTGGCGTCTTTGCCATGACCGAGGGGGGCCTCAAGGAGATCAAGAACCCGTCTGCCATCTTCCTCTCGCGTGGCAAGGAGGCGATGGCGGGCAGTGCCGTCATGGTGGTCTGGGAGGGCAGTCGGCCGCTGCTGATTGAGATCCAGGCCCTGATCGACACCTGTTACTCCGAACATCCCCGCCGACTCGCCGTCGGCCTCGACCAAAACCGCCTGACCATGCTGCTGGCCGTGCTGCACCGCCATGGAGGGGTGTCAACCTTCGACAAAGATGTCTTCGTCAACGTGGTCGGCGGGGTCAAGGTGGAGGAGACGGGCGCCGACCTGGCCTTGGTCTTGGCCATCCTCTCCAGCCTCAAAGATCAACCCTTAGCCAATGACCTGGTGGTCTTTGGCGAACTTGGCCTCGCCGGTGAAATCAGGCCGGTAGCCAACGGCCAGGAACGCCTGCGGGAGGCGGCCAAACACGGCTTCCGTCGGGCCATCGTCCCCCTCGCCAACGCCCCCAAGGCGGCTATCAGTGGCATGACCATTCACGGGGTGCAAAAGTTGAGCGAGGCCTTGCAGATTGCCGGACGGCTCACCCACTCTTGAGAATCACGGGCCTCCGCAAGAAAAGCGGAAAGACGGATCGCCCCACAATGAAAAGCGTTCTCCTCGTTGAGAAATACAATAGCTCTTATTGAGACATAACCAAGGCCCCCCCTATGCAAACAGACTACGTCGCCTCCGGCGATTACAGCATCGCCACCTCCGAGCCCAAGCGGCTGAAGGCCCTGTTGGGCTCTTGCGTGGGTGTCGCCCTCTACGACAAGACGACGGATGTTGGCGGGCTCATTCACCTGCTGCTGCCTGAGCCCGCCACCCCGACCAGCTCTTGGGCACCGTGCAGTTATGCCTCCACGGGGCTGCCGCTATTCATTAACACCCTGGTTCACTTTGGGGCCAAGAGAGAACAGCTTGAGGCCGTGGTGGCCGGTGGTGCCCTGTTTGGCGAGGTCTCTCGTCATGATATCGCCTTGAATATCGGGGGGCGTTGTGTCGAAAAGGTGCATGACGTCTTGCGGCTTCAGCAGATTCCGATCGTCCAAGAGGAGTCTTGCGGTTTCAGCCCCTACAGCTTAATCCTCGACACCCATCACTGGCAGGTTGCCATCGAGAACCGTTTCCCTCCGCCGCCTTTGACGGGGCTAACGCCGCCACCCAACCGTGAGCAGTTGGTAGCGGCCGTCGCGGCGATCACCCCCATCCCCCAGGCGGCCCTGGAGATTATTCACCAAATATCGAGCAATGACTACCAAACCGCCGAGTTGGCCCGCACGGTGGAGACCGATCAGGTCTTGGCCGCCCAGATCCTTCGCCTCTGCAACTCCCCGGCCTGTGGAGTCAAACGCCCCATCGCCTCGATAGAAGAGGCGGTGCTCCTCCTTGGCAGCCACCACCTGCTGGAGATGGTGGCTGCCGCCTCGGTTGACTCCCTGTTGGCCAGGCATCAGGGGGGCTACGCCATGCTCAAGGGGGGGCTCTACAAACACGCCCTCGGGGTGGCGCGTGCTGCCCGCCAAATCGCCATCAGCGGCGGGCGTATCAACCCTGGTTTGGCCTATGCGGCCGGGCTCATGCACGACATCGGCAAGGTGGTGCTTGATCAGTATTTCGCCTCCTTCAATCCCCTCTTCTACCGGAGTAGCGATACGGGCAAGGGGGATTTTATCGACCTCGAACAGCAGGCACTGAAGACGGATCATCAACAGGTCGGTCGGCTGTTGGCGGTAGAATGGGGTCTGCCGGAGCCAATCGCCCAGGCGATCACCCATCATCATCACCCGGAACAGGCGACAGCTGACGCCGAGTTAGTGCATCTAATCTATCTCGCCGACCTCTTAACCTCTTGGTACCTGAGCGGCATGGAATTTGAGCGGATCAACACCGGGGCACTCCAGGCTCGGCTGTCTTTTCTCGGGCTCAAGCCCGGCCAACTCCCCGAGCTCATCGAGCAGGTGCCCTGGCAAAGCCTCATGTATCTGTAGGCTTACAGCCCACCAAAAAGACAAATTGCCGCTTGACATTGTTGTCGCTGATTTTCTACCATAGGCGCGGGGAGCAATCCTGCTCATCCCGCCTGGCTCGCCGGGACACATCAATCAACACACAGGAGACATCGTAATGCCCATCATGACCTGGATCGACAGCTACAGCACCGGCATCGCCGCCAGCGACCAACAACACAAGAAGCTGATCGAACTGATCAACACCCTGCATGACGCTATGGCCCAAGGCCAAGCCAAGGCCGTTCTCGGCAAGATCTTGGGAGAGTTGGTGGCTTACTGCGCCAGCCACTTCGCCATGGAGGAAAAACTCTTCGACACCCACGGCTACCCAGACGCCGCCGCCCACAAGGAAAAACACCAGAAGATGACAGCCAAGGTCATCGCCCTGCAACAGCAGTTCGAGCAGGGCAAGGCGATGATGACCATGGAGGTCATGGATTTTTTGCAGCAGTGGCTCGATAAGCATATCCTGGGCACCGATAAAAAATACGGCCCGTTTTTGAACAGCAAGGGCGTGCACTGAAGCGCCCTACCCTCCTCCCCCCTGTGAACAGTTCCCCCTTGACAAGGCCCCGTGGGCAGGATAAAATGGACAAAAATAATCCTATTTATCCCGTTTAAGGTGCGCGATGAAAATTACCATGGCCGCAGAATACGCCGTGCGATGTGTCCTCTATCTCAGTCGACGCGGGCAAAATGTCCTGGTCAGCCGTCAGGAGGTTGCAGAGCAAACCCGTACCCCTTCCCATTTTCTGGCCAAGATCGCCCAAGACCTAGCTCGGGCGGATATCATCGTCATTAAGCAGGGGGCCAAGGGGGGCTACACTCTGCACCGTGCCCCTGAAGAAGTTAGCATGTTGACGGTGGTTGAGGCGATCATCGGTGAGATCGCCTTAAACGAGTGCACGTTGCGCCCCGTGGTCTGCCCGGCCAGTCTCGATTGCTCGGCCAATCTTGTTTGGCAACGGGCCCGCCAGCAGGTGCGGAATACCCTTCGACAGGCCACCTTCGCCAGCCTGATCGCTCAGGCCTCCTGTCTCGCCACCTCCGTCCCCCCTTCTACGGAGACGCCAGCGTGACCGGCGCAGCCAAACTCCTCTTGCTTGGTTCGGACATCCGGATCATCAACCTGCCGATCAAGGAGGTCAGTCTGCTGGCGGAAGGCAGTCTGCCTGCCTACGGGTACAACCCGGGTGACTTTATCGAGTTGATGGCCGGACCGGTGACCATCGAGAGGGGACGGCTGGAGCAGTGCCAGAGCTGGCTCGCCACCAACCTCAGCGGCATGGCTGTGGCCCCGGAGCTGGCCACCATCACCTACGGAGAGACCAAGGAGGTCTACCAGATCTTCCGCAAGCGGGATCATAGCACCGCCCCCGGCACCGGCTGGTTTATGTTCCAGCAGATCCTCCCCCCCGAGGGGCGGCGACCCGACTGCAACCTCCTGCAACAGACGGCCGACAACCAAATGGCCCTCCGTGACAACAGCGGTATCATCATCATCGACGACTCTGGCCGCCCTCCCTGTGACGCCAGACAGATGAAGGACAGCAACCCGGCGGCCTGGGTCATCGCCATGGGCATCAGCGTCGCCCATTGGCACGATTGGGCCGACCTCTTTAACGACCATTTTCATCTCTTCTGCCGCTTGGCCGACCTAGAGACCACCCGCATGGAGATGGACAGTTCGGTGAACTGGGAGACCATGGTCGCCATGTCAATCCGCTCGTTGCGCTCTCAGGAGGTCGGCCTGTGGGACAGCAGCCATAGGCGCTTCCGTTGCCACATCCTGGTCGAGATGTACCCCCACGGACTCCTCTATCTGGGGCCGAGCGGGGCCTTCTTCCGCCACCGCCCCAACTGCCTGCCGGAAAAGAGTTCCCCCCGTCATCAGGGTTCGTTTCCCTGTTACGACACCCTGCTCACCTCAATGCTGGCCCGCGATTGCCTGGTCAGCGGCCGGCCACTCTTCTGCCGCAACTACTTTTACGATTTTTCCAAGCGGGTGTTGGCCAACTGGCAAGTTCTACACCAAGAGGGCTACGCCTTTGGCCCGGGCGGCCTGGCCTTGCCGCCCTTGCCCTTCGCCTCCGAGCACCCGGAGCTCGCCGATTGCTCGGCCCAGGCGATGAGTGACCCCTATTTCCTCCCCCTGCCCATCGATCGTTTGGAGTTCAACCACGCCCTTGAACTAGTCTCCGGTCAGGCCTGGAACGCCCAAAAGAAGCGGGCCTTGCGCGCCTTCTTCCCACAAAAGACCCACCCCGTCGAGACCCAGCCGGGGGGACAGGAAGGCACCGCCGCCTTTTTTGCGGTCATCATTGATGTCCTCCATCGTCTGAAGGAGGAGGTCAGCTGGAAGAGTGGCTTTGAAAAACTCCGCCTCTATCACGTCGGTCACCTGCGCACCAGTGACCCGGCAGAGATCGAGCCGGTGATCACCTTGCAAAACGTCATGGACTCCTATGTCTCGCGCGAGACCTTCCAGCGCCCCCTGTGCCTGGGCGTCTTTGGCCCGCCGGGGTCGGGAAAGTCCTTTTCGGTCAAGGAGGTGGCTCGGGTCATCGCCCAAAAATTTGCCGTCAACCCCTTCGAGTTCTTTGAGTTCAACATGACCCAATTCACGGGGCCCGAGGAGATCAACTCGGCGATCGAACCCATCCGGGCCTCGGTCGCCAAGGGTAAGGTGCCCATTGTCTTTTGGGATGAATTTGACTGCCGCTACGATGGCCATGAGTTCGGCTACCTCCGTTATTTTTTGCCCTCAATGCAGGATGGGGTGACCTATGTCCACGGCACGCCTTACAACATTGGCCGGGCGATCTTTGTCTTTGCCGGCGGGGTCAAAGCCAGTTGGGAGGAGATGGAGAAGCTCATCGATCCCGCCGACCCAGAGGCCTGGCAACAGGCCAAGACCCTGAAGATCCCCGACTTCATGAGCCGCCTCCGGGTAGTGCTGGACATCGACGGCATCGACCTGAGTGATGGGCTATTTTCGCGTTCGACCTCGCAGGAGGGCTTGGAGGAGTTGCGACGTCTGCTCTTAAAGCGGGCCTTCATCATCGCCCACCAGATGGACACTCATTGGAAGAAGGCAGCCCGCAAGACCTCCGGCCTGCTCTTGCGTCTCCTGCTCGCCAAGTATCAATTCGGGGCCCGTTCCATCGAGGCGGTGATCGAGGCCAGCGGTGCCGCTGATCGTCTGGTCTACGGCCTGCCGGAACTGATCGCCCCCTCCTCGGCCCGCATCCACGCCGAGTGGCGGGTCGATCTGGAGCGCGAGGTCGATCAGCTCCGCAAGAATCAAGGGATTCGGGCCGTGTGGTGATCAGAAGACAGGGGGGGGGTAACGAACGATTAGGGATGAGGTGTGCTCAGCAAGGCAACGCTGGGTATTTGATTAGCTCAAGGCAAGATAAAGGAGAGACAAGGAGAGACTATGGAAAAAACGGACTACAACTATGACATCGTCAAGAGCTTCGTGCACTGGAGTATTCTCTGGGGCGTGGTGGCGGTCTTGGTGGGGGTGCTGATCTCGTTTCAGCTGGTCTGGCCCCAACTGAACCTGCCGCCACTCCTCACCTACGGCCGCTTACGGCCCCTGCACACCAACGCCGGCGTCTTCGGCTGGGGCATCGGCAGTTTCATGGCCCTCTTCTTCTACATCGTCCAGCGCCTCTGCCGACGGCCGCTGTGGAGCGCCGGACTGGCCCGCTTCCAGCTCTGGTTTTTCAACGCCACCATCATTGGTGCCGCCGTCACCCTGCTGCTTGGCTTCAACACCTCCAAGGAGTACCACGAACTGGAGTGGCCCTTGGACATCATGGTCGTCGTCTTATGGGTGATCTTTGCGGTCAACATCGTCATGACCATCGTCAAGCGCCGGGAGGAGCATCTCTATATCTCCCTGTGGTATATGCTGGCCACCCTGGTCGGGGTGGCGATTCTCTACGTCGTCAACGCTGCCGAGATCCCGGTCTCGCTCTTCAAATCCTACTCCGCCTACGCCGGCACCAACGACGCCAATGTCCAGTGGTGGTTCGGACATAACGCCGTGGCCATGGTGCTGACCACGCCGCCCTTGGCCATCTTCTACTATTTCCTGCCCAAGTCCACTGGGGTGCCGATCTACAGCCACCGCATGTCGATCATCGCCTTCTGGAGCTTGCTCTTCATGTACCTGTGGACGGGGGCTCACCACCTGCTGTGGACACCGGTGCCGGACTGGGTGCAGACCTTGGCCATGGTCTTTTCGCTGATGCTGATCGCCCCCTCCTGGGGATCGGTGTTCAATGGCTACCTCTCCATGGGCGGCCAGTGGCACCAGATGCGTGAAAATTATCTGGTGAAGTTCCTGATCCTCGGCATCACCTTCTATGGCTTGCAAACCCTACAGGGGCCATCGCAGGCGGTGCGGTCATTTTCCGCCTTCATCCACTACACCGAATGGGTGCCAGGTCACGTCCACATGGGCACCATGGGCTGGGTGTCGATGGTGCTCTTCGCCGGGGTCTACTACATCACGCCCAAGCTCTATGGCCGCGAGATCTACAGCATCCCGCTCGCCAACCTCCACTTTTGGCTGGTGCTGATCGGCCAGCTCATCTACTCGGTGTCGATGTGGATCGCAGGTCTCCAGCAGGCCTCGATGTGGCACAGCATCAACCCCGATGGCTCTCTGACCTACACCTTCGTCGAAACCCTGGCCCAACTCTACCCGTACTGGACAATTCGGGCGGTGAGTGGGATCATCTACCTGGCCGGTGTCTTGGTCTTTATCTATAATCTGATGATGACGGCCCGCAGCCCGCAAGGCGCATTGCCTGCCGCCGCGCAGAACGTCTAAGGGAGGAGATTATCATGTGGGAAAAAAAACCAATCCTCTTACTGGTGCTAGCCGCCCTGGCCATCATGGTCGGGACAACGATCACCATGATCCTGCCCTTCAAGTGGGTGAACGGCGAGGCCGATCGCATTAACTCTGTCAAGCCCTACAACGCCCTGCAACTGGCCGGTCGCGATGTCTACATCCGCGAGGGCTGCAATAACTGCCACTCACAGACGGTGCGGCCGCTGGTGGCTGACGTCCTGCGCTATGGAGATTACTCTAAGTCTGGCGAGTTTGTCTACGATCAACCCCACCTCTGGGGCTCACGGCGCACCGGCCCCGATCTGGCCAGGATTGGTGGCAAATACCCGGATTCATGGCATGTCCAACACATGAAACAGCCGACGGTGATGATCCCGCAGTCCAACATGCCGGCCTACGCCTTCCTGAAGGACAACACCATTGACCCGGCCTACACCGAGCATAAGATGAAGGTGCTGGGTTTCCCCACCACCGCAGCCGAGATCAAGGCCCTGACGGGCAAGACCGAGCTCGACGCCCTCGTCGCCTACCTGCAGAAGTTGGGCTCAGACATCCCCTGGCGTCAGCAAGCCAAGGCAGTGGTAGTCGGCCAGTTGCAAAACCCCTTGGCCGGTGACCCAGGGGCGATCAAGGAGGGCGAGAAGCTCTTCGACGGCAATTGCCACTCCTGTCACGACCTCAAGATGAAGGGCAACGACAACGATGATGTCGGACCGCCCTTGACCAACATGGCGACCTTTGCCGATGCCGATCTCTTCACCCTGATCCACGATGGCACCGAGTCGGGTATGCCCAGCTTTGCCTCACTGGGGGCCAATAAGATCTGGAAGATCGTCAACTTCCTGAAGAGCCACAAGGAAGATGACGACGCAGGGCACGACAAGTGATGGATGGGGCCAGCCTCCTCTACCTCGTGATTACGATCGGCCTCTTCGCGGTCTTTGCACTCATCGTCTTGAAGACAATGAGCGCAAAGCGCAAGGAGGCCAACGAGGCGGCCAAGTACCGGATGATGGAGGATGACTGAGGGGGTGGACGACAACCGCCCCTAAACGACTAGAGAGCACGATTATAGGAGAGAGCAATGAAGGAATCACCACTCGAGCATTTTGATGGCATCAAGGAGAATCGGGACAACCCGCCTCCGGTTTATTTCTCAACGTTATTCTATGGTTTTATCATCTTCGGCATCGTCTACGCCGCCTTTTACCTGCTCAGCGGCTGGAGTTCGCAGCGCGAGTTTCAGGAGGAGATGAAGGAGCATCAGGCGAAATATCAGCTAACCCCGTGAGGGCTGCTCACTCACCATGCCCTCCTCCCCTCGTTGCATCGGCCCCTGGCGGCGCGGCTTTCAGTTGTCCCTTGCCGCCTGTCTGGCGATCATCCCCTTCCTGGGGGTCAAGGGCCACGCCTGGTTGCGGCTCGACATCCCAACCCTGACCCTGGAGTTGTTGGGCCACAGTTTTCGGATCGAAGAGCTCTATCTGGTCTGGCTCTTTGTCCTGGGGGGGATCTTTGTCTTTCTGCTAGTCACCTTGACCCTGGGGCGGGTCTGGTGCGGTTGGGCCTGCCCGCAAACGGCCCTCTCCGATCTGCTTGAGTGGCTTAACCAGCGGGGGCGGCGGCCATGGCGGCATCTCCTCACCCTGATGATCAGCCTCTGGGCCGGGGCAACCTTTGTCTGGTATTTTGTCACGCCGCTCGATTACTTCACCCGCCTGGGCAACGGCCAGCTTGGGGGCTGGCCCCTGGGCACGACGCTCATCGTCGCCGCCGTGGTCTTTGCCGATTTCACCCTGGTTGGGCGTCTGTTCTGCCGCGAGTTTTGCCCCTATGGCCGCTTTCAGAGCCTGCTGGCCGATCGTGGCACCCTCTGTCTCCAGGCCCCAGCCGGGGAGCTGAGTCGTTGCATCAACTGCAAGTCCTGCCTCAGGGCCTGCCCTACCGGTATCGATATCCGCCAAGGCTACCAGATCGAGTGCATCAATTGTGCTCGCTGTCTCGATGCCTGCCGCCAGGTGATGGCCAGACGCGGCGAGGCGGGGATCATCCGCTACACCTTTGGCCTCGACGACCTGAGCTGGCGGGCGCTGCTGAGCGCCAAGAGTGGGGGACTGGCCCTGCTGGTCGTCGCCCTCACGATGACCACCGTCTTCTTGGCCAGCCACCGGGCCGCAGCCAACTTCAAAATCGGTCGCTCAAGCGCCTTGGCCAGTCGCCTGACTGAAGGAGGCCAGCTCACCTTTTTTAGCGGCTCAATCACCAGCCGTCGGCAGAGCGAGCAGCACTTTTTCCTCAGCGTCAGCCCCCAACACGACCCTGCCCTGACCATCAAGGGGACGACCCGCTTTACCCTCACCGGCAACGAAAAACGTGATATCTCCCTGGCGGTCGAGGGCCCACGGATCAGCGGCGACCACCCACTGCCGATCACCTTCAGCCTGGTGGTTGAGGAGGACGGCAGCCAGATAACCGTGCCCGCCTATCTCACCCCGGGCGACAACACCCCCAAACGAAAATGACCATGAACAGCACCTGCCGCTGGCCGGCCTTCCTCATCGCCCTTTGCTTGGCCTTTGTCGTCTTCAGTTGGTGGTCTCTCCAACGCGCCGCCTCGGGGGTCAGTTCGGTGACCGATGCCAACTACTATCGTCATGGACTGAAATACAACCGCGCAAGCGTTGAACTTCAGGCCGGCCAAGCCCTGCACTGGCAGCTGAGCCCACAACTGGAGGGCCGGAGACTGACGGTGCAGGTGGTTGATGATCGACAGACCCCGGTCAGCGGGGCCAGTGGCGAACTCACCCTCCAGCCAGAAGGGACAAGGCCGGGGGCCGTGCCCCCCCCCTTGAAGCTGACATCAAGCGGCCCGGGCAGCTACACCGTCACCCTCCCTGATGGTGTCTGCCAACAAGTCGCGGCCAACCTGACCCTGACTCGCGATCAGGTCACTGTCCAGCGGCGCTTGCTGATCAATCTGGAATGACCTCCCCCCCCCCTACCTGCGATCATTGCGCCCTCCCCTGCCATCCGATCCTGATTGCCGATGAGGTCAACGGCGAACAAAGGAACTTCTGTTGCCACGGTTGTCAGGGGGCTTACCGGATCATCACCGGCGCCGGGCTTGGCCAGTTTTACCGGCGCCGGAGTTGGCAAGAGCAGGGGGTGCCGGAGGCGGTTTTCCAAACCGCCTATCAGGACGAATACCTGACTCCCTTCCTCCGTCAAACCACTGACGGCACCGAGATCTCGCTGCTTGTCGAAGGCATCCGTTGCGCCACCTGCGTT
>Ga0172375_10007143_pt1 | contig 15389 bp, 10 predicted proteins | sample LakKiv1m_FD_114537 | JGI IMG/M metagenome (GOLD analysis project Ga0172375, IMG submission 114537) | Freshwater microbial communities from Kabuno Bay, South-Kivu, Congo - kab_092012_11.1m | ecosystem: Environmental > Aquatic > Freshwater > Lake | place: Democratic Republic of the Congo... | reverse complement strand
GCTTCACGGCAAGCTGAAGCCAAGCGAAAAAGATGAAATCATGCAAAAATTTGCACGTCACGAAATCGACATTCTGGTTAGCACAACCGTTGTCGAGGTCGGTGTTGACGTTGCCAACGCAACGGTTATATTAATCGAAAATGCCGATAGATTTGGCTTGTCACAGCTTCATCAGTTAAGAGGCAGGGTAGGACGGAGCAGCTATCAAAGTTATTGTTATCTGGTGACAAGCACCAGTTCAAAACCTACAAAGAGGCTGGTTGAAATTGAAAAAAGTAATGACGGGTTTCATTTGGCCGAAGTCGATCTGCAACTGCGCGGCCCCGGCGAAATATACGGTCGTGCCCAGCATGGAGCATTGAATCTACAGATCGCTACCTTAGCAGACACTAAGTTGATAGCTCGCGCCAGCAGGCAAGCAAAGTTTTTCACAGAAAGCGGGTTGAACCTGTTACAATATAAGCAATTAGCCGCTGAGGTTTATTATTATCAGCGCCTAACAACATTAAACTAAAGAAAATATATTATGTATGCAGGAACAACCATCAGGCGTGGTTCGGGCAAGATTGTCGGTGTTCACCAAAAGATCGACCGGGCTGCCCGCCGTCACTTAAAAAAATTCCTACCAGGATCAGTGGATTTTCCTGCAATTTATGATATTTTGCATTTTGAAGGTGTTAACGGGCCAGACGGAATCAAGCGTAAAAGCCCGGCGATTGATGAACCGTGGCACTTTATTGATCCGGCGAACCCCATAGGGAGTGAGCTTTTTGTTAATATAAACGATCATCTTTTTAATCTAACCAAAGCGCTTAAGGATAAGAACGAAGTTCGTGCAGCGTTTGAAGCAGCTTGGCTAGCGCATGCGATCGTTGACGGCTTAACCCCCGCCCATCATTATCCACTTGCGGAAAAAATTGAGGAATTATGGGGAAAAGCCGCCAACGAACGAATGTCGATCCGTGAAAAAAACATAATATCAGGAGATAATTTTCGTGATACCCTATCTAAGAATTGGGAATACTGGGGGACCAACGGCGTATTTACTACCCATCACTTGTTTGAAATCGGTGTAGCCACCGCAATTTCAACCGATAATTTTAGTGACATCGACTTTTCAAGAAGGGATATTTCAAGACTAAAGGAGATTGGTTTCGAAAACGTATTTCTAACAGCTCTTAGCAAAATTGATAACATGAAAATGTTTGACAAAATTGCTATTCGTGGCTGGACACCTACACTGGGGAGAAGGACTAAAAAAATCTTGATTCCTGAAATAATTAAGGTTGTGATTTTGGCCTGGTATCAGGCGTCGATTGACTCAATGGACAGGTAACCCGATGAATCTACAGATTATAGCTGGTAAATACAAGGGCAGGAAACTGTCAGCGCCTAAGGGAAAGTCAACCCATCCTATGGGGTCGCGTGTCAGAAGTGCTCTGTTTAATATAATCGGTGAAGAAGTCAAAGACGCTGAAGTGTTAGACGCCTTTGCAGGTTCCGGTTCACTGGGACTTGAGGCTCTGAGTCGCGGAGCGAATCGTGTCACGTTTATAGAAAAGGATAAAATAGCTAGCAAGATTTTAAATGAGAATATTGAAAAACTAGGCGTGGGTAAGTTGGCAAAGTCAATCAAAGCCGGTGTTAGCACATGGTCCGATAGTAATCAAGACAAACTATTTGACATAATTTTTGCCGATCCCCCCTATAACAACCTGCAGTTATCCACAGTTATTAAATTGACGGGACTATTAAAACCGAACGGGCTTATGGTATTATCATACCCAGGTAGAGGTGAGTTACCGACCGTGCATTCAATTGTTGTGGTGGACAATCGTAGTTACGGAACAGCGGCACTGGCCTTTTACCGAAGAAAATAGCGGTCGAAAGGCCGCTATTTTCGTTAACTACATTTTGGTACGCGAGAAAGGACTTGAACCTTCACGCCCTAAGGCACTAGCTCCTAAGGCTAGCGTGTCTACCAATTCCACCACTCGCGCATATCCTACGTTTCACGCCAGGCGTGTCTACAATTGTCTGCAAACCACCACTCGCGCAATAAACTTATTGTAACAAATTTAGATATACAGATAAAGTGTTAAGTTTTTATTTGCAGTGATGCTTGTGCTATCATTAATACATTAAATACCGAGGGAGATATGCGTAGGGATGAATAAAATTGCTAAGTACTTAAACGAACACATTTTAGGTGAAGTAAACTGTGATGTTGCAAGCAAGCAAAAATTTTCCCATGACGGCAGTATTTTGACCATAACCCCAGAAATCATAATTCATCCACGGGTTACTAACGACATGCGCAAGACAACCAGATTTTCTTGGCAACTGGCAGAGAAAGGCCATATTTTGCCGGTTACCGTTCGTGGCGGAGGCTCAAATAAGTCTGGTGCTGCGATTGGCAAAGGTGTTATCGTTAGCTCGCTTGCTCATTTGAATAAGATTATATTCATTAGTCTAAAAAACAAAGATCAGTTTGCCCATGTCCAGCCAGGTGTGAGTTTGGGTACATTAAATGAGACACTAAAAAATCAAGGACTTATCGTTCCGGTTTGTCCCGACTCATCCAATCATAATTCCGTCGGTGGAGCGATTGCTGATAATCTGGGCGGATTAAGGTACGGGAAAGCAAATAACATAGGTGATTTGGTATTACGATTGGAAGTAGTACTATCAAATGGCGATTTGATCGAAACAGGAAGAATCAGCAAACACGAGTTAAGTAAGAAAAAAGGACTTCAAACCTTCGAGGGTGAAATCTATAGGAAAATCGATGGTATCATCGAGGATAACCAGCAAGTAATAGCGGACAAAATTGCCAACAATCCCCAGGAAAACGTTGGTTATACCGGAATAGCCAAGGTTAAAGAGCGTGGTGGGTCATTCGACCTCACGCCTTTATTTATTGGCAGCCAAGGTACTTTGGGTCTTATGTCAGAAATTGTATTGAAGACCGAGATATACAGCGACAACAGATCGGTATTGGTTGCAGCCTTTGATAGTCCCGAGTCTGCTCGCGATGCTGCTGATATTTTGGTTTCGCTTGAGCCGAACGTCATTGAGTTAATAGATGGTGCTTTGTTTGATATGGCGCACGACTACGGTAAAAAATATGCATTTTCAGATCAGTACCAGGATAAAAATGCGCCAACCATCCTGTATGCAGGTTTCTATGATTCCAACGACAGAGCGCTTCGTAAAAAAATGAAACAGGCGTTGAAAAAAATTTCAAAATTTGACACAACAATATTTACAAGTGCCGACTATTCGATTGATGAACTTGATGCTATTCGCGAAGTTGATTCGGTGACTGCACACCCTGTGGGCAAAGGTGAGTCGCGTCCGCCGATACTTGACGGTGCATCAGTTCCGATTAACAGACGTGAAGAGTTTATCGCTGCGCTTTCTGATTTGGCTACTAGACACCATATCTCGTTGCCACTTCGTATCGAATGGTTTAGTGGCTTGATTTACGTTAAGCCAATACTAAATCTTCATTTAGTGAGCGACAAGCAAAAAACCTTCAAGCTTATTTCAGACTATACCGAGCTGATAGCCAGATACGGCGGCAGTATGGCAGCAGATGGTGGAGAAGGCCGTTTGCGTGCTACGGCAGCTTATGCGCAACTGGACGATGACGAGCTGGCTGTTTATGAGCAAATAAAAGCGGCGTTTGACCCGTTTGGGATCCTTAACACCGGCGTCAAGCAAAAATCAGATCTTAAAACACTAGTATCACAACTAGACCCCGATTATAACAGCGCTGACTTAGCTTAATAGTATGAATGAGATTAGCTTCAAAGCTTTAGCCGCGGGTGACGCGAGCCGGGGCAGCACCCCCTGAGTTGATTCGCCATACGGCGAATAATGAAGGAGGGGCGGAGCGAGCGGCAGGACCCGAGTAAGTTTTGAATGATTATTGAAAAAGAACGTAAATGAAGTTATCCTAGTTAGTGGTATTTGCGCGAGTGGCGGAATGGTAGACGCGCTAGCTTCAGGTGCTAGTGTCCCTTAAGGACATGGAAGTTCGAGTCTTCTCTCGCGTACCAACGATCGGCAGTTATCACTTAAACCCGGAACGTTTTCGAAGTAGGCTTAACGATCTATCGGGTTTGTAAATCTTATTTATCATATCGTTAAGCCTTATCATGTCGATGGTGTAGTATTTTTGATAATTAATACATACCCCTTTTCGCTTCAATTTGCTAAGTTCGCTGTTAGTCGTTTCTCTGGTTAAGCCTGTCAGTTCTGCTAAATCTTGCTGAGTTAATGGGACCTCTATCCTGACAAGTCCGTTGCCGCGGCCTGCGCCATATAACAGGCATAAATAACGAAAAGTATAAGCCAGTTTTTGTTCTGCGTGTGGTCTTTCCAGCGCTTCTATCTTTAATTTATTTCCAAGTAAAATACTGACCAAGCGATCTAACATCTTTTTGGTGAAATCTATATTGTAGGCCATTTGTGTCAGGAAGTCGTCGCGGCTTATGACATAGAGCTCGCAATCGGTAAAAGCGGTGTATTCAAATAATGTCGTTGGTGTTCTTGCAAAGGCCCAGCTTTTCGGAAAGATGTCGCCGATGATTTCAAAGAAAATAGACTGACGTGATCCGTCAGCCGTTATGCTGGATTCCTCGATAACGCCACTTTTTACACTATAAACGCATTTTGGCACTTCGTCTATTAGAAGTATTGTTTCTCCTCTGGAGAACTTTATTACCGGATTATTTCGGTAAAACGATCTTCTGTCGATGACCATAGACTCTCCAAATGTTTAGCACATATAGTGTGTCTCAGTATCAATTATACACTATATATGGGACAAAACTATATTATGTGAATAATTTAACAGTGGGTAATTGAATTATTCTGTAAACTGGAAAGGTAAAATTTTAGGTGGAGGGTAAAATGAGTCGTTTAAGAGATGTTGAACACTATCCTTCAAAGAAACAGGTGTTTTTAACAAAAAGAGGACTAGACGACCTGAAGGCGCGACTAAATCGGTTAAACAAAGAACGTGCCAGCATGTGCAGGCGTTTGCTAAAAATGGATAATCGAGAACGTGAAGAATACATTGCATCAACTAATGCGATAACCATGCTCGAAAAAAACGAAGAAGAGATAACAAAGATAACAGATATATTAATGAACGCCGATGTTGTTGTTAAAAAATCGAAACGCTCGGATGTTGGTGTCGGTTCGGTAGTGAGTTTGCAATATATGGACGCGACCAGAACCTACACCATAGTAAATTCAATTGAAGCGAACCCTTCGAAAAACATGATTTCAGAAGAAAGCCCGCTTGGCAAGGCTTTGGTCGGCAAAAAGCGACGTTCAAAAATAATGTTAGCTGGTCGAAATGGCAGGCGGTATCACTATAAAGTACTGGATGTCGCATAGAAAGATAAGTTGCATGATTTTGAGTGCATTGTAAGGCTCTTAAGATAAGTTACAATGTAATCATGAGCAAGCAAATTATTGGAGTGGGGCCGCATCCAACACCCCTGCCTAGTGATGACAGGTTTGATAGGCAGCTATTGAAAAATGGAGATCATCGAAACGTTATCGACAAATACAGATATTGGACAAATCAAGCAATAAAAGATGACCTAAGCACGTCACGTGTATCGTTACATGTTGCGATAGAAAACTGGCAACACGATTTTAACATCGGTACCATTATAAGGAACGCTAATGCCTTTAATGTTGAAACCGTACATATAATAGGCAAGAAACACTATAACCGTCGTGGCGCAATGGTTACGGATAAATACCTTAATATAGTTCATCATGATTCCGTCGACAGCTTCTCGAACCTTATGGCTAGTGAAGGGCGATTGATTATCGCGGTAGACATCTTGCCAGGCTCAAAGCCGTTATCAAAGATAAAACTACCTGAAAAAGCCGTACTGGTTTTTGGCGGTGAGGGTCCGGGTCTTAGTGATGAAATTCTAAACGTCGCAGATAAACAAGTGATGATTGAACAGTTTGGATCAACCAGGTCAATAAATGTAGGCGTGGCATCGGGTATTGCCATATATGTCTGGGTGCAGCAGAATATCTTAAAATAATATTAAAACTAACGCTAGCGTATTGTAAAAAACAGGGAAAAATGTAAAAATTATACTAATGAGCACACTTTCACCACAACCATATAAAGGAACACATGATTTTTATCCGGAAGATAAGCGGGTTCAAAACTATATTTTTTCTATTTGGCGAAAAATTTCCGAGTCTTTCGGATACGAAGAGTATGGGGCATCTATACTAGAGCCTTTGGAAATCTATATGGCGAAAAGTGGCCAAGAGCTTGCAGGTGAACAAACCTATACGTTTATTGATCGTGGTGGACGTACAGTGGCAATAAGACCAGAGATGACACCCACGATTAGCCGGATGGTTGCAGCCAAACGAAACGAGTTGGTATATCCAGCCAGGCTTTATTCAATTGCTAATTTCATGCGTTATGAAAGGCCTCAAAAAGGCCGTGAGCGCGAATTTTGGCAATTGAATGCCGATATTTTTGGCGATGACAGTGTTGCTGCCGAGGCAGAGATTATCAGTATGGCAGATGCTATCATGCGCCTTGCCGGGGCCACGCCGGATGACTATGTCATCAGGATTAATAATCGAAAACTGATTAATTTCATGATGGCGCAGTATCTTGGCCTAGACGCTATTCAGGCGCAAATCATGATTAAACTATTGGATCGCAAGGATAAAATCACGGAGCGTGACTTTAAGGATCAGGCCGATGAGATTTTTGGTGAAATAGCAGAAACCGCCACAGATAAACTGGAAAAATTATTACACGCCAGGAGTATGGCTGATTTGCCGCCTGAAATACGTGAAAGTTCGGTTGTCAAAGAAGTGCAAGAGCTGTTTACGTTGCTGGAACGAGCTGACATTAAAAGTCTTGTATTTGACATAACTTTAATGCGCGGACTTGATTATTACACAGGAATGGTTTTTGAAGTGTTTGATACCGACCCCGAAAACAGTCGAGCTATGTTTGGTGGGGGGCGTTATGACGGCTTGGTAGGCCTATTCGGTACGGATCCAATATCTGCTGTCGGTTTCGCCCCTGGAGGTACGGTCTTCGAAAATTTCTTAAAAACACATAACCTATTACCTAAACTACCATCTACGACCGACATCTACCTGTCTGTACTCGGTGATGTTTCAAAGGAAGCTAACAAATTAGCCCGTGACCTAAGGGACAAAGACATAAACGTAGAGGTTGATGATACGAATAGAAAACTCGATAAACAGATTAAAATTGCTCTTAAGAAATCAATCCCTTATATGTTGTTTTTTGGTGAAAACGAAGTCTCAAGCGGAGTATACACGCTAAAAGATTTGAATAAGACTCAGGAATATAAACTTAAATTTACCGAAACAGTAGAAATGATAAAGGAGAATAAATGAAGTCAATAGTAAAACATTTGTCAGATACCAAGGTTGAACTTACTATAACACTTAACGCGGAAGATTTGGCAATCGCACAGCAGGTTGCAACCACTAAACTGGCTCGTGACGTTAAGGTTCCCGGGTTTAGAAAAGGTAAAGCTCCGGCCGAAGTGGCAGTAAAAAACATAAATCCTACCACCCTACAAGAACAAACCCTGGACGATGCAGTCAGCAAAGCTGTCGCATCTGCATTTTTAGAGAGCAAACTGCAAGCATTAGACCGTCCAGCTGTTGCAATCAAGAAGTTTGTTCCCGGCGAGTCGTTGGAATTTACCGCTGAAACCGAAATATTGCCTGAAGTTAAGCTGGGTAACTATAAAAAACTGAAGGCCATTAGTGAAAAAATATCGGTATCATCTGCGGAGATAGAAGACACGATAAAGCGTATCCAGCAAAGTTTAGCAGAGCGCAAAGATGTTAAACGGCCTGCCAAGATGGGTGATGAAACGGTGATTGATTTTGTCGGTAAAAAAGACGGTGTTGCTTTTACTGGCGGGACTGGTAATGATTATAGTCTAACCCTCGGCTCTAATCAGTTTATTCCAGGTTTTGAGGAAGGTGTTGTTGGGCATAAACCAGGTGAAACTTTCGATTTGAATCTAAAATTTCCTGATAATTATCAATCCGAAGAGCTAAAGGGCCAAAAAGTAATTTTTACCACTACTTTAAAGGCAGTTAAAGAGGTAAGTCTACCCGAGGTTGACGATAAACTGGCCGCTAAAGCCGGACCATTCAAAACAATCGTCGAGTTGAAAAACGACATCAAGACTCAACTGACGGCTCAAAAGCAGCGCGAAGCCAGCGAAAAACTCAAAGATAGTCTCGTTCGCGAACTGGTTTCAACCAGCAAAGTCCCTACCCCGAAGATTTTGATTGACGATCAAGCAGAGTCAATCGAGCGTGATTTTACAAACAATTTGATGTATCAGGGCTTGACACTGGATCAATATTTGAAGGACAAAGGTTTTGAGTCGAAGGAAAAATGGATAGAAACCGAACTAAAAGACGTTGCAATTAAACGCGTGCAGGCCGGGTTAGTGCTGGCCGAGCTAAGCAAGGTTGAAAAAATTGAAGCAACCACCGCCGAACTTGACGCTCATGTCGAAATGTACAAAAAACAATACGCTAATAATGCCGAAGCGTTGAAGCAATTCGAACAGCCCGAAGTCCGCCGCGACATCGCCAGTCGCCTGCTAACTGAAAAAACAGTCGACCGCCTAGTAGAGCTGAACGCCGGTAAATAGCTGCATTAGATGTAAGAGATAGCAAATTGTTATATAATTAGTATTGCAATGAAAAAACCATCAAGCTATTTAATTCCAACCGTTATCGAAAAGACTTTCGAGGGCGAGCGAGCTTTCGATATTTATTCTCGCTTACTCAACGAACGCATAGTATTCTTAGGTGAATCAATTAACGAGCAAACTGCCAATATTGTCGTTGCTCAATTAATACACTTAGCCTACGTAGACCCTAAAAAGGATATCAAATTGTACATTAACTGTCCTGGCGGCAGCGTTTATGACGGAATGGCGATTTATGACACGATGCAGTATATTGCGCCTGACGTTCAAACCATTGGAATCGGGCTTCAGGCCAGTATGGGCGCATTTTTGCTGGCTAGCGGCGCAAAAGGTAAGAGGTATACTCTGCCACACAGCAAAGTCATGATTCACCAGCCGAGTATCAGCACGCAAGGTAAAGTGACCGATACCGAAATTAACTTGCGGGAAGGCTTGGCTGTAAAAGAAATGATGGCCGAGATATTAGCAAAACGAACCGGTCAAAAACTTTCGAAAGTTAAAGCCGACATGGAGCGCGATTTTTGGATGACGCCTCAAGAAGCAAAAGAATACGGTCTGATTGACGACATTATAGAAAAATCATAAAATACATATAAAATCATCGTCAAAATCTCTTGACTATTGTTTTGTAATGCATCACAATAGTAATCAAGAAGTAGTGTAGCTGCTGTTTAACGTGTCATTTTGCATAGATGGCATCATGCGAAAGAACCAAGCGCAGTTAAGGGAATCTTCGGTGCCAAAGAACCCTATTAAATTTAATTCAAAAACGTTTACTACGCGAGGAGCAATCACCACATATGGCTAAATCAAAGCCTAATAGTACCAAGCGCGTCTTCTTTACTGAGGCCGGCACAGCTTTACAACTACCAAACTTAATTGCACACCAAAAGGACAGCTGGCGAGATTTCGTCGAAACAGGGCTAAGTGAGATATTCTCGGAACTTAATCCAATTGACGATTATACCGGTCAAAAACTATCCTTGCGCTTTAAGGACTACAAATTCCAAGAGCCGAAAAACAGCGAACATGATGCAAAAGAAAACAATCTGACATTTGACGCACCACTTCATGCCAAAGTAGAGCTGACAAATAAGGTTACCGGTGAAGTTAAGGAGCAGGAAATTTATTTGGGTGATTATCCGTGGATGACTGATCGCGGCACTTTTATTATTAACGGCACAGAACGTGTCATTGTTTCACAGTTAATCCGCAGCGCCGGCGTTTTCTTTACAGCTGACAAAACGACTAGTCGTAATTATTATGGTGCGAAACTAATTCCTGGCCGTGGTGCGTGGCTAGAGATGGAGACCGCAGCCAACGGAGTGATCTATGTCAAGATTGACAGACGACGCAAACTACCGATAACAACCTTGCTGCGCGCGCTAGGTCACAACAAGACATCTGAAATTAAAAGTTTATTTGAAGATATTGACACGGGTGAAGTTAAATACATTGATGCCACACTAGAAAAGGATTCAGCACGCGGTTCAAATGAAGCATTGATCGAAGTTTACAGACGCCTTCGACCGGGTGATTTAGCTACGGTTGACAATGCCCGTAGTATGATTGAGCGAATGTTCTTTGACTTTAAACGGTTTGATTATAGCCGTGTTGGAAGGTATAAGTTAAATCAAAGGTTGGGACTGAAGTTATCGAATACAACTGAAAACCGCGTATTCCAACTCGCGGATTTAATTGCGATCGTTCGTGAGATTATTAGACTGAATAACACCCAAGAACCTGCCGATGACATTGACTCGCTATCTAATCGCCGCGTCAAACTGGTTGGTGAACTTGTTTCCCGGCAGTTTAGAGTAGGCATGCTTCGAATGCAACGCAACGCTATGGATCGTATGAGTATGTCTGATATTGAAACCGTTTCTCCGGGTCAATTGATTAATGCCAGGCCTGTCGTGGCGGCTGTCCGTGAATTCTTCGCAAGTTCACAGTTGTCGCAGTTGATGGACGAGACTAACCCGCTGTCCGAGCTTTCGCACAAGCGACGTCTAAGCTCTATGGGTCCAGGAGGACTTAGTCGCGAAAGAGCGGGATTTGATGTTCGTGACGCTCACCCGACGCATTATGGACGTATCTGTGTAGTCGAGACGCCGGAAGGCGCAAACATCGGTCTGGTATTGAACCTTGCTACCTTTGCCAGAGTTAATGAATACGGCTTTGTCGAAACACCTTATGTAAAAGTCGAAAACGGCAAGATGACTAAAAAAATCGTTTATCTTGATGCTGCGCAAGAAGCTACTGAAGTCATCGCTGATGCAAGTGTCAAATTAAATAAAGACGGCTCGTTTGTTGATGAACGCGTCAGTGCCAGAAACGGTATTTTGCCCGAACAGGTAGATGCCAGCGAAGTTACGTATATAGACGCGTCACATATGCAGATTTTAGGTACATCTGCCGGTCTCATTCCTTTTATCGAAAAGGATCGTGTTGACCGTGCCTTGACCGGATCTGCCATGCAAAAACAAGCCGTTCCGTTACTTATTCCCGAGGCTCCAACAGTAGGAACGGGTATTGAGGCGGACGTTGCTAGAAACACCAGCCAATTAGTACTGGCCGATAGTGACGGCGAAGTCACACGGGCTGACGCTGACGAGGTTCTTGTTAAGTACAAGGATGGTATCAAGAAATATGAACCAATTCATTTCGAGAAGAGTAATGACGATCGCTCAATCAATCAAAAAGTACGTGTCACGCGCGGTCAGAAAGTAAAGAAAGGCGATATCCTGATCGAAGGCGCCTCGATTGCTGAAGGCGAACTGGCACTTGGACGCGATTTATTGGTAGCGTTTATGCCTTGGGGTGGTTATAACATGGATGATGCCACAATTCTATCTAACCGTTTAGTCCAAGATGATACTCTTACCAGTATTAATATTAAGGATTATAACGTTGAGGTTCGTGAAACTAAATTGGGTGATGAAATCGTAACCAGGGATATTCCAAATGTCAGCGAGGAGTCGCTTAGGCATCTAGATGAAGACGGTATCGTTCAGATCGGATCCGAACTAGAGACCGGTGATGTATTAGTCGGTAAAATTACCCCCAAGGGAGAACAAGAGCTTTCCAGTGAAGAAAGGTTGCTTCGTGCGATTTTTGGTGAAAAAGCCAAGGATGTCCGAGATACCTCTCTGCGTGTAAGCGGTTCTGGCGGCGGTAAAGTGGTTGGCGTCAAAGTATTCAGCCGCGAAAACGGCCATGAGCTTAAGGCCGGTGTATTGATGCAGATTCAAATATTCGTCGCCGAACTTCGCAAAATTAGTATCGGTGACAAGTTGGCTGGACGACACGGTAACAAAGGCGTAATTGCAAAAATATTACCAGTCGGAGACATGCCATATATGGAAGATGGAACACCGGTTGACGTAGTTCTAAATCCTCTAGGTGTGCCAAGCCGCATGAATATCGGTCAGTTATTCGAGACACATTTAGGTATGGCAGCCAGGGCTCTTGGTTACAAAGTAGCGACACCGCCATTTAACGGTGTTCCAAACAATTTGATCGCCGAGCAACTGGAAAAAGCTGGTTTTGCCAGTGATGGTAAATTCCAACTATTTGATGGGCAAAACGGCCGGCCATTTGAAGAGCGAACAACTGTCGGTGTTATGCATATGATCAAATTACACCATATGGTTTCCGATAAGATCCATGCCCGCTCGACAGGACCATACACTATGGTTACTCAACAGCCGCTTGGCGGTAAAGCGCAAAACGGTGGTCAGCGCTTTGGTGAAATGGAAGTTTGGGCGCTTGAAGCATATGGTGCCGCATCAACCTTGCAAGAAATGCTGACTATTAAATCCGATGATGTCTATGGACGTGCCAAGGCTTATGAATCAATCATCAAGAACGAATCAATCGTCGGTCCAAAACTGCCTGAATCTTTTAATGTTTTAGTTAAGGAACTTCAAGGATTAAGCTTAAGAGTTGATTTGCTTGATGAGTCGGAGGACGCTGTTATCGATGCTGCCCAGGTAGTCGGAACGCTTCCTGGCGACACACCTGATCCAGATAATATACCGGATGATGTCGACGAGCCGGTTGTCGTAGACGATTTTGACGACATTAAAGACGACATGATACTAGAAACGAAAGTCGACCTTGAAGAAGACGAATTAAAGGAGGAGGCGTAAGATGTCACGGATAGTTGCAACCAGCGGGATTACTGACTTTGATGCTATTCGCTTAACAGTAGCGAGCCCGGAAGATATTTTACGCTGGAGTAATGGCGAAGTCACTAAGCCCGAAACCATCAATTATCGAACCCAAAAACCAGAACGCGACGGTTTGTTTTGTGAAAGGATTTTCGGACCCGTCAAAGACGTAAATCCGCATGACAACAAACTGAAAGGCGTACGCTCACGCGAAGCTGCAGTTGACAAGAACGGCGAGCTTATCACAAAGTCAATCGTAAGACGTGAACGCATGGCACATATCACATTGGCAACCCCCGTTGCCCATATCTGGTTTATGCGTGGCACACCTAGTGCTATCAGTTTACTTTTAGGTATAACCGTTAGAAACCTTGAACGAATCGCATATTTTGCAACTTACGTTATATTGAAAGTTGACGAAGAAAAGCGTGATCAATATTTAGCTGATGCCGAGGCAGAGGTTGAGGCTGGACGCGTAGCGATTAAAATGCGCTATGAACGCGAAGCCGGCGTGGAAAACGCGGACATCAAAAAGCTGGCCGCCGAACAATCAAAAGAACTGGAAGAGCTTGACGACACGTATACAACCAAAAAGGCTCAGTTGGAAAGTCTAGCCAAAGGTGCTTTGATTAATGAGGTAGACTATCGTAATTTGCCGGAAGAATACGAGGAATTAATCAATGTGGGTATGGGCGGTGCAGCCTTAAAGACTCTTTTGGACGAAATCAACCTACAGGATTTAATTGGTAAATTATCAGAAGAAGTCAAAGGGGCCAAGGGCCAGCGCGAAAAGAAGCTTCTGAAGCGTCTTAAGATGCTAGAAGGTATGCACTCTGCCGGAATCAAGCCAAACAGCCTAACGCTGACAGTCCTTCCGGTAATACCGCCAGACCTGCGCCCAATGGTGCAGCTAACCGGTGGCAGATTCGCCACATCGGATCTTAATGATTTATATCGAAGGGTTATCAACCGAAATAATCGTCTAAAGAAGTTAATCAATCTTAATGCGCCAGAGGTTATTTGCCGTAATGAAATGCGCATGCTTCAAGAAGCGGTTGACGCCTTGATTGATAACAGCGCCGCAAAAGGCAATCGCGCCGTTAATGCAACCGGCGGACGTAGGCGCTTAAAATCAATCAGCGATATGCTAAAAGGTAAACAAGGACGCTTCCGTCAGAATTTGTTGGGTAAACGCGTAGACTACTCTGGGCGATCAGTCATCGTAGTCGGTCCAAAACTACATATTAATCAGTGCGGTTTACCAAAGCAAATGGCACTTGAACTGTTTAAACCGTTCATTATCAGCTGGCTAATCCGTAATGATCATGCCTATAATATTCGATCGGCAACACGCTTGATTGAGTCTGGTGACGCTCTCGTTTGGGACGCGTTGGATGCAGTAATTGAAGGTAAGTATGTTCTTCTAAACCGTGCTCCATCACTTCACCGTTTGTCCATTCAAGCTTTCCAGCCGGTATTGGTCGAGGGTAAGGCTATTCAGTTACATCCTTTGGTCGCGAATGGCTTTAATGCCGACTATGATGGTGACCAGATGGCTGTCCATTTGCCGCTTTCTGATGCATCGCAACATGAAGCTAAAGAGCTAATGAGCGCGACCAACAACCTTCTAAAGCCCGCTGATGGAGCTCCTGTTCTCAGCATAGGCCAGGACGTCGTTTTGGGCAATTACTATCTAACATATGACAAACCGAGCGCCAAAGATGAAAAAATTAGAGCCTTCAGTTCGGTCTATGAAGCTGAAATGGCCTATGATAGCGGAATAATCCAGTTGCAGAGTCCTATTCGTGTATTCTTCCGAGGTGCCATTCGTGATACAACACTGGGACGTGTGTTCTTTAATGATATTCTGCCTAGCGATTTTCCATACGATAATTCTACTCAAAACAAAAAACAGCTTAAAAAAGTTTTGGCAAAGATTTTTGATAATTATGGCGCTACAATTACCGCTATGACAGCTGACCGCATCAAAGGATTGGCATTCCGTTTTGCTACTATTGCTGCGGTATCAACCGGTAAGGATGATTACGTTCAGTTTGATCAAACGCATGATTTCGTTGCCGAGGGTGACGCAAAGACCGCTTTGATTGCTGAACAATTTGATCAAGGTTTGATTACCGAAGAAGAAAGATATAACCTTACAATCGCAGCATGGCGACAGGTTGATCGCAAGATTGCTAACTTTTTGAAAGATGAATTAAAAGATATGGACACCAGTATCAGTGTTATGGTTAACTCTGGTGCGCGCGGCGATATCAGTAATGTTAAATGGGCCAGCGCCATGATAGGAATCGTGGTCGATTCAAACAATCTTGAAATCGAGCTTGCCATCCGCTCTAACTATAAGGACGGTCTAAGTTCGCTTGAACAGTTCGTTGCTACTCGCGGCGCCCGCAAGGGTTTGATCGATACG
>Ga0172375_10007142_pt1 | contig 15393 bp, 9 predicted proteins | sample LakKiv1m_FD_114537 | JGI IMG/M metagenome (GOLD analysis project Ga0172375, IMG submission 114537) | Freshwater microbial communities from Kabuno Bay, South-Kivu, Congo - kab_092012_11.1m | ecosystem: Environmental > Aquatic > Freshwater > Lake | place: Democratic Republic of the Congo... | reverse complement strand
CCGCGCTCTCTCATCAAGCAATGCCCAGATGCCGATCAACTTCTCCTGAAGCCCCCGGTCTTGTGTTTGCATGACAAGACCATAGCACCCTCTGCGTCAGATTTACAGGTTATTTATGAGCGCAGCCTTAGCAGCGGGGAGAACAAAGGCAACGCCGTACCGCTGGTTCCCGACGCCCACGGCATCGCTGCCGCTTGGGTCGAGCCGCTGGCCGATTTTCGCCTTACCGCCGATTGCGCGTGGACCTCGTCGCAGCGCCAAGGTGGCGATTTCGACAACACCCTCCGCGAGATCGACGGTTACGGGCTCTTCGGCCTGCGCGCGGACCTCAAGCTCAAAAAACGCTTCGGACTTTTCTTGAAAGTAGAAAACATCTTCGACCAGACGTACGCCAGCAGCGCCTACAACGGCGGCTGGTACCCCGGCTGCGGGCGCGCGTTCTACGGCGGAGTGACCCTGGCGTTCTGACATGAAAAAACAGTTCCTGCTTCTTCTCGGTCCGGTGTTCGCGGCACACGCCCAACTGTCGGCGCCTTGGACGTTTTATCCGTTTGCACCCGCCGCCGGACAGAGCGGCAGCACGGCTATTTACAAGAATTCCACCGCCTTCGTGGCCTGGGCCGACGGCTACACCGGCCTCGTCTACGGCAGCAACGTGTCCGACAACTGGAAGACGCCCGCCAAGGCGCTGGGGAAGGCGGTCGGCGATTCCTACGACATCGTTTGCCTCGGCGACGGCGGCACCATCACCATGACCTTCTCCACACCCATCGCCAACGGCGACGGTTTCGACTTCGCCGTCTTCGAGAACGCCTTCAACGACACCTTCCTCGAACTCGGCTGGGTGGAGGTTTCCTCTGACGGCACGCACTTCTGCCGCTTCCCCAACTATTACGGCGGGACGGCGGCCGTCGGTTCATACGGCGCCCATTCGCCGACCGACATCTACGGGCTGGCATCGAAATATCGCCAAGGATACGGTACGCCCTTCGACTTGCAGGAACTGCAGAACGCCTACGACGCCATTCTGAACGGCACCGCCACCTTTCTGGGCGCCGACTACGCGGAGAGCATCACCGAAAACTTCCCTTTTCTCGACCTCAACAACATCGGTTACGTCCGCATCGTGGACATCGTGGGCGACGGCAGCGCCATGGACGCCACCGGTTCGAAATGTATCTACGATCCTTATCCGACCGTCGGCACCGCCGGTTTCAATGGGGCGGACTACAAGACAGTCACCCTGCGGGCCTACCAACCCGGCGATGCGGGAACCGCTCCCGCCGAGGACGTCTATCAGGACGTCCGTATCGTCCCGACCGATTCGGACAACGCGCCGCAGACCTTCGCCCAGTGGTGCGCCGTAACCGGCATCGGAGACGATGCGGCGGCGGACGCCGACGGAGACGGCTTCAACGCCTTTGACGAATTCACGGCGGGCACAAGTCCGACATCGGCGGACGAGCGCCCGCAAAGGTCGCTGTCGCTCGCGGCCGACACGCGAAACGACCGCTGCCTCGTCCTCTCCTTCCGCCTTCGCCGTCGGGCGCTGGCCACGCTCGGCTTTCTGCAAAGCGACGGACTTGGGACCGCCTGGACGGAAATCGCGCCCAACGTCCGGTCTGTTTCTTACACGGAGGACGACGGTACCGACTACGTCGAACTCGAGATCGAACTTCCCGCAGACGCACCGCGCGGATTCTTCCGCGGGATCTTTTCGGAATGAAGCGCCGCGTTTCGCCGCCGCACGCGGTCCCACACATTGTCAGTGACGCTTGCTGCTGTTCCGGCCCCGTGCCTTCCATCAGAGGGAATTCACGTAATTGGACAAGTCGTCGGCCTCTTGCGGAGTGAGGTCCTTGGTGTTGCCGTGCTTGTTGTTGACGTTGTCGGTCGTGATGACGTCTTTGATGGTCACGGCGCGGCCGTCGTACATGTAGGGCGCAGTGCGCCAGATCTCGGTGAGGATGGGCGTGGCGAACTCACGGTCGCGCTCGGCGTCCGAACCGAGGCCGAGCACGTATTTTTTCTTGTCGCCGTAGTAGGGGGGCGTGTGGCATTTGACGCAGGCCGCCTTGCCCTCGAAGATCACCTTGCCTCGCTTGGCGGAATCGGTGAGCGTGCCGTCGGGCTTGAGGTAGGGGCTCGGCACGGGCTCCAGCGTTTTCAGATAGGCGTTCACGGCGTCGACATGGTCTTCGGACACCTGGTGGAACTGAATCATGGTGAACCCTTTGACCACGGCGATTTCGGCGGAGGCGCGAATGCCGGTGATCATGACGGGCGAGGTGCGGTGCGTATAGAGCAGGCTGCGGGACTGCTTGGGATTGCCGATGCCGTCGTTCAGCAGGTCCCAGTTCGTCCCATCGGAGAGGGTGTCGGGGTGACAGCTCGCGCAGCTCTGCCACTGTTGGTAGCAGCGCGTCGCGCCGTTGAACGCCATCTCGCCCCTGCGCGCGAGGTCCGGCTTTTGCACTGGGCCGAGCGGAAGCGGGACGGCCGCGCCGGGGCCGTCGTCCCACAGCTCGACGAGGTTCAGGCTGTCGGCGAAGCGCATGGCGCTGTAGACGCGGTTGCCGCAGACTGTCAGAGCCCGCGCGCCCTCGCCTTCGAGCGGGACGCGCGTCTTGGCCCCGTAGAGAAAGGCGAGGTCGTTCATGACTTCCTTGGGGGCCGGTGCGGCGGCGAGGCGCTTCAGCATCTCCTTGATATTCACGACGATCAGCTCATGGGTGCCCGACGCATTGACGCACAGCCAGGCGCTATCGGCGGAAACCGCGACGCCCCACGGGTTGGCCGCGCCCATCATGGTGTCGTCCAGCAGGACCGTGTTCACGTACCGGAGCGCCTGCGCATCGAAGATCGAGACGGCGCTGGTGTTGATCCAGCCGCGGTCCAAATGCGTGGTCGGAACGGTGAAACGGCCGATGATGTGGGACACGAAGAAATATTTGCCGTCCGGGCCCATCGCGCCGTCGCGCGCGGCGAAGGAGCCGGGCGGCAGGTCGAGCGTCGCCAACTTCTCGAGCGTGTCGCTCCGGTAAACGCACAGCGAGGAATAAACGGTCTTGCTGTTCGCCGGCATCAGCGGGAAGAGATTGACGACCCACAGCGTCTTGCCGTCTTGGGAGAGCCGCGCGGCGACCGGTTCGCGGATGGCTCGCGCGGCGTGCCGGATTTTCCCAGTGGCCAGGTTCAGGGCGCACACGTCGGACTGGTCGGCCCGCGCGAAACGGTTGCAGTAGAAGAGCGTTTTGCCGTCGGCGGCGACGACGGGCGAGAGCGGCGTGTGCCCGGCCGGAAAGGTGCGCAGGACCTTGCCGTTCGCCGCGTCGAGTTCGACGACGCGGCCGCCGAACTCGCCGGCCGTCGCGTAGAGTCGGGTTTGGTCGGGCGAGAGCGCCAGTTGGCCCACTTTTTCGACCGGATAGCGGGCGGCGACTTTTTCCGTTTCCGCATCAAAAACCGCGATGGAGTCGTCGGTTTCGCATGCCACGTAGAGACGTTTACCGTCGGCGTTTGCGGCGAGCGCCGACGGCGAAAGGTAGTGCGCTCCCGCCGCGCGGGCGGCGAACGCCGCCGCGACGAGGGGAGCAATCTGGAACCACCTTCTCATTTAATCCTCGACGACGATGCGGAAGCCCACATCGAACACGCCCTGCCACGGCGCGTAGCCGAGGCGGTAGCTGGCCGTCGCGCGGTACGGGCGATCAAAGAACGAACCGCCGCGCACCACTTTGCGCACGGTTTGGCTGAGCGTGTCGCTCTTCTTCGCCGAATAGGGGTAGTGCACATAATCGCTGCGCGTCCACTCGGCGACGTTGCCGTGCATGTCGTAGAGACCCCAGGCGTTGGGCTGATACTGCTTGGTTCCCGTCACCAGAAACAGCTTGTCGTCGAACGCCGAAACCCGCGGCACGAAATCGAGCGCCAAGTTGCCGACATTCTTCGGATTGAAGGTCGGATTCACGCCGGTCACCGCGAATTTCTCGATCGATTTGTCGGCCAGATTGGCGTACGGGCTGAAGTCCGCCGTCTGGTCGCCGAAGAACATGGCCTTGTCGCTGCCGGCGCGGCAGGCCCATTCCCACTGGGCTTCCGTGGGCAGCGCCGCGTTCAGGCCGGCTTTCTTGCCGAGCCATTTGCAGAACGCGGCGGCGTCGTTCCAGCTCACGCGGACCACCGGCTGTTCCGAATAGTTCGCGTAATAGCCGAGGCGCACATGGTCTTTCCACTGCTGGTCGAAAACGCTGGCGTTGTGGTCGGGCTGGAAGGCGTAGAAGGCCGCGTTGTTGATTTCCGCCTCGGACATCCAGAACGACTTCGCGATCTTCACGCCGTGTCGCGGCTGCTCCTGCGCGGTCTCGTCGTCGCTGCCCATCACGAATTCACCGGCGGGGATGCGGACGAGGGTGATGGACACACCGTCGCCGAGGTCGATCACGCGCTTCTTTTGACCGCCGACCTGCGCCTGCATCTGCTTGGCAGCGTCGGGCGTGAACGGCCAGCCGGGTGCCGAGACGGCAACGGGCGCATGCAGTTCCTCCGAGGTTTCGTGCGTGACCTTGACGGGATAGGGTGCGGTGGGCGTCGCTTCCCAATCGGCGTCGACGCCCGCGTATTTGGCGCGCAGCTCGGCGGCGTACGCGGCGATGTTGGTGGTCCACGATTCGCGCTTCTCGTCGATGGCGTAGACGGAGGACCAACTGCCGTGATAGGGCACGTTCAGATCGATCCACGTGTAGAGACGACGCCACGAGTCGTCGTCCAGCTTGACGCCGTGGTGGCCCTTTTCGAGCAACTGAACGCCTTCGGAAGTGGAAGCGTGGTACTCGTAGGGAATGCCCATGAGGCTGCTGCTCTCGGGGCCCGGCCGGCGGAAGTAGCGGTGGAACGCGTGGTAGGAGTGGCTGAAGTGTTCTTCGATGCTCTTCGTGTCGACCAACGCCTTGTTTTTGAAGTCCGGCTTCTTAGGATCGCTGCCGTCATGGCAGCGCACGCAGTAGGCGTCGAGGATCGGCTGGATTTCCATATCGAACGAAAAGCCCTCGACTCTCGAACGCGCGGGCGTGATGGTTTGCGGCGGCTTGCCGGAGGCGATCGTTTTGCTGGTCACGGGCGGCTCCGTCGGCGGCTCGTGGCAGCCGATGCAGGAGAGTTCCTCGCCCGGCATGGCGACCAGCCAGCTCCTGAAGATCTGCAACGCGCGGCCCTCTTTGTCCAGTGGCTGGAGGGAGACCGTCGTGTTGGCCGGAATGCGGAACATTGCGGAGCCGTCTTTCTCCACTTTCACCGTACCGAGCAGGCGCTTGATGTCCCAGCCGCTCTCGACGCCGATGTGATGGTGGTTGCCGATGTTGTAGTAGCCGTAGGCATAGGTGAAGAGGCGCAGCGAATCGACGGTGCCCACGGGAACGCCCTTGAGTCCGGACCCACGGTAGACGTTCTGGATGTAGCAGACGGCCTGCTTGTCTTGGAGGTTCACGCGGCTCGGGATCACGGGCGGACGCTCGCGCTTGCGGACCGGATAGGGCTCGACCATCACGCTGTAGCCGCTCTCCAGTTTCTCGGGCTGCACCTGCACGAAGTTGTCGAACGTGTCCACGAGGTAGAGCTTCCACGGGCTCTTGTCCGTCAGCTTGACGACGGCCAAGAAGTAGTTCGCGCTGATCGGATAAGGCTGGAGGCCCTGCGGGTAGACGCCGTTGACCAACTGGTCGAGGTCGAGCGCCATCTCGGGATAGGTGTCGCGCAGCTTGGGATAACACTTGTTGAAGAAGTCGTTGTTCAGCTCGTGGTAGTCCTTGCCCGCCTGCGAGTCTGCGGGCATGTTCGCCGCGATCAGTTTGTCGACGTCGGCTTGGAGGTTCGGGAACTGCTTCAGCAGCTCTTTTTTGACCGTGGGATAGAGCTGGTCGACCGTCACGTGCGTGACGGTCTTGCCGCAGCCGGGGATGTGCTGCACCACGCCGTCCGCGTGGGCATAACCCTTGTTGGTGTCGAAGATCGTCAATTTGCCGGAGGCGGCGACGCCGTGGTGGCCGGAGACGACGGCGATGAACTTGCCGGGGGCGCCGGGAAGCGGGCGGGCGTTGAACATCGAGTTCGGCCACAGGCTCTGCGAGCCGTAGAGCGAGCGCTGATTGGTGCCGTCGGGGTTCATGGTCATCATGATGCGGGAGTAGTAGTGCATGATGTCCGTGTACTCCCAGCGCAGGTACATGATCTTGCCGTCCGCCAGCATGGTCGGATACCAGTCGGCGTCCTGCTCGAAAGTGATCTGACGCGTGTTCTCGCCGTTGGGGCCCATCACGTAGAGATTGGGCACCGTGCGCGAACCGCCGATGCACGGCACGCCGACCATCGGCGCGGTGGAGCTGAAGATGATCTTATCGTCGGGCAGGTAGATGCCGCCGTAGTTGTTTACGTATTCGCCGGTAATGGTCGACACCGTGCGCGGGTTGGAGCCGTCCACGCCGACCTCCATCACTTGGAACGTTTTGTTCGAGTCGGTCGAGGTGAACAGCATCTTCTGCGCGTCGTAATGGAGGTCCAGCTCGCCCACGTATGCGCTGTCGGCGGGCTCGTAAACGTCCGTGAACTGGCCGGTCCGGAGATTGAACCGCACGATCTTGTTCCGGTACCCCTTGGGCGAAAGCGTATGGGTGCCCAACCAGTTGGCCTTGACGGCGACACGGTCCGAAAGCACGACCAGCGTTTCGTCGAAGTCGACGTAGGGGTTTTCCGCGATCAACGCCTTGTATTTGAGCTGGCCGAAGGCGTCGAGTTGTTGGCGCGCCTCGGAATCGTTCTTGTCGAACTTTTCAAGGATGGCAGGCAGCGTTTTGACGAACTCTTCCGCCTGCTTCAGATAGGTGCGTCCGTTCTTGTAAGCGCGCGGCTTGGTCTTGAGGATGAATGTAATCGAGCGAACCAGCGCCTCGGGCGAGGAGAGCTGCACGAGCGAACGCTGCGCGTCGATCTCGGCGCGCTTGGCCTCTTCCCTGACCTGCGCGAGCGCCTTCTCGCGCAGGGCCGAGAGGTCCTGCTTCTTGTCGCTGGGCGTGCAGAGCGAAGCCAAATCGACGGTCTGCCCCGCCGGATTCTTGACCTCGGCCTTGAGGGCGTGGCCGCCGTTGTTGTTGAAATAGAGCAGATTGACCTGATGTTTGCCGGCGGCGAGTTCGACGACGGCTTTCCTGTTCACGGGGCCGTGCACTCCGTCGTTCATGACGGCTTCGCGCCCGTCGACGTAGAGTGCGCTGCCGTCGTCCGAGGTCACGGCGAACTCGTACTTGCCGGCGGCGGATATGTCCATCACCCCGCTGAACTGGATGTTCCATGCGTCGCCGTACTTCTTGTCGCCCATCGAGTCGATCTTCGCGACGGAGCCGGTCCCCACCTGCTTGCCCTCGCCGATCAACGCGATGGTCGACAGTTTGCCCGTGTGGGCGAAATACGTCATCTCGGCACACGCGCCGAAAACGAAAGCCATCACGCCGACCACCGCGAACGAAACCCCTCTATCAAACATAGTGCCTCCGCTTAAACCGTCTTCAATTCTTGTGATTTGGCCTATAGTATAGACAGAAAGACCACCCGCCATCAAGTTCAGAGCCCAAAGAATTCCATTTTCGGGCGCGATTCAACTTTGTTGAATTCGCGCTCGAGTTAGGTGCCCTGTTTTTAAGGCGATTCGCTTTTTAACTCCTCATTCCTAATTGGCGCAAAGCCGTGTTATAGTGATGAAACAAGGAGTACGGAAAGCCTTGGGGCTTTGCGTTTGTTTTTATGACAGCCATTCAGGCGAGGAAACGCTTTCAATACTGGACTGCGGCCGCTCTGCTGCTGGCGGGGTCGGGTTGCTGTTACCATGCGGTCAAGCCCCTTCCCGCCGGGCTCTCCTACCGCAGCGAACCGTTGCCCGCCTCGGACGTTCGCTTCCTCGCCGACCGGACGGGTGTCGACGCTTCGGGCGTACGCATCTGCGAGCAGCAAATTTTCGACGAGGTCTTCGCGATGATCGGCCGCGCCCGGCAGCTCGTGGTCGTCGACATGTTTCTTTTCAACGAGTTTCTGGGCGCGGGTTCGGCGCCGCACCGCCGCCTGTGCGAAGAGCTGACCGCCGCCTTGGTCGCCCGCAAACGCGCCGTGCCCGGCCTTCACGCCGTGCTGATCACCGATCCGGTCAACACCGTCTACGGAGGCCTCGAGGCACGCCATCTCACGCGCCTGCGCGAGGCCGGGGTGGAGGTCGTCGCGACTCGGCTCGACCGCCTGCGCGACAGCAACACCGCGTGGTCGAGCATGTGGCGGTTCTTTTTCAAACCGTGGGGCAACAGCACCGGGGGCGGTTGGGTGGCGAATCCGTTCGGCCCCGGCGAGGTCACGCTCCGCAGTTGGTTGGCGCTCCTCAACTTCAAGGCCAACCACCGCAAGGTCGTGGTCGCCGACGCGGGCGGGGAGCTGCGCGCGCTCGTGACTTCCGCCAATCCACACGACGGCAGCAGCGCGCACTCGAACGTCGGCGTTGTCTTCGGCGGTCCGGCCGCGCGCGCCGCGCTGGAAGCCGAGCAGGCGGTGCTGGCTTTCAGCGGCGGCGCGCCGATCCCCGCGAATGCGTTGCCGCCTGCGGTGGACACCGCCGCGCAGACGGACGCCGTGCGCGTGCAAGTGGTGACCGAGGAGGCGATCGCCGATGCGGCCGAGGCGATGATCGACGGGGCCCGGAAAGGCGACGCGCTCGACCTCGTCATGTTCTATCTCGCGGATCGGCGGATCGTCGACGCGCTCAAACGCGCGGCTCGGCGCGGGGTTCGGGCGCGCATGGTGCTCGACCCCAACAAGGACGCCTTCGGCCGCGAAAAAAACGGCATGCCCAACCGGCAGGTCGCGCGTGAACTGGTCGCGGTCGACGCGCCGGTGCGCTGGGCAGCCACGCATGGCGAGCAGATGCACGCCAAAATGCTGCTCGTGGCGCGGGCCGACGGCACGGCCGACCTGCTGCTCGGTTCGGCCAACTTCACGCGCCGCAACGTGCGCGACTACAATCTTGAGGCCGACGTGCGGCTTTCCGGCCGTGCCGGCGCGGCTGCGTTGGCCGGAGCGCGGGCCTATGTCGACCGCCTCTGGACAAACGCCGACGGCCGCGTCTACACGACGGACTACGCGGCGTTCCGAGACGACTCTCGCTGGCGCGCCTTTCGCTACCGTTTCCAAGAGGCCACCGGCCTCTGCACGTGGTGAGCGAAGCCTGCGCGTCGCGTCCCGTCAGCTCCGTCGTTTTTCTTGATCCACAAAAGCCGTTTTCGCAAGGCTTGCTTGTCGCGCGGCGTTGCATTACGCTGACAGTTCACGATTGAAGTCAGTGTTTGTGAGGGGAGGACATCGGGATGAAGAGTTGGAAGTTGGCGCGAACGTTTTCGGGCATCGCCCTGCTGTTGGGCGCAACGGCCGGATGCCGGACCGGCGGGCACGATGAGGGCGACGCGGCGTTTCGGCGCGTCGAGGAGCAGCCATTTGGACGAACCCCCGAGGGCGAAGCGGTCCAGCTCTTCACGCTGCGCAACGCGAACGGCATGGTCGTCAAAATCATGGGACGCGGCGCGACGATCACCGAAGTGTGGGCGCCGGACCGCGGCGGAACACTCGCGAACGTGGTGTTTGGCTCCCGCCGCCTGGAACCTTACCTCAACGGCTTCAATGCGGGCGCGTCCGTCAAGGGACGCGTGGCCAACCGCATCGCCTACGGCCGTTTCACGCTTGACGGCGCGACCTATCAGGTGACCCTCAACCGAGGCATGCATCACATTCACGGGGGAAAAAAAGGATTCGATCAGGTCGTGTGGCGCGGCGCGGCCCTTCCTCCGAAGGCCCGCGAAGCCGCAGTCCGCTTCCGCTACCTCAGCCGCGACGGCGAAGAGGGCTATCCCGGCAATCTCAACGTCTCGGTCATTTATACGCTCACCGACGCCAACGAGCTTCGCATCGACTACGCCGCGACAACCGACAAGGCCACGCCGGTCAATCTGACGAACCACGCGTACTTCAACTTGACGGGCAACGGCGCGCGCGACGTGTACGGGACGGTCGTGTGGGTCGACGCGGACCGCTACACGCTGACGGACGACCTGCTCATCCCCACCGGCGGGATCGCCGACGTCAAGGGCACGCCGATGGACTTCACCGCGCCCACGGCGATCGGTGCGCGGATCGGCCAACTGACCGAGACGAAAACCAAGGGATACGACCACACGTTCGTGCTCCGCGACGGCGGCAAGCGCTTGGCGCTTGCGGGCTGGGCCTATGAGCCGACGAGCGGCCGCGCCATGCAGGCTTTCACCACCGAACCGTCCATGCAGGTCTTCACCGCCAAGCGGTACTTCGGCCCGGACGACAACCCCGTGGCCGACACAACCGGGCTCAGGCACAACGCCTTCTGCTTCGAGACGCAGCACTATCCCGACTCGGTCAACCACCCGAACTTTCCACCCACCATCCTTCGGCCCGGTCGGACATTCACAAGCACGACCGTCTACTGCTTCTCGGCCCAATCCGACGAAAACGCCGCACGGCAGCGGTTGTCGGTCGGCTGCGAATAACGCGCTTTCGGCGTCGCGTTCCATCGGGACTCAGGATATGGTTTCGTTCCTCGCAGGCATCGTTTTCTAAGCATTATGCGTTCGGCTTTTCTGTTCGACATTGACGGTACGCTTCTGTACGCGCGCGGCGTAGGCCGCACGGCGTTCGGCACCGCTTTCGAAGCCGCCTACGGCGTGCCCTATCCCGACGTCGCGGGCCTCACGTTCGTCGGTGCCACGGACTCCGGCGTCGTGCGCGGCATGGCCGCCGCCTGCGGCGTGGCGAGCACCCCGGCGCGCGAAGAACACTTTTTCCTGCGGTTGGCCACGGCGATCGACGCCGCTCTCGCTGAGACCAAGCCCCACGTCTATCCCGGCGTACACGCGCTAGTCGACGCGCTCACCCGGCGCGGCCACGCCCTCGGCATCGTCACGGGCAACACGCGCGCCACCGCCTGGAGCAAGCTCCGCCATGCGGGGCTCGACCACGCGTTCGTCTTCGGCGCCTACGGCAACGATCATCATCTGCGCAACGAGATCACCCGCATCGCGCTGTCGCGCGTGCCGGAAGGCACCGCTGCGCGCGTCTTGGTCGGCGACACGCCGCTCGACGTCGAGGCCGCCAAGGCCAACGGACTCGCCGCGGTGGCCGTTGCCACCGGCTGGGTCTCGGCCGACGACCTTGCCGCCGCCGGCGCGGACCTCGTGATCCCGGATTTTTCGGATGTCGACGCCACTGTCGCAAAACTTGAGTCCTTTCTCTGATCGGAGTCCTTATGAACACACCCGCCATTCTGTCCGCGTTTGCCCTGCTTCCGGCGCTTCTCTGCGCCGACCCCGCCGATCTCCCGGTTTATCTCTACCCGCACGCCGCAGCCTTCCACGACAAGATCGACGGCCTGAAGGCCCGCGGCTTGACGCTGACCGATTACCACATCCACATCCGCGGCGGCATGACCCCCGAAAAGGCCGCCGAACGGCAGGAAAAGAGCGGCATCCGCAGCGCCGTGCTGGAGAACGTCGGCCGCGAGTGGCCGCTTTCCAACAACGTTGTACTTGCGACTTTCATCGACACCTGTTCGAAGGCGCGTGCCGCCGGCCGCCGTCTGCCGATCGGCATCCAAGTCAACGACCGCGATTGGTACAAGCAGATCGATCCCCCGCTTTTGAAACGCCTCGATTTCGTCCTCGCCGACACCATGATCATGGGCGTCAACGCCGAAGGCAAACCGCGCCATCTCTGGCTGTCGGACGTTGTCATCGACGATCCCGAGGCGTGGATGAAGCAGTACTTCGCGCACAACATGCGCATCCTCGACGAACCCGTCTCGATCCTCGCCAACCCCACCTACCTGCCGCCCTGCATCTCCAACCGTTACGAGCAACTCTGGACCGAGACCCGCATGCGGCGGCTCATTGCCAAGGCGGTCGAAAAGAGCGTCGCCCTCGAAATCCAGGCCGGTTCCGCCTATCCCAAGCCCGCTTTCCTCAAGCTCGCCAAAAGCATGGGCGCAAAGTTTTCTTTCGGCACCAACAATCACGACGACAAAGTCAAGGATCTCTCGCGCTGGTTCGAGGCCATCGACCTGCTCGACCTCAAGCCCGCCGACCTTGCGACGCCCAAAAAGCCCACTCTTTAACTCCTAACTCCTCATTCCTAACTCCTAACCCCCAACTGACTATGCAAGGACTCACGCTCATCGGCGAAAGCATCAACGACTCGGTGCCCTCCACACATGCGCTCTTTGAGGCGGGCGACCTCGCCGGCGTCATCGCGCTGGCCCAGACGCAAGCCACGCGCGGCGCCGCCTACATCGACGTGAACGTCGGGCCGCGCGCGCCCGCCTTCATGGCGGAGATGGTCCGCGCCGTCGAGGCCGTCGCGGACAAACCGCTTTCGGTCGACTCGCCCGACTTGGCCACGGCGAAGGCGGGCCTCGAAGCCTGTTCCGCCCGTTGCGGCACGCCGATTCTCAACTCCATCTCGCCGCTCCGCCTCGCGATGTTCGACCTGCTGGACGTCCGGCGATTCCGCCCGATCCTGCTCGCCTCCGAAATGCTCCGCGACGGCGCCGAGACGCCCTGCCTCACGGCCGACGAGACCATCGTCGCCGCCCGTCTCCTGTTGGAGACCGCACACGGCCGCGGTCTGGCCAACGCCGACTGCATCATCGACCCCGGCATCGCGCCGCTCGCGACCGATACCGACGGCCACCTGCGCCGCCTCATGGGCGCGCTCGCGCAAATGCGGGACGACCCCTTTTTCGCGGGCGTCCACATTTCGGTCGGCCTCAGCAACTTCACCGTGATGCTGCCTTCGAAACGCGCCGACGGCTCGCCCGTCAAGACCCCGCTCGCCAGCGCATTCCTCACCCGCGCCATGCCCCTTGGCTTGGACACCATCATCGGCTCGGTCAAGCTGCCTTACGCGCTTCTGCCCGAAGGACATCCGGCGCTCCAATGCTTCGACGCCTGCCTCGCCGCCGAAGGTTTCGACGGCCTTGAAATCGTCCAGAACTTCTATTCCTAACTCAACCTTCCGCAACTATGAAGACTGTTCTCCGCGCCTCCGCTTGCCTCTTGTTCCTTGGCACGGTCCGCCTTTTGGCAACCGAAACGCTGACCTCACCCGACGGCGCGGTGCAGGCTCTCTTCGAACTGCGCGACGGCGTGCCGGTGTATGGGTTGAACTACAAAAGCTCCGGGCTGATCGCGGCCTCCAAGCTGGGCCTGAATCTCAGCGATCCTTTTCTCGGCGGCTTCGAAACCGCCGAGACGGCGCGCGCGCAGGCGTCGTCCGAGTGGAAGCCGGTCTGGGGCGAACGCGCCTCCATCCCCGACCGCTACAACGGGCTCACCGTAACGCTGAAGGAGAGGGATCCGCGCGGTCGGCGGCTGATCGTCGAGCTGCGCGCCTATAACGAAGGCCTCGCTTTCCGTTACCGCCTGCCTTTCGCCGCCGCCGCGGCTTGGCAGGTCGCCTCCGAAGCCACGGAATTCCGTTTCGGGGAAAACAGCGCGGCCTTCGCCATCAAGTGGACGGAGGACACCTTCCCGCAGGAACCTATTCCGCTGGCGCAGTTGCCCAAGACCGTCATGGCTCCGTTTACCGTGCGCCTGCCCGACGGCAAATACGCCTCGGTACTCGAGGCTTTTGTGGTCGGCTATCCGCGCTGCATGATCGAGAAACGCGAACTGGGCGCGGTCGGCATCCATCTGATGGGCAAAGCCGAGGGACGCGGCGATTTCGCCACGCCCTGGCGCGTCGTGCTTCTTGGCGACAACGAGGCCCGCCTGATCGAGAACGAGCACTTGGCGCTCAATCTCAACCCGCCCTGCGCCCTCGCCGATACGTCGTGGATCAAGCCCGGCCTTACCATCTCCGACCAAGGCAACTGCCTGCTCAAGATGCCCGAACTGCTCCACGCCATTGACGTGACCTACACCAACAACTTCCGGTACCTCCAGCTCGATTGGGGCTGGTACGGCACCGAGTGGACTTGGAACGACGCCGACCGGGAAAAGTTTCTCGAAGTCAATCCTTCTTGGGCCAACGACCTCGGCTGGGTGACCAACACTTACGCCGATCCCTATACCGTGGCCAAAGGCCGCGTCCCCTACCGCCCCGACTGGAAGGACTTTCACACCGTCGTGGACATCGACATGCCGAAGCTGGTCGCTTACGCCCGCGAACACGGCATGGGGGTCTGCCTTTACATGCACGGCGATGTGTTGCGCGCGAACGACATGGACAAGCTTTTCGCCACCTATGAGTCGTGGGGCCTCGCGGGCCTCAAGCCCGGCTTCGTGCGCTACGGCACCGCCGAGCAGACCGACTGGATCCGCTCGATGGTCGAGGCGGCGGCCCGCCACCACCTCTGGCTCTGCGTGCATGACGCGCACGTGCCGGACGGCATGGGGCGCACTTATCCCAACCTGATGATCATCGAGGGCGGCGGCGGCCAGGAAGGCAACCATCCCGTTCGTCAAGACGTGATCATGCCTTTCACGCGCTGCCTTGCCGGCCCCTTCGACTACACGCCCATGATTTACGCCAAAGGCAAGAGCCACGCCCACGGCATCGCCTTCTTCATCGTCTACCGCGGCCCCACCACGGTCGTGCGAAGCGGCCTCCGCGAGTTCGCCTCCCACGGTCCCGACCATATCGGGCCCGAGGCCGAATTCATGCGGCGCGTGCCCATGAACTGGGACGAGACCCGCGTGCTCGACGCGAAGGTCGGCCACCACATTGTCACGGCCCGCCGCGCCGGGCAGACGTGGTTCATCGGCGGCATGACCGGCGACGCGGCCTACACCGCGCCGGTCGCGCTCGATTTCCTCGCCCCCGGCAAGACCTACACCGCCACGATCTTCCGCGACGGCGACGTCGAGACCGGCGGCTTCCGCCCGGCGGTCAAGGAGGTCCGCTCCGTCAAGGCCGGCGACCGCCTCGACCTCGCGATGGCCAAGGCCGGCGGCCTCGCGGTCATCGTCGAATAACGCATCTCTGCGCTTCTTGATGGCATCCTGCGGCGAGAAGGCCGTCTATTCGCCGCAGAATATGCGGCGAATAGTTGATGTCGGATTTACGCTGATGCGCTTCGTGTGCTCGGGCCGTACAACGGGGAAAGTCGCGCGGTGTCTCCGCCGCGCTCCCTTCATCCTAGAAAGAGCAGTTTAACAACGAAAAACGCGAAAGACTCGAAAGGAACTGCTTGCTGCGCAAACTATTATTTTGCTGGAAGGACTGGCATCCGGATCCGTACTCGTTGGGGGACCGGTCTTCTGACATCTCGGCAACTTGTAGATTGCT
>Ga0172375_10007141_pt1 | contig 15394 bp, 15 predicted proteins | sample LakKiv1m_FD_114537 | JGI IMG/M metagenome (GOLD analysis project Ga0172375, IMG submission 114537) | Freshwater microbial communities from Kabuno Bay, South-Kivu, Congo - kab_092012_11.1m | ecosystem: Environmental > Aquatic > Freshwater > Lake | place: Democratic Republic of the Congo... | reverse complement strand
CAGGATGATAAGAAACTATCTGAAAGGCACGGCCGGAGACCAAATCAACACATTATTGGCCGCTTCGGCATACAATATGATGAAATGGATGAGGTTAAAACGACAAGAATTTTTATGTCTTATTTTTCGCTGGTATTTACAGGCTATAATATTGTCCCCGGTAAACATCCAACGCTATTGACTGAATAAAAAAGTGAATTGATAAGGATCAACTAGGTTAATTATTAAAGTTATTTAGGAAGAATTTTTATATTCAGGGTGCTTCGCCCATTCTTGGATTATCTTAAACACTGATTTTGAAATCATTCATGTTTTATTTCTTCACAAATATTTTTCGCAGAATCATTGTTTGAAACAAACTGAAAATTATATCTTCTAACAATGGACAGAAAAATCTATAATAAAACTCTTTAATATGAAAAAAATAATAGTCACTGGTTACAATGGATATATTGGCGTGAATTTAGTAAAACTTTTAAAAAAGACAGGATATCAAGTATTTGGTATTGATACCAATTATTTTGGAATTGATTGTGAATTTTTCAATCCTGAGTTGGAAATTATAGAATTGCAAAGAGATGTTCGAAAAATTGAAGAACGAGACCTCGAAGGTGCATATGCTATTTGTCACCTGGCAGCATTATCAAATGATCCAATCGGTGAATTAAATCCTGAATTAACTTTTGATATAAATTACCGAGCCTCCCTTCGTATTGCACAATTAGCAAAAAAGGTTGGTGTTGAAAGGTTTATTTTCTCATCTTCATGCAGCATGTATGGAATTGCCGATGGAAATTACCCTTTGGATGAAAATGCAAATTTTAATCCTATTACATCATATGCGAAATCTAAAGTTTATACTGAAAGAGATCTTCTTCCTCTATCCGACAAAAATTTTTCGGTGACATTTTTAAGAAATGCAACCGCGTATGGCATTTCTCCAAAATTAAGGTTAGACTTAGTGGTAAATAATCTTGTTGGATGGGCAATTACGACGAGGCAAATCCGAATAATGAGTGATGGAACTCCGTGGAGACCCCTTATTCATGTTGAGGACATAGCAAGAGCCTTTGTTGCAGTTTTAGAAGCGCCACTCGAGTCAATTAATGGAGTTGCTTTTAATACTGGCAAGAGCGAGGATACATATCAGGTTAAAGACATAGCAAATTTAGTAGGAGAAGTTGTTCAAAAATGTGAGGTTATTATTACAGGTGAACATGGTAATGACTCACGATCATACAGAGTCAATTTCGATAAAATAAAAACAAATTTACCTGGTTTCATTCCAAAATGGAATCTTAAAAGAGGGATCGAACAACTTGTAATCGATTACGAAAAAAATAGAATGGATAAGGAAAAATTTACAGGGAGATATTTTACCCGATTGAAACAATTGAATTTTTTAATAACAAGTAATCAGATTGATGAAAATCTTTTTTGGGTTTAATTTATCATCAATGAATTTATTATCAATGGTTTAAAAAATAAAACTACAATCACATATTCACCAAAGTAAACAATATGAAGGACAACGAAATTAGAGAAAAAATACTTGATTTGGTGAAACAGTACTACTGGAATAAATTCATTAAAAAACCCTTTGACCCTAATGTTAGTATTGTACATTATGCCGGACGTGTGTTTGATGAAAAAGAGATGGTTAATCTCGTTGATTCTTCACTCGACTTTTGGCTGACGGCCGGTCATCATGCTGAATCTTTTGAAAATGAATTTGCAAATTTTTTAGGTACGGAAGATTCTATCTTAGTGAACTCTGGTTCATCTGCAAATCTTATTGCAATGTCAACACTTACCTCTGCAAAATTGTTGGACAGGCAACTAAAACCAGGAGATGAGGTTATCACTACAGCTTGTGGTTTTCCAACAACGATAGCTCCCATTGTCCAAAATCGTTTAATCCCCGTTTTCGTCGATGTTGATTTGGGGACATACAATGCAATTCCTGAGCAAGTTGAGAAAGCAATTTCACCTAAAACAAAAGCTATTTTTTTAGCTCATACGCTTGGAAATCCTTTTGATCTCGATGTTGTAATGGGTCTAGCTAGAAAACACAATTTATGGGTAATTGAAGACAACTGTGATGCATTAGGAAGTAAATATAACGGCCATTTAACTGGAACGATAGGGGATATAGGTACAATCTCATTCTATCCTGCACATCACATGACTATGGGTGAAGGGGGTAGTGTTGTTACAAATAATGAGGACCTTTCAAGGATCGCCCGGTCTTTCCGTGACTGGGGCAGGGATTGTTTTTGTGCATCTGGGGAGGATAATACATGTGGTCTCCGGTTTACACAGCAATTTGGAGAATTACCTACTGGTTATGATCATAAGTTTGTATATTCACATATTGGTTATAATCTTAAAGTCACTGATATGCAAGCGGCTGTCGGAAGAGAACAATTAAAAAAACTCCCACTTTTTATTGAAAAGAGAAAAGCCAACTTTAAACTTTTACATAAAGGACTGATGCCATTCTCAGACAAACTTATTCTTCCATTACCAACTCCTAAAAGTGATCCTTCCTGGTTCGGTTTTTTGCTCTCAGTTAAAGATAACCAAAGTTTTTCCAGAAATGAACTTATTCAATTTTTAAATAATAATCGTATCCATACGCGTAATTTATTTGCCGGTAATCTTTTACGACAACCAGCATTTATTAATATCGAACATAAAGTTGTTGATAACCTAATTAATACTGATAAAATTATGGATAATACATTCTTTATTGGGGTTTATCCAGGTATAGGTGAAAAAGAGATAAAATACATTATTCAAATGTTCCACATGTTTTTCCAGCTAAACTAATGCCCGCACCAAGAAAAATAAAGGCCATGGTAATGGATTTAAAACGTTATCAAGATGATGTTACATGGTACAGATTAAAACCTGAAATACCAATTCATTGCAGACCAGGACAATTTCTTCACTTAGCTCTCGATGGGTATGATCCAAGTTTTAATTGGCCGGAATCACGAATTTTTTCAATAGCCAGTTCTCCTTTCAGGAAAGACAGGTTAGACATCTTAGTCTCACCTAAAGGAAACTTTACAAAAAGAATGATTTCTGAAATGCTGCCAGGAAAAGAAGTATGGCTTAAACTTCCATATGGAATTTTCAATTTTAATGATACCATTAATAAAAATGTAATTCTGATTGCTGGTGGAACAGGAATTAGTCCATTTGTTTCATATTTAGAAACACTCTTGGATTGTGGACCTAATTATAATAAACTTTTTTTGTATTATGGTGTGAGGGATCAAGGCTTAATTATCTATGAAAAGTTAATATTTGAATGTGAAAATAAGTTGTCAAATTTTCACTACAATATTTTTGTGGAAAATGGAGATAATATTGATGGCATTAAAATTAAAAAAGGCAGTCTTAAGATTAAATCGATTATTGAAAGCACAAAGTCGCTTGAAAATCCTATTTATTTCCTTTCCGGCCCAAAAAACATGATAATTAATTTTAACCAAATTATCAAAGAAAGTTCAATTTCTGAAACAAAAGTAATTTTCGACTCGTGGGAATGATTATTGCTTATGATAATTCATCAGATTTTAATAAATTAAAATTCTTGCATAAGTATTTTCTAGACTTATGAAAATAGTAAATACTTTTATAGAGGACCTTAAACTAATCTACATTAATAAATTTCCTGATACTAGGGGCAGTTTTCAAAAGGTCTTTAATATCGATTTCTTTATTGAAAATAAGTTAGAAACAAATATTAAAGAAAGCTATTTTACTATTTCGCATAAAAACGTGATCAGAGGAATGCATTTTCAGGTACCACCTTATGAACACAACAAACTGGTATATTTGAATCGGGGTAGTATTTCGGATGTTGTACTTGATATCCGAACAAATTCTTCAACCTATGGAAAATACTTTTCAATTGAATTATATGATTATAAACCAATTATGATATATGTTCCAATAGGCTGTGCACATGGTTTTCTCAGTTTGGAGGATAATACAATGGTCTCGTATATGCAGACCTCCGTTTATAATAAGGAATGTGATCAAGGAATTTTATGGAATTCTTTTGGAATGACTTGGAACATTGCCAATCCTATTATTTCTCCTCGGGATCTTTCATTTGATACTCTTAATAATTTAAAAGCTTTTTTTTAATATGAAATTACTAATTACCGGTGCTACAGGATTTATTGGTACACATTTAGTTAAAAAGTGTTTGGAAGAAGGTTATGAAATTCTTATTAGTCTTTTAGAAAATGAAGTAAATCCTTTCCCCTCAGCCGTTAAGACTCATGTCTTTGATGGGAAGAAAATTGAATCTGATATCAACTACATAAAGGATCAAAAAGTAAATGGAGTTGTTCATTTAGCCTCTCTATTCTTAACAAAACATAATCCAATAGATGCTATTCGATTAGTAAATTCCAATATACTTTTTGGGACAAATGTTTTAGAATGCGCGTATCGGGGTAAAGTTAAATGGTTTATTAATACCGGAACATTTTGGCAAAATTATCAAAACGCTAATTACTCACCAGTAAATCTTTATGCAGCAACAAAGCAAGCTTTTGAAGACATAGCTCAATTTTATTTTGAAACAAACCAAATTAAATTTTGTACTCTTAGACTTTCAGATACTTATGGCCCCAATGATAACCGACCAAAAATTTTTAATTTATGGGAAAAGTTTGCAAAAAGCGGTGAATTATTAAACATGTCACCTGGTGATCAAATGATTGACATATCATATATCGATGATGTAACTGAGGCTTATTTAATTTTATTAAAAAAATTAGAATCTGATAGCCAGGAAATTCCTAATGGAAGTGTATATTCAGTAAAAGCGGAAAAACGTTACACTTTGAAAGAACTTGCAAAGGTGTTCGAGGAAGCAACGAACCTAAAAGTAAATATTAATTGGGGAGGACTTACTTATAGGGAAAAAGAAGTTATGATCCCATGGGAAGACGGGATAACAGTACCAGGCTGGAAACCGAGAACTTCAATACTTGATGGGCTCAGGCTTGGTTACAATTATAATTCTAAGCTATAATTTCCTTAAAAATCTTACTTGCCTATAAAATGAAATTTATCTCTTCTACTTGACTTATAATTCAATCATTTAGATTAAACAATTGTAATACTTAATATTGCTCGTAATTATTATAATTAAATGAACAATAGGCCCTCAGTTTGTCTGCTTTTGACTGCAACAATAGATCCTAAGAATATTAGTTTTATGAAACGGGATAATCCTTTAATAAGAGAAATGGATTATCTTGTAGCTTTGCAGCAATATTGTAAGCTAAAGATTCCTTTTGTCTTTTGTGAAAATAGTGATTATGACCTTACAAATATTAAACAACTGTTAGAACGTACGTGCACGATTCCATATGAAGTTTTACAATATGAAGGTCAGGATTTTCCTAGAACAAAGGGTAAAGGATATGGAGAAATGCAAACTTTAAGTTTTGCTATTTTAAATTCAAAGATTATTGATAATAGTGTATATATAATTAAAATAAATGGGAGATATTTCATAAAAAATATTAGAAATATAATCTCCAAACTTAAAGGAAATAATGTTGACGTATATGCTGATTTTTCGAAAAATTTAACCTTTGCTGATTCCAGAGTCTTCATTTTCACTAAAGATTTCTTTTCCAATTTTTTTCAGAAGAGATTGAAAACAATTGATGATTCCAAAAACATATACTTTGAACATGTTCTGGCAAATGCAATACATGAATCCATTTTAAATGGGTCTGTTTGGAATATGCTACCTGAATCGCCAATACTAATTGGTTTCTCAGGAACAAATAATTCAAAATATAAAAATTCATTTTATTCAATAATGAAAAGTAAACTATCTCATAAATTAAGGCGAAAATTCATCATGCAATAAAATAATTGTAATTATCCTCGAAATAAAGTGTCAAAATCTATTTGAGAACCTATAAACCGAATTTAAAGCAAATTCAGTGCTTAATAAAGAATCAATAAATCAAAATAGCTCGCAAAAGAGAACAACAAAATTAAAAAAGAATGTCATTTATTCTTTATTTCTTCAAGGCCTCAATTATGTGCCTTCTTTTTTAATAGTACCGATTTCCATAAATTATGTAAATCCAAGTTCCTATGGTGCTTGGCTTACGTTATATTCAATTATAGGCTGGTTTAGTTTTTTTGATGTTGGTATCGGACATGGTTTACGTAATAAATGTGCGGAAGCGATAGCTAAGAAGGACGATCAATTAGCTAAACTATACGTTAGCACTACATATGCTAGTTTAATTATTATCTCGACTTTTCTATTTTTATTTGCTTCATTTATAAACATATTCATCCACTGGTCCGAATTTCTTCGTGTAAGTTCCTCATTGGAAATCGATTTACGTATCACATTTGGAATAGTTTTCTTTTTCTTCTGTTCAAGATTCATACTTCAAACGTTAGGTACTGTGTTTGCAGCTAATCAAGAGCCCGCATACAACCAATTACTTCAAACTGTTGGTAGTGTTTTATGCTTACTCATGGTTTTTGTGTTGACAAAATTACCATTTAAACCGTCCATTTCTTTGCTTGGATTTGCAACCTTATTTCCAACAATTTTAGTTTTTCTTATCGCATCATTCTATTTCTATAAAACCTCATATAAGTTCTTAAGACCTTCACTATCTTATGTGAATTTTTCATATTTTAGATCCCTATTCTCTCTTGGTATTAATTTTTTTATTATCAACATAGCAGTGCTGGTTATTTATTCTACTGCTAATGTCATCATTTCTCGACTTTTTTCTTCTGAGGTTGTTACACAATATAATATCTATTTTAAGTTTATAAGTATTTCAACGATGCTTTTTTCAATTGTCACAGTTCCCTTCTGGAGTGCTTTTACTGATGCTTATATCATAAAAGATATTTTATGGATTAAACAATCCATAAAAAAATTGATATACTTATGGTTAATTCTTGTTCCCTTCATTATAATTATGGTTATTTTTTCGAAATTTTTTATTATCTTATGGGTAGGAACATCCATTAAACTAGATCAAACACTTGTCATTCTGATGGCTGTTTATGCTATAATTTCAACCTGGGCAAGCATTTTTGTTTATTTTTTAAATGGGACAGGTAAAATAAGGCTTCAACTATATACCTACGTTTGCTTAGCCATTCTTTATATTCCACTTACGATGTTATTTTCCAAATATTTAAATTTAGGAGTCTATGGTGTAATTATTTCTTTGATTTTTTGTGTATGTGTTTTAGCCCTTTTACATACGGTCCAATATCATAAAATAATAAATAATACAGCAGCTGGAATTTGGAATATATGAAATCCACACTGATCCCTGTTTCTTTTCGTCATTTTCTAATTTATACATTAATTGTATTAGACTTTAATGGACTTGGTTTGTTCCCTGGTTCTGATCTGATACAATATATAACAATGTTTGTTTTACTAATCTCTGTATTTCTAGTAATTATTTCACAAAGGGTTTTCTCTAAATTTAATCCATTAACAAAAATATTTTATGCGCTATTTATTTTATTTATATTTTCTTTTATCGTTAACATTTTTCAAATAGCAATATTTCAAAAAGCAGATTTGTATTTGCTTTTTTTTAATGCTAAAGGATTTCATAGATATCTACTACTAATAATAATAATCTCGTTTATTCAATCACCAGAGGAACTTAAAAGTGTAATTAAAGGTGTTATTTTCTTAAGTATTGTTTCAGGGTTAGTAATAATTATTTTTGTGGTGTTTAACATCACTTATTCCTCTATAAAAGTATTATCTGAAGGGACAAGGGGATTTGATAAATTTCGTGTAATGATCCCAACAGATATTCTATTAGCTTTTTCATTTTTTTACCTTTTGACAATATTTATTTATAAAACCAAAAACGTTTTTCTAATATTTTCCTTACTAATTGTTGGATTCGCATTACTAATTCAACTTCACCGCGGGGTGCTTTTATCGTTTTTTATTAGTATATTATCCCTCTTAATAATTATACGTTACCTTAAAACAATTAGACCTAAGCGATATTCACTATCTGTTTTCTTTATATCAATTTGTATTTTACTAATAACCGTTGGATATTTATCTAAGATAGATATTTCGTATTTAGAATCCATTTTTAGCATTTCATCATATGAAATTAAAGAAAATACAGGAACATTTATTGGACGGATTGATCTTCTTATTAACGGTATAACTTTCATTAGTAAAAATTATCTTTTAATTGGTATTGGATTTAATTGGGAAACGGTTGACATAGATAGTTACCTTATGAATTCATTTGTATCTAGTGCAGTTGGAGATAATAGTTATTACAACATTGTAATTCTTTTTGGTTTCATTGGAATAATTATTTATATTATAATACTATTTAAACTTTTTAGTTATTGTCTTAAGTTAATAAGATATTCTTCTGATAAATTTTCCATTCTTCTCGCCTGTTCATTGCTATTAGTAAATATTTTTTGGGTTTTTCGTGCTTTTACTGGTGACTATATTGGTTCAAGTGCCAGTACAACTGGTACAATAATTATATGGGCATTTGTATTTAAAGTAGTTGAATACAATTCAACTTTATTTCAGAATATCAAACAAGGTATTAGGTAGGATATTTCAAAATATTTACGTTGCATTTTATACAGATTTATCAATGTTAAAACAAAATAGTTTCCCCCGAATATCAATTGTTATTCCAACTTTTAATTCTGCTCGCTTTATTCGTGAAACACTTGAGAGTATCAAAATCCAGGAATACCCAAATTTTGAAGTGATTATAATAGATGGCGGCTCCAACGATAACACTCTTTCTATAATCAATGAATACTTATTTTTAAATCCAATACTAATACAAGAAAAAGATTATGGGCTAATTCATGCTGTGAATAAAGGTGTTCTTGCCGCAAGTGGTGATTATATAAACTGGTTAAATTCTGATGATTTTTACTTTGAAAATGCTCTGTTGAAAACAGGGGAATATTTATCTAAAAACCCATTAATTGACCTACTCTATGGCAAGACTGCACATATTGATGTGAATGGGAAGTTTTTATGTTGGCATAATACAATTCCGTATAATAAATATATCTTGCTAAATCAAGCTTGCTACATCCCTTGTCAATCCTGTTTTTTTAAAAAGTCGGCGTTAAGCTATATAGGCTTATTTGATGCGAAATTACTATGGGCCGGAGATTGGGATATGTGGAAAAGGTTTGCTGTCGAGGATTCAAAATTTAAAATTCAATTTTTTGACGAAAGAATTGGTAATTGGAGAATACACAGAGACACGATCTCATATGGTGGAGGATCTAAAATCTATATGAAACAAAATATAGAAGCCTATAAATCAGTTAAAAAGTATAAGACTGTCCCTTTAACTTTGATGCAACTTCAATTGATCCCTCATATTCTAGTAGGATTTTTAGGGTTAAGAATACATTTACGTAATTTGCGCGATTTTTTGAGAAATTTAAATAAGAAACTATATGTCAGAAAAGAACCCTAGAATTCAGGTTCTCACTTTCGGTCATCTTCCCATTAGCATAGGTGGCAAACAATCATCTGGGTTATCTATTGGCATCTGGAATATTGCTAACACTATAAATTCCATTAACGATCAAATCGTCTACTCGATTGCAGCTACAGATGTTAATTGGAAAAAACAAAAACTTAATAATACAATAGTTTATGGCTGGAGTTACAAACTATTATTAAAAGATATTTTCCGTCACTTCTTCAGATCTGCAATTTTTTTTTATCAAAGCTTACTATTGAAATTGAATTTTAGGCTGCCTTTTTTCAATTCATTTGCTAAAATTATTTTTTTTGACAATATTATTAATCAAATCAACCCTGATTTTATTCACTTTCATGATTTTATTAATTTTATAATTTGCTCAAATATTAAATCGACCACCAAAATAAATAAAATTATTACTTTGCATGGAATATTTGGAGATGATCAAATTTCTTCGTACTACATTTATTATAGAAAAATGGAAGAGATAACAACAAAATCGGATTTCAAGCAAATAATATTTATATCCTCGCATGTTCAAAAACAATGGAAAGAATTATATGGTGAGTTGAGTGTAAATAATCTGACAATTTTTCCTGGAATCAATCTGGAGGCGTTCAATTATTCAGATAATTTAGATCCAATTCGATCAACTGGACATTCGAGTAAATTAACACTATGTACTGTCGGATCTATTTGTGAAAGAAAAGGGCAGTATAGAGTAATCCAGGCAATTGGATGCCTTCCAACAAAAGAAAAATTCCACTATTTATGCATCGGTAATGGCAAGGCATCGGTAATCAAAAAACTAATTAAAGAGGCAAATGAATTAAATGTTTCAATAGAAATAATTGGAAATATTACACAACATGAACTTAAAGAACATTTGATCTGTTGTGATTATATGATTCTACCAAGTTCGTCAGAAGGGTTTGGCGCTGTTTATCTAGAAAGTATTGCATGCGGTACACCTGTTATTATACCGATTACATTGCCATTATCTAACGAACCCAATATTTTAAATAAAGGCAATTCGGTTTTTATTCGCGACCATTCAACAAAATCAATAATTGAGTGTTTATCGGATTTGGACATATTTCCTTATTCGAGATTCTTTGTTTCTAATTCCATTGATTTTAATATTTTTTCATGGAAGTATGGTTGCCTGCAATATATAAAAATAATTAATTCCTTAAGGAAATCTGAACTGTAAGCTTACTCTCCAGTATTCTAGTTTTACAATACTTTTATAGTTTGGATGTATAATTAATTTAATTTTTTTATAAAATGACGGTATCATGATCACATCAAGAACACCTTTCAGATTACCACTCGGTGGCGGAGGCACAGATTTACCCTCATATTATCATAAATATGAAGGTTTTCTTATAACAGCAACTATAAATAAATATCTATTTATATCAATTAATGAACCTGCAATATTTAATAAAATTAAAATTAATTATTCAAAAGTTGAAATAGTCGGGATTAATGAAATTAAATCAATTAAGCATGAAATAGTCAGGGAAGTTCTACAATATTTAAAAATTCAGCGTCCCCTTGAAATATCTTCCATGGCAGATCTTTCTGCAGGCACAGGTATGGGATCATCTAGTTCATATACTGTTGGTCTTCTAAAAGGGTTAAACGCTATGATACGGCGTCATATATCAATAAATGAACTAGCTGAAGAAGCTTGTAGAATTGAAATTGATTTGATTGGGAAACCCATTGGCATACAAGACCAGTATGCTGCGGCATATGGAGGAATAATTCAACTGGAAATTGATAAACTAGGGAAAACCAGAGTTGCACCTCTTTCTCTTGACCAGGAGGTCATTTACGATTTAGAGAATAGATTAATGATGTTCTATACCAATATTGAGCGAGATGCAAATACCATCTTACAAGAACAAAGTGCGAAAGCAAAAGTTGATGAAAAACAAGCGATCGACGCATTGCATCAAATTAAATCAATTGGTTACAAAGTAAGAGATTCGTTATTAAAAGGTGATATTGATGAAATTGGAAAATTATTAAATGAACATTGGCTAATTAAAAAGAAAATTTCAAATAAAATGTCAAATACACAAATCGACAATTGGTATGAGCTCGGCATGAAAAACGGGGCACTTGGCGGTAAGATAATGGGAGCCGGGGGCGGGGGGTTTCTTCTCTTTTGTGTTAAGAATGGCAAAAGAAAGATATTGCGTAAAGCTATGGAACAAGCTGGATTAACTTATATGGATTTCCGATTTGACTTCGAAGGAAGTAAAGTTTTAATAAATTTTTAATTCATGCGAGCAATAATTTTAGCTGCCGGACAAGGCAGTCGCTTAAAACAAATTACTAATAAAATTCCCAAACCCATGATTCATTATCATGGTAAACCGATTTTATGGTATAATATTGAGACCTGTATAAAGAATAACATTAAGGATGTATTTATCAATGTTCATCATTTACAAGAGAAAATTATTGAATACTTCGGTGATGGATCCAAATTTGGGATCAACATTATATATTCTTATGAGGAACTATTGCTTGGCACTGCAGGAGCAGTTCGGAAAATATTAATTGACTATGGAAATCAATTTCCAGAGAATGAATTTTTTTTTGTCATCTATGGTGATAATTACTCGAAGTTTCCCATTAGCGAAATCGTACTAAAAGCAGAATCTACTAAAAGTGATGCTGTAATTGCTTTTCATTGGCGTGAAGATACTGCTTCCAGCGGAGTGGCAGAATTTGATAATGATGGTACTATAAAAAACTTTATTGAGAAACCTACCGACGGTACGTCGAAAAGCAAATGGGTTAATGCAGGCATTTACTATTTAAAACCCTCAATATTAAAATTTATACCAGAAGGTAATTCAGATTTCGCAAAAGATGTTTTCCCGGCAATAGTAAAAAATAATAAAATTTATGGTGTATGCAGAGATGTTCCTGTTCTAGCCTTTGATACTCTGGTTTTATTAAATAAAAATCTAAAGAACAACTCTACAACAGTTTGAATCTTCGATTTGTTTTTGCATTGCAATTGACCTATTTTGACAATGAGTACTTTTTCATTATTAATGAATGAGGTCTTGTATCAATTAGTTGAAATTTAAAATATTGAAATTAGCAATTCTTACCGGTGGTGGCGATGTTGCCCCTCTTAATGCTATAATCGCTTCTACTATTTCTCAATGTAATAAGATAAATATTGAGATTGTTGGATATTTAAATGGATGGGATGGAGTTGTATGCAATAGTTACATAAAACTTAATGATCTAAATCTTAATTCGAAAATTGGGGGTACCTTTTTAAAAGCCTCAAGGGTTAACCTAAAGAAAGTTGAAAAGGGTGCATCGATTGTAATTGAAAATTTAAAGGAAAACAGCATAGATGGTTTGATTGTTATTGGAGGCGAGGATACTTTATCAAATGCCTTATGTATTAAAGAATTCCCCAAAGTACTTATTTCAAAGACCATCGATAATGATGTCGGATCATACCAAAATGGTACATTTTTAAACTCTTTTACACTTGGCTTCCCTTCAGCAGCGGAAAAAATAGCATCATTTGTCAGTCTCCAGGAAGGAGTTCGAACAACAGCGTATTCTCATGAAAGAATCATCGTTTTGGAGTCGATGGGAATGCATGCAGGTTGGTTAGCCCTCTCCTCGTCTCAAGGTTCACCTGATTTTATCATTATTCCTGAATTTCCCCTTGACTATGAAAAGCTTAAAGAATTGGTCATTAAACGCTTCAGGGATCAAAAACATGTAATTATCGTCATCTCAGAAGGGGCAAGATGGAAGGACGGAACCTGGATTTCAGCAGATGAGTTTGAGAAGGATGATTTTGATCATCCCCGATTCCGTGGGACTGCCGAAATACTAGCCAAAAGGTTAAAGGATGACCTTAAGAACTATTTTGACACCCGCAATATAAATTCTGTAAATCCCTCATATCTATACCGATCAGGAAAACCAAACAAACTCGATAGAGAAATCGCTGTTAAAATGGGAGCAAAAGCGGCGAAACACCTGGCGACTTCATCAGAAACAGTATTTCTCTATACCTACCCCTCCGGATCTTTTTTTGATATCGAAAAATTTGATTTCAATACTCTAAAAAATATCGAATCATTTCATCGCTTTGTTGATGATTCGCTTTATGACCCCGAAACTTTTAATATAACAGCACTAGGTAAAACCTATTTTGATACATTTGTTCCTTATTATCCAGCCATAAAAAAGTATAAATTATAATGTTCGCCTTATGAGCTTTTCTAAAGATTACCTGTCTGAATGCGTGGAGGCAATCCACAAAATTATTCCTGAGGATATTGAAAAGATGGCCCAGGTATTACATGATACAAGAGAAAAAAATGGTCGCCTATTCATAATTGGTTCAGGGGGCGGCGCAGGACACGCATCTCATGCGGTCTGTGATTTCAGGAAACTGGGCAATTTTGAATCATATGCACCCTATGACAATATTTCCGAACTCACTGCTCGAGTCAATGATGAGGGATGGGATGTAACAATCATTAACTGGCTAACAGTAAGCCGTTTCAGGAAAGATGATTGTGTCTTTATCTTTTCTGTAGGAGGGGGTAATAATGAGAAAAATATAAGCATGAACATTGTTAAGGTAGTGCAGCATGCAAAGGAGATCGGTGCAAAGATCATTGGTGTCGTTGGTAAAGATGGGGGATTTACAAAGAGACTTGGAGACGCAGTAGTACTGATCCCGACAATAAATCCCGACCATATTACTCCCATAACTGAAGGATTCCAGGCAGTAATATGGCATCTTCTTATTTCACACCCGAATGTTCAGGTTAATCAAACAAAGTGGGAATCGACAAAGTGATAATAATAATGTGAATATTAAAAACAACCCGAATGAAAACTCTTAATGTAAAGTTATTTGCAGATGGCGCCGAAAAGGCTGGGATGCTTGAAATGTATAATAATCCGGTGATTTCAGGTTTTACGACCAATCCCACCTTGATGAAAAAAGTCGGGATAACCGACTACAAAGCGTTTGCCCGGGATATTTTGAGTTATATCAAAGACCGTCCGATATCGTTCGAAGTCTTTTCAGACGAATTTACGGAAATGGAAAGGCAGGCTGCGGAAATCTCTTCCTGGGCTTCCAATGTGAATGTGAAGATTCCTATAACGAATACAAAAGCCCAATCTAGTTATTCGCTCATTGAAAACCTCGCAAATAAGGGGGTAAAATTAAATGTCACAGCAATGATGACTGTTGAACAGGTCAAACATATCCTCCCTCCTCTTTCAAAGGGTCCGGGGGGATACGTTTCGGTATTTGCTGGCCGAATTGCTGATGCCGGTATTGACCCAGTGCCCATTATGGCAGAAGTTGTCAGGATTTTAAAGAATTATCCTCATATAGAACTCATCTGGGCAAGTCCCCGCGAACTCTTTAATATCGTACAGGCAGATAACATCGGTTGTCATATTATTACGGCGACCAACGATATTCTTAAAAAGTTGCCCACCATTGGTAAAGATCTTACGGAATTCTCACTTGAAACCGTTAAAATGTTCTTTAATGATGCTACTGTCGCAGGATATTCTTTCTAGCCTCTTAATCAGTTTGATCTTCTTACTCAATATTGAAACTCTTTTAGGCATATCCTAACATAATAAGCAGATTACTCGACTTTCTAAATTATTTCAAATAAAACATTTAGATGAAATATCGGATGCTTAATGTAATTATCAAATCAAAAATAATTCAAAAAAATAGACAATTTTTAAATTATCTAAGCTTACTTAATAATACCTGGGAAAATAAGAGCAGGTTGTCAAAT
>Ga0172375_10007139_pt1 | contig 15399 bp, 9 predicted proteins | sample LakKiv1m_FD_114537 | JGI IMG/M metagenome (GOLD analysis project Ga0172375, IMG submission 114537) | Freshwater microbial communities from Kabuno Bay, South-Kivu, Congo - kab_092012_11.1m | ecosystem: Environmental > Aquatic > Freshwater > Lake | place: Democratic Republic of the Congo... | reverse complement strand
GGATGGATGTTTCCTACAATGACTGACGAAGTAGCTACAGCATTAAAACAGTTTATGAATGCCGGTGGAAATTTATTTATTGCAGGTCAAGATGTTGGTTGGGATATTATGAGCGGTAGTGGTTATGGAACAACTACAACTCAAGATCTTTATTCGAATTATTTACATGCATCTTATACAGCTGATGGTACTCCTACTAATAACCAACTGAATGCTGTTGCTGCCGATACTGTTTTTGGTACTGTTCCTGTTTCTAGTATTGTTGACGTTTATGCTGGCAATATGTATCCTGACCAGGTTAACATTGCAGGAATAGGTAAAAAGATTTTTTATTATAATGGAAATCCCGCAAAAAACTGTGGTGTTAGGGCTACTAATGGAGTATTTAAAACTGTTTATTTAGGAGTAAGCCCTGAAATGATTTCAAATACCACCGTTAGAAAACAAGTAATTAAATTAGCTCATGATTGGTTCCATGGACTTATCGCTTCTGTTGACTATGATGAAGCCATGCTTAATTTATCATTAGGCCAAAATTATCCAAATCCATGTAACACTACTACAACAATCCCTGTAAACAATTTGAATAATAATATGTCGTTTCAAATTCTTGATTTAACAGGTAGGATAGTGTATGAGCAATCGGTTTCAAAAGATTCAAATTTAATAAACCTAAATACAACGACTATTGAAAGTGGAATGTATTTGTACCGTTTGGTAGATGGAACAAAAACTATTGCTACAAAGCCGATGCAGATTATCCGCTAATTAAACTTTAAAACTATACAACAAAAAGACTATCCTGTTTCTAGGATGGTCTTTTTTTTTAAATTTGCCAACAGCAAACTTAAACGGATGTTTAAAAATTTTTCATTAGGAATTACTACATACAGCGAAGCCCATCGTTTTATAAAAAAGCATAAACTCTGGGGATATGTTGTTTTACCGGGGATTCTAAACATTATTCTTTTAACAATAATAATAATTTTAGGATGGAATTTTGCTGCACAAATCACGGATTATATTTTTGATCTTTTGGGTTTAAATAAGGAAATTACAGGTTTTACTAAATATCTGGTAATAGGATTATCCTACGTTCTTAAGTTTGGCTTGCGCATTATTTTTATTATCGTTTATTTTTCGATTTATCAGTTTATTGTATTGATGATAATGTCGCCCATACTGGCTTTTCTTTCAGAAAAAACAGAAAAATTAATAAACGGTTCTGAATACCCTTTCAGCATGAGGCAGCTAATTAAAGATATTATTAGAGGCAATATTATTGTTGTCAGAAATATTTTTGTAGAGTTGTTCTGGATAATCATTTTCTTTTTTGTCAGTTACATTCCTATCATTGGATTGCTAAGCCCTGTAGTCCTATTCATTATTGCCGGATATTTTTATGGCTTTTCAATGATTGATTATTGCAGTGAGCGCCACAAATTATCGATCCATCAAAGCGTTCACTTTGTTAGAAAAAATAAAGGCTTTGCAATATCAAACGGAATCATTTTTTATTTACTATTGCTGATTCCTTTTGTTGGTGTTATGATTGCCCCATCTTATGCTGTTGTTGCAGCAACTATTGGAACAGAAAAAATCAGAAGCACTGAGGAAGGTTTGGTTAGTATCGGAAATAAAAAATGGAAAAAATAAAAATAACAGCGGTCTCCTATCTTAATACACTTCCTTTTGTGCATGGATTAAAGCATTCGGGTTTTCTGAAAAACATAGAGCTAAAACTTGATGTGCCTTCTGTCTGTGCAAACGATTTGATAATTGGCAAAGCAGATATCGCTTTGGTTCCTGTTGCCGTTATACCGTTTCTTAAATCTCCTCAAATAATTTCGGATTACTGTATTGGTGCTGAGAAAAAAGTTCGTACTGTTTGTTTATATAGCAATGTTGAACTCCCATTAATAAACCGAATATTTCTTGATAAACATTCGTTAACTTCTATTAATTTAGTTAAAATTCTTGCCAAGAAATTCTGGAATATTGAACCACAATGGGCATCAGAGTACGATGTGCTTGATGCTATTCTTAGCGCTTTTGATGGTATAGTTGCCATTGGGGATAAAACATTTGAACTTGAACAAAAATATACTTACTGTTTTGACCTGGCTGAGGAATGGGTTAAGTTCACAGAGCTACCTTTTGTGTTTGCATGTTGGATTTCAAATCAAGCATTACCTTCCTCTTTTTTACATGATTTTAATCGCGCGTTAAATTATGGAATTGAGCATATTTCGGAAGTCATTGCCGAATATGAAAAATCCAATTTTAACAACATAGATTTGGCTTCCTATTATAAAAGCAATATTAGTTATGCGTTTGATAACAGTAAAAAAGACGGCCTTTCCCTCTTTCTTGATTATTTAAAAGAAGACTAAAAAACAAGTTCTATAATTTTTGTTCATCAAGTAATTTAGTTTTCTTAAGCTAATTTTTATTAAATTTGCCCTCTTAATTTTTATAAATTCTATTCTATGAAATCAAAGATAATTTTAGTTCTCTTAGTTGTTGCTATTTCCTACTCACAGAGTTTAAATGCAGTTACTAAAAGCACTCGTATACTCGAAATAAAAGATAACTATAAAATAAAAATGGCGGAGGCACGATTGAAGTATGATGCTCAAAATTATGGCGGTGCATTGCGCATATACAGGGAAATTTATAACGCTAATAAAACGGATGCCAAGCTTAATTACATGATGGGTATGTGTAACTTTTACTTGCAAAGTATGGATGATGCAATCAAGTTCTTTGAAATTGCAAAAAAGAGTGATTCCAAAATAGCAAGTGATTTGACTTTGTATTTAGGCCAGTGTTATCAGTACCTTGGTGAATTAGATAAGGCTATTGAGCAATACAAGTTATATGAATCTACTTTAAAAGAATCGAAAATTGATAAAAACGATGTTAAGCAATTTCTGGATCAATGTCTGACTGCCAAGGAACTAATGAGCCACCCTGTTAATGCAACATTTAAAAATATGGGCAAGGATGTAAACTCCGAATTTGATGATGCAGTACCATCCATAACGGCTGATGGCAAAACAATTATCTTTACATCACGCAGGCAGGATACTGAAGGCGGAGGAATTGATCCAAACACCGGATTGTATTTTGATGATATTTATTCATCTACCTGGGATGATATAAATAGTAAATGGTCTGTAGCTGCCGGAATTGAAGGAGATCTGAATACTACAGGTCATGATGCTTGTATGAGTATTTCTCCTGATGGTAGTACTATCTATGTTTATCGTAATATAGATAAAGTTACCGGTAGTGGTGATATTTATTATTCTACTCAAAAAGCGGACGGAAAATGGGGCACACCAAAGGATATCGGCAAGCCAGTGAATTCGAGCTTTTTCGAAAGTTCAGCTTGTTTGTCCCCCGATGGAAATACACTTTATTTTGTAAGTGAACGAATTGGAGGAGAGGGTAACAGCGATATATGGAAAAGCGATAAATTATTGGGCGTTTGGCAAAAGCCCGTTAATCTTGGCAAAACTATCAATACGATAGAAGATGAATTAGGCGTTTTTATTCATCCTGATGGCAAAACATTATTCTTTACTTCTAAAGGTCATAAAAACATGGGAGGTTATGATGTTTTTATGAGTATGAATGTTAATGGCGGTTGGACCACTCCAGTTAATCTGGGATATCCTATCAATACAACTAAAGATGAAACCCATTTTATATTAACTACCGAAGGAACGAAAGCCTATATTGCAAGCCGTAGAGACAATGGCCTTGGCGGTTTGGATATTTACGAAATTGATATGACTAATTATCAATGGCCCGTTTTAGACTCTTCTGCTTCTAAAGATTCGGCTAAAGTTGTAAAACCCAAATTTAACCCCGAGTTATCTATCCTAAAAGGAAATATTATTGATGCCAATACAGGGCAAAAACTGGATGGCGAGCTGGTAATTACAGATGTTGCAAGCAGCGAAAAAGTAGCAACTATTTCCACCAACACCAGTGGTGAATATTTTATTACGCTCAAAGGTGATAAAGAGTATGAAATCATAGTCGAAAAACGTGGCTATAAAAAATATACTGCAAAAGTTACTTTGCCTCTAGGAGCTAAAAAAACATTTACGCTGGCTAAACTAATTGTGATGGAGAAAGAATAATTTAAAAGTAAAAAGGCAAAAGTAAAAGAGCTAAAGTTAAATCTTGCGTTATTTAAGGCAATGGTGATTGTTTGTTTTATCGCAGAGGTCGCGAAAATTTTGATTTTAGAAGTAAGACGTTTGAAGTTTTTTCACTCTCAATGAAAGCAGTTAATCCATCTCTTTAACCACAGAATATACTGAGGAATATTGATGACAAATGAGAGATTTACTTTGAAACTTCAAATGATGTTGGCTAAAAAAGTACAGACACTCTGAAACTTCAGATTACTTTGGTGCTTTGTATGGTTGCTTTTTATCACTTTTCCCAAATACTGAAAAATGAACATAGCGTTTAGGGTGCAGGCGCATGTCTTCCATTAATAAATCCAATTGTTTAGAAGAATGTTCAAGGTTCTTGTATAAAGTGTCATTGTTAATCAGCATCCCCATCGATCCTTCGCCTTTATTTATTTTTTCAGTAATTTCAGAAAAATCTTTAATAGCTTTATTAGCATTACTAATAGTTGTAGCAATTTTTGATTTAGCAAGCGAATCACTTAAATCAGAAAAATTATTAATTACATTCGTAATTTTCTGATTATTATTTTTAATATTTGTTGATATTGATTCAACGTTTGCTAATATAGCAGAAAGTCTATATCGTTGCGTGACGACTAGTGTGTCTATGTTATACGAAGTACGTTCAAGGTTTTTAATGGTGAACTTTATACTTTCAAAGCTCTTTGCCAGATTCTCTCGAGTTTCCTCATTAAACACATACTGAATTACAGCTAGAACAGAATCCATAGATGACATCATACGTTCAGCTTTTTGCTTTAGCGGAATCATTTGAACACTAACTTCTTCCTGTATACTGGATGCCATAGCTCCTAAAAGAGTATCGCCACTTTTACAATATAAACGTTCTATCTTTCCATTTTTGGAAATTAAAGAGTCTATTAACTTTAGTTCAATTGCCTTTGAGCCAAGAAAATCTGAACTAAATATTTTTGCAATAGTTTTTGCAGGAATCTTCACGTCCGGATTAGTAATTACCATTTTTACAATAATATCACCGGATCCATTAGGATTAAAATAGATATTATCAACCTGACCTACTTTAAGTCCATTAATAAGAACAGGATTTGCTTCAACTAAACCATTAACCTGTGAATATTTAGCATAGAAATATCGCTGGCTTGAAAAAACATTTTTCCCTTTCAAAAAATTAAAACCCCAAACAAAGATAATTATTGCAAGTATAGTAATGAGGGCAATTTTTATTTCTCGTTTTATTTTCACCAATCTTATTATTTGTTTTGCAAACCTACATAATTTTCTTAAATATTTAAGAGAAAATCTAACAAGTATTATTCTTCAATTCTACTTCTAGAGTCTTTAATTTATTTTTTTAAAATACGAATAGCTTCATCGGGTGTAATACGCAAACTATCTTTAAACGCAACAACAAAAGCATCTTTAAATCCTTTTTTCTGAATATCCTTCAATAAAACATTTGCCTCAGTTAATGTTTTTTTGTTTCCTGTTGTGTACTTATAAGAACCTTTTTGTTCATAAATCATAATGTTCTTTATTCCTTTGAATTCTGGTGAATTTGTAGATTTTTTTGTTTTAGATGATGCAAACTGAACACTAAAAAAAACAGATGGATTTGTCGCTTCGTTAATTTTTATTTCTTGCTTTACTTCTCTATTTACTTTCGTTTCATTTAATTTTTTCTTTTTAAGTGAATCCTTCTGCACCTTAGGTTTTATCATTAAAATGGCTCTGGAAGTATCGTTTTCTTGAAGCTTAACATTATTTCGGTTTATGTTTTTATCGTTATCAATATGAATCATATTGGATCCATCCATTTGGGTTTTATAATCTCTAAATGCTCTAAAGATAGCAGATGCAATATAATCTCTTCCTTGGTTTGTAGCCAATAAAGCTTCATCTTTTTGATTACTTAAAAATCCCGTTTCAATTAAAACACTTGGCATAGTAGTTTTATAAAGCACTAGAAAACCAGCCTGTTTAACACCACGATCGAGCATCCCAACCCGCTCTTTTAATTGAGTCTCTACTTTGGAAGCAAATGTTAAACTTTGATCAAGAAAAGCATTTTGGTATAATGAAAAAATAATATTTGCTTCTGTCGAATTTGGATCATAACCATCATACATCTCAGCATAATTTTCTTCCTTTAAAACGGCAGCATTTTCTTTTTTTGCAACATCTAAATTTGCCTGCGATTTGTTAAGCCCCATCACATAAACTTCAGATCCATTTGGAGTAGTATTTGGGTTTGAATTACAATGAATTGAAATAAACAAATCAGCTTTGCTATCATTGGCTATTTTTGCTCTGTTATATAACTCAACAAAAACATCTGTTTTACGGGTAAAAATAACTTTTACGTCCTTGAACTTTTGCTCAATATAGCTTCCTAACATAAGTGAAATAGAAAGGGCTACATCTTTTTCTTTTGTTTTTAATCCAATACAGCCAGGGTCTTTTCCACCATGTCCGGCATCAATAACTACTTTTGTTACAGATGATTTTTGAAAATACTGGCTGTTAAAAGATGTTAAAATGATAAATAAACAAACACCTGCGATAAAATTAAATGGTCTCTTAAAAATAAAAATCATTAGTTTTGTTGCTTTGTAGAATTTGTGTTGGTATTAATTTATCAGCACAAAAATAATAAATAATAGATTTGTTTTACCATTCGATTATAAAACTTTTCAGCATACTTTGTTTGATAATTATCTCTCAAGAGATGCTCCATGCACAGGATACTATTGTTAAAAAAAAGGATAGTCTTGCTGTTGCGTTAGACACATTAAAACAAAAAAACAAATCCGAACTAGGACTTACTTCAAAAGTAGTATATTCTGCAAAAGATTCAATCATGTTCAGCATTTCCGAACAAAAAGTATACCTCTATGGTAATGCTAAAATCGAATATGAAGATATTGTGTTGACTGCTGCCTATATTGAAATCATGTTTCAGAAAAGCGAAATCTTCGCTCGTGGAATTACTGACTCTGCAGGAAAAAAAATTGGGAGGCCCCAATTCACTCAAAATGAGGAAACTTTTCAGTCAGAGAACATGACCTACAATTTCAAAACAAAAAAAGGAATTATCAAACAGGTTATCACAAAGGATGGAGAAAATTTTGTCCATGGAAAAGTTGTAAAGCGGATGGGTAACGGCGAGATTAACGTGAAGAATGGTCAATTTACTACCTGCAGTTTAGAAGAGCCACATTATCAAATAAAGTTTTATAAAGCTAAAGTAATACCCAATAAAAAAATAGTTACCGGACCTGCTTATCTTGTCATTGAAGATGTTCCTATACCTATCGGAGTTCCTTTTGGTTTTTTCCCGAATAAGAAAGGACAAAAAACAGGAATACTTTTTCCAACCTATGGTGAATCTACCAATCGAGGGTTCTTTCTTGAAAATGGAGGTTATTATATACCTATTGGTGAACACATGGATCTTGCTTTACGCGGCGATATTTATACGCATGGAAGCTGGGCTGCAAAGGTTGCTTCTAATTATAAAAAAAGATACAAATACGATGGCAACATAAGTATGAATTATGCAATTAATATTATAGGAGAAAAAGGACTATCCGATTACCAGCAGAATAAAGATTTCTTCGTTCGATGGAACCATAATCAAGATGTTAAGGCGCGTCCTAACAGTAGATTTTCGGCAAATGTGAATGCAGGAAGCAGCAAGTACAACGAATTCAATCCATCCAGTACGAGCGATTATCTTTCAAATACTTTCCAATCGAATGTTTCCTATTCCACAACAATTGCCGGAAAGTATAATCTATCAGCTAATATGCGCCACAGTCAAAATACAATTACTAAAACGGTTGATCTAAGTTTACCAGAACTTACATTTTCCGCCAATCGTTTTTATCCATTCCGTCCAAAAGCCCGTGTTGGTGCATCAAAGTGGTATGATAATATCTCTGTCAATTACACCATGAGTGCCCGAAACTCATTGAGCACCTTTGATTCATTACTTTTCGATAAGTCTTCTTTGAGTAAGTTCAAGAATGGTATGAACCATCAGATTTCTACTAATAATACCACAAAAATATTTAAATATCTTTCGTGGTCCAATACCATCAACTTTAACGATCGATGGTATTTGCAAAGTATCGAACGTAATTGGAGTAATGAAATGTATATTTCTAATAGCGACACCCTATATGGTCGTGTAAAGACAGACACAATAAATGGATTTAAAGCAGCACATGATTTTAGTTTGAGTTCCTCCCTTAACACCAAACTCTATGGGTTTTTGAAATTAAAAAAAGGTCCTTTCCGCGTTATTCGTCACGTGATGACTCCATCTGTTTCGTTTGTTTTTACTCCTGATTTTGGTAGTCAATTCTGGGGCTATTACAAATATTATATTGATACAACCTATCACAATGATCCAAAAAAATTAAAAAAGTATTCAATCTTCGAAACAGGAATATTTGGAACTCCACCACCATCTAAATCTGGAAGCGTCAATCTTTCAATATCAAACAATCTTGAAATTAAAGTCAGAAATAACAAAGATAGCATCACCGGTCTTAAAAAAATTACACTCATCGAAAACCTGACTATAAGCACTTCCTATGATGTTGCAAAAGATTCGTGCAATTGGTCTGATTTGGTATTGTCGGGCTACACAAAGATATTTCGTAATATTGACTTAAGGTACGCAGGTGCTTGGACTCCTTATGTTACCGATTCACTAGGGCTTGCATCTAATACGTTCCTTTGGAATGATACAAAAAAACTGCTGAAGCACCGAAATACTGACTGGGCATTAAGTTTAAATTGGAATGTAAATTCTGAAACGCGTAAAACAAAAAAATCAGCTCAATCTCCTGCCAATCAACTTCTTTTAAACGATCCTGACTATGTTAATTTTGACATTCCTTGGGGCTTTAATTTAGCTTACACTTTTCGTTATTCAAAACAATATCTTACCGATCCGCCTCCTAATCAAAAAGAACTTATTCAGACCTTATCATTCAATGGTAATTTAACTGTAACCAAAAACTGGAAAGTAGGAATAACTTCCGGATTTGATTTCGAACAAAAAAAATTCTCTTACACTTCCATAAATATTTATCGCGATTTGCATTGCTGGGAAATGAAATTTAATTGGATACCTACAGGTTTTCGAAAAAGTTACAATCTTTCCATCAGTGTAAAATCAGCAGTACTCCAGGATTTAAAGCTTACAAAAAAGAAGGATTGGCGAGACTACTAGAACTATAATTCTCACTATCTTACTTAAATTATTTTCATCAGTTTAATTACAATCAATAATAATATTTTCGTACATTTGAAAAACACAATATAATACTTATGAACCTATTAAAATATTTTTGTTTCATACTATTATCAATCATCACTTTTTCTGTTTTTGCACAGGAAGAAGTTTCCTTTGATCCAATTACTAAGCAATTATTCGTAAACAAAAAAGAAATTTATTTTAAATTTTCTATTTCTTCAAAAAACGAAATCAATCAACTCACAAAAATCATTTCCATTGATAATGTCAAGCAGAACGAAGTATGGGCGTATGCAAACAAAAAAGAATTTAATCAGTTTTTAAATTTAGGATATTCTTATACAGTATTGCCAAACCCCGGCTATGTTGAACATCCCGTGATTATTGACTTGAACACTATGAAGTCAAAAACAGTTTGGAATTTTTATCCTACTTATTCGCAGTACGTTTCAATCATGACTGGTTTTGCAAGTGCTTATCCCTCTATTTGTAAACTTGATACTATTGGTGTTTTAGCCAGTGGTCGTATGTTATTAGCTGTAAAAATTTCGGATAATGTAAACACTCGCGAAAACGAACCGCAATTTTTATATTCTTCAACTATGCATGGAGATGAGACAACCGGAGCAATTCTGATGCTTCATCTTATTGATTATTTGCTAACAAATTACGGAACAATTAACCGAATTACAAATATAGTTAATAGCATAGAAATATACATTTGTCCCTTTGCAAACCCCGATGGTTCCTATGGAGGAGGTGATCCAAATGTGATTGATGCAGCCACCAGATTTAATGCTAATGGTGTTGACCTTAACCGGAATTATCCCGATCCTATAGCTGGTCAACATCCTGACGGCAATCCTTGGCAGGAAGAAACCCAATTTTTTATGACCTATGCCGATAATCATGATTTTGTGATGGCAGGCAATTTTCATGGCGGTGCTGAAGTTGCTAATTATCCATGGGATGATCGCGCTGCCTTGCATGCAGATGACAGTTGGTGGCAACGTGTTTCAAATTTTTATGCTGACACTGCACAAACTTACGGTACACCCGGATACTTTACAAGTGTTACAACCAGTGGAATTACCAATGGTTATGCATGGTATTTAGTAGAAGGCGGAAGACAAGATTATATGAATGCTTTTCACTATTGCCGAGAAGAAACTTTTGAAGTGTCTAATACTAAAAATCCTTCAAGTACTGCATTACTGGGTTTTTGGGATGCCAATTATCGTTCGTTATTGAATTATTTGGAAGAATCTACAAAGGGAATACATGGCATTGTAACCGATTCCTGCACCGGAAATGGAGTCAAAGCTAAGGTTCTTATCACAACTCATGATCATGACAGTTCACATGTTTATACTTCTTTACCAATTGGTAACTATTATAGACCAATAATAGCAGGAACCTACAACCTTACATTTTCAGCATCTGGTTATCAATCAAAAACTATCAATAATGTTGTATCTATAAACGGTGGAACAACGATTCAGAATGTGGTATTAAAACCCATAGTACCCACTGCTGCATTTACTGCTGATGTAACAACCACCTGTGATGGCCTAGTTTATTTCACAAACCAATCAAGCTTAAGCGCTGATACCTACTTATGGGATTTTGGTGATGGCACAACTTCAAATCTTGAAAACCCATCCCATTCATATATGACTAATGGAACATTTTCTGTTTCTCTTACAATTACGAATTGTGCAGGAAGTGATATCGCTATACAATCCAATTACATTGTAGTAAACGCACCTAATGTACCGACTACTACATCTGATGCCAGTTGCACGCCCGCTATTTTAACGCTAACTGCAAATGGAACTGGGACCATTCAATGGTTTGATGCTCCTGTCAACGGTAACCTCGTATTTACAGGTTCGCCCTTTGTAACTCCTTTACTTAATAATACTATAGTTTATTATGTTCAAGACAGCATTGCCGGCGCCACTCACAATGCCGGTAAAACAACAAATACCGGCGGTGGAGGATACACTTCTGCAGGTGATCATTATGAGATTTTTGATTGCCTTACTCCTGTTAAGTTAGTTAGTGTAGGTATTTACGGCACTTCCCCTGCACCCGGTAATAAAACCATTGAATTGCGAAACAGTTCAGGAACGGTTCTTCAGTCAACCATTGTTAATGTATTGAGCGGTTTGCATACCTATGTTTTAAACTTTGATATACCTGCAGGAACTAACCTTCGTTTAGCATGTACCAGCGGAATTGGCATTTATAGAAACAATGGCGGTGTTACATATAATTATAATACACCCGGATTTATTTCAGTTACAGGTAGTGATGCAGGAAGCATTTATTATTACTTTTTTTACGATTGGGTAATTCAAGAGCCGGGTTGTGTAAGTCCGCGAGTACCTGTTACGGCTTCGATTCTTGGGATTCCAATTGCAGACTTTTCAACTGCAGCGAACAATCTTGATGTTAGTTTTACTGACTTATCAACAGATGCTACTAATTATTTTTGGGATTTTGGTGATGGGAATACAAGTAATATTCAAAACCCATCGCATACTTATGCTTTAGGAGGAACATACACTGCCCAACTTATTGTAACAAACATTTGCGGCGCAGATACTACCTCTTACACCTTTACAATCTATCCTGTTGGAATTATGCAAACTACAAATAATGATGATAATTTCGTGGTTTTTCCAAATCCCTCAAATGGCATCGTGCATTTAAATATAACTTCTGAACGTAAACAATTCTGCACAATCAAATTATTCAATCTTATAGGGAAAGAAGTGAGTAATTATTCCTGCCAATTAGAACAACGAAAAAATATGTATCCTTTAGATTTAAGTTCTATGGCTAAAGGTGTTTACTTTGTTCAAGTATTTTTGAGTACTAAAACTGTAACTAAAAAAATAGTTATTCGATAATCTTTTCTTTTATAATAGAGTTCAAAAACAACTAACTTTTTGTTTATTATCGCTGTATGATTACTTTCTGCGTATAATTTTTTGTCTGGTTTTGAATGCGAACATAATACATTCCTGCTGGTAGCATGGAAGCATCTATTTGCTGGGATGTTTGATCCGATAATTTCTTTTCCATAAAAACACTGCCAACAGGATTAAGAATTTTTATTGTGGCATTCATAGGTACTTCATTTATGAATTGTATCGTAAAACTTCCCGAAGAAGGGTTTGGAATAAGAGTATAAAGCAAACCATTGTTTTTTTCTATTGTGTCCGTATTCATTTTTCTGAAAGGGGTAGGGTGATTCATATTCATAGTATAAAAATCTGCTGTTGCAGTTTGTCCATCAGATGAAGTTACAAGAACTTTTAAATATAAATCATTATCAAGTGGAAGCTGTGCAGTAATGCTGGCTGTATTACCCATAAATGTATTATAATTATTACCATCCAGACTTTCACTCCAGTCATATGAATATGGTGGAGCGGCACCTGATGCCTGCGCTATCCATGTATATGTACCACTATTATTTCCTTTGGCAGGCCCTGAAATATTTACAGCAAGAGGAAGAGGGGGCACATTATAATCATGAATAATTGCTTCAAAAATAGAACCATTATCAGCTTTAAACCCATCTGATAAAATAATTGTTCCCCCAGCTTGATAAAGAATATTAGCACCAGAATTAATGTTAATTTCATCACCTGAAAGAAGTGTATTATTTGAAATAAAATCAAAATCCGAAGAATTTGGGAAAGTAATTTTATACAAATATATATAAGGGTCACACCCTGGAATAGGAACCTCAATACCAGTAGGATCATAATTTGTCCATATATTTTGACTTGTTGACGAAGCGTCAGCTTTTGTAAATTCAATATTAATATCTTTGGTAACACAGTGATTTACAAAATGGCATTGCGCAATATATGCACCAGCAGCTGCATCTTGAACAAACCCTGGACCTACTATTGCTAGGCCATTCCAGTAAATTGGATTTGTTATTCCATTATAGCTTTCAATATGAATCGTATTACATACATTTTGAGCTGACACAGAGAAAATATCAATTGTTGCTTCAATAACATTATGTAAGTTTGTTACATACCAAGGATTATTAGCATCACAGACAGCCAGAGGATGAGCAGGAACAATATCTCCTGAAACAGGGCTGCAATTCATACCATCATAATCGCATTTATCAGCTACTAATACTTCATCCAAATACAATCCAGCTAAATATTCTTTAGTACAATGTTGTCCTTGCGTTTTAAACATCAAATATCTATAACCATCGGATTCAGGTTTAAATACAGTACTTACACTAACCCAATCACTACTATTTGAAATAGTTGCTTTGTAGACTTTTTTACGATGGGATGCTAGATCATCCTCATTATCATTATCAAAGCCTGACATGTCTTTAGCAATCATAACTTTATAATCAGTATTACTGGCGGTAGATTTATCCATTTTAGAAATTTTAAATTTAAGTATATAAGTGTGATCTTTAATTAAATCCTCTGATAACTCTACGGCAACCCAAGAATCTCTATTTCCACCTATTGACAATCCACTATTCATTCTTGCACTAAACAATCCTAAATAATTTTGACCAGTGAAAGGAGCTTGGTAACCAAAATAATTTTCAGGAACATCCAAAGAGGCAGTTATTATAGGATTTCCTGTTGTAAAAAAATCCTGTAGACTAACAGAACTACTACTTGTAAGAAGATATGCATAATCATTTTTATACCAACTACTAAGGCCATCTTCAAAGCTATTATTTGGCACTAAATTTTGGCAATTAACACAAAGACTCAAAAAAACAATTGAAAGAGAGCATACCAATAGTTTCATAGTTACATGTTTAAATTATTAAAATCTATATCCAATGCTAAAATTAAAATCTATTTTATAAACAACAAAAATATCCACAGTTTTAAATTTTTTTTGATGAGATAAATGATCGTTAACAAACAAAACATTTAAATCAAGAGGTCTAATGTCTACATTAAAGTGTTTATAGTTTTTCTGCCAACCACTATTAAAATCAATCATCATATAATTTTTAAAAAAATCTTGATTATTATTTGTAAAATATTTTGCATACGTATTTCCGGTATAACCTGAAATGTAAAAACCGCTTAATTTTGTATTATTCTTTTTACTCTGAATATAATAATATCGTATGCCTGCATTCAAATTTAAAGCATTGCCTCGTAAGATGAATGAATGATTATAAATATAGGGCATAATAAAATCAACTAAATAATATCCTTTACTTGTAACAGGCATGACACCACATGAAAAGGTATAAGAAAATCTTTTTTTATTGGAAAACTCAAAATCCGCTTGATAAAAATTGGAATTTTTTGAATTATAAATATATTGTCTAAGTATTGGGATTTTAAAAATAATACTAGAGCTATCCTTTACACTCGCTGAATAATTGTTCTGTGACAATAGATTCCCATTATTAAAAACAAATAGTATGAAAGAGAAGATATAAATTATTATAGAAATGGAAAAATTCATTTAATTTTCGTCTTAAGATAGTCGTTTTCCTTTTTTAGCTCAATTACATAAAGTGTAAGCTCTTCAATCTTTTGAAGTAAAAGAGCATCCATTTTTCCTAGGTCTATGCCATTTTTTTCTACTTCTGTGGCAGTGGGAACATTTGGCAAATGCTTATTTATATTAATATAATTATCTAATTCATCTAACGAATATTTTTTATATTTTTTATCAAAAACAAAATCAGGCCATGTCCAAGTATCACTATCAATCTCAACTTCTACCTGTTTTGCCCCAATAGTACCATTTACCGCGAGCAAATATCCTTTTGTATTATTTGTAAATGGTGTTCCAATACCAACCATTCCATCAACAATCAAACTTGGGACACTATGTGCAGGTACGACAAGAGGCTCCATAATACGTACACCATTTACAAAATCACCTGCATAATTAATTACT
>Ga0172375_10007138_pt1 | contig 15399 bp, 15 predicted proteins | sample LakKiv1m_FD_114537 | JGI IMG/M metagenome (GOLD analysis project Ga0172375, IMG submission 114537) | Freshwater microbial communities from Kabuno Bay, South-Kivu, Congo - kab_092012_11.1m | ecosystem: Environmental > Aquatic > Freshwater > Lake | place: Democratic Republic of the Congo... | reverse complement strand
CGACCCGACGAGTGAGACCTTGGCGGGTGTCGTGGTCGACCCACACCCCGCGGCCGTCGAGCTTGATCTTCTCCCTCAGAGCATGCGCCTCGGGGTCGAGTCGACGCAGTGCCTCGTCGACCAGCTGCGGGGCGATCGCGTTGGGGAGGCGCTGGGAGTCCAACATCCGGTCCACCCACGCAGCCACACGCGCGGGGAGCTGCTTGGTCTCCGCCGCCACGGCACGGGCCCGCCACGCCTCCACCGGACGCTGACGACGCTGCGTCCCATCGGGCTCTGTGAACGACTCGCCCAGGACCCGCGCCCACAGCCGCGGGAGCCGGTGGCGCAGCTCCAACGCGTCGCCGATGAGCTCGGCAGCGCGGGTCGGGGTGCAGGACAGGGAGGCGGCGAGCTCGGTCGCGGCGTACTCGCTCACCGTCGGGGCACCGGGGCCGGCGTGCGCGACCAGACGCTCGGAGTCCAGCGACAGGACGCCGGAGGCCGCGGGGGTGGTGCGCTCGGCGTACAGGTCGGCGAAGTGCGCCGCGAGGAACAGCTTGTCGGCCGCGATCCGCTGCTCGGCGGTGATCAGCTCGCGGGCAGCGTCCAGGGCCTCAGCGGGGCTGAGGTCCCGGAGCTTCTCCCTGTCGAGCATGCCCCTATTGGATCACCCGGCACCGACACTCCCCGACGCTCCACGACCGGCTTTACCCAAGCGGGCTTGAGGATTCTCGGCTCCGCGCCTCAGCCGGCGGACGGCGGGTCGGGGCGCTCCTCGAAGTCGAGGGGGTCGGTGCCACGGAGGACGCCCCAGTTGGCGACGACGACGGCGATCGGTGGGATGACGGCGGCGACCATGCTCATGCCCACCGCGACCGGGACCGACCAGTGCCGGACGACGAACCAGGCCAGGACGATCAGCGTGACGCACGTGCCCATCAGGAGCACGTACGCCCGTCGGCGATCCATGGGATCAGACCGGCTGACTCAGGCGGGGGTGCCGAACATCTGCACCCAGTAGATCCCGTACGGCGACCCGTCGACCTTCGCGTGGCCGACCCCGAGGTGGCGGTAGCCACCCATGAGGTTGAGGCAGTGACCGGGGCTGGCGAGCCAGCCGCGGACGACCGCCTTCGGGGTCTTTTGGCCGGCGGCGATGTTCTCCCCCAGCCCGCGCCACTTGTACTGCACCGCGTTGGCCCGGTCGACCATCGTGACGCCCTGCGGGTCGGTGTGGTTGAAGAACTTCTGCGTCCCCATCTGCTTGGCGAAGCGACGCGAGGCCTTCGCCAGCTTGGGGCTGCGCTTGAACGGCTTCCTCGGGCCGAACTTCGTGTTGCCGCACGTCGCGCCCTCGGCCCGCACCTTGTTGACCAGCACGAGCACGCGCTTCTCGAACTTCGCCGAGCTGGTGACCTTGGCGGGGGCGTACGTCGCACCCGCGGCGCGGGGCGAGGCGCCGGCCGCTGCGACGAGCAGACCCGCGAGCAGGGCCATCGCTGCGGCGACGGCGAGGATCCGCGCAGGGCCGCGGAGACCGAGAGTGGTGAGCACGCAAAGACGGTACGCCTCACGGCCGGGATCTGTCGCGAGAACGCCCCAGGACCTACGGTCGGGCCATGACCGCGACCGACCCCGCCCCCGCCCCCGCCCTGCAGCCCGTGCCCGAGGACTGGGAGCGCGCGCTGTGCGTGGTGGCCCACCCCGACGACCTGGAGTTCGGCGCCGCGGCCGCGGTGGCGCGGTGGACCGACCAGGGCAAGCACGTCGTCTACTGCATGGTGACCAGCGGCGAAGCCGGCATCGACGGCCTCGCCCCCGACGCGTGCCGCGACGTGCGGGAGGGCGAGCAGGTCGAGTCCGCGCGCCTCGTCGGCGTCGAGGACGTCGACTTCCTCGGGCTGCCCGACGGGATCCTGGAGTACGGCGTCGCGCTGCGCCGGGCGATCGCGGCCGCCGTACGCCGTCACCGCCCCGAGATCGTGATCACCAACAACTTCCGCGCCACCTGGGGAGGGCGCTCCCTCAACCAGGCCGACCACATCGCGACGGGCATGGCGACGCTCGACGCGGTCCGCGACGCCGGCAACAGGTGGATCTTCCCCGAGCAGGTCGAGGCGGGGCTCGAGCCCTGGGGCGGGGTGCGGGAGGTGTGGGCCGCCGGGTCGCCGGAGGCCGAGCACGGCGTGGACACGACCGCCACCTTCGACCGCGGCGTCGCCTCCCTGGAGGCGCACCGTGCCTACATCGACGGTCTCGGCTGGTCCGAGTTCGACCCGGCCGCCTTCCTCGCGCAGGGCTCGCGGCCGGCCGGCGAGCGTCTCGGGACCGAGCACGCCGCGACGTTCGAGGTGTTCTCGATGGGATGGGGCGACTGACGCCGACGGCCCCCGCCCCTGCCATGATCGGGGCACTCGACCTACGGAGGACCTGTGAGCCAGTCCGACTCACCGACCACATCCGACCGCACCGAACTCCCGACCCGTGGCGAGCTCGCCTGGCGCGGCATGGTCCGCGTCGCCTGGTTCAGCCTCGCCGCGCTCGTCATCGTCGCGTTCGGCCTGCTGGTCCTGACCGTCGTCGGCGCGCTGTGGGTGATCGTGCTGCCGGTGCTGCTCGCGCTCTTCTTCGCGACGGTGCTGTGGCCGCCGACCGCGCTGCTGCGACGGTACGTCCCGCCGGCGCTCGCGGCCGCCGTCGTGATGCTGACCTCGGTCGCGCTCCTCGTCGGGCTGGGCTTCGCGCTCGCCCCGAGCGTGTCGAACCAGAGCCAGGACGTCGGCCGCGCGGTGGTCGACGGGCTCAACGACATCCGCGAGTGGATCAGCGGTCCGCCGCTCAACCTCGGTGAGGACCGGATCGGCGAGCTCATCGACCAGGGCATCGGGCAGCTGCAGAACAACGCCCAGACGATCGCCGACGGCGTCCTCGTCGGCGTCAACGCGCTCAGCTCGATCGTCCTCACGCTGCTGCTGGCCGCGGTGATCTGCTTCTTCTACCTCAAGGACGGGCCGCGCTTCCTGCCGTGGGCGGCGCGCCTGTCGGGCCCGGTGGCCGCACCGCACGTCGCGGCGGCGTCGTACCGGATCTGGAACGCGCTGGGCGGGTTCATCCGGGCCCAAGCGCTCGTGGGCCTCGTGGACGCGGTCTTCATCGGCATCGGCCTGGTGATCATCGGGGTGCCCCTGGCGCTGCCCCTCGCGGTCCTGATCTTTTTCGGTGCGTTCATCCCGATCGTCGGCGCGCTCGTCACCGGAGCGGTCGCCGCGCTCGTCGCGCTCGTCACGCAGGGCCTCACCGCGGCGATCATCGTGGTCGTCCTGATCGTCATCGTGCAGCAGCTCGAGGGCAACGTGCTGCAGCCGATCCTGGTCGGTCGCAGCCTCGACCTGCATGCCGCGCTGGTGATCCTGGCGGTCACCGCCGGCGGCTCGCTGTTCGGCATCATCGGCGCCTTCCTCGCGGTCCCGGTGCTGGCGACCGCCACGACACTCATCCGCTACACGCGGCTCCAGCTCGACGAGCGATCACGCGACCCGGAGGAGGCGGCCCCGCCCGACCCGGGGGACGACGACGCCCGCGCCGCGCGCATCGCGGCGGAGGCGCTGCAGAGCACGCCCGGGGACGAGCTCGGCGACCTGCCCGAGGACCAGTCCCCCGGGGACGACCGGGCCTGAGCGCGCTCCCGCCGTACCGGCGGGCCGGACAGGACCAGCCGGCCATGCCCGGGAACGGGCGAGGCCCCGACCAGCGGTGCTGGTCGGGGCCTCGGTGCGCTCCCCCGGTTGGACTCGAACCAACAACCCTCCGGTTAACAGCCGAATGCTCTGCCAGTTGAGCTACAGGGGATCGTTCGCGGTCGGAACCGCGACGGCCGGCACAGATTAGCAAGGATCGCGAGCGCGGTTAAATCCGGGCCGCTGCGGCGGCCGGATCGGCGCCCACCTCGGCGCACGCCGCCACGAGGGCCGTCCGCGCCGCGGCCCGCACCTCGGGATCGGCGGGGTCGACCCCCGGGTCGAAGGCGAACATCCAGCGCGGATCGCCGTCCCCACGCGGGGCGCGTCGCGCGATCACCGTGAACCCCGCGCGACCGGCGACGGGCGTGTGCCGCTGCAGCACGACGCTGGCCGTCACCCGCTCCCGGACCAGCTCGAGCAGCACGCCCGGATCCTCCATCGCGAAGGTGTGCTCGGGCCGGACCTCGCCGTAGCCCCCGACCTCGCGGACCAGGAGCGCCGCCTCGTCGCGGTCCCAGGACGCCGACTCGACCGTCTCCCAGGGGCGTACGACGGGGGCTCCGGACCCGGGCACCAGGACGAGCGCGTCGCGGGTGCCGAGGACCCAGGTGCCGTCGTCGGCCCGGGCGCCGGCGAGGACGCGCACCCGTCGACCGAGGTCGGTCTCGCGGCTGACACGGTCGACGACCTCCGCCGGGACCGGCAGGGCGCGACGCCACCGACGCCCTCCGGCCGCACCACTCGGCCGCGTGGGCTCACTCACCGCCGACCGCCCGCTCCCGCAGGGCCCGGCGGTGCTGCTCGAGCGCCACGAGCTCACCGAACATGCGGTTGTAGTCGGTCGACTCCTCGACCGGGTTGGTGCGCTGGAGCCGGGACTTGAGGTCGGCGATGCGGCGCTGGGTCGTGACCTCCTGGAGGCCGAACACGTGGGCCGCCACGATGGCGTCGTCGGGCTCCCGCAACGCCGGCAACGGCTCGACCGCCATCGCACTGACGAGCGCCCCGACGGCGGGGTCCGACACCGCACCCGCGACACCGACCACCCACGACTCGGGCGCGGTCGCCGTGGCCGGGCCCCCGCAGGCTGCGATCGCCTCCCACACCCGGCGGTAGTGCGGGTGCTCGAAGTCGTCGGGGCCGACGTCCGAGGCGGCGGTGCCGACGGCGAGCGGGTGCTGGAGCACGAGCTTGAGCGTCTCGCGCTCCAGGGCGAAGCGCGGGTGGCGCGGGTCCGGGACGTCGGGCGCGGTGCGGGGGGCGGCCGGCGCGGCGGGCTCGGCGGCGCCGGCACCGCGGTCGCGCCGAGCGCCCCGGGCCTCCTCCGGGCCCCGGGCCGCAGCGCGACGCACCTCGCGCCGGGCCTCGTCGACGTCGACGCCGACCATCCCGGCGAGCTCGCGGGCGAAGGCGTCGACCTTCGACCGGTCGCGGACGCTGCTGACCAGCTTCGCGGCCTCCCGCAGCGCGTCGACGCGTCCGTCCGCGCGGTCGAGGTCGTAGCGGCGCACGACGTTGCCGAGCACGAAGCGGTAGAGCGGCACCCGGCGGGCGATCAGCTCGCGGACAGCGGCGTCGCCGCGGGCCAGGCGTACGTCGCACGGGTCCAGACCGTCGGGCTCGACGGCGACGTAGGTCTGGGAGACGAACTGCTGGTCGCCCTCGAAGGCCTTCATCGCCGCGTCCTGGCCGGCCTTGTCGCCGTCGAAGGTGAAGATGATCTCGCCCGCCGTGTCGCCGTGGTCGTGGAGGAAGCGCCGCAGCACGCGACCGTGGTCGGCACCGAAGGCCGTGCCGCAGGAGGCGACAGCGGTCGTGACGCCGGCGAGGTGGCAGGCCATCACGTCGGTGTAGCCCTCCACGACGACCGCCTGCATCGTGCGGCCGATGTCGCGGCGCGCGAGGTCGATGCCGTACAGGACGGTGCTCTTCTTGTAGATCGGCGTCTCGGGGGTGTTGAGGTACTTCGCGTCGATGCGGTCGTCGTCGAAGATCCGGCGCGCCCCGAAGCCGATGGTGTCGCCGTTGGCCTCGCGGATCGGCCACAGCAACCGCCCGCGGAAGCGGTCGTAGTAGCCGCGGCCCTCGGCGACGAGACCGGCGGTGACGAGCTCGGCGTCGCGGAAGCCGGACTGGCGGAGGTGACGCAGCAACGCCTCGCCGCCTCGGGGGGCGAAGCCCAGCCCGAAGCGGTCGGCCGCGTCGCGGTCGAAGCCCCGCTCGGCGAGGAACTGGCGCGCGACCATGCCGTCCGGACCCGCCAGCTGCTCGGCGTAGTACTCCTGCGCGCGCCGATGCGCCTCGAGAAGGCGCTGCCGCTGGCCGGGGTCGCGGCGCGGCCCGGCCGACTCGCCCTCGGTGTAGCGCAGCTGGATCCCGACCTTGTCGGCCAGCCGCTCGACGGCCTCGGTGAACCCGAGCCCCTCCATCTCCATGACGAACTTGATGACGTCGCCGCCCTGCTGGCAGCCGAAGCAGTGGTAGAAGCCGCGGCTCGGGGTGACGTGGAAGGAGGGGGTCTTCTCGTCGTGGAACGGGCACAGCCCCTTCATCGAGCCGCCGCCGGCGTTGCGCAGCGTGACGTACTCGGCGACGACGTCGTCGATGCGGGCGCGCTCGCGCACCGTCGCGATGTCCTCGTCCTTGATCAGCCCCGCCACGGCGGCGAGTCTACGGGCGGCCGGCGACGCCCCGGCCGACTGATCAGCCGGGGGTGCGCGCCCAGCGCTCGTGCCAGGCGACGGCGGAGGCGTCGGTCAGCGAGGCGACCTGGTCGATGACGGCGCGCAGCCGCCCCGCGTCGTCCGTGGCCCGGTCGTGGTCGTCGCGGAACGCCGCCTCCAGCGCGTCGGGACCCACCTCGGTCAACGCCCCGACCAGCTCGCCCAGCAGCTCCCGCTGGCGCTCCATCAGACGCAGCCGGTCCTCGGCGCGCATGACGTAGTGCGCGGCGATCCCCTTCAGCAGCCCCACCTCAACCAGCGTCGAGTCCGGCACCACCAGGTCGGCCGAGTGCCGCACGAGCGGGGCGACGCCGTACGCCGCGCGGGTCGCGTGCTGCACGCTCCCGCAGAAGCGTCCGATGACGTCGCTGGTGAGGTTCTTCAGCGACGCGAGCGCCGCGCGCGAGCCGTCGTAGGCCGCCTCGGGCCACGACCCGATCGTCCGCAGGGCGGCGTACGCCTCCTCCAGCGCGCCGTCGTCGACGTCCGGGAGGTACCACGCGCGCACCGTCTCCCCCACCGCGCGCCGCTCCTCGGCCGACTCCAGCCAGGCGAGGTCGATGCGACCGGCGACGACGCCGTCCTCGACGTCGTGCACCGAGTAGGCGACGTCGTCGGCGAAGTCCATGACCTGCGCCTCGACGCAGCGGCGCCGGCCGGGCACGTCGCGACGCAGCCAGGCGAACACCTCGGCGTCGTCGGCGTACACGCCGAACTTGGCGCCCCGCTGCGCCGACCCGTCGGAGTGGTAGCCGACGGGAGTGGGCGCCTCCTCGCGCGGCCAGGGGTACTTCGTGCAGGCGTCGAGCGTGGCGCGGGTCAGGTTGAGCCCGATCGAGCGGCCGGCGGCGTCCACCGACTTCGCCTCCAGTCGGGTGAGCAGCCGCAGGGTCTGCGCGTTGCCCTCGAAGCCGCCGCAGGCCGCGGCGAGCTCGTCGAGGACCCGCTCCCCGTTGTGCCCGAAGGGCGGGTGGCCGAGGTCATGGGCGAGGGCGGCCGTCTCGACCACGTCGGGGTGGCATCCCAGCACGTGGGCGACGTCGCGGCCCACCTGGGCGACCTCGAGGCTGTGGGTGAGGCGGTTGCGCACGAAGTCGTCGCTCTGCGGACCGACCACCTGCGTCTTCGCGGCGAGACGCCGCAGCGAGGCGCTGTGCACGACCCGCGCCCGGTCGCGCTCGAAGGGCGTGCGCTCGGGCGCGTCGACGCGCTTGGCGGGCTCGGCCACCCACCGCTCCCGCGCGGCCTCGTCGTAGAGGTCCGTCCAGGTCGGGGAGTCCGCCGGGAAGGAGGGCAGGGAGAGGGAGGGTGGGGGCGTGGTCATCGCCCGGGCACCCTACTGCCGCGCGGCCACGTGCGGGAGAGGCCCTCGTGCGGGAGCCGTCAGAGGCAGAGCGTGTCGACCAGGCGGACGACGGGGCCGAGCAGCCCCTCCTCGCTGGCCTCCAGCGCGCGGCCGAGCGGCCCGCAGTTCACGTCCTGGCGCTGCTTCTCGACCTCCGCCGCGATCCGGGCACGCAACGGGGCCGCACTCTCGTCGGCGATCCGCTGCCGCAGCGTGCGGACCCGCTTCACCTTCCGCGCACCCTCGGCGACCAGCACCCGGTCGGTGATCCGGGTCTGCCCGGCGCGGGCGGCCTCGCTGATCTCGGTGGCCACCCCGGTGGGGAGCCCCGGGAGCCGCGGGTCCTCGCGGACGTCGCGGTAGGCGTCGTGGCGTCGCTGTGCCACCCGGCGGAGCTTCTGCTTCTCCTGCACCAGGGCGCGAGGCGCGGCCGACGCGGCGTCGGCGCCCGGAGCGGTCACGACCGACACCGGGACCAGCAGGCCGAGGGCCAGGGCGAGGATCGCGACGATCGTGGTCGGTCGGGTGCGCCATCCGTCGGCGTGGTCCACAGGGAGCCTCCTGATCACGGAGCGCACCCTCCGCGCGCTCGCGTACCGACGGTATGCCCCGACGGGGTGCCAGGGATGTCACCCACGTCGCACGCGGGCTGTGGTCCTGCTCACCCCGGGGGGCTCACGCGCGGCTCAGACCGGCGCCGACTCGTCGCCCCGCACCTCGGCGTCGAACAGGCCGCGCAGCATATCGGCGATCGTGACGACGCCGACCGACCCGTCCGGTCGCTCGACGATCGCGAGCTGCACGCTGCGCGCCCGCATCTGCGAGAGCGCGTCGAGCACGGTGGTGGCCGCGTCGAGCCGGTGCAGCCCGCGGACGTACGGCGTGATGGCCTCGCCCGGGTCGACGGCGATGGTGTCTCGGACGTGGACCAGGCCGGACGGGGCCGCCGCGGTCCCGACCAGGATGCGCAGGTGCCCCGACGCCCTGCTGGCGGCCTGGATCTCGGCGACGGTCGCCGTCGCCGGCACGACGACGGGGTGCTCACCGCGCAGCAGCTGACCGACCGACACCGTGGCCAGGTCGAGGGCACCGGAGAGCTGCATCGAGAACCGCTCGTCGAGCGCGCCGACGTTGGCCGAGTGCTCGACCAGCTGACGCAGGGCCTCGGGGTTGTGGCGCGTGACCACCTCGTCGACCGGCTCGACGCCCACGCGCCGCAGGCACCAGTTCGCCGCCTCGTTCAGGGCGATCAGCATCGGGCGGGTGAACCACATGAAGGCGCGCATCGGGAGTGCCAGCAGAGTGGCGGAGCGCTCCGGATGGGCGATCGCCCACGACTTCGGCGCCATCTCCCCCACCACCAGGTGCAGGAAGGTCACGATGATCAGCGCCAGCGCGAAGCCGATGACGTCGGCCAGCCAGTACGGCGCGCCCCAGTCCTCGAAGACGGGCCGCAGGGCGTAGCGCACCGCCGGCTTCGTGATCGCACCGAGGGCCAGCGCGCAGACGGTGATGCCGAGCTGCGAGCCGGCCAGCAGCACGGTGAGCTCGGAGGCGCTGCGCAGGGCGGCGCGCGCCGATCGACTCTCGCCGGCCGCATCCTCCAGACGATGCTTCTTGGCGGCGATGAGCGCGAACTCGGCCGCGACGAAGAACGCGCTGAGGGCGATGATCACGATCGTCGCGATCGTGACGACGATGGCCTCGGTGCTCATGCGCGCTCCTCCTGCGGTGCCGACCGCTCGACAGCGGTCCTGGCGAGGTGCTCGTCCGGCGTGCGTTGCTCGAGCCGGGCGCGCACCACCGACGGGACGTGACTCTCGACCTCGAGGACCTCGAGCAGCAGGATGCGGACCGGCGGCTCGTCGTCACCCGCGAGGTCGCCGGCGTCGAGCGGCAGCTCGATCTCGAGATGGTCCCCGACCTCCGGCAGCGCGCCACGGACGGCGATGGCGAGGCCCGCGAGGGTCTCGTAGTCGCCCTCGGGGAGCTCGATCCCGAGCTGACGCTCGACCTCGTCGACCGGGCTCTCCCCGCGGACGGTCCAGCTGGTCGGGTCGGCGTCGCCGTTCTCGTCGGGGACGACCAACGGCTCCTCGGGCTCGTCGTGCTCGTCGGTGATCTCACCGACGACCTCCTCCACGAGGTCCTCCACGGTCACGATGCCGGCGAAGCCGCCGTACTCGTCCACGACGCACGCCAGCTGGTCGCGGGCCCGGGCCATCTCGACGAGAGCGTCGGGCAGCGACATCAGGGTGGGCACGACGACCGCGGGCCGGACGACCTCGCCGACCCCCGCCTCCAGCGACCGGCCGTCGGCGGCCCACGCGAGCACGTCGACGAGATGGACGGTGCCGAGGATGCTCTCGCCGTCGTCCAGCACCGGGTAGCGCGAGTGGCCCCCGGCCATGAGGGCGCGTACGTCGGCCACGGTCGCCGTGGCCGGCACCGTGTCGACCCGGTGCCGCGGGACCATCGCGTGCTCGACGTCCTCCTCGGGGAAGTCGAGGACCCGGTCGAGCAGCAGCGACAGCTCCTCGGGGAGCTCGCCGGCCTCACGGGAGTCGGCGACGATGTGCTGGAGGTCGCGCGTGCTGGCGGAGTGCTCGACGTCGTGGACCGGCTCGATCTTCAACAGGCGCAGCAGCAGGTTCGAGCTCTGGTCGAACACCCAGATCAGCCACCCCCAGATCCGCAGGTAGATCAGCGTCGAGCGGCCGAGCCACCGCGCGACCGGCTCGGGACGGGCGATGGCGAGGTTCTTCGGGAACAGCTCGCCGAAGAGCATCTGCACGAGCGTGGAGAAGGCCAGCGCGAGCACCGTGCCGATGGCGACGCCGACTCCGGTCGGGACGCCCGCCAGACCGAACAGCTCGCCGATCGAGGAGCCGATGAGCGGCTCGGCGACGTAGCCGACGAGCAGCGCCGTGACGGTGATCCCGAGCTGGGCGCCGGAGAGCATGAACGACGTCCGCCGGGTGACGCGCAGGGCGCGCGTCGCGGCGGCGTCGCCCTGGGCCGCGCGCGCCGCCAGCTGCGACCGGTCGACCGCCATGTAGGCGAACTCCTGGGCGACGAAGTAGCCGGTGGCCGCCGTGATGAGGAGGACGACGACGACGCCGAGGAGCAGCGAGAGCAGGATGCTCATCGAGCCTGCTCCGCGGGGAGGGATCCGGATCGGATCACGCTGGCGGGAGGTTCGACGAGCCTCGGATGTTGACCTGGCATTCCTTCGCCTCGGACGGGTGTGACACGAGGCCCTCCCCGGTCGGGAAGGGCGGCGACATCATCCCACCCCGGCCGCCGGACGAGAAACCGCGGGCCCGGGGACGCGCGACAGGGGCCGGACCCTGCGGGTCCGACCCCGGTGTCGCGACGAGCATCAGCCCTTGAAGACGTCCTTGACGTTCTCGCCGGCCTTCTTGGCCGACGCCTTCGTCTGGTCCTTCTTGCCCTCGGCCTTGAGCTGGTCGTTGTCGGTGGCGTCACCGACGACCTCCTTGGCCTTGCCGACCAGGTCCTCAGCAGCGTTCTTCGCCTTGTCCGCGATACCCATGGCGCCTCTCCTTCTCGTGTCGGATTCCGATGGCGACCGGTCCGGCTGCACCCCGGAGTCGATCTCACCCATCAGTCGTCGCGAGGGCGACGATCCGCACGCCCGGACGCCCGTGATCCGGGCCACACGAGCGGGACCCGAGCCGGACCCGAGCCGGCCGGGAGGGGACGAGGGATCCCTCAGTACGTCGTGACGTGGACGTGGTCGTAGTGGTTCGCGGTCGCGGACCCGCGGTCCTCCATCGGCCGCCAGCCCTCGCCGGCGCGGTCGACCGTCCAGATGCGCTGGGCGTAGATGACCTCGCTGACGCCGAGCTCGCCGGCACGGGCCCGGACCCACTCGGCGACCTCCCAGCCCCGGTCGCCGCTCACCATCGCGTCGACGGCGCGGCCCTGGGCGTGCATGCCGTCGCCGCGGTAGCCGCCGTACGAGGTGATGTCGGGGAAGGCGGCGCAGATGGCGCGATAGACCTTGACCGCGTTGGCGCCCAGCCCGCTCTCGATCGAGGAGCCGTGCGGGCACGGAGCGCCCGAGGCAGCGGAGGCCTCGGCCGCCTCGACGGCCGCGCGGGCCTCGGCGCGGTCCGCGACGAGGTACTCCGCCTTGACGTAACGCACCTTCCCGTCGTGGACGACCTGCGCCCAGATGCCCTTCTCGACCCCGGTGAAGCGCACGCGGTCGCCGGCGTCCAGGACCGTCACCAGGCGAGTGTCCTCGCCGGGACCGGTCCAGACGTTGAGGTCCACCGTCGTCCACCGTCGCTGGGTGCGGACCTCGCCGGCGCCGCGCTCGGCGCGCTCGGCCAGCGGCGCCCGCCTCGCGGTGCGGCTGGGGGCACGGGTGCGCTCGGCCCCCGATGCCGCGAGCCGCTCCAGGGTCGACCCGAGGGAGCCGATCGACGTCGCCGCGTCGACCGGGCCGAAGGACACCGCCGAGCTGCCCTCCGGCGGCGCCTCCAGATCGACCGCGACCGTGCCGGCGACGACGATCGCGGCGGTGGCGAGGGGCGCCGCGACGACGGCCCACCGGGCCTGCCGGGACTCGCTCGCGAGCCGGTGCAGGCGGGCACCGGGAGCGGTCCGGGCGAGCAGCGAGCGTGTCGCGACCCGGCGCGCGGGCGCGCGGTGTCGACCGTTGCTCATCGAGGCTGCTCCTGCGGGGGACGGGGGCGCTGAGGGCGCTCCAGTGAAACCCACGGGGGACGTCGGGGGCAAACCCGGCGTGTCGCGGGCGGCGCCGCCGGGATCAGCCGCCGCTGGTCTCGCCGGCGTCCTCGCGCAGGCCGCAGCCGCGGCCGTCGGCGTCGTCGAGCCACCCCTCGGGGAGCACGACCCCCTTGCGCGGGCCGCCCTGGCGGCCACGCGGAGTTCCGAGCTCGCGGACGGGGAACGGCTCGGTCGGGTCGAGGTCGGCGAGCAGCCGATCGAGGTCGGCGAGCGTCGAGACGAGGCCGAGCGAGCGGCGCATCTCACCGCCCGCTCCGAAGCCCTTGAGGTACCAGGTCACGTGCTTGCGGAACTCCTTGCAGCCCCGCTCCTCCCCCAGGTGGACGCACAGCAGCTCGGCGTGGCGCCGCATCATCGCCGCGACCTCGCCGAGCGTCGGGAGGGTCGCGACCTGCTCGCCGGCGAAGGCTGCTGCGAGGTCGCGGAAGAGCCACGGCCGGCCCAGGCAGCCCCGCCCGACGACGACCCCGGCGACGCCGGTCCGCTCGACCATCCGCAGCGCGTCGGCGGCCTCCCAGATGTCGCCGTTGCCGAGCACCGGGATGTCGACGTGGGAGACGAGGTCGGCGATGGCGTCCCAGTCGGCCTCGCCGGAGTAGCCCTGGACCGCCGTACGCCCGTGCAGCGCGATCGCCGCACACCCGGACTCCTGGGCGATCCGGCCCGCGTCGCGGTAGGTGAGGTGGTCCTCGTCGATGCCCTTGCGGGTCTTCATCGTGACCGGGACGCCGTACGGCTGCGCGGCGCCGACGGCGGCCTCGAGGATCTCGGCGAGCAGCCCGCGCTTCCACGGCAGCGCCGCTCCTCCACCCTTGCGGGTGACCTTGGGGACCGGGCAGCCGAAGTTCAGGTCCACGTGGGCGACGCCGTACTCCGCGCACAGGATCTCGGTGGCCTTGCCGACGTAGCTCGGGTCGGTGCCGTAGAGCTGCACCGACCGGACGTCCTCGAGCTCGTCGAAGACGAGCATCCCGAGCGTGGTGGCGTCGCGCTCGACGATGCCGCGGCTGGTGATCATCTCGCAGACGTAGAGCCCCGCCCCCTGCTCACGGCACAGCCGCCGGTAGGCCGCGTTGGTGATCCCGGCCATCGGCGCCAGCACCACGGGCGTGGCGACCTCCAGCGACCCGAGCCGGAGCGGGCCCGGGAGGACGGAGGAGTGAGCGGACGCGACGGACATGACCCCAGTGTCGCCCGCGGGCCGCGGCTCGGGCGAATCGAGCGGGGTCACCCCGTCGGCGGCAGGGCCGTCACGATGCGCTGCGGGCCCCGACCGGGGCGCGCGACCACCGTGCATCCGCTCCCGACCCGGCAGACCCGGACCGAGGCGTCACCCCCACGCCGTCCGGTCACGACGAGGAGACGTCCGTCGCCCAACCACGCACCGAGCCTCGGCGCGCGGTCGCCGTAGCGGGGCGTGACGACGTCACCCTCCGGGACGGTGAGCACGACGAGCTCGCCCGGCACGCCGGTCCGCGCGACGTGGCGCGCGTCCGGCGACAGGACCGCCGCCGCGCCGCTCGCCGCCAGGCGTCGCCCGCGCAGCGCGAGGTCCGTCCCGATGACGGGACGACGGGCCCACTCGGGCACGTCCGCCACGGTCAGCCGTCGCGCCTCGCCGCCGATCCATCGCGGCGGGACCGACTGCGGCGCACCATCGCGCACCCGCAGGCCCACCGTGCTCCCCGCGCCCGTGGCGTCGCGGTAGACGACCACCAGGTCCTCGCCCTCCCCCTGGAAGCCGAGCGCCTCGGGGTCGAGCTCGGAGTAGAGGTCCGGGAGGTCGTCATCGGGGTCGCCCATCCCCGCGCCGGACCGCAGCAGCTCGCGGCCGGTCGCGAGGTCGACCACCACGACCTGGGCCAGGCGCCCGAGGCGCTGTCGTGGCCCCTCCCGATCGACCCAGGCGGCGTGCCGGCCGTCGGCGGCCACCACGACGTCGCCCGGGTCGCCGCGGACCTCCGCGACGCCGTCCGCCGTCACGGCCAGCGTGACGCGCTCCCGCGGGGTCGGCGCGTCGGGTCGGTCGACGCGGACGAGCACGCCGTACGGCGTGGAGGTCAGGTCCGAGGCCGCCACGTCGCCGAGCGCGATCGAGCGCTCGCCGACGCGCAGGACGCCGCCACGGGCCCAGACCGGCACGCCCGCCTCGACCCATCGGTCGGACGGGGGCAGGAGCTGCCGACCCGAGTCCACCACGGTGTCGCCGCCCCGCGCGCCGAGCCACTGCCACCCACCCCAGGTGGCGAGGGCGAGGAGCCCGAGCGCCACGACCGCGAGGGCGAGCGCCGCGGTCCACCGCCCTCGCACCGTGGCCACTGCGTCAGCCGTCGCCGGCCCGGCGACCTGCCCGACCGCGCCCCTCGCGCGCGGGCGGGGTGATCTCTCCGGTCCAGACGATGGGGGCGAACTCCTGAGTGGGGCGGAAGGAGACCGCGGTCAGCTCACCGTCACCGCCGAGCAGGTAGACCAGGCAGGTCTCGACGCTCTCGCCGCCTCCGAAGGCCCGCGGGAGCGGCGTCGAGGCACAGGGGCGGAACGGCGCCGTGAAGCCGGAGGCCTGGACGAGCTGGTCGCTGGCGTTGACCGCCCACAGCGGCACGGGCGATCCGCCGACATCGCCCTCGCCGACGTTGGTCACCGTGACGTCGACGTAGTAGGGCGTGGAGGCGGCGGTGGCGTCGTCGAGGGCGTACGCCGTGAAGTCGCGGATGCGGCCCTGGCGGACACCGGTCACCGTCAGCTCGAGGACGCTCCCCCGGGTCTGGGACGGCGCGTGCACCACGGTCGCCCCGTCGCCGAAGGCGAGCTCGCTGCCCTCGTCGGT
>Ga0172375_10007137_pt1 | contig 15399 bp, 20 predicted proteins | sample LakKiv1m_FD_114537 | JGI IMG/M metagenome (GOLD analysis project Ga0172375, IMG submission 114537) | Freshwater microbial communities from Kabuno Bay, South-Kivu, Congo - kab_092012_11.1m | ecosystem: Environmental > Aquatic > Freshwater > Lake | place: Democratic Republic of the Congo... | reverse complement strand
AGAGCGATAGGTTCCATTTGGCCGTGACAAGGGGATTGACGGTCACCGGCAGTCTCATCAAGGTGAATTGACCAGAGGCAATGGGGACAATGATTACGGTTTTTGACGCCGGATAGATGTTGATTGAGAGAAATACTTTTTTGGCAGTGGGAACAAACAAGGTGAGTGGGTTTCATAAGAGTAATTATACTTTTAAAGAATAAAATTTGATTTTTGAAATTTTTTTGTTATTATATAGGGGCTTCGCGGCAGACCGAATAGGTTGTCTCTTCCTACTTCACTGCGGAGACCAGAGTTGGTAAGGAGTTCTCGACAACACCAACTCTGCGCACTTTTAGTTTTTTTATTTTTATCGCCTCCAGGCTCAATGGCTGAGCGCCCTGCTACAGGTAGGGAGGATGTGGGTTCGAATCCCACGGAGGCGATTAGGCGCGACCGTCTATTTGTTGACGGTTTGCGTCGAAGGTTATCGGGGTCGGTGAAAATTTATTTCACGGCGTTTTCGCCGACCCTATGGTTTTTTTAACCGGCAAGAGTTTGAGGTGCAAAGGCGCACTTCAACAAAACACTTGCCGGTTTTTTTATTTTTTGATTTTAAAAAATATATTCTATAATTGAATTGGTAAAGAGAGTGAATCTACTTACTTACCGACGACAACTCTTTTCATAGCGAAAAGAGAGAAAGGGGGTTTGTGGTAATAATGGTAAGATAAAAAGATGCAGATTTTAGTTTTTATAATTATCTTGTCGGTTCTGGTTTTGATTCATGAATTGGGGCATTTCACGGCAGCTAAATTATTTGGAGTAAGAGTAGAGGAGTTTGGTATTGGCTTACCTCCCCGAGCTAAAACGTTAGGTATCAGAAAAGGAACGATATTTAGTTTGAACTGGTTACCGCTTGGTGGTTTTGTCAGACTTAAGGGTGAAGATGCGGATGAAATAATTTCGGGGGCGGATACTTTTTACGAAAAACCGATTTGGCAGAGAACGATAATGCTTTTGGCTGGAGTAGTGATGAATTTTGTTTTAGGAGTGATTCTTTTTGGGACGATTTATACTGTTTTGGGAATACCGACAAAAACGGATTCGGTGAGAGTAGTGGAGATTGTGTCAAATAGTCCAGCGGCGGAGGCAGGGATAAGACTGGAGGAAAAAGTAAGTAAATTTTCGATTGACAATAACCAAGTTCCAATTAAGGAGACGGGGCAACTGGTAGGGCTGGTTAATCAAAATGCCGGTAAAGAGATTAAATTGATACTTACTGATAAAGAGGGAAAAGAGAGAGAAGTGAATTTGATCCCAAGAGAGAATCCACCAGAAGGGGAAGGAGCACTGGGCGTAGTTTTATCTAATGTAGAACTGGTGAAATATCCGATTTGGCAGATGCCCTTTCGGGGAGTAGTAGTAGGAATGGAAGAGGCGCTGTCCTGGGGTAAAGAAATAGTTCTCGGCCTTTGGATTTTGATTGGCAGATTGATCAGAGGTGAAGGGGTGGGAGCTGATGTAGCTGGGCCGATAGGAATATATCAAGTGAGTAAGCAGGTCTACCAGTTTGGAATTTTAGCGGTATTGCAATTTGTAGGAGTTTTGAGTGTCAATTTGGCAATACTTAATATAATACCTTTTCCGGCACTGGATGGTGGACGAATTGCCTTTTTAGTCGTGGAGAAGATCTTGGGAAGAAGAATAAAAAATAAGATTGAGGGGACGGTGCACGCGGTGGGAATGGTGGTGTTGATAAGTTTGATGGTTTTGATTACAGTTAGAGATGTAATTAAAATATTTAAGATCTAATATTTATATTTTTAATGAAAGACGATAATTGTTTGTTTTGCCAAATAGTTGAGGGAAGTGAGCCAAGTGAAAAAGTATGGGAGAATGGTGATTTTTTGGCAATAGTGAACAAATATCCTGTAGCTCCGGTGCATATTTTAGTTCTTTCGAAGGATCACGTAGAAAAGCCGAAACTAGTGGCTGGTAATTATAGTGAGTTTTGGAGTAAAATGATGGCAGCGGTTTTTGAAGTGGTCAGGCTTAAGGCTTTAGATAAAACCGGATATAAATTAGTTAATAATGGTGCCGGCTATAACCATTTTGAACATGAACATATTCATGTTCTAGGGGGAAGCCCGGATGAACCAGGAGGAAAAACTTGAAAGAGAGGTGTAAATAAAAAATGGCTTTGGTAGTTAAAAAGAAACCAGGTCAAAACCAACAGCAGTTAATTAACGAATTTCGACGGATTACTTTTGAGGACTCCGGATTGGAAAAAGTTAAGGAAGTGGCGATGGGCGGTTTTTTAAAACCGTCGATGAAGCGAAATATTAAAAAACGAGAGATACGTAAAGAGCGAGAAAAAGTGCGTCGCCGCAACAAAAGAGAGAGGAGGGGTTGGTAAATGATTTTGGAAAAAATTAGGGCAGACTTAATATTAGCCCGGAAACAAACGGATGCTCGTTTGGTGGGGATTCTACGTCTGTTAGTTTCGGCTTTGGACTATAAAAAAATAGAGACGCAGATGAATGAGCTATCTTCTGATATAGAAGTAGGAGTATTAAGAAGTGAAGCAAAAAAACGGCGAGAAGCAGGGGATATTTTTGAGAAAGCGGGAGACTTAATTAGAAAAGCTCAAGAAGAATTTGAACTGAAAATAATTGAAAGTTATTTGCCGGTTTTGATGTCTGAAGAAGAAGTAGGAAAGATAGTGAAGGAGCTAGCGGTAGAGACGGGAAAGACGGGTGGCCAACTGATTGGAATGGTGATGGCCAAACTTAAAGGTAAGGTTGATGGGAGTATCGTAGCAAAATTAGTGGCTAAAATTTAATGGTAACGGGGAAGCGGGAATTGAAATTAACGGTTTTAATTACGGCAGATGGTCGATATAAGTTTGATCGTTCTGGGGTGAGAAAGGCGGTGCGAGAGTTATTAGTTTCCCGAGGAGTAGGAGGAAAAGTGAGTTTATCGGTGGCGGTAGTGGGAGACCGGAAAATGCGTCAGTTGCACCGAGAACATTTGGGAGAGGACAAGACAACTGATGTGTTGTCTTTTTCGCAACTGGAAGAGAAGGGAAAAGAGGGGGGTGATTGGCAATTAAGTGAACAGAATGAGTTATTTTTGGGCGATGTGGTGGTGTCTTATCCTAGAGCTAAAAAGCAAGCTAGAGAATTTTTTAAATTATTGGACGAAGAGATGGAGTTTCTAGTTTGTCATGGAGTGTTACATTTGTTGGGGGTTCACCATGATTAGAAAAAATAATGAGTAATTTTTATGATATTGACAGGGGTGTTTAAACTAGCCTAGGCTTAGAGTGTGAGTTATTATCAGAAATATCGACCAGAGAAAATATCAGAGTTGGATTTGACGTTGGTACGTAAGGAATTAGCAAAAATTTTAGGGGGAGATAAGATTAATCACTCCTATTTTTTTGTAGGACCGCGAGGAAGCGGTAAGACTAGCGCAGCCAGGATACTGGCTCGGGTGGTTAATTGCAAGGGAAGTGAAAAAAAATATCAGGAACCCTGTGGTGAGTGTCTGGCTTGCAAATCGATTAAAAAGCAATCAGCGGTAGATGTAGTTGAGATCGATGCGGCTAGTAATAGGGGAATTGATGATATCCGTGATTTACGAGAGAAAGTGAAGTTGGCTCCGGTAGTGTTGAGGAGAAAAGTTTACATTATTGATGAAGTCCACATGTTAACTAACGAAGCCTTTAATGCTCTACTTAAGACTTTGGAGGAACCACCAGAAGGAGTAATGTTCATTTTGTGCACAACGGAAGGTTATAAAGTGCCAGAGACGATTGCCAGCCGTTGTGTACGAGTGGTTTTCTCTAAGGCGGGTGTTGCTGAAGTTAAACGGTCGTTGGATAAAGCAGTGGAGGGTGAAAAGTTAGAGATTGAAGATGAAGCTTTGGAGTTATTGGCAGTATCGGTTGACGGTAGTTTCAGAGAAGGACATAAATTATTGGAACAATTGGCAGCTGAAGGTAAGAATATTACAACAGAAATGGTGAGAGAAATATTGGGACTGGCGGCAGTTGGAGAAGTGGATAGATTAATGAAAGCAGTTGAGAGTGGAAATGATAAAGGAACATCCCTTTATATGGTGGAGTTGGAAAAAGGAGGGATTGACGCGCTAGCTTTGGTTAAAGAATGTTTAGAATATTGGCAGACAAAGATAAGGGAAATGGTGGCAGAAGGAAAGAAAATTGAAAAATTTGAAAGTGAGATGGTGGGGGGGTTAGTGGCTTTGGCGGCTCAGATTAAAGGGGTGGCGGTGCCGTTTTTACCAATTGAGGTATTTTTGTTGGAAATGGCCCAGAGACGAGGGAAAGGTGTTGTTGGGGAGGTAATTGAGAAGGTTGAGGCGGCAGAAAATAGAGAGTTAGAAAAAAAAGAAAATGAAGGGCCATTTGAAGTAGAGAGAGTGGAAATAAGGAGAAGAAATTGTGTAGGATTTGATCAGATATTAGCGACTTGGTCGGAGTATTTAACCAACCTCACTCCCAAAAATCATTCGGTGGCTGGGTTATTACGAAGTGCCAAGCCGAAGCAACTCAATGACGATTGTTTGGTAATTGAGGTGTTTTATAAATTTCATAAAGAGCAACTGGAGCAAGAAGTAAAACGAGCGATGCTTGAAGAAGAAGCGGCAAACCTTTGGGGAGTAAAAATGGTGAAGTGTGTTTTGGGGGAAAGACCAGTGATGAAGCGAGGAGTGGAAAAAGAAATTGAAAATATTAGCGGTAAGATTGAAGATCCAGATGTAATTAAGGTTGCCGAAGAAGTATTTGGGGGGCAATAAACCAATATTGCCATTTTTTTGTTTGAGGGTTGAGGTAATAAAAGTTAGTTAAATGGCGACCAGAATATTCGGCATTTTTGGCGATAGTTTTGAGATAGGTAACAGTAAGGGGGGAATCGACGGGTCCCGGATTGACGAATACTCCTCGACTAGGAACATAAGCACAAGTATGGCTAACATCATATGTACCATTAATTTTGTAAAGATCGTACAAAACTTGTAAGGTATCAGGAAAACCGAGATCTTTTAGGCATTGGACTAAGAGAGGGGCTTGGTGACGACAAACACCGTAACCGGCGTTTTCAATAATGCCAGTAATACGGGTATAGTTATCAGCTTTGGTTCTATTACGAGGGGAAAGGTTTCTATTTTGATAACTAGGATCAGGATCGTAAGGCATAATTTTTTCAACGGCTGCCGCGGCAGCCCTAAGACGAGAAAAAGAATCACCGCCATTAGCGGCTCTAATTTCTTTGGCTAATCGGACGACTTTTGGGCGAGTTTCCGATGGATAGGTTGTGATATCGCGAGTTGCTACTCTGAGAGGTTCGCCGTAATGAATTAAATCTCTTGGGTGAAATAGCAGATCAGAAAGTCGATCGTTGGGCATAAATATTAGTTTATATGATCTTGCGAGATATTTGAATAGAGGGTATAGTGGGAATTATGTTTAATCCAATGCAGGTGGGAAGGAAAGGAGCGGCGGTGGCCAAATTGGCAATGCTTCAGAGAAAAATTATGGGTAAGAAGATTGAGGTGGAGAAAGATGGGGTGAAGGTAATAGTAACAGGGGATGGAAAGATAAAACGGATTGAAGTAGATGGAAATGAAGAAAAACGGATTATGGAAGCGGCTAATGAAGCGATTACCAAAGCACAAAAGTATCAAGCGGAAGAAATGCAAGGATCGATGGGAGACTTGAGCAGTATTTTTGGAAAATAGATTGGGTTATACTTACCGTTGTGAGAAGTATTAAGGCCGTTCAGAAAGTAATTGATAGTTTTGAAAGCTTGCCAAGCATTGGACCAAAGACGGCCGCGCGGTTAGCCTACTATTTATTACATGTGCCTCAGGAAAAGCTGGAGAAGTTTGCTGCTAGTTTAGAGCGACTTAAAAAGGATACTAAAATTTGTAAAGAATGTTTTAATATTGGTGAAGCGGAACTGTGTCCGATTTGTGAAGATAGCGGACGAGATGAGACTATCGTTTGTGTGGTAGAACAAGCGCTAGATCTTTTAGCGATTGAGAAAGCGGAGGGTTTTAAGGGTCGATACCATGTTTTGGGGGGAGCAATTAACCCGTTGGTAAATACCGGTCCGGATGATTTAAAAATTAGTGAGTTATTGTTGCGTTTGGCTAAAAAAGAAATAAAAGAGGTAATTTTAGCTACCAACCCAACAATGGAGGGTGAGGCAACGGCGATGTATATAAGCTATAAGATTAAGGAACTAAAAGAGAAGGGGCGAGTTAGAGCCGATCTGAAAGTAACGCGGATTGGAAGAGGTTTGCCTACAGGAGCGGACGTTGAATACGCCGATGGGCAAACATTACTGAGAGCGTTGGAGAACCGAAGAGATATTTAAAATTTTAAATCGCAGATTTGCGCTATAGTTGATTTATGGCAAACGGAATTGGTAAACAAGTGGTTGATAATTTAATAGAGTTGGGAAAGCAAACAACTCAAACAGGGATAAAAGCGGCGGGTGATATTGCGGCGGGGACGGCGGAAACTTTGGTGACGGGAGGAATGAGGTTGGGAGGAGTAGGAGGAGATGGGATGGGTGGGGATAAGAAGGAAGGGGGAGAGCAGCAGGGGCAGAGAGAAGAGATAGTGCAACAACAAAATCAGGCCAAAAAACGACAGGCGCTAGAGAGAGTGAGACGAGAATTGGAAGAATTTAGGCATAAAAGTGGCCAAGCCAGACAAGAGGAGGCGCAAAAAAAACAAGTAGAGGTGGAACAGAAAAAAGAGGAAGAGTCAGCCAAGAAGAAAGAGAGGGATGCCTTCTTGGCGCGGATAAAACGAACTTATGGTGGGACACATGAGGGGGATAACAAGATGTTGGGGTAGGGTTTTTTGGGGATTGATCGTTTATAATTTTAAGAGGGTGAAACTATATAACACGCTGACGAGAATAAAAGAAGACTTTGTACCGATTACCAAGGGGCAAGTGGGAATATATTCTTGCGGTCCTACGGTTTATTGGAACCAACATATTGGTCATATGTATGCGTATGTTCAGTGGGATGCTCTGGTACGGTTTCTTAAATATTTAGGCAATGAGGTAAAATGGGTGATGAACATTACGGATGTGGGACACCTGACTTCGGATGAAGATACAGGTGAAGATAAGATGGAAAAAGGAGCGGTGCGCGAAGGTTTGAGCGTCTGGCAGATTGCTGACAAATATCTTTTGCAATTTAAGAAAAGTTTGGAATTGCTGAACATTGTGACTCCTGATGTTTTGTGTCGGGCAACGGAACATATTAAGGAACAGATTGAATTGATAAAGAAAATCGAAGCAAACGGATTTACTTACAAAACCAAGACAGGGTTAGTTTTTGAGACTGATAAATTTCCGGATTATGCTAAATTTGCCCGGCTTGATTTGTTAAAACAAGAAGCAGGAGTGAGAGTAGGGGTTGATCCAGAAAAAAAACGGCCTTGGGATTTTCTGTTGTGGGTAACGAATCAACCGGAACACGTGATGAAATGGGAAAGCCCTTGGGGAGTGGGGTTTCCGGGATGGCATATTGAATGTACGGCGATGTCGGTCAAATATTTGGGGGAAAATTTTGACATTCATACCGGGGGTAAGGAACATGTTCCAGTTCATCATTCTAATGAAATAGCCCAAGGCTATGGAGTTTTTGGTCACCAAACGGCGAATTTCTGGCTGCATAACGAATGGTTAATGTTTAACGGGGAGAAAATAAGTAAAAGCTTGGGAAATAGTATTTTAGTTAGTGATTTGACCAGTAGAGGTTATGAGCCGTTGGCCTTACGTTATTTAATTTTGTCATCACATTATCGATCGGGACTGAATTTTAGTTGGGAAAGCTTAGAGGCGGCCCAAACAGCTTTGAGAAAACTGCGAATGACAATAGCGGGTTTGACGGAGAAAGGAAAAATTAGTAATAGCTGGAAGGAAAAATTTATTGAAGTATTGAGTGATGATTTAAATTTACCGGAAGGATTGGCTTTGGTCTGGAAAATATTAAAAAGTGATTTATCTGAGGCTGATAAAAAAGCAACTATTTTGGACTTTGACCGAGTATTGGGTCTGACTTTGGGTGATAAAACGAAAGTTGAGGTACCAGAGGAAGTGTTGGTTTTGGTGGAGAAGCGAGATCAACTTCGACAAGATAAAAAGTGGCAGGAAGCGGATGAAGTAAGAAAGGAAATAGAAATGAAAGGGTTTGTGGTTAGAGATACAGAAAATGGTGGAAAAATTGAAAAGATGTGAAGTTTTTAAAGTGCTAGACTGAAGTAATGAAGCGGGAAATTGGCTGGTTGTCGTTGGCGCTGGCGGCGGCTTTACTTTTTAATACGGAAAGATTTTTAGGGGTAAATAAGGCTGAAAGTCAGGTTTTATCGGCGGAAACGGGTTTGACTTTAGAGCAAAGGGTGGCAAATTTAGAGAAGCGAGTAGCCAGTTTAGAAAAGAAAACCGGAAATGTTAGTACAAATATTAATAGTGTGCCAAAGGAGAGTTTTATGGCTCTCCCTGAGGGTAGTGCGGCGGGAACTGAATGGACGGCGGTAGCTTCAAGTGAGTTTTGGCTAAACACCAGCCTATATGGTTCTAATGTTGAGGTAAGTTGGCAGGGGAGGGTTGAATCGGTTGGAGGAGGAAGTGTTGATGGTTGGGTGAGGGTTTACGATTTAACGAATCATCGAGGAGTGGATTACAGTGAAGTAGCAGTAGCCGGAGTGAACGGAGTTAGTTTTTACTCAAAAAATATGGCGATTTGGCGAGGACAAAATCAATACCGGATTGAAGTAAAAAGTAAGACAGGGGAGGGGATAAAAATAGTGTCGCCGCGACTAAAAATTATTGTTAAGTAGTTATTAAAGTTGACTATTGAAAATTAGCAATCTAGACTTGTATAAGAGATGAAAATTGTCAAAGCAGATAAATTAAAGGAAGCAGAAATAAAAGAGGTAAAGGAAGAGGAAGTGAAAGAGGAGAAAAAACCAGAAATAGTTCCAGAAAAAATCAATGACAAGAAACCAGTTAAGACATTTTTGCTAGTATTTTTCTTAGGATTGCTACTGGGAGGAGTATTGACAGGAGGAATTGGTTTTTATTATTACACCTTTTATTATATGAAAGGCAAAGTGGTGCAAGATATCGCGGTCACTCCAACTCCAACGGAGATACTTTCGCCAATACCTGAAAAAACAATTCAGGAAATTGATTACTCCAAGTACACAGTTCAGATACTAAACGGTTCTGGTGTTGCTGGGGTGGCAGGAAAAGTGAAAGAACTGATTGTTCCATTGGGGTTTGAGAACATTGAGACAGGAAATGCGGAAAAGTTAGGTTTTACCCAAACGGAAATTCAGCTGAAAGAGGGGGTTCCCGATGAGGTATACGAGAAAGTAGTTGAAAAATTGACTGATTATGAGGTCACTAAAAGTGGTGTTTTGGATGAGACTGAGGAATACGATCTAATTATTACGGTAGGAGTGAGAGAATAAGACCAGTTTTGGGTTTAAGTTATTTTTAATTGACATGGTTTGATGCAGTTTTAGTTTAGTTTGCTGTGTTAGTTTGTTTTAGACGAGGTAAATTGGCTTATAGATATTGGGAAGATCCGATGTTGGGAAATGGCCATTTACCCCAAAGGATTGGTCACCGAATTTATCCGCATTTTGTTTTGGAAGCAGTGCATCGTTTGCGACAAGCCTATCCGCAGATATGGGAAGCTTCTTCGTGTTGATACTTAAGTTTTTTTGTTAACCCCTCAACAATTTTTCTTTTTAGCCATCTTGCATGTGAGGATACTAGTGGATCATCATCTTCACAAAGAGCGGTAATATAAGGGGCACAGGAGGGGAGTAGAGCCCAGGTTTTTTTATACCCACAACCCAGAGTGCTTGGTTTCGGTTACACGGATCGGGGTCTGTTAAACCCTTGATTACAATTTCACCAGGATTATGGATATCATCAATTCGAGAGGCAACCAGCGTTATCATTGCCCCTCGTATAAGAGGTGAGGTGCTATTAATATACCTAAAGGCAATTTCATCTGGATTGAGTAGGGTATGTGACGCGCTCCAGAGAATTCCGCCAGCACACTTCCTCTAACATTTTCATCTTTGTCTTCTGTAAATATGTCAACCCATTCTAAAAATTGCGGAAATTTTTCTCTCCGATTGTGAATTACAGACAAAACTGTGAGCCGTACTTCTGGTGAAGGATCAGTCTGAATTCTCCTTATAATTCTTTATAGGTTTTGTTAATGCAAATGCGGGCAATGCCTGTATTTCACAGAACCCTCTAACCTTAAAGAGAAATTAAGCCAGAGTTCTTATGGTGGTTAAGGCTATAAGAAGTGTGCTTATTAAGGAGAGAGAACTGCTTGCCTGTTTTTGAAGGCTTTAGCTAGCGCTTTAGCCAAGTAAAATTCAGAGGAAAGTCTCTTAAAAGACAATCTTTGGTGGTAAAAATGGGACATAGTATTTTTTTGTCCCAGGAAAGAAAGTAGGCAATGCGAAGTTGTGATGCTGGTGAGTCTAACCGTGTCTTTGCTGGTGGCTCTGGAACGCTGGAATTTGAACAATTCCAAGAGGTTATGAAGGATGCCAAGAAGAGAAAGCTGGCAATTCAGAAACAGTTAAATGAACTTGTGGCTAAAAGTTCGCAAGAAACCATTGATGTTTCAACAGAAGATTACTTGAAATATGCGGAAGAATACCTGAAAAAACTTGATTTCTCCAACAAAATCCAGGTCGTTCGAGATATAATAGGGAGAGTTACCATAAAAGAAAGGAGTGAGGTAGAAGTATGCGCCCATATACCATTAGAATTTCAGCTAGCTACCCAAAAGTTGGGATATGAACCTATCGGTCGGAATAGTAGGGTTACCTAATGTGGGGAAATCAACGCTTTTTAATGCGCTCTTAAAGAAACAAGCGGCATTGGCGGCTAATTATCCGTTTGCAACAGTGGAACCAAATATAGGAGTAGTCCCTGTACCTGATGAACGTTTGCATAAATTAGCGGAAGTTATTAAGACGGTTGAAAGTCTGACCGATTTGCCACCACTTAAACCGGCAATAGTGGAATTTGTAGATATTGCCGGGTTGGTTAAGGGTGCGGCCAAAGGAGAAGGATTGGGTAACAAATTTTTAGCTCATATTAGAGAAGTTAACTTGATTGTCCAGTTATTAAGAGATTTTGGGGATAATGAGATTGTTAGAGAGGGAAGTGTTGACCCGAAAACTGATTATGAAGTGGTTACCGAAGAACTAATTTTAAAAGATTTGGAAACAGTAGAAAAGATCAGAAAAGCTAAGTCGCAGAGGAACAAAACACGAGAGGAAGAAAAAAGAGGGGTGGTACTAGGAAAGCTATATCAAGGTTTAGACCAAGGGAAAAGAGCAAAAGAAGTTTTATCTGAAATTGAATTGGAGACAATAAAGGACTTATGCTTATTAACGGCTAAAGAAGAAATTAAAGTTTTTAATGTTAGTGAAGAAGACAAGCGTTTGAAAGAAGAAGTAGGGGAAAGTGAAGGATTAGTGATTTGCGCCAAAATGGAGGAAGATCTAGCAGGTTTCTCAGAACAAGAACGAGAAGATTATTTGCGATCAGCGGGAATTAAAGAGACGGGTTTAGAAAAATTGATTGGAGTGGCGTATAAAAAATTAAATTTAATTAGTTTTTTGACGGCAGGAGAAATAGAAGTCAGAGCTTGGACAATTAGCAGAGGGACTAAAGCGCCACAAGCGGCGGCGGTGATACACACCGATTTCGAAAAGAAGTTTATCAAAGCCAAGGTTTGTGATTATGCTGACTTTATTACTCTAGGAGGATGGAAAAAATGCACAGAAAAGGGGAAAGTGAGATTTGAAGGAAAAGAATATGAGATGAGAGAAGGGGATATTGCGGAGTTTATGATTGGAAGTTAAAAGAAGGGTAGAAGTTGATGAGGAGATCGTGTAAAATAGGTCAGTGATGAAAAAGTATGAATTAGTGGTGATGTTTTCGACAAGCGTTAATGACGTGGTGGCGGAGAAGAGCATCACCGATAAATGCGAGAAGCTTAAAATAGATATTGTTGGTTTGGATAAATGGGGGGTAAAGACTTTGGCCTATCCGATTAAAAAACAAGAAAAAGCTTATTATCTTAAGTATGATTTAGAAGTGACTGAGGGTAAAAAGGTAGTGGAATTTGAGAAATTATTGAAAATGGACGAGAGCTTACTGAGATATTTATTGGTTAGCGCGGGAAAGTTTGCTAAAATGGAGAAGAAGGCAGTTAAAAGTAAAAAAATAATAAAAGGAAAGGATAAAAAATGAGTGCCAGAAGTCTCAATAAGGTTACTTTAATTGGAAATTTGACTCGAGATCCAGAACTTCGTTATACACCTTCGGGGACAGCGGTGTGTACTTTTAGTTTGGCAACTAACCGTGAGTGGGTTGATTCAGCAGGGCAGAAACAAGAAGAGGTAGAATATCATCGAGTGGTAGCTTGGAGTAAATTAGCGGAGATATGTTCTCAGCTTTTGAATAAGGGGAGAAAGGTTTATGTTGAAGGAAGGCTGCAAACCAGGAATTGGCAAGGACAGGATGGTCAGGAAAAACAAACAACCGAAATCGTAATTAACGAAATGATTGCTTTGGGAGAGCCAAAAGGAGGCGGAGAGAGGGGAACAGAGTATGTACCAGAAACTGAATTGAGAGAAGAGCCGTCAACGGTAGAGGAGCAGGTTTTTACGGCTGAGGAGAATGAGTCTGGGACAGAAGAGATAAGTGGAGATTTGGACAAAAAAAATAAACCAACTAAATCAAAAGCGGCAGAAGTGGCCGATGATATACCTTTTTAATCAATATTTATGGCACAACCAGTAAAAAAGAAAATAAGAAGAAGCAATAAACCGTGTGTTTTCTGTGTTACCAAAATGGAACCTGATTATAAGGATATTACTGGTTTAGAAGTGGCCTTGTCTAATAAAAAGAGAGTAGTTAGCCGAATGGTGACGGGAATTTGTCAAAAACACCAACGGCGAGTGACAGTGGCGATTAAACGAGCTAGACACATAGCATTATTGCCATTTGTAGGTAGGCTGTGATGAGGTTGTCCAAGGTAAGGAACGCGGCACTAGTTTTATTGATAGTAATTTTCTCGGCAGGGGTTGGTTATCGACAGGGGATGATGGTGGCGAAAACAAGAACTTCGATTTCAACAGAGATTTCGAGCGAGGTGAATATGAATTTGTTTTGGGAAGTATGGGGGAGACTGAATGAGCAGTATTTGGATAAAAAATCTTTAGATGTTTCAAAGATGGTGTACGGAGCAATACGGGGAATGACGGCGGCCTTAGAAGACCCGTACACGGCTTTTTTGGCTCCGAATGATAATGCTCGGTCTAAAGAGGATTTGTCGGGTGAGTTTGGGGGTGTGGGGATTCAACTAGGATTTATTGATAAAACCTTAGGAGTGATAGCCCCCTTACCCGATAGTCCGGCTGAGAAAGTGGGGATTAAAGCGGGGGACTTGATCTTAAAAATTAAAGATGATTTACAGAAGATAGATAGAGATACTCAAGGAATTAGTTTGACAGAAGCAATGGATTTGATTCGAGGGAAGGAAGGAACGACGGTAGTTTTGACAATTGGCAGAGAAGGAGAGAGTGATCTTAAAGAGGTGGCCATTGTTAGAGAGCAAATAAATGTACCTTCGGTTGATTTGTCATTTGTAGATAATGGTCAAGTAGCCTGGTTGAGAGTTTACCGTTTTGGAGACAAAACAAAACAAGAATGGGATAAGGCGGTTGGAGAAATTTTGACAAAGAAGGGTGGCACGTTCAAAGGAATAATACTTGATTTACGGAATAACCCTGGAGGATATCTCCGGGGGGCGGTGGAATTGGCGGGTGATTTTGTGACTGATGGAGTAGTGGTTCAACAAGAAGGTCGAGACAAGACAGAAAAATTTTCGGTTAACGGCGAAGCACGATTATCGGAAGTACCATTGGTGGTTTTGGTTAATCAAGGTTCAGCCAGTGCCAGTGAAATTCTAGCGGGAGCATTGCGGGAGAGACTGGGAGTTAAAGTGGTGGGAGAAAAAACTTTCGGTAAAGGAACAGTTCAAGAAGCACAAGAATTATCAGAGGGAGCGGGACTCCACGTAACGATTGCCAGATGGTTGTTACCTTCGGGTAAAAATATCCACGGAGAAGGTTTAGAACCAGATGTGGTAATTAAATACGAACAGAATAAAGATAATCCTGATTTTGATAATCAATTAGAAAAAGCAATTGGAGAGTTGAAAAGGGGCTGAGGAGGGGAGTATAAATAAGTAGCAGATGAAGAATTTTGTCTTAGGAGTAATGGTGTCTGTTTTAGTTGTCTTTTCGGCACTAGGAGGGGCTCTGGCTGATCGGTTGTTTGTAATTAGACCACTAGATAAATTGGTGCCGCGTCCTAACGGAGAAAATAGCCAAGAATTAAAAAAAGAGCAAGAAATAGTACCTGAAGAAAATGTAGTAATTGAGGTGGCTAAAAAGGTGGGTTCGTCAGTGGTAACAGTAGAAATTCTTAAAAAAACTCAAGTACCTAATTTTTATGTTGGCCCATTGGGTTTTGAAATTCCCGGTAATCAAGAAGAAACAACGGTAAAACAGGATATTGGAAGTGGATTTATTGTTGATAAAGGAGGGTTGGTAGTAACCAATAAACATGTGGTTTCGGATACTGCCGCTTCGTATAAAATAATAACTAAAGATGATAAGGAATATCAGGTAGTGAATATTTATCGTGATCCGATCAATGATTTAGCAATACTAAAAATAAATCCAGTTGAGGGGGGTGAAGAATTTGTGGCGGTGGAGATGGGGGATTCGGATAAGTTGGAAGTGGGTCAATATGTCATAGCAATAGGGACAGCTTTGGGACAATTTCGACATACAGTAACCCAAGGAGTAATTTCCGGTTTGGGCCGAGGGGTGATGGCTGGGGATAGTTTGGGTGGATCAGTGGAACAGTTGGATAATATTATCCAGACTGATGCGGCGATTAATTTAGGCAATTCCGGCGGACCGCTTTTGAATAGTCTTGGACAAGTGGTTGGAGTTTCGGTGGCGGTAGCGGATAATGCCCAAAATATAGGTTTTGCGATCCCGATAAACATTATCAAGGAATCTTTGGCTAACTTTAAGGAAACAGGAGAATTTAACCGAGCAATGTTTGGAGTGCGTTACCGAATGATTGAAAAGGAAACAGCCTTACTTAACGATGTTCCTGAAGGAGCTTACGTAGTGGAGGTGGTGATTGATTCTGCCGCTGATAAAGCAGGGATGAAGAAGGGAGATATTTTAATGAGTTTAGATGGAACAAAGGTGGGGAGCATTAAGGGTGGTTT
>Ga0172375_10007135_pt1 | contig 15399 bp, 17 predicted proteins | sample LakKiv1m_FD_114537 | JGI IMG/M metagenome (GOLD analysis project Ga0172375, IMG submission 114537) | Freshwater microbial communities from Kabuno Bay, South-Kivu, Congo - kab_092012_11.1m | ecosystem: Environmental > Aquatic > Freshwater > Lake | place: Democratic Republic of the Congo... | reverse complement strand
GAATACTCCACTGGTGATCTAATACGAGACGCGCGGCTTGCATGCGCACTGCGGGGAGCTTTGGGTTTGATGTGTAGGACACATACATAGTGTGGGTGTTGCAAAGGTATTGAGCCATAACGCATTCTTGACAAATGTGCATCCATCTTGTATTTTGTATTCAAAGTAGAACTCGGGAAGGTGCCGCATGGAGGTGCAGATGACGAAATTCACACTGCACGCCTTTATCCGCGTGCACGACAGACTACGACTACCTCCCACAGAGATTGCCGACATCCTCGATAGCAATCGTTGTGTGCCCATCGGAAGAGATGGACACCGTGTTCATCGTTTGTTTTACAGTGAGCCGGACGATTACTATTTTGTTGCAGTTCAAGACGAGCGCAACGGAGAGGTTGTTACCATACTTCCTATCGATTATCACAACCGTTGGAAGGTATCTCATGAGCCCCTTGAGCGCGCAAAACAGCTCATGGTGGGGGGTGATAGCGAAGACATCCTCAAGAGCGAAAATGCGTTTACTGCATGGATTACTGAGGCAAAGGAAAAATGGGAAAAGCCCGAAGCTGTTCCACAAAAACCCAAGCCATCAGTGTTCGTGTTCTCGGCCATTATTGAGAGCGAGCGAGGGCGCATCAAAACCATCAATCTTGGCTCGCTCCCGCGCGGAGAACACAAAACAACAGATGACGTGCTTCGACTTCCCGAAACGCATGCGTTGATACAAGAAAGACTATCCGCCGCAATAAACAAAAGCGAAGCGCGATGCCTTGAATTAACCGTACGCCTCGGTCACTCAGGATCACCCGAAGCGTTTACACTCAAGCGATGAGCCACCGTATGTTTTAAACACGGTGGCTTTTCTTTATCCACAGTTGACGATACCCCCTAGGGGGTATACCATACTCACATGGATACGACCGAGGTGAATCAAAGAAAGATCATACGGCGTCTCAAGCTTATTGAGGGCCAGATTCGTGGTCTACAAAAAATGGTCGCAGAAAGAAAGTACTGTGTTGATGTGATCACCCAAACATCAGCGGTAAAACAAGGGCTTTCAAATATAGAGGATATGCTACTCGAAAATCATTTGGGGACGTGCATTATTAAACAAATTATGTCGGGTCAAAAACAAAAGGCAAAAAGCGAAATCCTCAAAGTTTATAAACTGAAGCGCAAATAACATGAAGATTGCAACCTACCAAATACAAGGAATGCATTGCGCGTCTTGCGCGGGTATTATTGAAAAAGAATTCAAGAAGACTGATGGCGTGCGGTCAGCGCAAGTGAACTATGGAACCGAAACTGCGAAAATTGAGTATGATGATGCCGTAACAAACCCGACGTCACTTTCTCAAAAAATTGAAAAATTCGGGTACTCCTTAATTGTCCCCGAAACACCAGCGAGCGCTCCGTTGAGCGCGAAAGAGATGGGGATGTCTGAAAGTGAACATGCTGGACATTTGGGACTTAACCAATCCAAAAAAGAAAAGCTTGCAGAGGTTGCCGACATGCGAGCGAAGGTACTATCAGCAATACCACTTGCGCTATTTAGCATTGCGGTGATGGCTTGGGATGTTCTTGCCCGGTACAAGATTATTCCCGAAATGAATGTGATGGTCGGTGGGCTATTCCACCATCTGTTGCCGATTTTTGCAACATACACACTGCTTGTTGTCGGAAAGCCTTATTTGTTGGGATTCTATCGTTTTCTTCGCTATGGAAAGGCGAATATGGATACGTTGATTGGTATTGGAACTTCAGCGGCATTCTCCTATAGTTTTGTTGTTACCGCGTTTGAGGATACACTTCGTCCGTTTATTAATGTTGAAAACACATATTATGATGTCACTATTGTAGTGATTACTTTTATTGCGCTTGGGAAATATCTCGAAGCACGATCAAAAATCAAAACAGGGGATGCAATTGAAAAGTTGCTGAATCTTCAGGCGAAAACTGCAATAGTGATTCGTAATGGAAAGGAGGTTGAGGTGTCGGTCAATGATGTTGTTCATGGGGATTATATTCTTGTGAAGCCAGGAGCAAGGATTCCTGTCGATGGTGTTGTGACTGAGGGTTCATCATATATCGACGAGTCAATGGTAACGGGTGAGCCAATGCCCGCTCAAAAGAAAATTGGCGATGTGGTTGTTGCGGGGACGTTAAACACAACGGGTTCGCTTACTTTTCGTGCGACAAAAGTTGGGGCGGAAACATTGCTTGCGCAAATTATTATTATGGTTGAGGAGGCACAAGGAAGTAAAGCTCCTATTCAGGCTCTCGCGGATAAAATTTCCAGTGTTTTTGTGCCCATTGTTTTGGTTATTGCGTTTGCGACACTTGGAACTTGGCTTTTGCTTGGTACGAGTATATTCGGGTTTGCGCAAGCGCTTTCGTTTGGTCTCGTTTCGTTCGTTGGCGTGTTAGTTATTGCGTGCCCATGTGCATTGGGGCTTGCAACGCCAACGGCAATTATCGTGGGTGTTGGGAAGGGGGCAAAAGAAGGCATACTCATTAAAGACGCGGCAACGCTTGAGAAGCTGCACAAAGTGAATACCGTCATTGTTGATAAAACAGGCACGATAACTATAGGGAAGCCAACGCTTGTTGATATACACAACACATCACCGTTATCTGATGAAGCATTCGTCGCCGTGCTCGCAGGGCTTGAGCATAAATCAGAACATCCTATTGCTCACGCTATTGTCAATTATGCGAACGAAAAAAATATAAATAAAAAAGAAGTCGGAAGTTTTGAGAGCATTCAAGGAAAGGGTATGAAAGGGTTGGTTGATGGCGTTGAGTATTATGTCGGCAACGTACAGCTCATGAATGATATAGGACTTGAGTTTTCTGCCGCGACCATCGAGCAATATACTGCACAAGGAAAAACTCCTGTGCTTCTTGGCACAAAAGACCGCGCGCTCGGATTTGTTATGGTGGCAGATGAAATTAAGCCTGCGTCGAAACAGGCAATTGCTGATCTTCATGGGTTGGGCATCAAGGTGGTTATGCTCACGGGAGATGATGAAAAAGCAGCGAAATACATAGCGTTTCTTGTGGGTATCGACGACGTGGTCGCCCATGTGATGCCTCAAGATAAATTAGCAAAAATTAAAGAACTGCAAGCAAAAGGGTATGTTGTTGCGATGGCGGGAGACGGAGTGAACGATGCCCCCGCACTCGCGCAAGCCGATGTTGGGATTGCTATGGGGACGGGAACCGATGTTGCAATCGAATCGGCGGGAATTACGCTTCTTGGCGGAGACATTTCTAAGCTTGTGAAAGCGATAAAACTTTCAAAATTGACCATGCGTGGTATTAAGCAAAATTTATTCTGGGCATTTATCTATAATATTGTAGGTATCCCCCTTGCCGCGGGAGTATTTTACCCGGCACTGGGCTGGCTCTTGAGTCCTGTTTTTGCTGGTTTCGCGATGGCGTTCTCGAGTGTTTCTGTTGTTTCGAATTCATTACGTATTAAAGCGAAGCGTATATAATATATATTTATGCCAACTCAAAAATACACCTTTCATGTTGACGGAATGCATTGTCATTCTTGTGTGCTCATGACCGAGAGCGAGCTTGGTGATTTGCCAAATGTCACAAGAGTAAAATCAAGCCTCAGTAATCATTCAATTGAAATCGAAGGAGACTTTGGTGATAAGACACCAGAACAAATCGCAGAGGAGCTCACCACACCACTGCGGCCTCATGGATATACGGTGACTGTGGAACGTCAGCAACATCACGCACGGTGGGGTGATTTTAAAATTGCACTTCCTATTGCTCTTGTGTTTTTGGCGCTATTTGTATTGCTCCAAAAATTGGGCATAGTGAATTTGGTGAGTTCCAACAATGTGACATACGGCACTGCATTTGTTGTTGGGCTTATTGCGTCGGTATCGACATGCATGGCGGTTGTTGGTGGGCTCGTGCTTTCAGTGTCAGCAAGTTTTGCCAAAGAGGGCGATCGTGTGCGGCCGCAGCTGTATTTTCACATGGGGCGGTTACTTTCTTTTGCGGTGCTTGGCGGTGTGATTGGTGCGCTTGGATCAATATTTCAAATCGGGGCAACGGGAACATTTGTGCTTAGCATGATTGTTGCTGTGGTATTGTTGTTACTCGGGGTCAATCTACTTGAGATTTTTCCCTCGTTGAAACGTTTTCAACTTACAATGCCGAATGTTATTGGGAAAAGGGTGCAAGGATTAAAAAATATGAATCACGCACTCACACCATTTTTGGTTGGAGGCGCGACATTTTTTCTTCCGTGCGGGTTTACGCAGTCTATGCAACTTTATACCCTCACCACAGGGAGTTATTGGACCGGCTCGCTTTTGATGCTTTCTTTTGCACTCGGAACCCTTCCCGTGCTTGCGCTCCTCAGTTTTAGTTCGTTGGGCATACATACCAAAACGCAATCGGGAATATTTTTTAAATCCGCCGGTATTGTTGTCATCTTCTTCGGTCTACTCAATTTGGCGAATGCGTTTGTTGTGATGGGCATTATTCCTCCGTTATTTAATATTTAAATGAAAGCAATTATAGGAGCGATTACAATTGCAGTGGTTTTCGTTGCTGGCGCCGTTTTATTAACGCACAATACGACTCCGTCGAATGATCGTGGCACAAATACGAACGTGAGTATTGTGAATGGCAAGCAAATTATTGCGATAGACGCAAAAGGAGGATACTCTCCGCGTCTTACTATTGCAAAAGCGGGGATCCCCACGGTGATTAAAATGAACACGACAGGAACATTTGATTGTTCGTCAGCGTTGGTGATTCCTAATCTCAAATATCGCGAAAACTTACCACTGTCAGGAGAAACCTTGATCGACGTCCCCCCCCAACAGGCGGGAACAAGCATGCAAGGCCTCTGTGCAATGGGAATGTATAATTTTACGATAACGTTTGAGTAGCGTGGGGTGACGGGTGGGCATAGCCATGAGCCCGTGTATGAAAAGGCATTTCGTGATAGAATACACGCTCGATAACGCTATACCCATGAAAGACAGCGCCGTAAAGAAAGAGCTATCTCGAGGAGAAGCGATATCTATTATTGCGCTTGTTGATGCACTCATTGAAGAAGCGCAGGATCTTCGTGCCTCTGACATTCATATTGACCCGAGCGCAAAAGAGGTGCGCGTGCGTTTTCGTATTGATGGAGTATTGCAAGATGTCTATAGCTTTCCGACGCATATTCACTCGGAGGTTATTTCACGCATTAAGGTGCTTGCGCGGTTGCGTACCGATGAGCATCAGTCGACGCAAGACGGACGATTTCGATATACATTTCCCAATACCACAAAGCATGTCGACGTTCGCGTATCGCTGGGTCCCACGTATCACGGAGAAAACGCGGTGCTTCGTTTGCTTTCGGGGAGTGCCGCGGCGCACACACTCGAAACATTAGGATTTTCTGAATCTGATGCAGCAAAGATTGCAGAAGCCACACTGCGTACGAGTGGCATGATTCTTTCAACTGGTCCCACCGGATCGGGTAAAACAACAACGCTCTACACGTTAATGAAAATGTTGAATTCTCCCGAAGTATCGATTGTGACTATTGAAGACCCTATTGAATATGCGGTCGAAAACATCAAACAAATACCGGTGAATGCGCGCGCGGGGCTCACGTTTGCGAATGGACTCCGGTCGATTCTTCGACAGGACCCCGACATTATTATGGTTGGTGAAGTTCGTGACGTTGAGACTGCAAACATCGCAGTGAACACCGCGCTCACGGGACATTTGCTTCTTTCAACGCTCCATACAAACGACGCGGCAACAACCATGCCACGACTTCTCGATATGGGCATTGAGCCGTACCTTGTTGCGTCAACAATCAACATTGCTATCGGACAGCGATTAGTACGAAGAATTTGTGAATCGTGCAAAGAAAGTGTTCCGCTAACCCCCATACAACGGAATGCAATAAATCGTATGGCAACGACTGCGCCGCTTCGGACCGATACCGTATTTCGCGGTAAGGGTTGTGAGGTGTGCCATGGGAGCGGATATGTGGGGAGAATAAGCATGAGTGAGGTGCTTGTTGCCGACAACGATATACGTGAAAGTATTTTAAAAAAGGCATCATCGAGCGAACTCAAAAAAGTTGCTATTGAGCACGGCATGACAACAATGATTGAAGACGGATTTCGCAAGGCCGAACAAGGGCTTACCACCATTGATGAGGTGCTTCGCATTTTTCATGAGTAACATTGCCAAATACAAAAAATACAAGAAAAAGATGATTGAACGTATTCAGTCTTTTCGTAAACCAAAAAAGAAAACTACGCGCACGCACGCATTTTCAATATTTGGGCGCGTGTGGCGAGATGTGCTAAAAAAAGTAAAGAGTGTATTGTCCCGCGCAACGAACAACATTCTTTCGCGACGAGAAACATCTACAAGTAGCGTACGGTTATCTATTAAAGAGCAGACATTTTTTGCAAAGCGGTTGTCGTTTTTAATTCAGGCAACTATTCCCATGCTTGATAGTTTAAATATGATTCGTGAGCAAACAGTATCAAGGCGTTACGCGCGTGTGCTTGATAGTGTTATTCAAGATATTGCTCAAGGACAAAACTTATCAACGAGTCTCAAAAAGTTCCCACGAACGTTTGGTGAATTTGCGATCAATATTATTGGCGTTGGTGAAGCGACAGGAATATTGAGCGGAAACCTTGTGTATCTTGCCGACGAAATGAACAAAAAACATGTTTTGCGACGCAAAATCATCGGCGCGTTTATTTATCCTATTGTGGTGTCGATTGCGACTGTTGTCATTACCGTATTTCTCATGGTGTATTTGTTTCCCAAAATTCTCCCGCTTTTTGCGAGTTTAGACATGGAGCTGCCGTTGCCCACGCGCATGGTCATGGCGATCAGTAACTTCCTCATTCATTATGGCGTGTATGCATTTTTGGCTATTGTTGCGGTGATTATTATATTTCCTATGTTGGTGCATCGTAGCGCATGGCTACGCTACAAAGTGCATCGAACATTATTGCGGCTCCCTATTTTTGGAAATGTCGTGCGGTCGTATAATCTTGCAAACATGAGTCGCACCATGGGGCTTTTGCTGAAGAGTGGAATTACACTCACAGAGTCGCTGCATATTACCGCGCGCACCATGAGTAACGTTGTATATAAACAAGAGCTTGATAGTTTGCATTCCACGGTGAGTAGAGGAGAGCGTATTTCTACGCACCTCAAGCGCAGTAAGGCGTTATTTGGAGATGTGTTGCCTCAACTTGTCGCCGTGGGTGAGCGCACAGGAAACTTGCCCGACTCACTTATTTACGTGTCGCAACTCCACGAGGGTGAAGTTGATGATTTTGCAAAAAATGTGTCGAGTCTTATTGAGCCTGTGCTTATGGTGATGATGGGTCTTGTTGTGGGGCTTATTGCGATTTCAATTATTCAGCCGATTTATGGCATCACACAACACCTGCAACCCACAAACTAATATGTATCGTGCGCGTGGGTTTACACTTGTCGAGATTGTTGTCGTTATCTCGATTATCGCAGTTGTACTCATGGCAGGGTTATATATGGGAGTTGATGTGTTCCATGGCGCAATGTTTCGTTCGGAGCGCTTTGTGCTCGTGAGCGTGCTCGAGCGCGCGCGGAGTCGTGCAATGGCAAATATCGATCACAAGCCGTGGGGCGTATGCTATGTCGCTCCCAATTATGTGTTGTTCTCCGGAACGTCGTGTGCGGCCGGTGAAAATATTCCCGCAAATGTCACCGTTGTTGCGGCGTCGAACTTTGGAGCAATCACAAATCCAAATAGTATGGTGTTTGCGCAACTTTCGGGGACAACAACACCAGCAAGCATCACCATTACCGAAGAAAACAGAACATCAACTATTTCTACAAACTATGAAGGCACGATTGTGTGGTAATACGCGGGGGAGCGCAACGCTTGAAATATTGATCGCATTTACCATTCTTGCGCTTGCGCTTGGTGCGGCTATATTGATGAGCTTTAGTAACCAAACGATTGTTATTGATTCGGAGACAAATGTCGAAGCAATCACGAAAGCACAGGCACAACTCGAAAAAGTACGCGCAGATGCTCGCGAAGATTTTAATCTTGTAAATCCAACATCAAGTACCGAGACCAGCGGCGCGCTTACCTATACCAAAAATGTTGCCGTTGAGCCGGTGGGCATATTTTCGAAAAAGGTGACGAGTACCGTGACGTGGCAAAGTGCGGGGCGAACACTTTCTGTTGCGCTTTCAACGCTACTCACAAATCCCCAATCTGTTGTTGGAGGGGGAACATGTAGTTCTGTGCTTTCGGGCGACTGGAAGAACCCCGTGATGACGTATTACGAATTCGGTAAAGACTTACTCGGAGACCCGTCGAGCGGGTTCCCTATTGGGGGGATTGATGTGTTCAACAAAAAACTGTACGTGGTCGTGAACAATTCTAATGGAAACAATTTTCCGAACCTGTTTCAATTCGACATTTCAAGTCCATCAAATCCTGTGTTGATACCTCCAGGGATCGACACCGATACAAGCGTGAAGACGGGACTCAATGGCATTGCGGTTGCCGGAAACTATGCATATGTCGCAAAGGGCCTCGGTCCTATGAGCAGTGGTCAGCTCCAAGTGATTGATATTAGTGTGAACCCTATGGTGGTGAAGAAAACCTACAAAGTGCCCGGAGTGACGGGCACCGGAGGGCAGGGCGTTGGGAAAACCATTTTCTATTATGACGGCTATGTGTATCTCGGTCTCACAAAAACAAACAGCGGGCCGGAGTTTAATATTATTGACGTGAGTAATCCGCTCAATCCCACAAAAGTTGGTGGATATACTGTCGCGAACGACCTCAATGCAATATTCGTAAAAGATCACTATGCGTATCTTGCGAGTCCAAATGCTGAGAACCTTATTATTCTCGATATCGCAAACCCAGCAAATCCTGTCCGTGTGGGTGGTTCGAGTGGGCTGACCACAGGAGGAAATCACGGAAAGAGCATATATGCGGTCGGGCATACGCTGTATTTGGGAAGAACATATGGATCAAGAGAATTTTACATATTTAACGCCGCAAATCCTGCCGCGATTTCTACCGTTGCAGATAAAGATACAGGATCCGGAAACGAAACAAGTATTAACGGATTATTTATTCGTGACTATTTAGCATTTTTCTTAACCGATGAGCAGTTTCAAATTTGGAACATTGCCAATCCAAGCAATATTATTCCGTGGACTCAAAACATGAATCCAAGTGAATTTCTTGAGCTTCCTGCGGGGGGAGGAACTGCGCTTGACTGTGAATCAAACTATGTATATGTTTCTTTGGTTCCATCGAACAACAAAGGATACATTGCCGCCATCACATCATCACCATGAACAAAGGCTTTACACTCATTGAAATGATTGTGTACATTGCACTCTTCGCATTGTTGCTGGCAGGAGGGGTAACGACGGCGGCACAACTTTCCTTTGCGAACGCGCACACACAAAACAACGTAAGCACACAGCGAGAAGGAAACTTTGTGCTCAATAAAATACACTGGGCACTTGTTGGCGGCAACGTCACATCCATAACAGGGTCGGGGTGCAACCAAGTGCTTTCTCTTGATAAGTTTAATTATGGAAGCAACCCCATTATATTTCAGCGTAATGCGAGCACAAATGCCATAGAAATAATCGAAGGCATAGGCGGGGGTGCGCCCGTTCCACTAACAACAACAAACGTGAAGGCTGAATGTTTTTCGCTTACGGAAATCCCCGCAGTAGGGAGTGGGCCAAAAGGCGTTACGGTAACCGTGCGCATTGATGGCAAGACGTTTACATCAACAACATACGCACGAAAATGAACGCGCGGTGTTTACCACAATGCAATGGGAGAGGTGGGTTTATTGCGCTCGTGTCGGTTATTATTATTGCGTCGGTTATGATGCTTGCTGTTGCGTCGATGAACACCACAGGATTTTATGTGCGTTACAGTATTTTTGATCACGAAATGAAAGAACGGAGCGATGGACTTGCGGAGTCGTGCATCGACACAGCAATGCTTCGTGTTGCACAAAACGCGAGTTACAATCCCGTGAATGACGAAGTCACTATTTCGGGGGGTGATAAATGTACGATACAAAAAGTTGCCGCGGGGCCCGGAGCGACTGAAAAAACCATCGAAGCATGGGCGAGTTCCGGTAGGGCATATACGTATCTTCGTGTGGCATATGAGCAAGGTGATTTTTCAATAGTATCGTGGGAAGAAAGACCCGTCTTTTAGTGGGTTGTGTTGCAAATATTATGCCGAGGAGTACGATGATGTGGTCGGCAAACACGTATTATCAATCTATTACTATATTGTTGTGAAAAAACTTTTGAGAAAGAACGGTTTTACCCTTATCGAAATTCTTGTTGTTATCGGTATTATTGCGATTTTAGCGGCTATTGTGTTGGTTTCTATTAACCCCGCAAAACGCTTCCAAGACGCACGCAACAGTCAGCGCCGCGCAAACGTTGAGTCAATTTTGAGCGCCGTTCAGCAGGACATGGTTGATAACAAAGGGATATCAACATGCACAACCATCACAAATTCTCCGAAGACTATTACATCTGATACTGCAACCGGTGTTGACTTGTCGGGATGCTTGAGTAAATATCTTTCGATATTGCCTGTTGACCCAAAAACAGCTGGCGCGCACTGGACGAGTGCAACCGATTACAATACGGGCTATAGAGTATCAGTTGATACATCAACATCGCAAATTACGATTGATGCTCCTGAGGCGACCTCTGATGGCGTACCAGCGGGAATTAGCGTAACGCGATAAAGAAATTCTCACATCAAAAGCCCCATCCGGGGCTTTTGATGTTTTTAGGGGGTGGCGAAAAACGTACTAACTTTTTGTGACGACGAACGACGTCATGAATATAATTTTTCCACGCATTTCGTAGGTAAAATCTGCGGTGAGCGCAATGTGGCCATCTTCGTACGAAACCGTTCCTTTATAATGATGCGCGCATGGAGCCATGTGGGGCAATTTCTGGGCATTCCTGCGCTTGTGTGGCTGCTCGCCGTGATTGCGGGGCTCCTCGCGCTCTGGCTGTCAAAGAGAGAGCTCCAACCGTTCTTTGGCCCACGATTACGCTCAGCAGGAATGATTCTTGCGGCGCTTTACGCACTTGTTGGTGCGGTTATGGGCACAAACGGGCAAATCGCTATGTCGCCGTTCCGCTGGATATTCCTTGTTGTTATTGCTCTTGGGTACGCAATTTACACCCAATTCTTGGCGAAGGTAACGCACTAAGAGCCCGTTCAAAAGCAATTGACACAACACAAAACTCCATCACTCGTGGTGGAGTTTTGTGTTACGCTACCGCTATCATGAAAAAGCCGAAGACTACATTTACACATACGGGGGTGCTTAAAATATTTCAGATGGATGCTCCGTGGCGGTATGTAGAAATCCCCAGTAGTAAAGTGCCCAATGTTCCGCGAGGAGGGTGGCGCAGTGTTCGTGTTGAGGTGACGGTAGGAAAATCGGTGTGGCGTACATCAATTTTTCCGTACCAAGATATTCATTTTGTGCCCATGAAGCGCGTGGTCTGCGAGGCCGAAGGACTTGTTGTCGGAAAGTCGGTGCGCATGAAATATAGAGCAGTTGCAAATTAAGTTATACTACCATTATGAAAACCGCCATTATTGTTCACGGTATGCCTTCGCGGAAAGAGTATTTTGATGCCGCATCGCTGTCGCAATCACACAAGCATTGGCTTGCGTGGTTACAGCGTCAACTGATTGTGCGGGGTATGCTCACACAAGCTCCAGAAATGCCAGAGCCCTACGAGCCCGACTACGAAAAATGGTGTTCGGTTTTTGAGCAATTTCATATTGACGAAGATACACATCTTATTGGTCACAGCTGTGGCGGAGGATTTCTTGTGCGCTATTTGAGCGAGCATCATGTGTGTGTAGGAAAAGTTGCGCTTGTCGCGCCATGGCTTAATCCCAATCGCGTGCTCACAACGAGTATGTTTGATTTTGAAATTGATCCACAGCTCGTTGAAAAAACAAAAGGGGTGACTGTGTTTTATTCGACGGATGACAACCCCGATATTGTGACAAGTGTCGAGATGCTTTGCGCAAAACTTCCGCTCGCGCAAATAAAAACATTTACCGACAAGGGTCATTTTACGTATGGCGCCATGAAAACCGATCAGTTTCCCGAGTTGCTTCAATATCTTATTTCGTAAACCCATTCACCATGAGCATGCTTTACCCCGCACTCGAAACCCGCGATTTGCCCGAGCCAAAACATTGGTCGCGTGCCGTTGGTGTGGGTATTGTGGTGATGGGCCTTGCTATGGGCACGGGAGAGCTTATTTTGTGGCCACACCTTGTGACGCTTCATGGGCTAGGAATATTGTGGTTAGCGCTTTTGGGTATTGTGAGTCAGTATTTTATTAATCAGGAGGTTGCGCGGTACACACTCGCAACGGGAGAGAGTTTTTTTACGGCTTCTGCACGCATGACACAATGGTTTGTGCCGTTTTGGTTTTTTTCGGCTATTCTTTTGTATGTTTGGCCGGGGTGGGCGAGTGCGATTGGAACAACACTTACGGCCATTTTTGGTTTTGGGGCGCACATTATGTGGTCGCGACTCGCGCTCGCGTTGGTGCTCGTGCTGACGTTTTCTGGGCGCGTTGCGTATCGCGTACTCGAGCGCTCGCTCAAAATAACCGTTCCTACATTTTTCGTGCTCCTTGTTATTATTAGTTTTTATAATCTGGACTCAACAATAGTGCGCGAAGCGTTTCGAGGTGTTTTTGCGTTTGGCAATCTTCCCCGTGATGTTGATATGAAAACGTTGTTGGGCGCCGTGGTATTTGCGGGCGCCGGAGGCATGCTCAATTTGTGTATTGGTTTGTGGTATCGCGACAAACAAGATGGCATGGGCGAGTATGCGGGGAGAATTACCAATCCCATTACGGGGCGGAGTGAGGCGGTTCCTGCAACGGGGTATACATTTCCCGATACACTTGAGAATGCGCGCAAGTGGAAGGGGTGGATGCGCTATGTGTTTGTTGATCAGGGTATTGTGTTTTTGTTGATGGGTTTTGTGACGTTATTTTTGTTGAGTGTGAATGCATATGCGGTGCTTTCTCCCATGGGTATTGTTCCTGACGGCCTTGATGTTGCAGTGGTGCAGGCACATATTTTTGGCGAACATTGGGGGCCGGTGGGGTATCACATGTTTCTGGTGATGGCGTTTTTAATGTTGTTTTCGGTCATGTGGACGGTCATTGATGCGTTGTCGCGTATGGTGAGCGATATGTTATATACCAACGCGCGCGTTGGGCCTTTTACGAAATATCTTACGATGCTCCACCGTTTTCCTATTGGTAAGTTGTATTACACCGTTATTACGCTCGTTGTGTTTTTGGGAATGCTTATTTTGCCGTGGAAGCAACCGTTGGTTCTTTTGACGATTTCTGCGGTGCTTGGCGGGCTCACGATGGCGATTTATGTGCCCATGCTCTTCTATATCAATAATTTTCACTTACCAAAACACGCGCGCCCCCATCTTCTCACTAATGTTGCGCTTTTGTTGGCGGGGTTATTTTATGCGGGATTTTCGGCGATTATTATTCAGGCTGAGATGGTAAGGTGGTTTGCGTAAGCGACTTCTTTGATGCGAAATATAATTCGAGTGACAGTGTGAACGCGAGCCAAAGCGCTCCAATGATATATCCCACCAACACGTCGCTCGGATAGTGTACACCAAGAAGAATGCGGCTACCACCGATGCCAAGTATAAAAAGAAAGGCAATAGAAAGTGCTATCGTTTTGTGTTTGCTTGAAGTGTGTTTGCGCAAAAATAGTGTTGCGATGTATCCATAAAGCGCTACCGCAATAGCAGCATGACCACTAGGGAAAGCATACGTCGAAAGCGCAAAGGGCAACAAGGAATATTCGGGACGCACACGCTCAACAAGGAGCTTTGTGGTATATACGGTTGCTTCGGTGCTTGCGAGCACAAAGACGAGCGCATACACATCGTGTATGCGGTTTTTAGTAGTGAGGAGGAGTAACACAATAAGCGTACTAATCACAATAACGCTTCCGGTTTCGCCAAGCGACGTAAAAGCAAATGCAATGGCAACGCCCATCGAGGAGGCGAGCATTTGCACGAGTCGCGTGACGTCAGCATCAAAATGTTGTACCGTGGTGAGTGTGAGGAGGTTTGTCATAAGCCCAGACGCAGAAACAAAGAGACCCGACCCAATGACGACAAGCACAGTGAGAGGAAGCCCTCTCAGCTGATGTACTTGGAATCGTCGCATAAACCACAAAAGTACGGGGAGGATGAGTCGTGATCGTCGGGCAATGCCTGTTTGTGAAATCCAAAGCAAACTTGATCGAAATACGGTTGGAACAAACTTTGCAATGCGCACCATGCGTGATGTGGCAAGTGCAATAAGTGCGACAGAAAACATCGTGACAATGGCAATAGACATAAGCCGCGCAATCTCACTTGCGGGGAGAGAAAATGTCGAACCAACGATATATCCTATGCCGAGAATGCTGACCCCCCATATGCCCGAACCGATGAACGCCCACGTGAGAAAAGACGATAGTCGCATGCGCGATAATCCCGCAACAAGAGGTACGAACGCGCGCACGGGCCCGAAAAAATGTGAAGTAAAAATACTCACGTGTCCATACGAAGAAAAAAATCGTTCAGCGCGGGCGAGCGGAGAGTCTTCTCCCGCTAAACTTTTTCGAAACAAAAACGAGTGAGATGATCTGCCAATACTATAACTCGCGACATCCCCTAAAAATGCTCCGATACTGACGACCCACGCGAGTGTCGCGAACGAAAAATATCCGCTTGCGGCCGCAGTTCCTGCCCCCAAGACGAGCACAATCCCTGGCACGAAAGTTCCCACCACAGGTATTGCCTCCAGAAATGCAATCACGCCCAACACCCAATAACTTGCAAAATAAAGCTCAGCCAGTTTAGGAAGTAGGGAGTCCATGTGTGTATTATTACCTAGCGAGCGAGTGAAATGCAAAAAAGTTTTTGCATTTCCGAGCGAGCGACGGTACGAAAGGGTGTATGCCCTTTATAGACGCGTGATGAAGTATCCGCCTAGCGCTCATGTTCTTGCATGACGTCTTGTGACAAGAAAGGTCAGATCCTTCGCAGCCTTTTTCTACTTATCCACACCAAAGGTTTAACCTTTGGTGTGGATAAGTTTTATGTGGATAGCGTAATTTTTGTGGGCGTGAGAATTCATTCGACGCGTGTTAGTTAGGACACGCACATTTTGGACACAGAATATGGTTTAAAATAAGGACTTTTGACCCACCCCGCGAATACCTCATCCGAAATGCTCCGCTTGACAGTT
>Ga0172375_10007133_pt1 | contig 15403 bp, 13 predicted proteins | sample LakKiv1m_FD_114537 | JGI IMG/M metagenome (GOLD analysis project Ga0172375, IMG submission 114537) | Freshwater microbial communities from Kabuno Bay, South-Kivu, Congo - kab_092012_11.1m | ecosystem: Environmental > Aquatic > Freshwater > Lake | place: Democratic Republic of the Congo... | reverse complement strand
GGCATATATTTCTGAGAAAGGCTTATTATCAAGGGGTCTAACTCTACGTAATCTATCCTGGCCACCTTATGTTTTAAAATCTGATTTATAGATCCAGCTGTGCCGCCGCCTATAAGCAGGATCTTTTTAGGATTTGGGTGCTCCAGCATTGCGTAATGCACTGATTCTTCGCTTGTGGATATATCGCCCCCTGTAAATATCAGCGCGCCATTTTCATAAAAACTGTATTCATTCCCTAATTTTGTTACAGAGATATTGCCGTATATGGAGTCTATGTTTTCTATAAGCTTCATGGGCCTGGCCTGGAGAGATCTTGTAAACCCATCCAGGTGCTTTGGCCAGTTAAAGACTATTGTAGTAGAGAATATGATAAGATAGATAAGTTGTGCTATATTCCTATTGAACAGTATTGAGACAATCAAATTCAGATTGCCTAAGATAAGCGCGTTATGGAAGCTGGTGTAGGTTTTTATAAGCAGAAACGCGTATAAAAGCCCTCCGACAGACGCCCCAAGGCTTTCGAATAGATAAATCCTTGCCACATTTTTGGAAGGGAGGTTATTATCTTTTGCGGCAATCTTAGCTATCAGAATAAAGCTCAAACCTAACAATACGCAGACTATAGAAAGAGACAAAAAGGAGACACTTAGCATCTGCGGCAACCCGATAATCTGGCCCGGCTGTATTTTTAATATAGATTTTATAAATCGTATAAAAAATATATTAAGCGGCACAATAATGGATATGGCAAGCTGTATATAGGAAAGAAATTTTTCCTTAAAGGGGATAAGGTCTACCAGCCTGCCCAGGATTAGGCTGCCGAACGCTACCCAAAAAAGCCAGCATGCGAATATTATGCCTAAGGAAAGCTCATTGCCATAAAATACGACAATAAGCTCTCTTATAATTATTATCTGGCCTATCATTGAAGTAAGGCCGAGGATAAAGGCGCTTGTATTTAATTTGAAGTTTAGTTTCATCACTTATAATTTTATCATATATAACAGATTATGCAAGAAGCGATGTTTTCTAACTTTACAATTGGTGCCATGCACCAATTGTAAAGTTAGAGAGTATTTTTTTCTATTGGCACAAGTGGGCAGGTGATATATAATAAGTGAGGACATGACTTACGGAGCACAGAGTGCGACGTAAGTCATAAGTCCGAACTTATCCCGCACCTTTTTATATTTAGCTTGTTATTTTAAAAGCTTGAATATACAAAAGGTGCGGGATTAATTCGCACATTAACTTACGTTCACTCACTACGTTCGTTCCGTAAGTTAAGTGCTCATTAACTATGTGCGGGATAGTCGGTTATATAGGTAATAATAATGCCTTGCCTGTTCTTGTAGAAGGCCTTAAGAGGCTGGAATACAGAGGCTATGACTCTGTAGGCATAGCTGTTATCTCTAAGGGGAAGATTATCATAAAGAAATGCAAAGGCAAAATAAAAGATTTAGAGCCGTCTCTTAAGGGCAGGGAGATTTTTGAAAGCCATATAGGGATTTCTCATAATAGATGGGCTACGCATGGAGCGCCTACTAACATTAATGCCCACCCTCACCAGGATTGTTCCGGCGATATAGCGGTGGTCCATAACGGGATCATAGAAAATTTCAGCGAGTTGAAAAAACAGCTTATCAAAGAAGGCCATAAATTTAAATCCCAGACAGACACAGAGGTTATAAGCCATCTTGTGGAGAAAAACTATAAAGGCTGCCTTAAAGAGGCTGTGTTGAATACTATTAAAAACCTTAAAGGGTCTTTTGCGCTTGGCGTGATTTCCAGAAATGAGCCGGATAGAATTATTGCCGCAAGGAAAGAGAGCCCTCTTATAGTCGGGATAGGGGAGGGCGAGAATTTTATTGCCTCAGACGTGCCTGCTATATTGAAGCATACAAAAAATGTAATCTATATAGAAGACGGGGAGATAGCGGTTTTGACAAAAGACAGGGCGGAAATATTTGACTCAGACGGGAAGGCCAGGCGCAGGGAGATAGATGTCATAAAATGGAGCCTTGATTCTGCGCAAAAATCAGGTTTTAGCCATTTTATGCTTAAGGAGATCCACGAGCAGCCAAAGGTCCTAAAACAGATTATATCCTCCAGGATAAAAGATGGCTTTGAGTTTAATCTGGAAGGAATAAAAATTTCAGATGAAAGCATAAAAAATATATCAAATATTATTATAATCGCGTGCGGCACTGCGTATCACGCAGGCCTTGTAGGTAAATATGTCCTTGAGAAATTTACAAATATACCTGTGTCAATAGACCTGTCATCTGAATTTAGATACAGAGATCCTATTATAGGTAAAAATACGCTTACCATTGCGATAAGCCAATCAGGAGAGACAGCTGATACCTTAGCCGCTGTCAAGGAGGCGAAGCGAAAAGGGGCGGCTATCCTATCAATATGCAATGTTGTTGGCTCGAGCTTAGTCAGGGTATCGGATGGGGTGTTATATACTTATGCCGGGCCTGAGATAGGGGTGGCCTCCACAAAGGCATACACAGCCCAGCTTGCGATCCTGTATTTATTAGCTTTTTATATTGCGGATAAAAAAAGGTTATTAAAAAAAGATTTGAAAAAATCTTTATTAGAAGAGTTTAAAAATATACCCGATATAATAGAAAATATTTTGGACAAAAAAGGCCATATACAAAAGATTGCCGGAAAACATCTAAATCTCGGATCATTTTTGTATCTGGGCAGAAACCTGAATTACCCAACGGCGCTTGAAGGGGCATTGAAGCTGAAAGAAATTTCCTATATCCCGGCGGAGGGATACGCTGCAGGCGAGATGAAACATGGGCCAATAGCCCTTATAGACGAGTACAGGGCAGTGGTATGCATAGCGCCAGAGTCATTTGTGTATGAAAAGATGGTTTCAAATATAGAAGAGATATGCGCCAGAAAAGGAAAAGTGATAGCAGTTGCGACAGAAGGCGATAAAGGCATAGAAAGTTTTACAAAAGAGATAATTTATATCCCTAAAACAAATGAAGTTTTTTCCCCGATTGTTGCAGTGGCGCCTCTTCAGCTTCTCGCCTATTATATCGCGGCAAGGCGAGGATGCGACGTAGACCAGCCGAGAAATCTCGCTAAAAGCGTTACAGTGGAGTAATCGTAAGTGACAGGAAAACTTTTCGTAGTCTCTACCCCTATAGGAAATCTCAAGGATATAACGTTTCGCGCGATAGAAACGCTAAAGGCAGCTGGCATTATCGCGTGCGAGGATACTAGACACACTAAAAAACTTCTTTCGCATTACAGCATCAATACACCTGTCACTAGTTATTTTGAATATAATAAAATCCAGAAAGGCGAATACCTGCTGGGACTACTTAAAGAAGGCAAAGATATAGCGCTTGTTTCAGATAGCGGCACGCCTGGCATAAGCGATCCAGGGTTTAATATTATAAGGCTCGCGATTGAAAACCAGATACAGGTTACTGTTATCCCAGGGCCGAGCGCTATAATAGCCGGCCTTGTTTTGTCAGGCATGCCTACGGACAGTTTTGTGTTCGAAGGATTTTTGAGCCCAAAGCCTGGAAAAAGACGCAATGAGTTAAAGGCCCTTGCCCAGGAAAAAAGGACCGTTGTCCTTTACGAATCGCCTCATAGAATTTTAAAGACCTTGAAAGATATTTTGGATATAATGGGTGACAGGGATATAGCTGTCTGCAGGGAGGTCACTAAGGTGTTTGAGGAATCTATCAGGTTAAGGGTTTCAGAGGCAATAGGGCATTTTACTAAAAGCGCACCGCGCGGCGAATTTATAATTATTATAAAAGGAGAAAGATGATTTCTATTAAAAATGCCTTCATATTTTTTATAATTTTTTTAATACTGCCTTTATCTGGCTACGCAAAAGACAAAAACACCCCTGTAAAAGGCGTATGGGTTACCTGTTTCTCCGAAAGAAAGGTGCTCTATTCCAAGAAGGCAGCGTTCGAACTTATAAAATTCTGTAAAAAATCAGGGATAGGTGAGGTTTATATCCAGATATATAGAAGCGGAAAATCTTATTACGATACCAGCCTCAACAACAGGGCAGAATACGAGGCATTATTGAAAAAATCAGGCGCAGACACAATAGATATTATTTTAAAGGAGGCCAGGAGGTGTAATATAAAGGTTTTTGCGTGGGTAAATATCTTGAGTGTTGGAAAGACCAGAAAGGTTAATATAATAGAAAAATTAGGAGATTCTATCTTAACCAAAGACCAGTATCTAAGGTCCCCGATGAGGACAGAAGATATCAATGAATCCGATAAATATTACTTGAGGGATGAGCAGTTATTTCTTGAACCAGGCGATCCCAGGGTGGTTGAATATGTAACCTCTATAATAGGCGAGATTATCTCGAGATATCCTGATCTCTCGGGGGTACATTTGGATTATGCGCGTTATCCATATCCAGTGCCTTTCATCCCGCGCTCAAGCTTCAACAGATTCGGGCTGACATACGGCTATGGCGAGGAAAGCATAAAAAGGTTTAAGGAAAAGACAGGGTTAGACCCGCTCTCAATGAACTACGATAATGATAACTCCCTTATCTGGGATAACTGGAAAAGGGATCAGGTGACAGGCCTTGTGGATAAGCTGACAAAGGCTGTGAAAAATAAATCTCCAAGCATGCTGGTCTCCTGCGCGGTGATCCCTTCTCCTGAAACTGCTTTTTCCGCGGCGTTTCAGGACTGGCCAGGCTGGCTCGAAAACGGCATAGTAGATTATGTGATCCTTATGAATTACACAAAAAATAACCAGCTTGCTAAAGAGATAACAAGGTCTGCCCTGGCCCACCGCCAAAGGGGCAAGGTATATATAGGTATAGGGAATTTCCTTATGAAAAACGAACCCCAGGTCCTTTCCGAGCAGGAAAAGATGGTAGAGTCTTTAAATCCTGATGGCATAGCGTACTTCTCTTACGATTTCCTTTGACAATCATTTAACGCAAGCCTAAAATAGCAGTATTTTATGAGGCTATTAAAAAAATGGAAAACTTTTTTAATACCAGTTTATCGTTTTTATTTGATCCGCTTTCGATATTATTTCTCTCTGTCATCTTCGCGGTATGCCTGCCCTCGGCGGTCTATTCTATCGGCTACCTGAATAAAAGGTATTCCAAAGGCAAGATAATATATAACTGGTTTCTACTATCTATATTCGCGGCTTCTATGGCGCTGGTGGTCAGCGTCAGAAATGCGTTTATGTTTCTGATAGCCTGGGAGGCCATGTCCCTTGCGTCCTACTTTCTTGTTATATTTGACTCTAAGGAAGAGAGGTCTGTAAACGCGGGCATGATATACCTTATAATGACGCATGTCGGGACCGCATTTATTACAGCCGGCTTCTTAATTATGTATAAATACGCGAACTCGTTTGATTTTTTAGCGTTGAAGGACGCGTGCGTTTTAATGCCTTCTGGAGCTAAGGATGCGGCGTTTTTATTCCTTCTGGCAGGATTTGGCGTGAAATCAGGCATTGTGCCGCTTCATGTGTGGCTTCCTTACGCGCATCCGCAGGCGCCGAGCCATATATCAGGCATCATGTCAGGCGTTATGATAAAGACAGGGATTTACGGCATTATAAGGTTTATTATATTCATATTAGGGGTTGATTCTGTATGGTGGGGGGTCCTGGTCCTGGTCCTGGCCTGCGTCTCATGCCTTGTCGGTGTTATATACGCCCTTATGGAGCATGACATAAAAAAACTTCTGGCGTATCACAGCGTGGAGAATATAGGTATAATACTTTTAGGCACGGGCTGTTCAATGGTATTCCTGAAATTAAATATGCCAGGCCTGGCCGTGTTCAGCCTCATAGCCGGCCTGTATCATTTGATCAATCACGCTGTTTTTAAATGCCTGCTGTTTTTATGCGCAGGGGGCGTTTACAGCGCCACAGGGACCAAGGATATTGAAAAACTCGGCGGGCTTATCAAAAAAATGCCCGTTACAGCTTTTTCTTTTCTTATAGGGGCTATGGCGATTTCAGCGCTCCCGCCTTTGAACGGATTTGTGAGCGAATGGCTGACATTACAGGCGTTTTTTGTGGCCAGCCTGACAGGTTATATGGCTGGCCTTAAGATATTTTTCAGTTTGTGCGCTGCTACGCTTGTCTTGACAGGCGGCCTGGCATGCGCTTGTTTTGTCAAAGCCTTTGGCATGATTTTTTTAGCTATGCCAAGGTCAGAAAAGATAGAAGGCGCGAGAGAAGCATCCTTTTCAATGAAAACAGCGATGTTGTTTTTAGTGGCGCTTGTTTTCGCGCTTGGCCTGGGAGCAGGCATTATATTTAAGCTGTTGGAGGTTGTGGCATATTCTGCCGCTGGCATAAATAGCGGAGCTGTAAATATCAGCCTTCGTAATCTTGCGGCCATGCCTGGAGCTGTAAACAGCGTATCGCTTTCAACGCCTTTAATCGCCGTTATATTAGTGGCTGTTATAGCCGGGGTTTATTTTGGGTTTCGGCCAAGGCAGGCCAGGAAATATAATACATGGGATTGCGGTTATTATAAGCTAGAGCCAAGGAATGAATATACCGCCACCGGGTTTTCAAAGCCTTTCAGGGTAGCGTTCAACTTCTTTTTAATGCCTTATAAGAAAACAGAAAAGCTCCGCAAGTCTTTTTATTATGTTAAATCATTTAAATATGAGACATTTACAACGCCTGTGTTTAAAAAATATATATATTACCCCTTGATAGAAGGGATACTCCGCGCCGCAAAATTTATGAGAAGGCTGCAGCCAGGCAGTATCCATGTTTATATTTCGTATATATTTGTAACTATGCTCTTGCTTATAATCTTTATGAATAAATTTTAAGCCATGGAAACATTATTTATTATCATAATAGCGCCTCTCGTGAGCGGGATAATCGCGAAGATAAAGAATAACCTTAGGATGAGGAAGGGCCAGGGTATTTTTCAGCCTTACCATAACCTGATAAAGCTTTTTTGCAAGGAAGAGGTGATTTCGGAAAACACTTCCTGGATATTCGGGGTAGCGCCTTTTATATCCCTGGCCTCTGCTATATTGGCGGCTTTGCTGACCCCTGTCTTTACAACTAATCCATGCGCCCCGCAGATAGGGGATTTTATTTTAATAATATTTATATTAGCGCTTGGAAGGTTTTTCATGGCCCTGGCTGCCCTTGACGCAGGAAGCCCTTTCGGCGGTATGGGCTCTTCCAGGGAGATGTTTCTCTCCAGCCTGGCTGAGCCGGCCGCTATCCTGTCAATCTTTGCTGTTTCTTTAAACGCGGGTACTACGAACCTTGGCGTGATTTTCGGGCCGCATGTTATAAAACTCTCTTCTGTAGTCGCAGGGTTTTCCCTTGTGATGGTTGCGATAGCTGAGACCTCGCGCATACCTGTTGATAACCAGGAAACGCACCTTGAGCTTACCATGATTCACGAAGCGATGACACTTGAATATTCAGGAAGGCGGCTTGCTTTTATAGAACTGTCTTCGCATATAAAACAGATGGTATTTTTCTCTCTGATAGTTAATATATTTATGCCCAGGATTGTTTCAGAGGGCGGCATAGTCTGCGGTATCTTCGCGTATATTATAGGTATATTCATAATCAGCGCGGCAGTAGGCTTTTTAGAGGTGAGCGTGGCTAAGATGAGGCTTTTTAGGGCAGTTGATTTCCTGGCGTTTTCTTTTGTGCTGGGACTGGCGGCTATTGTTATATCAGTAATGGGGGCGTAATAGGCATGTATATATTTTTAATCGGCATAGTCCTGATGGCGTATTCCATGGTGGCTGCGAAGAGGATAACCTCTCTCATATTCTCGTTCAGGATCCAGTCCGCATTTTTATTCCTGGCGACTCTTTTTATGGCAATAAAAGAAAAAGGCCTGGAACTGTATATTGTGGCCGGACTTCTTTTATTATTAAAGGTTGTGCTAATACCTAATTTTCTGTCAAATATTGTTAAAAAATTAAAAATGAACGAGTATGTCGGGATGTTCTTGAATCCGCTCGCCTCTCTTTTTATGGCTGTATTTTTGACATACCTGTCTTACGTGTTTACAACACGCATAATCGTGTTTAAGGCAGAGGCGCAGGTTATCTCTTTTGCGGCATCACTTTCAGTCACGATGATAGGGCTTTTTATAATGATATTCAGGATGAAGGCGCTCAGCCAGGTGATAGGTTTTCTTGTGATGGAAAACGGGCTGTTTCTCGCGGCTTCAGCCCTGGCAGGCGGCATGCCATTTTTTGTGGAGATAGTCATATTTATGGATGTATTTGTAAGCGTCATTATTTTTGGGATGTTTATATATAAAATAAACAAACTGTTTACCCATATCGATGTGAGTAAATTAAATACCTTGAGAAGATAGCATGAATATTTTCTGTATCCTTATTATCCCGGTTATATTGGCGGCGCTTCCGTCTATCGTGAAAAGGCCTAAGGCGCTCGGCATTATTAACGCCTGCGGGTATCTTTTTATCTTAATAGGGGTTTCCTGGTTTATTTCAAAGACGGATATGCCTGTCTCATTTTATAAGGTTTTTTATATAGACGCCCTGGCGGCATTTTTTATTTTTACAACAGCCGTGGTGGCTTTTGCCACGGCGGTATTTTCGATAGGTTATATTGAGCGGGATATGGCAGGGTTGTTGATTTCAAGGAACAAGGCCCGGGCGTATTACACGCTTTTTAACCTGTTTTCATTGTCAATGTTCCTTGCGCCGATGGCGGCTGATCTCGCTATGGTGTGGATAGCGATTGAGATGACAACTCTCGCGTCAGGATTCCTCGTGGGATTTTATAATACAAAGGCGTCTATCGAGGCGGCGTGGAAGTATATTATCATATGCTCTGCCGGGATAATATTCGCGCTTTTCGGCACCATAATTTTTTATTACGCGGCCTCATGCGCTGGCGTAAAAACCCTTAACTGGGTGAGCGTGTTTTCAGCCGCGGAGGGCATGGACAAGAACCTTATAAAGATAGCGTTCCTGTTTATACTGGTTGGATATGGGACAAAGGCAGGCCTGGCGCCGATGCACACATGGCTTCCAGACGCGCACAGCCAGGCCATATCCCCTGTGAGCGCCATGCTTTCAGGCGTATTGTTAAAGACATCGGTTTACGCGATATTAAGGTTTGCGATTATAACAAACAAATGCGTTGGGGTGGATTTTTCCTCAAAATTATTTATTGTATTCGCATTAGTGTCTTTAGGCGTTTCAGCGGGGTTTATAATAATACAAAAGCATATGAAAAGGCTTCTCGCTTACAGCAGTATAGAGCACGTAGGGGTTATTTTCCTTGGGTTTGGTTTTGGAGGCGCAATTGGGACGTATGGGGCGCTGTTTCATGTGCTGAATCACGCTGTCACGAAATCGCTCATGTTTTTCGGAGCGGCAAATATTATTAAGAAATACAGGAAAGATAATATGAATACTATAAAAGGAGTGATCCGCTCAATGCCTTTTACAGGAATAATGTTTACGCTTGGGATGTTCAGCCTTATAGGCATGCCGCCTTTTTCAATATTTTTCAGCGAATTCCTGGTGCTTATGGCGGGTTTTAGCAGGGGGCTGTATCTGTCGTCAGGGCTATACCTGTTTTTTATCGCGCTTATATTCGGAGGTATTTTATATCATTTTAGCAAAGTCCTGTTCGGCGAGAAGCCGGACGATATGAAAAAGGCGAAAGAAGGTTTGAGCGCCAAGATAGCCTTTGTGTTTTTATTTATATTGATGGCTGTCCTTGGCCTGGCAATGCCGCTATTTTTAAATAAAATCATTTTATCCAGCATAGCGGTTATAGAGGGGGTTTAGATGGGCGAGGCTTATGTATATGTGAAGCCTGAAAATTTTAAAAAGGCGTGTTTGTATTTCCATGAAAAGCTTAGCTCTCCAGTCGCGATAATGTTCGCGTGCGATGAGAGAGCGGATAAAAAAGGCTTCAGGGTTTACTGCGGCTTCATGGGGATAAAACACAGGGCTTGGGTTTTTGTGACAATGGATGTCCCGCAGGACAGCCTTGAGTTTGAGTCAATAGCAAATGATATTTATTCAGCCGGACTGTTTGAAAGGGAGATAAAAGAGATGTTCGGGGTATCGGCCAAGGGGAACCCTGACTTGAGAAGGCTTCGCCTGCATGACGAGGTGTGGCCAGAGGGATGTTATCCGCTAAGAAAAGATTTTAAAATACAGAGCGCCCCTGCCGCGGAAAAAAAAGACTATGTCTTTAATAAGGTAGACGGGGAAGGCATCTTTGAGGTGCCTGTCGGGCCTGTGCACGCAGGCATTATACCGCCGGGCCATTTTAGGTTTAGCGTAGCAGGAGAGCCTATAATAAATCTTGAGGCGAGGCTTGGATGGACGCATAAGGGCATTGAAAAACTCTTTGAGGGAAAAGACGCGGATTTTGGGGCGCGTCTTTCAGAGTGCGTTACAGGCGATTCCGCCTTTTCCAACAGCGCCGCGTTTTGCAGGGCGGTTGAAAAGATACTTAAAATAGAGCCGCCTGAAAAGGCGCTATTGCTGCGCGCGATATTTTTAGAACTGGAGAGGATATATAATCACCTTAACGGCATAAGCGGCATTGCGATAGATGTGGGCTTTAGTTTTCCTGCGGGGTTCGCCAGCGTGATGAAGGAAAAGATGCTTTGCCTGAATCAAAAATTGACAGGCTCAAGATATCTGAAAGGCGTGAATATCGCAGGAGGGGTTTTAGTAGATTTAACTGCCTGGAAGAAAAAGGCCCTGTTAAAGGCGCTTGGAGAGATTGAAAAGGATTTCAAGGAGCTTAAAGGCATGTTGTATTCAAGCGTCTCATTCATGGATAGGTTGGATGGTACAGGTGTATTGAAGAAAAAAACAGCGGAAGACCTGGGCGTCCTGGGGCTCGTCGCGAGGGCAAGCGGCATAGAGAAGGATTTGAGAAAAGATTTTCCGGGTATTTATGCCAAGGCGGGATTTAACCTGATGAGAGAGTCCAGCGGCGATGTAATGGCAAGGTTGAATATAAGGGTATCTGAATTAGAGGAATCTATAAGTTTAATAAGGCAGTTTGTTGATATGATAAAGCAGGATAATGCTGATTTACAGGAAAGGATGAAGTTAAGAGAAGGCGTTGGGCTTGGATACATAGAGGCGTGGAGAGGCCCGCTCCTTTATTGGGTAAAGCTGAACAAGTCAGGTATAGTTGAGAGGTGCAAGATAGTTGACCCGTCGTTTCATAACTGGGAGGGGCTGTGTTATTCAGTCCTGGGGGACATTATCCCTGATTTCCCGGTATGCAATAAAAGCTTTGATCTGTCTTACTCTGGGAATGACCTTTAAAAGTTTATTGGGTGGGTTATGATAAGTATAATTAAAAATAGAATAATAAAGGGAATAGTTACAAAGCCGATCAAGCTGGATTCAGGACTTGAGAAAATTGGGCATGAGCTCAAAGGCCTGGTGTATAAAAGATTCGGCAGGTCTTTCCATGTAAGGGAGGTAGATACAGGCTCCTGCAATGCCTGCGAATCAGAAATCATATCTACCACGAATCCCATATATGATATCCAGAGATTTGGCATAAGCTTTGTGGCATCGCCTCGTCACGCAGACTGCCTTTTAGTAACAGGGCCTGTATCCAGGAATATGCGGCTTGCCTTAATAAAGACATATGAGGCAATGCCTGGCCCAAAATTTATTATTACATGCGGAGACTGCGCGCTTGATGGAGGGGTATTTAAAGATTCTTATTATGTTGAAAACGGCGTCAAAGATATCCTGCCAGTCGCTCTCCATATTCCGGGATGCCCTCCAACCCCGCTCGCGATTATAAAGTCCTTTTTAACCTTTCTAAAAAAATAATAAACCCTCTGTCCCGCTGCGTCGGCGGACCAAAAGGTCCGCCGACGCAGCGGGACAAGGTTCAGAGGAACTGCATGAAAATAGTTCTTTCCTTTTTTTAGATAATGATTTAAAATAAATAGCGGGATGAATTTTGTTTCAGAAAATTCGGAGGCCTTATGAAAAAATCGCAGGCGTTTCTGGTAATGGGGTTTGTAATATCTGTGACACTGGCCATAGGATTTTTCATGCAGATACAGGAGGAAACGAGGGCAAGGGTGAGGGCGGAGAGTATGCTAAGCGCGGTGGCAAAGGAGATAAGCACCCTGGAGATTACCATGGCCAGAAGACTTCAGGCTAAGGAAAAGGAGATATCGTATTTACAAGCCAGCCTGTCCAAGGAAAAAAGCATAAATATCAGGCTCGCGCAAAATCTCAATCGCTCTTCTAAAAGGGTTTTGGTAGCTGGCGCTTACAAGAGGCCTATAGAGCTTGAAAAGATAATAGTCTCCTCATTGCTGGAGGCGGAGGGAAAGGTGCTTGCGGTTGACGCGCAGAACGACCTTGTTGTGATAAATCTTGGCTCCGCGAATAATTTAAAAAACGGCGACAGGCTTTCTGTTTACAGGGGGGATAATTTTATAGCGAACGCAGAGCTTGTAAAGGTGCAGGATGAGATTTCAGCCGCGATGATCCTTTCGGCAAATAACGCTAAAGGCATAAAGGTAGAGGTGAACGATATTGTGAAATAGCGTTGAATAAAGGGAGGGGTATTAGATGAGGATAAAAATAGTCGTGCTGGCTGGTATTTTTATTTTTGCGTGCAATCTGGCGCAGGCAGTAGAATCCCAGGATAAATTTACAAGGATTGCGATAGCCAGTTCAGATAATATTAAATATGAGTCCAAATGGATGGACAACCCTCCGAGGCTTATTGTAAAGTTTAACTCTCCTAATGTGTTCGGCAAATTAGTTGAGGATACGCTGCTGAACGAGGGAGTAATAAAAAATATAACAGTCAGTTATTATCCAGATCTCGCGTTAAACCCTGATAGAAAGCAGATAAAATTCCTTACTTTCTGGCTTAATCAGAAGACATATTATAAGGTATGGACCAGTCATAACAGGATTTTCATCGATTTTAAAAATCCCGCAGCCAGCTCAGAATCAAAACAGATAGAGATATCCAGTATTATAAACACAGTAGATGTTGATTCTAAAAATAAGGCGGTAGACGCGCTTTTGGCAAGCGTAGTCAAGCCGCATAGCGCTTCAGCGCCTTTCAATACCGCGAAAACCTCCATGCCTAAAAATTTAAGCCTGGCGCTATTTCTCGGGTATCTGTTGGCCGCCGTGTATATCCTGTGGTATAGGCCGGTAGAGTGGAAAAATCTAATAAGCAAACTGGCGAGCCAGCAGGCGGCGCCTTCCAAACATCATGAAAAAAGAAAGTGGTGGCGCCACAATCTTCTGCCATTGAAAGACAACAATATTTATATGAAACTGGAATCCCCTGAGTCTAAGACAAACCTTGGCCTTACCCTGCGGGATATAGGCTATGGAGGCTTGAGTTTTGAATGCAGCAGACTAAAGAAACTTATGGGAAAATTGAACCTCAGCATATTTATGCCTGGCGCGATATCCCCTGTGCAGGTCGAGGGAAGTGTCGCGTGGCAAAAAAACACCTGGAATATTTTCAGGCGCCAGGTCGGGGTGTCTTTTATCAATCCTCCGGAAAAAGACTGGGCCAGTATCCATCATTATATAGAGGAACAATACGCTGCCCTGAAGCAATAATAAAGTGAAACGCCGCAAGTCATCTATAAAAATATTTCCCATATTTGTAATTTTATCGCTCGCAGCTGTTTTTTTTGCTGTCATTCTAAATAGGGCGCCTCACAGGCGTGTGCCTGTCCCAGTAGCCCAGATAGCGTTTGTTATAGATGACTGGGGCTATAGCCTGCATAATACTGACGCCCTGTTTCAGATAGACAGGCCTGTTACGCTGGCTGTATTGCCGCACCTGCGTTATTCAAAGGAGATAAGCGATAGCGCCAGAAGGCATGGAGAGATGTATGATGTTATCCTGCATCTCCCTTTGGAGTCCAAGAGCGGAAGGTCAGCTGAACGGGATACCATAAGGCGGAATATGAAAAAAGACAGGGTGTTAGCTATATTGAATGATGATATAGAAGGCGCCCCAGGCCTTATAGGCGTTTCCAATCATCAGGGTTCAAAGGCGACAGAGAGTTCGGAAACAATGGGGATAATATTAGAGGAGTTAAAAAAAAGGGATCTGTTTTTTCTCGATAGCCGCACTACGCCTGTTTCTGTGTGCGGAAAAATTGCCGCTAAAATAGGGCTTAGGCATGCTGAAAGGGATGTATTTTTGGATCTTGCCCAGACAAAGGACGAAAACCAATACAGGATATATATAAAAAAGCAGATAAAAGAGCTTATCAGGATCGCCAAAGCGAAAGGGAGCGCTATCGCCATAGGCCATGATAAAAAACTCACGCTTGAGGTTATAAAAGAAAGCGTCTCGTCTATAGAGAAAGAAGGCATAAAAATAGTCCCTTTAAAAAAGTTAGCGGTGAGACATGAAAAATAAAATCGTCCTGATAGCCCTGTTCTTAACATTGCCTCTGGCATCCTGCGCAAGGGCGCCTATAAGAAATATACCTTCTATGCCTGCCCCTATAGAGCGCCAGTCTGTTCCTCAGAACATAACGCCTGTCCCTGATATGTTCAGGCAGGATGTTATACATGAGGTAGGGCCTGGCGAGACAGTTTGGCGCTTGAGCAAGATGTATGATGTTTCCATGCAGGATATTGTAAGGGTAAATAACCTTAGCGACGCTACCCAGCTTGAAAAGGGCCAGCGTCTTATTATACCAAACGCGGCGCCTATGAGGTCTATTATACCTTTATATCCTAATGATATGTGGAAATATATCATCATACATCACAGCGCTACTGATGTGGGCAATGCTCTGTCCTTTGACTATATGCATTCCCATAAAAGGCTATGGAAGGGGCTGGGATACCATTTCGTAATAGATAACGGGACAGATGATAAAAAGGACGGACATATAGAGGTATCTCCCAGGTGGCTGCATCAGGAATATGGCGCGCATTGTAAAGCTGACGAGATGAACTATAGAGGCATAGGGATATGCCTTGTCGGAAACTTCAATGATGAAAAGGTATCTTCTTCTCAGATGGACTCACTCGTATATCTCGTTAATATATTGAAAAAATATTATAACATACCAGATTCTCATGTGCTGGGCCATGGCCAGGTAAACGGCGCCAAAACCGACTGCCCTGGCAAAAGCTTTCCTTGGAACGAATTCCGCCGCCGCCAATAAGATAGACATATGCGAACTTGACACTTTAACATTCAGACTGTGTCACAATTAACGCCCAAAACTCACAAATAATTCTACAATGTTACCGATATTGTAAAATAGTTTGCTGACATTTATCTTTGCTCATTGACAAAAAAGCAGAGCTTAGTAACCTATGTTGTTAGGATCAAACCAGCAACATAACCGGGCCACAAGGCCCAGGAGGGC
>Ga0172375_10007130_pt1 | contig 15405 bp, 15 predicted proteins | sample LakKiv1m_FD_114537 | JGI IMG/M metagenome (GOLD analysis project Ga0172375, IMG submission 114537) | Freshwater microbial communities from Kabuno Bay, South-Kivu, Congo - kab_092012_11.1m | ecosystem: Environmental > Aquatic > Freshwater > Lake | place: Democratic Republic of the Congo... | reverse complement strand
GAATCTCGCTTTCAAACGGGAGGCTGTGCCTCTTATGTATTTCCCTCCCATGGGCTACGATACCGACCATAAGCCATGGGGGTATGACCGTTTTGATGATATATGGGCGGGCCTCTTTGCCAAAAAGGTCATGGATCATTTAGGATTTGCCGTCGCGAATGGATCTCCATTTGTGGAGCATAAAAGAGCCTCAAACGTGAAGGAAAACCTTAAAAAGGAAGCTGCCGGCATCCGGACAAATGAAACGCTCTACCGGCAAGTTGCGAGCCTACATCTGACAAAAAAAACGATACCGAACGCATATCGGGAGCTTGCGGAACGTATTACCTTTCCCCGCTCCCGTTATTTTGCCCGCCTGAAACAGGCCATGATTATTTGGTCACAATTTTTTAACTGATATGTTGGGATTCCCACCACTTCACATACGGGATGCCTTCGAAAGATTCATAACCGAAAATGCTATAAGCAAAAGTCTGTTTGGCACGAATCGCTCAATTTTATTGAATAGAGCAGTCTGCAGAAAAATCATTGAATATTACAACGGTGATACCGGTCATCAGACCGATTTAAAGACGGGTAATCTGGGATACGGGCTTTTTCATTATTCGCTAATCCTTAATTTAAAGCCAAAACGGGTTCTCTGTGTTGGATCTCGTAAGGGTTTTATTCCGGCTATGTGCGCTCTTGCGTGCCAGGAACATGGAGCTGGACACGTAGACTTCGTGGACGCCGGATACGGTCCCCATGATAGGAACCACTGGACTGGCATCGGTTGGTGGAAACAAACCGATCCGTCAAAACACTTTTCTTACCTCGATCTAACGCCCTGGATCACAACACATATCATGACTACCGCTGAATTTGCGCGAAAAACCCATGCAAAATACCACTATATTTATATTGACGGAGATCATTCCTATGTGGGAGTAAAAAAAGATTACCGTCTCTTTTGGCCACGACTCGAAAAAGGCGGATTCATGGCCTTTCATGACATATTCGAACGCGGAAAACATCCTGAAGGCATCTATGGTGTAGCGAGGTTATGGCACGAATTGACAAGGAAAAAAACTTCCACTATACTTCCCGGTACGTCAGGATTAGGAATCCTACAAAAAATATGAGTGCCTACCAAGACCCCCTTCTTCCCTTTCAATATCGTAATGTTGCCGAAATAACCAAACTGAGAGCGCTCCAGTGGCGCAGATTCAAACAACTCCTCCGAACCGTCTTATCAAGCAACCGATTCTACCGCAATAAATATAAGAAAGCAGGAATAACATCTGCCGACGACGTCCGAAATTGGAATGATTATAAGGATCTCCCTTATGTTACAAAGCAAGAACTGACTCTCGACCAACGGGAACATCCTCCCCTCGGAACGAATCTGACCGTACCGCTTCGGCATTATACCTTTTTGAAAACCACTTCCGGCACATCGGGCAATCCTCTCACCGTTCCGTATTCTGACCGGGATCTTATGGCGGCCGGTGAAGATGCGGTAGGAATTTTCCTTAAAAACGATCCCCGTTTCCCTCCTGGAACTAGGGTCATGTTACTGCACCCACCGGGAGCATATACCTATGCGGCAGAGAACCCGAGACGGAATGGACTTGTCGTCATCCCTCCTGATGCAAGGTCAGATGCCGAACTCCTGAAGAGAATAATCGACATGAAAATCGAGATTATCAACGCATATTTTTCACGGATTGTTTCTCTTACGCAAACCGCTCAATCACTCGGACTTGATATGAAAAAACGTTCCAGAGTGCGTATTCTTATGGGGGGTGGCGAATATGTCAATCCGAATATACGAAAATGGGTTTCTGCATTCTGGGGGGCAAAATACTACCTTGTTACCGTTTCGACTGAGCTCAGATCCTTTGGCATGGATTGTGCGAATGCGTCCAGTCCCCACTTAATCGAAAAACCGTGTCTCATGGAGATTGTAGACCCAGCAACAGGTATTTCTTCTCCCAAGGGCGAGCTTATAGCAACACCCCTCTGGCGACTTGATTTTCCTCTTATCAGATATCGGACAGGTGATTATGTAGAGATGATGGCAAAACAGTGTCAATGCGACAATATTTATCCACGGATACGAAACGGTGTTCTCGGAAGAATCGATGGATCGCTACGTATCCGGGCTGTTTCCTATTATCCGGCCGAACTCCTCGATCCCATTTCTCACTTTCCCGACGCAACCCGTTACCAATTTGTCGTTACAAAGGAGCGCGGACTTGACCAGGTTGGCATTCTGCTTGAACTTCCCCTGAAAAGTGCCAGAAAAGATTCCCTAGCTTCAATAAGGCGTGCATATACTAACTTCCTCGGATTCCAACCGAAGGTTCAGCTCGTACCACCTAACACCTTCCCTTTCGAACCAGGAAAACGAAGGTATATATTTGACTTAAGGCCTATGAATAATCAATTGAAACCACTTTCGCCAAGTTGGCTGCTCGTTACTTCCTATGCTCTGAAGTATGATATTATGAAGCTATTATTCAAATATTTGTTCTTTTTTTCACGCCATGCAAAAACATAAAGGACTCGCTCTTGTCACCGCTGTAGCTCTTATCATCGGACTGTTGGCAATTGTCAAGATGGCACTGATCCGTCAACCAGAACCACTTCCGGCAAAACAAGTGGCGCTGCCAACGGTAACCGTTCCTGTTCCCGCTGCTTTTACTCGTTTCATCGCAACAATAATCCAAATCAATTCTTTCGATACTAAATCAGGAGTGAAAATAAACTTCATTGAGGTTCCTCAGGCAGATCTTTCCCGCGCGCTTATTCAAGATAAAACCAACATATCTCTTTTTACTCCACTCGAATCAGCGCGTCTTCAAACCGAAGGATATGATGTAATCACGTATTCTCCCGTACTTAGTCTTTCTTGTCCCATTTTCGGCAATGAGGAACGTCAAAAGGTGACCAACTTAAATCAACTCGACGGTAAAAGAGTCGGCTATATATCCCGTACCAGTGGGTGCTATCTTATAAATGCAATACTCCTGAAAAGGGAAGGAAAGGATATCGAACAAACATACCATGTCGTTGTGGGGACCGCGGCAACACTTCCCGTACTCCTTGCAAAAGGGGATCTCGACTATGTGATGGCGCTTTCGGACGAAATCGGTGTTTATAAGATGATCAAGCAACCGAACGTCTTTCATACCGGATATAGCCTCGGCAAAATGCTCCCTGCAGGAGTATCCATTCCCATGGGATTGACCGCCAAAACCGAATGGTTGAAAAACCATCAGAAAGAAGCGCTGGCCGTTAAGAAAGCATACGATCTTGCCTTAACATATCTTAAAGATCATCCGGAAATTTACTCAAATCCTGCCATCATGAAACTGTTTCAGCTCAAACAGGAGGACGTGAAGGAAATCACTCAACTCCGCTCATCCATCAGGTCCTATGAAAACGTGAACTGGGAAAAAACAATCGAATTCAACACGGCATTTGTAAAACAGGCTGTCGAAAGTTCATTTCTCAAAGAATATCCTTCCCGTCCGTTCATCGGTACGCTTGAAAAGTGAGAGATAGGATTGACATCTGCAAAACAGATGATATCATCTATACATCTGTTTCTATGAAACGCAGCCTACCAAATCTTGCTTTTTTCATTTCCTTCCTGGTGGGAATGGGCGTATGGCATATCATCGCAGTCATAACTCCCCATCATCTTATCCCTTCCCCCATTCGGGTGTTGCCTGAAATGGGATCAATGGCCCTTTCCTTCCGCTTCATTCAGGATGCAGGAGCAACGTGTGTCCGTATTGCGACCGGAGTGGCGGCCTCATTCGTCATATCATTTGCACTGTCATTGCTCACGATCCCGTATCCGCTTCTGAGCAGGCTATACTATCCGTTTATCATTCTTGGCCAAACAATCCCTGCTGTTGTTGCGACATTCATCGCCATTATCATATTTGGCACATCGGAGTGGACTCCTTTTCTGGTTGTCCTAACTGCTCTTATTCCGCAAATGATCATTACTTATTCCCATGGGATACAAGCTGTCGAACAGAAATATCTCATGCTTGGAACGATATACCATATACCCCGCCGCTCCGTCTGGATCCATATCTACATTCCTCGCCTCATTCCCTTTGTTGTTACCAGTATCCGAAACGGCCTTTCTGTAGCATGCAAAATTGTCATCCTGGTTGAGTCGTTTATCCTCTCAAACGGAATCGGGTATGAGATCAGATATCAGTTTGAAATGTTCTCGCTGACACATATTCTTGCGTGGTCAGGCTTGTTGGGTCTTATTTTGATAATAACCGACACTCTTCTTTCAGCAGCTTCGCATTATTTTTTGACAAAATATAACGCGTATGATTAGCCTCTCCCATGTTACATTTGCCTATGAGCAGAATCATGCCCCGGTTCCTGTCATTCGGAATCTGTCTTTTCGTTTCCGACCAAACCGAATATATTGCTTATTCGGACCTTCAGGAGTTGGAAAAACCACCATACTTCATCTTCTGTCACGTTATTACACGCCCTCCCGGGGAACGATTCGGTTTGACAAACAACCCGTAATCGGCTACGTTTTGCAGAACGATACACTTCTTCCCTGGAAAACCGTATCGGAGAATGTGCAGTTTGTCATCGATCATAAGGATATAATAAACAAGACAGACATCGTGAAAGATAACCTGACACTCCTTAATCTCAAGGAAAAGGCGCATATATTTCCAAGACAACTTTCGGGAGGAGAGCGCCAAAAAGTCAATATTGCACGGGCGCTTGCCGTAAACCCCAATCTCCTACTTCTCGATGAACCGTTCAGCCATCTGGACGAGGCTTCTTCAATGATCATCCGCAATGATACGCTCCGCATGGCAAGAACAAAACGCATGACCGTCATCTATGTAACCCATAATCCATTGGAAGCAATCTATATGGCCGATGAAGTTCTTGTTCCCCAAGGCTCACCTATTACTGCGTTAAAAACCATACCAATCCGACAAACAAGAAAAAACATAGTTCATTTATATGATCTCCGGTTCCGGGCCGAAAAGATCATTCGTTTGTTAATCCAGCGCCCGGAGTGAATCGAAGTTTACGAAGCTCTACTACCCTATCTGCAATATTCCGCAATAGATGTCGATAATGGCTTACAACCAATACCGCAACCCCTTTTTTACGTAAGTCATTTATACGTTTCAGATTCTTTTTCTGAAATGCGGCATCCCCAACAGAAAAAACCTCATCCATAAGTAATATGTCCGGCGAAGCTTCATACGCGATAGCAACAGCCAGACGAGCAACCATTCCTGTCGAATAACGTTTGACCGGAATATCAATGAACTTGCGTATCCCGGAAAACCGGAGGATCGATTCCATCTTGTCCATAATTTCACGCTTCTGCATGCCCAGAATCGTCGCATTGATGAGGATGTTCTCGCGACCGGTAAGATCCTGATTAAAACCGCCACCAAGTTCAATCAGGGGTACTACTTTACCGATAACCTGGATGTTTCCCCTGTCAGGCTGAGTGATCCCGGCAATCAGCCGGAGAAGCGTCGTTTTTCCTGATCCGTTTTTCCCCGTAATGAGAATGAGCTCTCCGGCACGTACCGAAAGGGAAAAATTCTTAATTACCGTAAATGTCGCAAATGGAGAGAATATGTTACGTATCCATTTTTTGATAGTACGCGGTCGCTCCAGATAAAAACGTTTCGTTATGTTGTCAACTTGTACGACTTCTGCAGGTTTCATATTAAATCGATGAATTTCCGTTTGTGCTTATTAAACACCATCAATCCGCATATGAGTATTCCCGCACTCATCAAACATGCTTCAAGATACGAGAAAAGGTTCAGTGTTCCGCCAAACACCAAACTCCGCATACTCATGACGGTGATGGACAAAGGATTATGGAGTATATAACTATATCGGGAAGGTATCAGTGTCTCCGAATAAAGAAGCGGAACGGCATAGAAACAGAGCATGAGAACAAAATCAACCAGCTTCCCGAAATCGCGGAACACGGCGTTTGCAAGCGAGACGACCAGGGCGATGCCAATCGTCGTCATCACCAAGGGAATCAAAAGGAGCGGCACGAGCAATGCTCCCCCATGCAGGGTTTGTCCGTTCACGATGATCAATAACACCAGGATGACGAACTCGACGATGAAGTCCGGTATCTTCGACAGGACGAATGATATCGGAAGCGTCATGATCTCGAAAGCATTTTTCGTGCATAACTCCCTGTTCCAGACAAACGACTGGACCGAAAGACGAAGACCCTGCTCGAAATAATTCCAAATGACAAGGCCGGAGAAGACATACAGGTAATAAGGAATATCGTTGGTTTTTATCTTGAGAAAGATGCCGAAAACGAAATTAAGAAAAAGTGCGGTCAAAAGCGGATACAGGACGAGCCATAAGGGCCCCAGGATGGACAATCTATACCGCGACGCAAGCTCGCGGACGGTGAATACCTCGATAAGCTGCAGAAAGTTGTGTTTCCGGTCTTGGGTCCTCATGATGATTGTTTCCCGAAATTCCGTATCCTTTTGAACGTCCTGCTTCCGGTTATATGATCCCCCAGGCTCAAGACATCCGTCCTGATGAGGCCGGCCGGATACGGGGAGACCAGGGCCGGTTGGAGGATGCTCCGATATCCGACGAGCTTTGCCAGACGAAAAAAGGTTTCCCCATATATCTTCAGCATGAAAAAGGGACCGTACTTGAGGGAGTACACCAGGACATTGATGAATTGGCCCATCAGTATCTTCCCGAGATAACGCCGTATCATGGGACCCGTCCATGTCGTGATGACAGTCCATAGCTGGTTCCGCAGACTCAGGTGCAGGATGGCACGGTCGTCCCGCAACGTCGAGGAACCGGCATGTTTCACAACCACGTCCCCGACCAGAAGTTGTTTCTTCCCCATGAGAACCGCCCTGAGGGAGAGCTCGACATCCTCGACATATGCAAAAAATGCAGGAATGAAACAAAAATGAAACGTTTTCATCATCTCGCGGGCATATCCTGCAGACAGAAAAAGACAGGTTGCGGACAAAAGACGCTTGTTTTTGGTTTGTGCCGCGGGAGCATCTTCAAGCATGCTGACGGCCCTCCCATCCGCGTAATACCCTATCCCCTGCTCCCTGCTTGTGTTGCCGTCGCAAAGGACAGAAGGCGCTATCATGGCGTATGTATCAGAGCGCAAATACGGAATCATTTTTTTGAAAAAGGCGGGAGGAACTATGACGTCGTTGTTGCACAGGAGATAATAATCGGCGCACCCGCCCTTCTTCATGATCGATGCGGACAGGGCTTCGTTGTTGGCCTGCGCAAATCCCTTGTTCGCCCTATTGCGTAATACGGTTACGGGAAACCTATACGGCTTGATCCTCAAGGGCGGATGGGAGCCGTTGTCGATGACGATGCATTCCAGATTCCCGTAGCTTGTTTCCTGGATGGAATCGAGGGTCATTCCAAGTGCCGAAGACAGATTCAGGCTGGGGATGATGACACAGATGCGGGGTGACATTGCGCAATTATAGCAAATCGCTTATGGTTCGAACACGGTCAGAATCCGCTTCTGTGATGGTTTATCTATCATTTTCAGTGCTTTTTTCCGTATCGCTTGACGGATACTGGTTCTTTTGGTAACGGAAAGCTTGCGGTACTGCAATAAGAGACGCGGAATGTCTCTGCGAAAACGAGCAATCAAACCGAGAATTCCCTTATATAAGTCTCCTGCTATTCCTGTACGAAGCGTAATACAAGGTAATGCCGATAATGCACTCTCAAAGAGAAAAAGTGAGAAGGTATCGATTTCTGAAACCAGTATCCCAACATCAGAAGTTCTCATCAGGCCTGCCAATTCATGTGGCGGCATATCCGGGACCCAGTAAACAGAAATACGTCCCCTCGCTTTTTCCTGCAGTTTTGCAAAATAGTGAACATCCATTTTGTCGCGGATATATGCACATACAAAAACCACATTATCGTATCGTTCTTTAAGATAAATAGCAGATTCCAAAGCCTCAAATACTCCCTTTTCCGGAACCAATCTTCCCGCATACAAAACCACAAATGCATCAGCGGGAATCCCCAATGACCGACGCACTCTTTTGCGAATAAGTTCATTACCCGACGGAGCGAGGTATTCCTTGGAAGGCAAATTAGGAAGAATTATTATTTTGCGTGCGTTAAGACTGACCCAATCAGCGCTTTTAAGCATCGTTACAGCTTTGCGACTCGGAACAAGAATGCGATACGAAAACATCCAGGCCAATCTCTCGTGTACCCCTTTTGCAAAAGCATACGGATTTCTGAGCATTTCGCCGACAGTAAATCTGTTGCGGAAATTCTGAAACGAAAAATAAACCCGCACTCCGGGAAATATCATGACCGCAGGAATGAAATACCGGTAATCACTGATAATAACCATTTCTATCTTTACCTTTTTTCTGACCTGCGCAAGGATTCGCGTCTTCCTGAAAAATCCCTTCATCATGTCCCGATAATGAGTTACCCACCCTTTTTCGGTCGTTCGCTTCTCCCTCCAGTGTCTACTGAAAAGGGCAAGATCGCGTCTGTCGGGTTGTCCGCTGAAAACGGCATATATACGGCAGTTTTTTTGTGTTAGCAACAAGGATGAAAGTCCCGTCATTGCTTTCCACTCTCCCGCAGAATCCGCCTCGGATAAAAGGAGAATGTTCATAGTGTTTTCATATATCCATCCATACGACGACAGAGCCTTCTTATGGCATGCGGATCAAAAAGGAGGTCCGCGAGACGGTTCGGTATCCTTTTGTTTTTTACATAATCGCTGACCGCTGCACTTGTGCTGCCTGTGTTTACGACAAATCGCCTCAAACCAGGAGGAAGACGGTCACGGATAAATAAACCAAACTCAACCTGATGATCATTCACATGCTCATGAAATGCATGTCGTCGCGGGATGATAAGCGGCATAACCGATGTATACCGGCTTATTTCAAAAAGCGAGGCAGGTCCTGCCTGGGTAATAATCCTGTCTGCCATCTTCATATACTGTCTTACCGTGTTCGGATGCATGTAGTCGTGCCAAACGATGTTGGAAATCGATTCTTCCGGAACCCTATAACAACCTCCCTGAACTACGATGAGACCACTCTTTCCTAATGTGCGGGCAAGCGGAAGAACACAGTCCAATAACCGGGTAAACGGATACCGGCTCGTGCCAACGGTTATAAATATCAATAAAGGCTTCCCCATAATACTGCTTTCGGATACCACTGCGCCTGGTCTGTATGTTGAATGAGAAACAGGTCGGCAAATTGATACAAAATCTTTCCCGTTAGGCTTGGAAAGGAAACAAAATCATAAGGCTCTATATATATTAACCTGCATCCAAACAATTTTCCTATCAAAAAAAACGGTACCGCTATTCCGCCTCCACAGCTCAAAAGCACACACGGTTTTTCTTTCCTCAGTATGGATATAGCCATTATGCCGTTTTTGAATGCGTTTATGATGTTCCGGGTATCGGGCGCATAAGCATAATGTACTTTCTCTTTTTTTAGGTATTCCTGTTCCTCACAGCCGGGAAAAGTGATCCAAAATCTCCGGTATTTCCTCCAAAAAGGTGCCATTCTCATCATCTGGGCAAGATGACCTCCCCGTGATGTTATCAACCCGATTTTGGTTTTTTGTTGTCTCATGTTGCTCTGAGATGCATAACTATCTGCGATACTTTTGCCGTCCAACTATTGGCCCTTGCTACACTCGAGTAATGATTAATATGTCTCCTTCTTCTTGAAAGAAACGCTCTTATTCCCTCGTTAAACTGTTTCCGTGTGTCGGTCTGAAGTATCCGGTCCCGCGACACACCGTTAAGTGCGGGTATGGCCGTTGTGACGACCGGAATACCCATACCGAGATACTCATATGCCTTCATGGGATGTGAAAATCGTACGAATGGCTCACGGTTATTATATGGAATGATCCCGACGCCCGCCCCTTTTAATAATCCGGGAAGGCGCTTTTTTGCGACTGCTCCGTGATATAACACATTAGCATGTCGGGTAAGTACGTCAAGCCGTGCCTGGACACCCTTACTGCACGCTCCATAGATATTAAACACCACATCCGGATTGTTCCTGATGACATATTCTAGTAGCCTCATGTCAACACGGTAATCAATGGTTCCCATATATGCGACTTTTTTACGGGAAAAATTGGATGGATATTTCGGGCCATTGAATAAATCCGTATTACATCCGCAGACAACCCGAATCATTTTATGCCTAAAACCATCATATTCACCGGTTTTTTTTGCCAGAAGCGGATCCGAGTTACAAGCGATGATATCGGCCCGCCTGCACAAATCATACTCGGCCGGATATTTGGCAGCCGGAAAATAGTCAATGCAGTCGTATACGATTTTCCGTGCAGATAGATGCTGCAGTATCGTGCCAACTACGGGATCAAACCCCCAAATAATGACCTTCTTTCGGAATGCCATCAATATGGTGTTCAGGAAAGATAAACCACATGATACATTGATCCGATATGCCCAATCCCATCTCTGAAACGGCAAGCAGGCAACGGGCCTCAGCATATAAACACCCGTCCTACGCGAAAGAATGGAATAAGCATTTCGGATCAAGCCACCGAATTCTTTGGTAAAAAAGACAGATTTCCAGGAAAGGGGGGAACGGAAATCATACAAAATAACTACGTTACTTTTTCCCAGTATCCTTGCCGTCTGAACAACATAGTCGCACCCATGATCCAAGCTCATGTGGAGCGGTATAAGGATGTGATATCCCTTCATGTTAAGGTATCACCTGAATATCAGTGACGGTCGGCATGACCGATACATTCTTCAGGTGGACCGGCAAGTCCTTGTTGACTATTACCGGAATCGAGTCGTAATAATAATACTTCCCGTTTACCTCTGTTACCACAAGTTCGAGATCCATGAATACATCTTTCCGTAAGGGGTCGGTACTGAGAAGAATATCTCCTCCTGCAGTTGTAACTAACTTCTGCGCCGGAACAACAGTCACTTTTTTGACAGTAAGCACTACATCCCCCCAGCTATCCTTGACCACGCTCCCCTCTGTTATTGCATCGGCAACAAATGGCATGGTGCCCTTGTCTTCCGGATCAAATAACTCAGCCTTAACCGCCAAATGTTTTTTATGCAGTTTACGTTCACTGTCCATGGAAACCACCATACCTTCAACATTAACATCATCGAAGATAAAGGGTATCGCTGAACCGATAAGAACGTTTTTTCCTTTATAGGTATACACCTGTTGACCGTTATTGAATACCGCCTTAAGTTTTACAGTAAGATATGTCACCGAATTGTCGGGACGGTCATCATATTTATGCACCGCAATAACCTCGGCCATCGGGTTTCCTGAGGCATCTTTCTCAGTCATTCCCGGTTTGAATACACGGTCAAACCATATTTGCATTTTCTGGTTCTGCCAATCGACGCTGTTTTCGTATACTTTCAAGATAACCGTGAGGTCTTTTTTTGTCCGGGTCAAGGAAGTAAAAAGCACTACTCCTACTCCGATAAGCGAGACGATAAGTAGTACCTCAAACAGGGAAACCTTACGGATAAAGCGGAAAATGTTAAGTTTCATCTCTGTTTGCAGCTAATATACCACCCTGACCTATGGCAATCAACGGAAAAATCAACGTATCATTGAAATAGTTCTGAAAAATTGCACCGATCATCGATATAAGAACGACGCTCATTATAACATGGGTATAGGGCACGCTCATAGACCGAAGTGATACTGTTAGGACGAATAAGACGGCAAGCATAAGAAATAGTCCTAGAATGCCATATTCAATTGCCATTCTGAGATATCCGTTCAGAACGGCGCTCGGATTCCTGATGAAGATTCCTTTTGTTTTCTGAAATGCCATAAGCGACTTAAGGGTCATGTTGCCACCCACTCCAAACGGATGAGTTGCAACGAAAGTCGAAGCTTCTGTTATTTGCATGGTACGCAGGGATAATCCCCCTCCGGTTGTTAGGTCTGATGACTTTATAATGCGGGGCATGGCATAAAAAGCGAGAACAAGAATAAACGGCACAATAAAAATCATTCTCCAGTGAAACATCGATTTGACCGAAACTTTCCATGTGGTTCTCATCTTCCAAGTCGTATAAAATAAGACACAGTACAACCCTATCCATGCGGTTCTACTGAGCGTTATGACGGCGCTTATCAAAATTCCTGCCAATCCGTACCAATAAAGCCTGTGGTAATTTTTTCTAAGGGCATATATGAGAACCGGAGCATAAGAAACCATATAGAGAGCAAGATTGTTCGTATAAGAAAAGGTACCAATGGGACGATAGACAAAATAATATTCGTCAGTCGCTGTGCCGAACCTATCGATGCCATGCAATGCCTCCAGCCATTTTCCAAACGGCGCGCCCGCAACAAATTGCTGCAATGCGGCGAATGCTTCAAATAGTACTCCGGAAACGAATATGGGGATAGTCAAATACAAAAGCTTCGAAGTATCCCTTACAACAAGACGTATATATACATATATGGCATAGCTCTCGAAAAAGAACTTGTCGTAGAACATCGAAAGAAGCGGCAATTCAGACACGAACAGATTAACCAATAAACGATAGATGACAAAAACGGTAAAAAAAGCATCAAACAAGGACGGTTTTAAGGTTACTTTTTTTCGCAGTATCAATATAATCAGATGTATTATGAGAAATACGGTAATTATCTCCGTAAAACTTATCGCCTTATCGGCTGGAATATAGCCAAGAGGATATTTTCTCTTCAAATACGGATAGTCCAAAACGCTCATAAGGATAAACTGGTATGACTTGCCCACCTGGATGAGGAAGGAAAAAAAATACAAAATTGGTAAGGTGAATTCGAGTTTCCGCACCTTCATAAATATGAAGATGCCGCATAAAAAAACAAGGAGAGCTGCGATTTTCAGATTCATACCGTCACTCCAAAGCAGAAGATAGATGAAAAAAGTTGAGGTACCCAGATAAACGGTGCTATCTGTCTTAGGAATGATGGTCCACGCTTTTCCTATCATCCGATATACAGATCTAAAAAACGTCTTGCCCATTGGGCGTATTATAGCAAGAATGAAAATCAATGGATCCGAAGCGAGGTAATGCGAAGCTTGGCATGAGGAGCAATGCCATACCCTACAAAAAAACGCTTGTCGGGAAATAATCCGTATGGAAACGCATTGTTCGTCCGTCTGTTGATGTTTATCGTAGCTATCTGATAATTATCACCTGCTATTATCGAAATAGCCTTCCCTTGATCCGTAAAGAGCAGAGTATAGGACGAATAGGCTTTTGATAAAACGCGATCGATCAGTAAATGTGCATCCTCATTGGTTCCGTCACGCGCATCAAGATATACCCGCTTCCCCCCTTCCCCTATCCCAAAAAGGAGAGAAATGGTAGGCCTCCACCACACCTGCCCTTCCGGATTGGAAGCGGAGTTAAGCACTATGCCTGAAGGTTCTCCTTGGTTCACTGCTGATAGCCGGATTGACCATTTTTTTTCTGCCGGAAACGCGGTACCCGGAACGTCAAGCATTTCCCCCACCCATTCATTACTATTATTCGTTCTTGAAACACTCCATAGCTTTGTGCTCCAACGCTCATACGTATTCAAAGCGCCTGTGCGGTATGATTCGGCGGCGGCAGTCTGCATAAGCTGACGGACCGCTCGGTGATACACATATGCTTCTTTATATCGGGGCTCCAAATCAATCCAAAGCTTCTTCCTTTCCTGCGGCGTCATGTCCGTGCAGGACTGCGAGTTCTCCCGGGTGACGGATAACACGGACCGGTCGAAGGGTATTGCGAGCAGAAACTTCATCCCGTCCCGGAATGCGCCGCAGGACATGTGCAGTTCATTCTTTTTTTCTACGACCATCCGGTCGAGATCCGTCGCCGACGCGGCGTTCGCGCGATATTCTTCCCTGATCTTGTCCAGTTCTTCCTCAGGGCCGGCTTGCCTGTCGATGAGCATCATCCATGCCGTCCGGTCATAGGGAAAATACCCGATGAGGCGCCGGTCCCCCGTCATCCCGATGTAATATGCCAGGTATACCATCCCGTACAAAACCCATATGACAACAAGGACGAGCCCGACGCCGTTGCGCGCCACTGTGCCTATGTGTTTCGCCTTGCCCGGTTCAGCTCCTTGCAGTAACAACAGGAAGACAAATAATACCGGGGCCATGCTCATGTCGGCGGTACCGAAAAGCGAATAGCCCGCGACGCCCGACAGGATGACGAGAGTAGAAAAAGTATACGAACGTCTATTTTTGAACAAAAGAATGACCACGGCCATAAGCAAAAAAGCCGTCGTCATAAGCCCGTTTTCTATGATGAACTGCAGGAAGAAATTATGAGCTGACCGCGACCAGTAATCGGGCTCGCTTTGGAACCGGTTGGAGAACTCATAGAATGTCCCCGGCCCATTCCCGAAAAGCAGGCGCCCGAGAGAGGATGCGGCAAGAACCCGCGCCCCCTGCCGCCAATATTCGACACGGGAGGCGACGGACGGCTTGACCAGCTTGCCCGTCAGCCGGTTCCCGGTCCCGAACCACAGATAGGCCATCGCCGTGATGACGACGACAACCGTCATCCCCGCAAACAAGGGCCGGAGAAGCGTTTTGCGATACCGTAACAGGAAGAACAGGCTTTGGAATGCGATTACAATCCACAGTCCCTTGGAAAGCGTAAGGATGGCACAAAGGATAAAATAGAGCGTGATGCCGATCCATTTCCGGCTCATCCGGCCCTCGACCGCCTTCCCGAGCGCATACGGGAAAGCGACAAGAAGGAAAACCGCATACAAGGCATGCCCGAAATGCGGGATCAAAAGGTCTTCGTTGCTTTGGAGAAAGGATAGGGATTGCGGGAACGGGGCTCCCACGGACATACAAAGCACGGATACAGCAGATACGAAACCGATTATGCCCGTGGCGATCACGAATCCGCGCAGGATGCGTTCTTGGTTTGGCCTTGGTACGAGACTGGAGAGAACAAGAATAACGGCGTAAGTCGCCCAAACGGGCACTGATTCGATACGATTGATGGAGAAGACGGATGCGATGAACATCCCTCCCAAAACAGGCCAAAATAGCCCAAAAACAGGCTTTTTCGTCTCGATCCCCATGACCAGGATGGATACGGCAAACAGGATCTGGAAAATAAACGCATACCCGGGGAAAAGTGCGTAATAACAAAACGAGGAGATGAAGAGTATCAATCCTGCCAACGGACGAATCGCCGTCGTCGTTTCACGTTTTGATGGAGTTTGCATACGCGCTTGGCGCAACCGGCTTTTATTTCAAGGATGAGCTATTGATAAAGAGGGCGCCGCTTGTCCCCTTGTCCGTCAGGATGGT
>Ga0172375_10007128_pt1 | contig 15408 bp, 20 predicted proteins | sample LakKiv1m_FD_114537 | JGI IMG/M metagenome (GOLD analysis project Ga0172375, IMG submission 114537) | Freshwater microbial communities from Kabuno Bay, South-Kivu, Congo - kab_092012_11.1m | ecosystem: Environmental > Aquatic > Freshwater > Lake | place: Democratic Republic of the Congo... | reverse complement strand
GTCAAAGATTTGTCCGTGAATAAAAATATATTTATCGCTTTCCAATTCGTCTACAATAGATACATTCTTGTAAGTTAATAATTTCTTGTGTATTTCTCCTTTGCATAGATTAATATCGTGATTGCCAACAACAAAGAAAACAGGTATTTCCATTGCATTTAAATAATCCATAGTCAACCAAAATCGTTTATCATTTAAAATATCTTTCTCATCTAAAAGTATTAAATCAAAAGTATCTCCTAAAAATATAACTCTTTTATATTTACCATTAACTGCAAAATCAAATTGTTTAAACCCATCATTTGTTTCAGCAAGATTATAATGTAAATCTGGAATAACTAAAAATTCATCAATCAAATAATACTTTAGGTTATATCCTGTACTTGCAAGCGCTTTAAAATTAGTTCCATTTATTTCTTCATGGAAATGTCCACAATACACAAATTTACTTTTTAATTTAGCATATTCTTCTAATTTATTTATTATATAATCTTTGTGATTGCCTGTTTCTCGTACACTAGCCATCGTTATCACTTAATTTTCTTAATATTGTTTTTTTAACATAAATTATTCTGTCATCAAGCATAACCGAACTTAAATGGTCATAGTCGGCTTCATATTCAAGTTCTCCTATTTTATCAGCACACTCTCCAGATAAAATTAATACCTTCATATTATCCCAAAACATCAGTAAATATTCCTAGAGTTATTAATACTATCCCTGTAACTATTATAGCGGTAATTAAAATAAATTTCCAATCTTTAGGCAATACTTTATTTATTATTCGCTTACCCAAAGAGACCTTTATGTCTTCGTTAGTTTCCATATTTAATTTTGTTTTCATTTCTATTTGATTATCTCTTAATTGTTCAATAAGTTTATCATGATTGTAACATTTCGTTTTAGTATTCTGGTCAAATTCATTTCTAAATTGTCGTGTTTCAGTACGATACTCAATTACTTTCAATTCTAAGCTATTTACTTTATCATGTAATATGTCTACTTTTTTATCTACTTTGTCTATTTTTCCGTCAGTTGTATCTAGTCTTTTATTGAGTCCTTCTTTAAATTCATTAAATACCGCCATATTTATCCCTGAATCTCCTGTCATATTATCGCCTTTAGTATATTCATGGTGTTGTTTTAAATATTGATTTATTACCCTCTGCATCACTATATGCCCATAATGTATTTTGACTTCCTTCAATCATAATATAATTTGAAGTAGTATATGTTGTATCTGTAACTGGATTTGACCCTGTTGTAGTACTCATTAATATATCATCTAAGTATATTGAGAATATGCCTGCTATCGTTCTTGTTATTTTAATTTTAACCCAGGTATTAGGAGTATAAGTACCAGTGCCTTTTACTGCCAATCCTGTTGTGTCTTTAACCAACATACAATTTTCTAAAGAATTAAAACCAAACCAATAACTTTGGTTTCCTCCTGAATATCCACCACCTGCATTTTTGGATATAAGATAGATCCTGATATCTGCACCTGCTGGCTTTTTCATCCAAAATTCCCAAGAACCAAATGCAGCAACATTTGTATTCTGAAATAATAATGTAGTTGGAATATATAATGAGTTCCATCCTAATGCTGTTTGTTTTATAACCTTAACAGGTACGCCTTGAATTGAATCTGTAGTTATTGCCCATCTACCAGCAGTATCTCCAAATTGGAAAGGTGTATCAGATAAATAAGCTCCCACTACGCCACCCTCATCTGTACTTGTAACCTTTACTCTATTATTAGTTGAGAATACAGTTTTAAATCTTTTATAATTATTATCTATTTCTTGTGGTGCCTGTAATCTATTTAAGATTCTAAAATTTTTGATGCTCATTGTTGTACTTGCAGTATTATGTCCTATTGAATTACATACTGCATTGTCTCCTACATTTCCTGAAGCAATACCAGTTTGCAAAACATTATCCCAATAAACAGTCATATTCGCTTTGTCATTTCCATTTCTGTTTATTACAAGGTGATGCCACTTTCCATCTGGAACATAAACAGTTGCATAATTATATGAATTTCCAGCCCCACTTGCTGTTTGTACTTGCAAAACATTTCCTGCAATAATTGCGGTTAACCAATAAGTTGCAGAACTATATGTTGAAAATAAATAAGTGCCAGTTGTTGAAGCTTTTACATACATTTCAAGTGAACAAACATTTGGTATTATATCTGTTGTTCCAAAACTAAGATAAGAAGTAGCATTTGGTATATTTATTGATTTTCCAAGTGACATATATTCACTAACTACTTGTCCTACTGCACTTGCAGACCTTGTACCAACAACTGGATTACATACATTATTTACTATTTCATTATTTAATTCTACAATAACGCCATTTGTATCGCCATTATTTGTAAAGTAACTATGACTATGTACTTTACTTACATGTTTTAAATCTATTGTCTCGGCGTGTAATTGAGCTATTTCGCTTGAAGTCAAAGCCCGATTAAACCCTGCCAAAAATGAAATCCAGCCTACAAATGAATTTCCATAAACTGATGCACTTGCAGAACCAAATGTTAATGGCTGAGCATTAGATAATGTTCTTGTATCTGTTCCGCCAGCAGAATAAGTCAATATACCATTGATATAACCTGTAATAACATTACTTGTTCTAACAATTGTTACCGACATTAGATTTGTTTGAGCAGTACCAATAGTTATACTTGATGAGCCATTCCAATATTGCCAAAAAGATGCATTTTGAAATATTAATATTCCATTTCCAATCCCTGAATTTGTATCCTTACATACACAATTCCCTGCACTTGTAGATAAATTATTACTTTTAACAATAAAGTGGATTGTAAAATCTCCTGTTCCAAAATCCCAACTTGCTAAATCTCCAAATGAAATGCTTTGTGGTATAGTCCAAGAAGCTCGTTCTCTATTAACTTGTAAACCATTATTTATATTTTGTATTGGTTTTGTGTCTCCATTAAATGTGCCTATTGTACCATTACTCGCTTTAGATGTGACTGTTCCATCTCGCAAGTCCCACCAACCAATACAATTATTATAATACTTCTTGAATATCTGACTCATACATTTCACTCTATTAATTCTATAACTGGATTTTTTTCACTTTCTACTTCTTTGACAATTTCCCAAATTTCATCTATATTGAAATGCAAATTATTAGCATAGGGACCAAAGATATATCCGTATTCTACCATTTTAGCTAATTCTTGTTTTAATTCATATTTGTCCCATTCAGATATTATAATTGATTTCATTTCGCTTTTTATCTTTTCATCCATTTAATCACCTAAATAATATACCATCCAGTCGCAGTTGCAAATAATGTTATAGATTCTCCATCGGAAGACATAACATAAGTATCTTGCCCATCTATCTTTTCTGCACCTTCAGTATCTATTGTAATATTGTTAACACTTGCATTTAATCCTGCGTCTTTAACTACAATAACTCTGCCAGAAATCATTTGTGCTGTTGGCAAAGTTAAACTTGTCACTGCACCAGTACCTGTATAAGATACTGATAAAATATAATCTGAAGTAGTTAAATCATAAGTTGCGGCATTTACATCTGTAACTTTAACAGTTTGTGCACCACTTATTGTACTATTACCAGCAACATTACTATTTCCTGACAAAAATAAGTTCTTAGGTCTATTTGCACCAGAAGCACCAATATCTACTGTATTGTCAGTAACAAATGCCATAACGGTATCGTGATAATCAATTATACTCGTTTCTACCCCAGAATCATTTGGCACACTTAATCTCAAATAAGGGTCAGCACCATACATAGTTTGTAAGCTCGCAGTCTGTAATGTTCCGCCATTATTAGAAATTAATTGTAATTTCTTAGAGTTAGTATTACTACCTGTATGAGTAATAATATAATCTGCTCCAGCAAGTGTTAATGAACCCGTTGCTTCAGTCAAAGTAACTGAACCATTGTTCCAATTAATTACTCCACCATCTGCTAAGAATATATCAGACCACATCAATGAAGTTGAACCAACTGCACCACCATCAGAAGTTAATGGAAATAACGCCAAAGTATTAGTACCTGTTGTATCTACTTTAGCTTTATTTACACCTAAAACATCAACTGTCCAATCTTGACCGCCTGCTAAGTTTACTTTTCTTGTTTGTTTTGGATTCATATCAATCACCTCACAATGCAGTTCTTCTACTCTTTATAATTGCTGTATTTGTTGCATCTCCTGGTAATAATCCAACTCTTACATATTTATAATTCAAATTATCAAAATCCCAAGCAAAAGTTAAGGTTCCAGCATTAACCTGAGATAAACTATTTACAAAGGTATTATTTTTGGAATCATAACCATATATCTGTATCCAATCTCCATTAGTTGTATCTTCATCATTCATTGCCCAAACAGTTATTGTAGAAGTAACTGCATCACCTTCAATATATTTACCAGTTAACGATAAATTCTTATACCCTAACATTGCCATTCCTGCTGACGATGGATACCATTGTTGTGAAGCAGCAACATTGGTAGTATCAACTAAACTTTCTTCTAAGACTTGTGTGTTTAGTGGATTAACTTCAGTTGTTCTTGTTGAGTTTGTTGCTACAACATAGGACTTATCTTGGTATCTTATCCCAACTCTATAAGTATCTCCTGAAACAAAAGGAGTCCCCGCACCTGCAACAGTTATTACATTTGCACTCGCAGATATACTAACACCATTTACACCATTGGAAAATGGGAATTGCCAAACTCCGCCTGTTGGTTTATATTGAACATAAGAAATTGTACAATTCGCATCATCAACAGTAAAAGGGAATCCACTACAAGTTATTGTTACATTACTTGTAAATACGGCAGTTCCATCTGTTGGACTAACATAATTAGCGGGTAAAACAGTTGTTCCACTTTCGTTAAATACATGTGGTCTTCCGTACTCATCAAGGTAAGCATTTACTCTATCTCCATTTGCTACTGCACTTGGTTTTGTTGTACTTGCTTTTCCACCCATTTTTATTGGGTAACCTGTATCTACATCATCATGAGCTACATTTCCACCGATAGCTAATAATCCATTTACACCAGCAGTAACTGTTGCAGTACCTGCTACAGAACTTAAATCTGTTAACAATTTACCATTAACCGTAAAACTAAATGGTACTGCATCACCATCAGTATAAGTTGGCAAAGATGCAATATACTTTCCACCAACAGGTATATTCAAATTAGTTGAACCATAAGCGGCATCGTTAACATTAAATGGAAAAGCATAAAACTTATCTCCAGTTTTATCATATCCCCCAACACCCAAATAATAAATAGTTTTACCAGTTAAACTTTCACTATCTATAAATGCAGTTGCGTCCGCATGTGTTGTAGCATCAGATAATATAAATGCATCAACGGTAACATCACCAGTTGATAAATTAATAGGAGTATCTATCTTAGCCATAACTCTTAATCGCCTAGCATTATCAAATGTTAAATAAGTATCATCACCATCATTTAAAGTTCCAGGAGATAACATATATCTTCCATGAACATAAGTAAAAAAAGCACTATCTCCAGTAGTCATTGTTCTTACATCAATATCTCTTGATTGACTATTCTGGTCATATCCTCTAATCATAATTCCCATATTATCACCCTAATTATCCACCTACCATAACCACTCTTTTGTAAAAAAGAGCAAAAACTTGGAAGGGTCGGGGAGTAAACCCCTTCCAACTTTAGATTTACTCTAAAGCAACATCCATAAATACAACAGCATCGTCGTAAATTACTTTCGCTTGGTATGTTAATTCTAAAACTAAATCTGTACTTGCTTCTCTAGGGAATGGATTTATTGTTAAGCTTGGTTTCATACCCCATGCGATAGCAGCGGCTTTCTTAGGTTTTATCATTAAACATCTTGCAACAGCAACAGTAGTTACTGAACCACCATCAAATGCAGTTCCACCAGCAGCAACTGTAGGTACATAAATTGATTCTATTACTTTAACACCAACAAATTTACCTATTTCACCAGTTAAAACTACCTCATTTGAACCGTAGTTTGAAGCATCAATGAATTGAGGGTCAATTCTTAATTTATGTGCAACTTCAGGACAAACAAATAATACAAAAGGGTCTGAAGGTTCTGATACCCATGCATTTTTACTGCTTGAACATAAAGTCTTTGTACTTGAATTCCAATAATAAGCTTTTGTACTCATTAAGTAAGTTCTAGCTTGAGAAATCATTTCAGGAGTTAATATATCACCAGCAGCTAAAGTAGCATCAGTATAAGCATCTCCACCATATAATGATTGAGCACCTGAAACTGTACTTGTAGTCATTGTTGCAGCTTTCAATGCAGTAGCAACAGCAGTTTCAACAACTTCTGAAGCGTAGTTAGTTAATTCTTCTTTAGCAGCTTTAATTAAATTAACTGCATTTGTTTTTATTGCATAATTTTCTATAGATATTAATTGTGCATCTGGAGCAGGAGTTAATCTTATACCATCTAAATTATTTAATTTAGTTGCTGTTATTGCTGCACCTGCAGAATATGAATTTGCAAAATCACTAGTCGTTAGATATTTCTTTCTTATAGGCACTACTAAATCTTTTTGACCTTCAACTAAATCATATTGGTCAATAGCATTTGTAAAAAACCATCTATTTCTTACATTACTCATAATTTCGCTTAACCATTGAGCTGGTTCTAAAGCATATGTTGTTGCACTTGAACCTCTAGTTTCAGATGTAGTTGTATCACCCGAAGTCAATTCTTGAATTGTTAAAATTTCATCTTTTATCATTATATTTCACCTCATAACCTACCTTGTAAAAATTTAAGCATACCTTTGTCTGCTGAATTTGTTCCTTTGTTAGTATAACTAACATTATTTTCTAATTCTATTTTTTTAGATTTTAATTCTTGTTCAACCAACGATTTAGATTCTGTTTTTACTTCAGAAACTTCTGGTTTAACTTCCTGTGCTGAATTTTTAACTTCAGTTGGTTCAGTAGAAGCTACACTAGGTTCTGCCGAAGCCATAGTTTTCTCCTTTGGCTTACATGCCATTTCCATTTCTGAAAACATAGAATCCATCTTAGAACAAAATGAAGCAATAGCTTCTTGTGTCTTAGAAATTTCATCTAACTTTTTCATAACTTCATCCAAACTAACTGATGGTTTACTTGGTTCAGCAGGAGTACTTTGTGGTTCTGCTGGACTAGGTTCAGCATTCTTTACTTCTGTATTTGATTCCAATTTATCACCATCCATTTTATTTTCTTCTTGATGTGTTTTCAAGTATTCTTTAGCCACAGGTTCTAATACATCCATAGCTTTTTTAATTAAATCATCCTTTGTTTCTGATTGACCAATAGGTTCAATCTGATTTACTCTAGCTAATGCATTTCTTAAGTGAGGCAAATCAACATTACCCTCCTTATTTTTATAAGGTAAATGTCTTGCATTCTTATCTTGTATTTTACCTTCAAGATAATCTTTTTCAATTACTGCAAAAGCAGAATCTGGTAAATCATTAACATAAGATGTATCCCAATCTCTCATCTGTTCAACAACCATAGTTATACCTTCTTCTATTTCTGAATTACTTATTGTCGCAAGTCTAACCGCAGGGTCAACAACATGCGAAAAATTCTTAAAAACAAAGTCCTTCATTTGACCATTAACTGCTTTTCCTGCTACTTTGGGGCTAATTCCAAAGTCTTGATTCCCTAATGATGCTTTTATAGCTTCATTTAAATCAAATATTAATACATCAGCAATTATTTCTCCACTCTGAGGAATATATTTTGGATTAGATACTGACCCAATCCATTTGTCTGCTTCATTGTCCTCATGGTTTAGATAATATGCTAAAACTTGAGGATTTTCCCAATCAGTACATTTGTAAGACTTTTCTATTTCATCTTGAGTATATAGATATTTATTCCATATACCAGGAGCCATAACAGTTTTATCCTTTAATACAAAAGGTAACTCTAAATTAGATAATATATCAGTAAGTTTTTTACTATTTTTATTTTCAACCATAAAAAACAGATTATCGTTTACATTTATATTGATTTGTATTAAATTCAATTAAAATTAGATTAAGTTGTATAATTTTTGATATTTGTAAACAGTTTTTGGAGATACTTCGACTATGTCCGATATTTCACGTCTTAAACAACCATCTTGAGTTAATTTAACTATTTCTCTAACTTTTTCTTTGTTTGTATTCTCCATTATAACCACTATCTATAAATTCAAAAACAGATTCTCCTACATTTAATATAACTGTCCCACCATCAACACAAGGTACATTGGCAGTAACACTACCTAAATTTGTTGTTACTATATATGAATTATGTTTTTTTGATACACTTTCTACCGAAGTAACATACTCTATTCCTTTGGTCTTTATATATTTTTTTCCATTTATATAATTTCCAGATAAAACTATAATACCTGTATTAGTATGTTCATACAAATCATCCATCAATTCTGAACTATATGATGAACCTAATCCCACAACTTTAAATCTATTTGTACCCAAAGCACAAGGTTTTATTTTTTGGTATCTTGAATTAGGTAATTCATATTCCAAATTCTCATCTGCATAACTACTATCAAATAATACTAAGGTTGCATCGTCTAATACCTCATCATTATTAATCATATTTTTTATAGTTGTAATAGACATATTATTATAACATAAAAAACAATCACCTATAAATTTATTATATGGTATATGGCTTGCTTCTTTTATAATTTTAGGTACTTTTGATGATATATCTCCAAGTTCTTTAGAATATAATTTAACTATATGCCCATTCTTTACAATCTTAGAAACTATACCTCTAGGGTATATAAACATCATATCATATATAGATAATTCAACATTATCTTTTAATTCACTTAATGTAACTACAGAAGTATTTTTAGGAACTAAAGATATAGAAAATTCTATATCAGAATGTTCTCTTATTTGTTCATTAAACAGAACATTCAATAAATCTACAGTATCATCAACATTAGCACTATTTACAACAAATCTAACAGTATCTTTAGAATATTCTTCAAATGTTTTTTTTGAATCTGAGTCTAAAGGTAATTCGTAATTAGATATAACTATATTTGTTCCAGGATATTTTTCTCTATCATACAAAACATATTTACTTTTATAATATTCCATAACTTCAAAAGGATAAATAAAATATTCTCCATCGTCTAATTTTGAAAAATCTTTAGAAGTTAATTTAAAAAAAGGAATATTTTTACCAATATATTCTTTATTAACAACATAAGGTTTATTTATTTTAGATAAGGCATAAATATTATTATCTGCAGATAAATAAGCATAATCACCTTGACTTAACTCTAATTCTTTTTTTGAAAATAAAACCTGTAGATTACCCATAGGAACTAACTTACCAGTTTTACTATTTAATATAACTAATTTTTTAATGGAGTCGGTCCAATCCTTACGCATTACTATCACCTGTATTATCAGGTAATTCTTCTATTTCTCTAATATATCTTTCCAATTCTGGACTCTTAGTAACTAAACCCATAGTAACATATTGTACTAATCTTTTAGATTTTGAATCTAAATCTTCAGTAGATATTTCCCCCCAATGCAATTTAACACAATTCTTATATTGTCCTCTTCCATTGGTTTCTAATATTTGATTTATTATTTGTTTTTCAAAAGTCATAGATACTCGTCTTAAAATATCTTTTAATCTTAATTTCATCATATATTCTTGTCTATTTAGAGTAGACCTATTTGTTGCATCTCCACCCCCTGTAGAATATGCACTTGGAACGCCAGTAGATGCAATTTGTTGTGAAATATAATATTGTAAAATATTTGCAACCTGGTCTGGTTGTTTAGCTTGTAAAATATCTATATCTACCCAGTATGGTAATGAAAATTCTGTGTTTTGATTAACATTAGCAACAGAAGATAAAGCATTCTTTAATTGTGTTGGAGTAGGTTCATGAGTTTGGTCACCTACTTTAATTTTTAATTTTGGATTAGCATATTTTAAAGTTAAATTAGCAAATGATTTTTCTATATTTAATTTATATTTGCTATCTAAATAACCTGGTTCTATTATTCCTATACCTTCTAAATTATCACCATAAGTATATAATTTCAAATGACATATATTTTTCATAGGGATATATATTGAATTTGGATGCATAGTTACGTCTTTTGGTGGTTGTATTTTAGAAATAACTTCTTTGTCAGTAGAGCCATAATCATAAGTAACTACATATCCTATTGGATTATTATTTTTATCAAAAATTATATTACTAGATGAATCTTTAGCATAGTCTATCTTCTTAGGGTCAATAACATTTAAATCAACAATATTTCCTTTTTTATTATAAACTTTTTCAGCATAAAAATTTCCCCAAATACATAAATATCTAAATAACATATCTGTAAATTCAACCTTATCTAATTTTAAACCTGAATCTCCAAGATTATCAAAAAATGTATCTAAAAATTCTATAGAATCCCCACAGTCAACATTATTTATACTCATAAACTTTGAACCTGCATGCATAGCTGTTTGTGCATATAAATTTACAGAATTAAAACAAATAGGGTCAGTTCTATATGCTAATTCTAAATCAGCTCGCTTAACAAGTGTTGAATTTTTCTGTGTACTTCTTAAATATATTTGAGTCCCACCATTAGTTTCAATATCAACTTCTTCATTATCTTTTTTAGCAACTAATTCTTCAAAACGTAAATCAAGCATATTATCCCTTCATCTTATTAATAAAAGTTGTAAAGTCTTCATATAAGAATACCCATAAGAATCCCAAACTAATTATATAAAGTAAATTAAAAGAAACAATTCCAAACGAAAAAAGTAATAAATTAAACATTATCCCATAGACAATGATAGTAGGAATTGTAGAAAATAAGAATTTTTGTGATTTATCATGTTTATAAACTCTCAAGAACTTAAATTTAAATGAGTTCCATAGAGTTATAAATTTCATTAAATCACCTAGACACAATTATAAAGACAATAGTTAGATTTATAAATCTAACATAATGCTTTAATCATAACATGTCTTGAGTAACTATTAAAGGCTCTCCTAAATCTTCATCATCATCTTTTTTATCCACATCTTCAATAGTATAAATTCTAGAATCTCCAGTGTTTGAAACTCTATTTGGACTAACCTTCTTTAAAGACAATGCTAAAGCAATAACTAAATCATCATGTTTAGCTCTTGATTGTATAGAATAACTATTTGGGTCTAAAGAGAATCCTTTTAATTGTGAGATTAACTCTTTAATAATATATTTTGTTTGTAATTCATTATCTTTATAAGGTATAATTAATCTACCAGATTCTAAAATATTTTTAAGATTATATAATAAAGCATTTCTTTTTGAAACTGGAAAGTCTTGACCATCAACATTTATCTTTCCTAGTAAATCATTGTAAAAGTTTATTCCAAAGTTTGTTTTATCTATTACCAATGAAGTTAATTTATATTGTGAATAAATCCTTTTTTGAAAATCCAATTGATTTCCATAAGTCATACCTCTAGCCATATAAGCATATCTAACAATAATAGGACAATCTACAGTTTCTTTTCTATCGCCATAATCTATTTCATGTTTTCCTTCTAATAAATTAACAACAAATGTAGCTGACATATCTGCTCTACTTTCTTGAGATATAGCAAAATCAGACCCGCCTAAAGCAACACAACCCTTTATAGAATCATACTCAAATTTATAATTTGTTGATAATGAATTTATTATATCGTCCTTTCTAAAAAAAGAAGAATCAAATGATATTGGGTCTAACATATATTCTCTTGCAAATCTTTGTTTACCAATAGCAGACTCTATATCTTTTAAGTCATTTAGTGAATATCTTTCTTTCCATAATGATTCCACCCAATTACCTAAATCATCAGTTATGATTGCAGGCATTTTCTTAAAAAACCATTTTGAAGCAAATCCTTTATCCTCTTTTATTTTATCTTCAATTTCATGAAATAAATCATCTTCTGACATAGGAGTTCCAACAAATATAAGATTACCTCTTCTAGTTTGAACTGTGGGATATACAATACCCCAAAATATTTCCTTACTTTGATTATTAGAATATTCAGCATCTCTTAAAATATCATCCGCATCTACTAAATCGTAATGTCCGCCTCTAATAGCACTACCAAATGTTCTAACTTCTAATTTGTTACCATTATTAAAATCTTTATTTTGTTTTGACCAATTACTATCCCCTGTTTTCGGTATGAGCCCTTTTAATAAGTCATTACTATCATAAGTATTTCCAAGTTGGTCAGACATATTTGTACTCTGAGCTAAAGTAGATGATACTTGCATAACCTTGAAGTTTTTTTCTCTAAACAATCTCCAAGATAAATAAGAGTCAGAGTAGAAAAAACTTTTTCCAAATCCTCTTGAGAGTTCTATACATGCATAAGGTTTTCCAGATTTAACCCACTCATAAAATATATCATAATGAAATTGGGGAAATTCTCTACCAAGTATTTCTTTATTAAAATACTTAAAATCCATTCTAGCCTTTAACTCTTTCAAATTCTCCATCTATAACATCTCTCTTGTTTAAATTATTTTTATTTCTTCTTAAATCTATAAGTAATTCAGGACTAGGACTATTTAAAACTATTTTACCATCAATTTCTTCAGCATTCATTGTAGTGAGCAATTCAGACAAAGCAGCCCCAATATTGGTAACATTAATGCTATCAGTTTTTATATTTGTAACATTAGTAACCTTATCTGTTAATTCACCTAACCTTTTCATTGCTAATGCTAATTGCTGTCTATTCTCTGCCAAAGCAGATAATAATAATTGCTCATCCTTTGTCTGTTCAGCTCGCTCTATCAATCCTTTAGTCTTCTGTACTAAATCTTCAAAATCAATCTTAACCTGTTCAATAGAATCTAGTAAGTAAGTACCAACTTCTTTCTTATCTACTAATGTTAAGGCGTTCTTTCTAAAATCTCTTAACTCCTTCTCACTAATTTCCATAGCCTTTAATCTCATCTTACTTAAAACAACATCATTACTTAAATTTTCTATAAAAACCAATCTATACAACTCACTAAGCTTTGCAGGACTTAACATTCTACCACCTATTATTCTCAAATTCACTCAAAAACTTTAAATCACTTAAACTTAATACTTTACTTAAATCATCAAATTTAAATCTTTTATTAAAAGATAACCATATTCCTTCTGAGTTGTAATTATAACAATGAAATAAATTATGTACTACCCCTAGTCTTACATAACCCATCAATTTAGAATATTCCCATCTGGTTTCATTAAGTAACTCTAAAAGTGATTTATTCTTATTTAATATTTTAATTAGGTAAGTAAAATTCATAAGTATTTTATATTTGTAATTTACCCCTATAGTATCAATAGCCATTCTATCAAATTTGTTCATAATTAAATAATAGCAAGTTATATTTAAATGTTTTGGCATTATAATTATTAAAATAATACATACTTACATGGGACATTATAATATCTATAAACTTAAATTATCATAGGATTATAATTAAATAATATAATATATACATTTACATGACTATACCTTTATTCTCCCTTGCTCTCTCGTGAAACTACCCTAGCCCTATTTTTTGTTGTATTTTCTTTATTCTATTATGTAGTAACAACAAAATAGCCTATTGTTTTGTTTTTTGTATATACTACTACCCAAAATATGTTTTTGCTTATCCTTGCTGTGCTTGTGCGTGTTCTAGGACTATATTTTTGTATAGTCTTGGCAAGGTATAGCACAGAATAACAAACACTTTATTTATTGTTATGATGTAGTTTACTTTTCTAACCCTCCATTTACAAATAGTTAGGAAAGTCAACAGCAAGGATTTAAATATAGAATAGTTATACTATATATATCTAATTCCAAACAGGATTAGTAAAAAAGAATATTATTATTGTAAGAGGTGTGGGATTATGCAAGATGTAATAAATATAAGTAATATAAGTATACAAGAATTATTAAATATTTGTAAAAATAAATACAATTTTATAAATTATTTTAAATTTAAAAATAATTATGTAGTTGTAGATTATGATTATTAATAGATAGAAAAAAGAAAAAATAAAGCGTCTACCTAAGATAAGTTGCAAATATTTTGTAATTCCTTCGCTATAATATATATTATATATTAAGATAATAATATTAATATCTTCGTATATAGCTATAAGCTATATACTCATATATTAATAAGATTAAGCAAATTGCTTAATCTAATAATATTATAATATATAAATAAGCTTGGAATATATAAAAACAAAATCTTCACACTTACCTACGGGGGTCAAGATTAGTGTTTATTTGAAAAAAAAAGAAATATAGGAGTAGTGATTTAATGAATAAAGAAATTAACAATAAAAAAATAAATTTATTTATTGGATTAAATAAAAAAGATATGATAACTAAAATAAAAAAAGAAATTGCTTTAAAAATTATAAGTAAAGAATTAATCAATATAAATATACTAGGTTTTAATGTCAACACCATTAAAGGCTATTGGAACGCTGAGCAGGAGAATGCTTTATTAATATCTTTTATTAATACCTTTGGCGTTGAATATGACACTTTAAAACAAGTTATACAAATATTAAAAGATAAACTAGACCAAGAAAGTATTTTAATAACAATAGAACCAACAAGTTTTGAATTTATATAAAGAGGGTGGTAGAATGGTTGGTAGGTATCAAATTTGGGATAAATATTCAGAATATAACAAGGGTTATCCTTGTAGAATGAGTATAGATGACGAAGAACGGGCATTTCAATATAAAAAAGATTACCCTAGAGACATTGTATATGATTCTGTTACTTCTTGTTTTCTGGAGTGAGAGCTGGTTTAAATGGAATATAAAGACTACCTATATAAAGATTTAATTAAAGAGTATAAACAATTAGTAGAGGTAGTATATCAACAGAAAATATATCGTATAAAATACATAATGCAAATTGAACAAATAGAAGAAGAACTAGAAAGAAGAGCGTCAAAGGTGGTTTAAATGGAAGAAATTAAAATATCTAAAAAACTAAGCGATAAAGAAATAAATAAATACTGCAAGATTAATAATAAAACTTTAATTATGGTAAGCTATAAAGATGATGAAACAATTTTAAAGGTGGTTTAAATGGAAGGATATGAAATAAATCAAAATCAAGATATAGTATGGTAGGTGGGTTTTATGACTAATACAGAATATAATAAAATAATATCTTTTGTAGATGACAAAGGATACAGAGCAAAAATAGAAATAGAGCTTAAAAATAAAGACAACAAAGGTTTAGTTTTATCAATGATGGGGGAATACAATCGAAG
>Ga0172375_10007125_pt1 | contig 15410 bp, 13 predicted proteins | sample LakKiv1m_FD_114537 | JGI IMG/M metagenome (GOLD analysis project Ga0172375, IMG submission 114537) | Freshwater microbial communities from Kabuno Bay, South-Kivu, Congo - kab_092012_11.1m | ecosystem: Environmental > Aquatic > Freshwater > Lake | place: Democratic Republic of the Congo... | reverse complement strand
TTCCGGCTTTCGCTTCCGGCACGAAGATTTTCGCCGTGTGCGGCGGCTTACGTTTCGCTCCGGCGCGGTTCCTTACGCAAAGAAAGACACCGCCTGCGCTCAACGTAATTCCTTGCACACTTTTGCCGAAAATCTTCTAATTGTGCCTCCAGCAAAAGCCGGAAAGCTTATAAATTAGCAGATGGTTAGCGGGTGACTGCCAAGACGAAGCCCTTGCCGCGCGCAACGTAAGTGAGCTCAGGCAGAGGTGGATTGGCAGGCAGGACCCGCGTCAATGAATAATGCTTTACAATAAATTACCTATCCTATTGGCATTCTTTAGTTTTTACCTTGGAAATCATTTGCTTGGAGGCCTGGGGTATGATATTATATTTGATTAAAGAGAGTTGAATATAGAGAGGAGAAAGACGATGGATTGGAAGGTTTTTGCGGCTACATTTGGGGCGGTATTTTTTGCGGAATTAGCGGATAAGACGCAGCTGGTGGGTATCGGGATGGCGGCTAAAACCGGCAAGCCATTATCGGTTTGGCTGGGTTCAGTGGGAGCCTATATCATTGTTACGGTGATTTCAGTTTTTCTGGGTTCGATAATGGCTAAATTTATCCGGCCGGAGATGATTCGTTATATCGGCGCTTCTTTATTTATCTGTATCGGAGCTTTAATGCTGCTTAAGATAATTTAAAGTAAATGATTTTAGCTAGAGAGTATCTCTATAACTTAGTCACCGGTAAAATAAAAGGCCCCCAGGGAGTATTCTTAAGAGGGTGCCTGTTTATTCTTTCTTGGGTTTACGCAGCAGTGGTAGTTATTCTGGCCGGATTCTATAGAATGAAGCCGCGGCGTTTCAGCGCCAAGATGATTAGCGTGGGTAATATTACTTTAGGAGGCACGGGTAAAACTACCTTGGTAGAATATTTATCGAATAAGTTAAGTTTAGCCGGTAATAAAATTGCCGTGTTAAGCCGGGGCTATAAACGAAATTCCACTCGGCCAGGCGCCCAGGGTTTGGGTGATGAGCCGGCGATGCTGCAGAGAAATCTTCCGCTGGTGCGCGTGATGGTTGATAAAAACAGGATTAAGGCCGCGCAAACAGCGATTCGGGATTATGCCGTAGATATATTAATATTGGATGATGGTTTGCAGCAGTGGAAGATTTTTAAAGATTTAGAGATCGTCTCGATTGACGCGCAAAACCCTTTTGGCAATCAACGCATGCTTCCGGCAGGTTTTTTGCGTGAGCCGCTATCGGCTTTAAAACGCGCGGATATTTTTGTATTAACACAAGTTCGTTCCGGTCAAAATTTGGATGATTTAACCGCGAAATTAAAGCGCATTAATGCCCGGGCTTTGATTGTAGAATCAAAGCATGCTCCTTTAGGGTTGAGCCGGCTTGATCAAACTCATGAGTTTTTAGACCATGAATTTCTTAAAGGTAAACCGGTAGTGATATTCTCTGGCATTGGCAATCCTGAAGGGTTTGAAAATTCTGTCGGCGAATTAGGAATTAAGGTGGCGAAGCATTTTAAATTTGCGGATCATCATGATTATACGCCGGCAGAGATACTGCAGATTATTCGAGAGGCTAAAGAGAACAATTTGGAGGCGGTCATTACCACGCAGAAAGACGCCGGTAAGGTTAGGGAATTGGGAATTGATGGTTCGATGGTACTGGTTTTGGAGATAAAACTAAGCATAACTAAAAATGAAGCAGAATTTAATCGCCGATTATCTAAGTTGTATTCTTTTTAGGGTCGTAAGTTTCTTTACGTTTTTTTTACCCTTAAATTTCAGTCTTTTTTTAGGCCGGAGACTGGGTGATCTGATTTATTTATTTGACCGGCGGCACCGGGCGGTCGCCTATGCGAATATTAAAAAGACGGTTTTTGATCCCTTGGATTGTAGTTCCGGAGTTAAGATTACGCGTAAGAGTTACCAGGCCTTTGCTCAGAACCTGGTCGAGATTACCTTTATTCCGCGTATCAATAAACAATATCTGCAAAAATATATTCATATTGAAAACAGGGATTATGTTGATCAGGCCTTTCGCCGGGGCAAAGGGGTAATTTTCCTTATCGTGCATGAGGGCAATTGGGAGCTTTCAAATATTATTTGCGCGAATTTAGGCATTCCTTTTGTTTTGTTTGTGCGCGATCAAGGCTTCCCCAAATTAAATGCCTTGCTTAACGCTTACCGGCTTAAGCAAGGGGCAAAAATTATTCATAAAAACGCCGGGGTCCGTGAGTTAATTGAGGTGCTTAAGATTAATCAGTCTATCGGTATGACTACGGATCAGGGAGGTAAAAATGGCCAGCGGGTTGATTTTTTTGGTAAAGAAGCCTCGATGTCTACGGGTGCGATCAAATTAGCTTTAAAACACGATTGCGCGATCATCCCGATTTTTTATACCCGGATTAAAGGGCCGTATACTAAAGTGATTCTGGATCAGGTCTTTACGGTGACTTCCAGCGCCGATCCTCAAAATGATTTACGCCAGAACCTGCAAAGATTAATCGGTATTTATGAGAAATATATCCGGCAATATCCACATGAATATCTCTGGACTTATAAAATATTCAAATACGCTAAAGAGAAAGAGGTGCTTATCCTTTCGGATGGTAAAACCGGGCATTTGCGCCAGTCTGAGAGCGCCGCTAAGTTAATTGTTCAAGAATTGGCTAACCGCGGGATGAAAGCTGTTTTAAATATTCAAGAGGTAAAATTTCGCAGTAACATCTTTAGGCGGTTTTTTAGCCTGGGGATTCTTTTAAGCGGTAAATATCCAGGCCATGGTTATTTATTTTGGCTGCGTCAGGGGCTAACCGGCCAAAGTTGGCAGGGGCTAATTGACGCTCAACCGGATTTTATTATTTCTGCCGGCGCAAAATTAAGTGCCATAAATTATTTTTTGTCCAAAGAAAATCAGGCTAAATCAATCGTTCTGATGCGCTCGGTTTTTTCAGATTTAAAGAAATTTGATTTAAAAATTATTCCTAAACATGACGGTGTCTTTAGGAATTCTAAAAAACAAGACAATCTGGTAATTACTGAAGGGGCGCTTAATTTAATTGATCGGGATTATCTAAATGCAGCCTCGCAAAGATTAAGCCGGTCAGGTTTGATTAAGGGCACGTTGTCTGTTTTAACAATCGGCGTGTTAATCGGAGGCGACAGCAAAAATTTTTCTCTGAATACGGAAGTAATTACTCAACTGATTATTCAGCTTAAGGCAATCGCCCAAAATTTAGACGCGGATATTCTGTTTTCTACTTCCCGGCGCACGGCAGGGAAAATAGAAACCGTGATTAAAAGCCAGCTCGCCGATTATCCGCGCTGTAAACTTTTGGTTATTGCTAATGAAAATAATCATCCGGATGCGGTGGGAGGGATATTAGGTTTAAGCAACATGATTATTATTTCTCCGGAGAGTATCTCGATGATTTCGGAAGCGGTGAGCGCGGAAAAATATGTGGTTGTTTTTAAATCCGCCGGGTTGAGTGTTAAACATCGGCGTTTCCTGAAAAACTATCAGGATCAAGGGTATATCTATTTAGAAGAGATTAAAAATTTATCAACAACGATTAACCGGTTATGGCAAAACAAGCCGCAAGTTAATTCTCCGGAAGATAATTTAAAAGTTATCACGGGGTTAGACAGAATATTATGAAAATATTGCAAATTTTACCGGAACTTAATGTCGGGGGGGTGGAGACCGGCACACTGGATCTTTCCAAATATTTGGTGCGCCTGGGGCATAAATCTGTCGTGGTTTCTTCCGGAGGGGCTTTAGTTAAAGATTTGGAGGCGGCCGGCGCCAAACATTACATTTTGCCGGTAAATAAAAAATCGATTATTTTAATGTTTAAATTAATCCCTAAACTGGTGGAAATAATTAACCGGGAAGAGATTGATATCGTGCATGCCCGTTCCAGGGTGCCGGCTTGGATTGCTTATTTTGCCTGCCGGAGAACCCGGGCGGTATTTGTCACTACTTGTCATGGTTATTATAAAAAACATTTATTTAGCAGCGTGATGGGTTGGGGAAAAAGAGTAATTGTTTTAAGCAATGTGATTGCCCGGCATATGATTGAAGATTTTTCTGTGCCGCATGAACGGATTAAACTCGTGCCGCGCAGCGTAGATCTGGGAAAATTTAAATACCTGGATCCGAAAGATAAAAGAAAAGAAGATTTTAATGTGGGAATTATCGGCCGGATTACTCCTTTAAAGGGGCACTTGCATTTTATTAAAGCTATGGCGCGTATTTCCCGTTTAGTCCCCCGGTTGAAAATTTGGATTGTGGGCGACGCTGCGGCTTCTAAGGAGGCGTATAAGGAAGAACTGCAGATTTTAGTGCGCCGGCTGGGATTGTGGCATTGCACGGAGTTTCTGGGTACGCAGCGGGATATCCCGGGAATATTGGAACATCTGGATTTAGTGGTTTTAGCGACGACGACGCATGAGGCTTTTGGCAGGGTGGTGATTGAAGCGCAGGCCGCGGGCGTGCCGGTGGTGGCGACTAAGGTCGGAGGGGTGATTGATATTATCGAGGATGGATATAATGGACTTTTAGTGCCTCCGGCGGATGCCAAAAGCATGGAAGCGGCGGTGATGCGCGTTTTTAAGGATCCGCAGTTTGCCCGCGAATTAGCGGAAAATGCTTATGCTAAGGTTAAAGAGAAATATAACCTGGAGTTGATGGTTAAAAATACTCTGGAGGTTTATCGGGAAGTTTTAAATAATTTTAAAATACTGATAATTAAGTTTAGTTCTTTAGGGGATGTGATTCTTTCCACCGCCGCCCTGCGGGCGATCCGAGAAAAATTCCCCCGGGATAATTATAAGATCAGTTTTCTTATCGGCGAAGAATCTAAGGACATCCTTTTACGCAGCCCGTACATTAATGAGCTATTGGTTTGTGATTTAAAAAATAAAGATAAGGGGCTGGCGGGTTTATGGGGAATCGGACGTATTTTAAGAAAAAAGAATTTCGATTTGGTGATTGACCTGCAGAATAGCCGCTCCAGTCATATTTTAGCTTATTTAAGCGGCTGTATTAATCGTTACGGTTATCAGAATAAGAAATTTTCATTTTTACTTAATCATACTGTGGATGAGCAGAAGCTGCCCCTGGATCCGGTAACGCACCAATTCAGGATTTTAAAGATACTGGGAATCGACCTGTTGAATAACGCCTTGGAGCTTTGGCCTTCCAGCGAAGATCAAAAAGCCGTGGATGAATTACTAAACGCGCAATGGTTAAGCCAGTCGCAGAAGGTGGTGGGAATTAATATCAGTGCATCGCAAAGATGGAGTACAAAGCTTTGGCCGATGGAGTATTTGATTTGCTTATGCGAAGAGCTGGGGTTAAAAGATATCCGCGTAACTATTACCGGAACCCAGGCGGATCAAGCCCGGGCGAGTGAGTTGACTAATTCTTTAAAAAACACCAAAGTGATTAATGCCTGCGGTAAGACCAATATTAATGAATTAGCGGTGTTAATAAAAAAATGCCAGGTTTTTATCTCTGCGGACTCTTCGCCTTTACATATCGCTTCTGCGGTCGGCACTCCGTTTATCGCTTTATTCGGCCCGACCGACGCGCGCCGGCATTTGCCGCCCGGTAAAAACTATGTGGTCATGAGTAAAGAATTACGCTGCCGGCCGTGTTATAAAACTAAGTGCCGCAGTAAGAAGTGCATGGTGCAGATTAGCCCGGAGGAAGTGTTTGAGGCGATAATGAAATTACTAAAATGAGAATACTTTTTATTGCCAATCATCTTAATGTGGGGGGTATTTCCAGTTACCTGTTGACTTTAGCCGGCGGCTTAAAACAAAAAGGCCATCAAATTTATCTGGCTTCCGGCGGCGGAGAATTAGAGGACAAATTTATTCAGGCTGGGGTAACGCTTTTTAACGTGCCGCTGAAAACAAAAAACGAGATCAGCCCGAAGATATTTTTTAGTTTTCGGAGGTTAAGAATAGTTATCCGGGAATTTAATATTGATTTAATTCATTCGCATAGCCGCACGACGCAAGTCTTAGGGGCCTGGTTGGGCCGCGCTTTAGGCAAGCCGCATATTTTTACCTGTCATGGTTTTTTTAAACCTAAACTATCGCGCCGGATTTTTGGCTGCTGGGGCCAAAAAGTAATTGCCATCAGCCAGCAGGTAAAAGAGCATTTATTGTCCGATTTTAAACTGGATAAAAATAATATCTGTGTCATTCATAATGGCATTGATACTAAAAATTTCGGGGATTTTTCGGCCCGGGATAGGCTGCGCCAAGGCTTCGGCATAAAAGATGCTTTTTTAATCGGCATAATTGCCCGATTGTCCGATGTGAAAGGCCATCTTTATCTTATCCGGGCGATGCCAGAAGTTATAAAAGTTTTTCCAACCACTAAGTTGTTGATTATCGGTGAAGGCAAAATGAAGAAATTATTGATTCAAGAAGTCGGCAGATTAGGTATTCAGGACAGCGTACTATTTATTCCTCAGGTCAGCAATACTAAAGAGATGCTGGCGGCGATGGATATTTTTGTGATGCCCTCATTGCAGGAGGGTTTAGGCCTGGCGCTGATGGAAGCGATGGCGCAGGGAATTGCGGTGGTTGGTTCAGCCGTAGGCGGAATTAAGACTCTGATCCAGGATAAACACAACGGTTTATTGGCGGCGCCGGCGGATGCGCCGGCTTTGGCGCAGGCAATTATAAGATTGCTTAAGGATGCACCGTTGCGCCGGGCTTTAGGCGCCCGGGCCCGTGAATTTATTATCGCTAATTTTTCTCAAGAAGAAATGACGGACAAAACCGAAATTGTTTATCAGCAGTCTCTTTTAACGAATCACCGGAGGTGAGTGTAAATGAGCGAAAAACCAGAAGCTAAACGCATCCTTATTTTTAATGTCAATTGGTTAGGGGATGTTTTATTTTCTAGCGCCACGATCAGGAATATCCGCAGGAATTATCCGGATAGTTATCTTGCCTGCGTAATTCCCAGCCGTTGTTATCCGGTATTAAAGGATAACCCTCATTTGGATGAAGTGATTATTTTTGACGAAAAGGACAGGCATCGGGGGGTGTTGAGCAAACTCCATTTTGTCAGCTTGCTTAAGCAAAAAGAGTTTGATACGGCATTTTTGCTGCACCGCTCATTCAGCCGCGCGTTGATCTGCCGGCTGGCCGGGATTAAACAAAGAATCGGCCACTATACTAAAAAGCGCGCTTTTCTTCTGACCAAAAAGATTCTTCCTCCGAAAAAGGATTCTTTGCACCGCATAGATTATTATTTGGATGTGATTGAGAAGGCGGGCCTGCGTGTGGAGGACAGGTATTTGGATTTCTACTTTACCGCTGCGGATGAGGAGCAGGTGGATAATTTTTTTAATAAAAATTCGATCAAACGGAATGATTTTGTGGTGGCGATTAATCCCGGAGGCAACTGGATGCCCAAGCGCTGGCCGCCTAATTATTGGGCGAGCTTAGCGGATAGATTAATCAGCGAAACAAAAGCCAAAGTAATTATTACCGGCAGTATCTCGGATTTATTGCTGGCGACTCAAATTAAAGATGCAATGAGAGAGGTGCCGTTAATTGCCTGCGGGGTTTTTAATTTAAAACAATTGGGGGCATTAGCCAAAAAAGTCGGGGTGTTTATCAGCGGGGATACCGGGCCTTTGCATATTGCCAATGCCGTGGGGGCTAAAAAAATAATTGCGCTCTTGGGCCCTACGGCGCAAAAAGTCACCGGGCCGTATCCTCCGGCGAATGTGGCGGTTTTGCAAAAAGATATCGGATGCGCCATACCTTGCTATAAAGTGAAGTGCGCGGATAATCGTTGTATGCTGGCGGTTACGGTCGATGATGTTTTAGCGCAGGTAAAAAATTGTTTTAAAAAATGAAAATTCTTTTTATCACCTTAAGTAATATTGGCGATTGTATTTTAACCTTGCCGGTTTTGGATTCTCTGCGCCAGAAATATCCCGCCTCCAGGATTAGTTGCTTGGTGCCTCCGCGGCCCCGGGAAATTTTTACGCAGAATCCCGCCGTGGATGAGGTGATTATTTTCGATAAACAGATAAAGTTAATCGATAAGATAAAATTATTTTTTTCTTTAAGCCGGGGAAATTTCGATTTGGTGGTGGATTTACGCAACAGTTTCTTTGGCGCTTTTTTGCCGGCTAAAAAAAGAAGTTCACCTTTGCGGATAATTCCCTCCCGGATCAAACATATGAAGGACAAGCATTTGTTTTGGGCGGGTTTTCCCGGCTATTCCGCTAAGGGCGAAAATGATCTGTCAGTAGTGATTACTCCAAAAGATGTTGATGATATTGATCATCTCCTCGGAGATCGGGGGAAAGCCAAGAAGAATAAATTGATTGTCGTCGCACCCGGTTGCCGCAGCCATGTTAAATGTTGGGATAAATATAATTTTAGTCAGATTTGTAACCAGCTTCTGAAAGAAGGATACGGCATAGTTTTGGTGGGGGATGAGTTTGATCGGGCGATCTGTTCAGATCTGCAGCAAAATTCTTCTTCCGGCATCCTTAATCTTTGCGCCCGGACAACGATCGGACAGCTGGGGGCCTTATTAAAAAAATCCAAGCTTTTGATTACTAATGACAGCGCGGTGATGCATTTGGCGAGTTATTTAAATGTGCCGGTCGTGGCAATTTTTGGGCCGACGGATGAAAAAAAATATGGCCCTTGGTCAGCAAACAGCGCGGTAGTAAAAAAAGATATTTTCTGCCGCCCCTGCGAAAAAGCCCAGTGCCGTTATGGCAGCTTGGGATGTTTAACGGCAATTAAGCCGACGGATGTGTTTAGACAGGTTGAATTATTGCTTGCGAATAAAGAGGACGGTTCTCAAAAGATAACCGTATCCGGAATTTTATATCGTAGAATTCTTATTGTGCGTACTGACCGCTTAGGGGATGTGCTTTTATCTACTCCGGTGATTAAGGCTTTGCGGCAAGAATTTCCGCAAAGTTATATTTCGATGCTGGTTTCTTCTTACACTCAAGATGTATTAGACGGCAATCCGGACTTAGATGAAATAATTACCTTTGATAAGGATGCCAAAGATACATCAGGCTGGTGGCCGGTATTTAAGTTTATCCAGGGCTTAAGGAAAAAGAAATTTGATTTGGCAATCATTTTGCATCCCACTGTCCGGATGCATCTGTTAACTTTTCTATCCGGGATACCTCGGCGCTTAGGCTATGACCGTAAATTCGGATTTTTACTTACCGATAGGATTAAACATACTAAACAGGCTGGGCAAAAACATGAATCAGAGTATGCCTTGGATTTAGTAAGATATTTAGGGATCGAAGCTATTGATAAAACTTTATTTATGCCGATAAAACAAGAATCCGAAAAATGGGTCGAGACTTTATTCAAAGAAGCGGGGATTAAAGATAACGACCGGTTATTGGCGATTCATCCGGCGGCCAGTTGTCCTTCTAAAATTTGGCCCGGGGAAAGATTCGCGGAAATTGCCGATCAGCTTGCCGGGCAGTATGGTTTTAAGGTGGTGATTGTCTCCGGGGCCAAAGACACTCAAAAGGCAGAGGTGATGATTAAGAATATGCGCACCAAGGCCTTGAATTTAGCCGGTAAGACTTCGATTAGTCAGCTAGCGAGTTTATTAAATCGATGTCAATTGTTTATTTCTACGGATTCCGGGCCGATACATGTTGCCTCGGCTTTAGGGGTGCCGGTGATTGCTATCTTTGGGCGCAGTCAAGCGGGGCTTAGTCCGCAGCGCTGGGGCCCATTGGGAGCAAAGAATAAAGTTTTACATAAAACCGTAGGCTGTACTATTTGCCTGGCGCATAATTGTCAGAAAGATTTTGCCTGCCTGAAAGCCACGACAGTTGAGGACGTACTTAAGGCCGCTGAGTTGATTTTGAGAAATTCATAATGTCTACGCGGGTCCTGTCAAGCCTTGTCTCTCGCCGGGGCGCTTGTGCGGCCCAGCGTGCCGCAACTGCGCTCGGGTCGGCTGCGTCGCTCTGCCAAGACATATCTAGGGGGCAACCGTGCCCGCTCCTTGCCGACATGCCCGGCTCGTAGCCAAGGCTTGCCACCCGCTAAGGGCTTTACTAATTTATTTAGCTTTATGTATTTATAAGCTTTCCGGCTTTTGCTGGAGGCACAATGAGAAGATTTTCGGCAGTTGTGTGCAAGGAATTACGTTGAGCGCAGGTGGTGTCTTTTTTTACGTAAGCAACCGCGCCGGAGCGAGACGTAAGCCGCGGGCACATCAGCGAAAATCTTCGTGCCGGAAGCGAAAGACGGAAAGCGTAGCGTGTAGCGAAATATTTCTATTTGATTTAAGGCCGAATTGTGCTAAAATCATTTCCTATGATTAACTTAAAGAAAGTAAAAAGATATTCGATTAAAGAGCGCGCCAGTAAGGTGAGCAAGGGGGATTTTGCGCTTAAGCCGGCAAAAGCCAAAAGCTTTTCTGCTTTTTTAGATTCTTTGCCGAATATTCTAAAAGCTAAAGATTTGCGCGCGGTTTCTGCGGAGATTGTTTCAGCGCACAAGAAGCATAAAGGGGTAATTTTGATGGCCGGGGCGCATGTAATTAAGTGCGGACTTAACCCAGTTTTGATTGAGCTGCTTGAGAAAAAAATAATTACCTGTATTTGTTTAAATGGCGCCGGGATTATTCATGATTTTGAGATTGCTTATCAGGGGAAAACCTCTGAAGATGTCGCGGCTAATCTTAAAGACGGCAGGTTTGGCATGGGCAAGGAGACCGCAGATTTCATAAATTCTGCGGTTAAAGATGGTGTGCGGGCGGGGTTTGGATTGGGTTATGCCGTAGCAAATAAAATGGCGGTTGAGGCGCTGCCGAATAAAGAATTAAGTTTGATCTATAATGCTTATAAACATAAGGTGCCGGTTTGTGTTTTTGTGGGGATTGGCACGGATATTATTCATCAGCATCCTTCGTTTGATGCGGCTTCTACTGGCGTGGGTTCATTGCGGGATTTTCATATTTTAGTTGAAAACATCCGCTCTTTAAATCAGGGGGGCGTAGTTTTAAATTTTGGTTCGGCAGTTTTGCTGCCGGAGGTATTTTTAAAGGCTTTAAATCTTTGCCGTAATTTAGGCAATAAAGTTAAAGATTTTACTTCGGCGAATTTTGATATGATTTATCAATACCGGGCGGCGCAGAATGTGGTCAGCCGTCCCACGGCTTCCGGAGGCAAAGGTTATTATATTATCGGCCACCATGAGATTATGCTGCCGCTTTTGGCGCAAAGCGTAATCGAGAATCTATGAAAAATCTTAAAAATATAATCCGTAAATTTAAACAAGCCAAGATCCTGGTGGTCGGGGATTTGATCCTGGATGAATATATCTGGGGGAGTATAGAAAGGATTTCTCCGGAGGCTCCGGTTCCCGTGCTTTGGGCAAAGAAGCGGACATTTGCCCCCGGAGGCACGGCTAACGTAGCTAATAATATCTGTTCTCTGGGAGGCAAGGTTACTTTATTGGGAGTTACCGGAGCGGACGCCAATTCTAAAATTCTCCTTAGCGAATTAAAGAAAAGAAAAATTAATACACAAGGCGTCTTTGTAGAGAGTAAGCGTTACACTACGGTAAAGACGCGCATCCTCGCCGGGCATCAGCAGGTTGTGCGGGTTGACTGGGAGCATACCGATGATTTGCCTAAAGAAATAAATGCGAGGATTTTTAAATTTATTCAGAAAAATATTGATTCATTTGATGCGATTATTATTGAGGATTATGGCAAGGGAGTGATTAATGCCGCGCTGCTTAAGATGCTTATCGGTTTGGCTAGGGCCCACAAGAAGATTATTACGGTGGATCCTAAAGAGGAGAATTTCCAATACTATCAATCGGTTAATGCGATTACTCCTAACCGCAAGGAGTTGGAAAATGCGATCCGGAATCTTAAGATTAAAGATACCACTAATCGTTTTAAAATAAATACGGATAAATTATTTACGGATAAAGATGTCGATATAGCTGCCCGGGAAATTTTAGCGTATCTTAATCTGGATTCTTTGCTGGTTACTTTAGGCGAGCAGGGGATGAAGCTATTGGAGAAAAATGGCCGTTTAACGCATATTCCCACTGTGGCGCAAGAAGTTTTTGATGTTTCCGGAGCGGGGGATACGGTAATCAGCACTTTTACTTTGGCTTTGTGTGCCGGCGCCTCGAATTTAGAGGCAGCGTATATTGCTAATTTTGCCGCGGGGATTGTGGTGGGCAAATTGGGGACAGCGGTTACGAGTGTTAAGGAACTTCTCGAGAGGATAAACTAAGCAAATGGATGTCATTGGGGTGATTCCTGCCCGGTATTCATCGACTAGATTCCAGGCGAAGGTGCTGGCGGATATTTTGGGCAAGCCGATGTTGCAGCATGTTTGGGAGCGGGCGAAACAATCCCGCATGCTGGATGATTTAATTATTGCTTGTGATAATGAGATTATTTTAAAGTGCGCGACGGAATTCGGAGCGAAGGCCGTTTTAACCTCTAAGGAGCACGCTTGCGGCACGGACCGGATCAGCGAGGTGGTTAATCCTTTAGATGTAAAAGTGGTGATTAATATCCAGGCGGATGAGCCGTTGATCCATCCGATGATGATTGATAGCGTGGCGCGGGCTTTATTGGAAGATAAAATGCTGAATATGGCTACGCTGATGAGAAAGATTGATGATGTTTTAGAACTGCTTGATCCGAATGTCGTAAAAGTCGTCGTGGATAAAAATAATTTTGCTTTGTATTTTTCGCGCGCGCCGATTCCTTATTTGGCGCCCAATGCTGAAATTGACCAGGTAACCTATTATAAACATATCGGCCTTTATGGTTATACCAAGGATTTTCTTTTTACCGATAAAAATCTTCCCGTTTCTAATCTTGAAAAAACCGAGAAATTAGAACAGTTGCGCGTTTTGGCCGAAGGTTTTAAAATTAAAGTAATTCAAACGCAATTTGATACCATCGGCGTGGATACGCCTAAGGATCTAGAGAAGGTTTTGCGGCAATTAAAAAAAGGGCTGGCGGATGCATCAAGTTAATGTCGGGAATATAAAATTTGGAGAGCATCACCCGTTAGTGTTGATTGCCGGGCCCTGCGCGATCGAATCCGAAAGCTCCTGCCTTGAGGCAGCGGGGAAGATTAAAAGCATTGCGGCCAGCTTAGGGGTGCCGTTTATATTTAAATCCAGTTTTGACAAAGCGAACCGGCTTTCCGTGGGCTCTTATCGCGGGCCAGGATTAAAGAAGGGGCTGGCGATTTTAAAGAAAGTAAAAGCTAAGCTCAAGGTTCCGATTTTAAGCGATGTGCATTGCGCAAAAGATATCCCGGCGGCCGCGGTAGTACTGGATATTATCCAGATACCGGCATTTTTATGCCGTCAGACGGATATGGTTTTAGCGGCGGCCAAGACCGGTAAGGTTGTTAATATTAAAAAAGGCCAATTTCTTGCGCCTTGGGATATTTTACCCATCATTAAGAAGGTCGAAAGCCTGGGCAATAAACAGATTCTCATCACGGAGCGGGGAGTAAGCTTCGGGTATAATAATTTAGTTACGGATTTACGGAGCTTAGGAATTATGCGTAATTTCGGGTATCCGGTAATTTATGATGCTACCCACAGCGTGCAGCTTCCCGGCGCCGGCGGCGCTTGCTCCGGAGGCCAGAAGGAATTTGTCGCCGGGTTATCCCGGGCAGCAGTGGCTTTTGGCTGCGATGGTTTATTTTTAGAGGTGCATCCAGATCCTAAGATCGCTCCCTGTGATGGAGCGAACATGATTAATTTTAAAGAGCTCGAAGATCTTTTGAAACAAATAAAAAAGATTCGGCAGGCGCTATGAAAATAAATATAATTAAACGGGCAAAAGAAGTTTTGGAGATCGAAGCGCAGGCAATTCTTCGGTTAAAAGGGCGTTTAGACAAGGGTTTTATTAAAGCGATTGAATTAATTCTTAAATGTAAGGGCCGTGTGGTGGTGAGCGGAATGGGTAAAACCGGAATTATCGCGCAAAAATTTTCCGCGACTTTAGCTTCTACGGGAACTCCGAGTTTATTTTTACATACCGCCGAAGCTATTCACGGCGATTTAGGCAAGGTGACTGCTGATGATATCGTGATTATTCTTTCCAATAGCGGTTCCACTACCGAGATGAAGCAGTTTTTACCGATACTTAAAAAGATCGGCGTTGCGATTATTGCGCTTACTGGAAATTCTAAATCCGTGTTGGCTAAATATAGTGATGTTGTTTTAGATGTTTCCGTTAAAAAAGAAGCCTGTCCATTGGGCCTGGCTCCGACCGCTTCCACGACGGCGGCTTTGGCCATGACGGATGCTTTAGCGGTATGTTTATTGGAACGCAAAGATTTTAAAGAAAAAGATTTTGCTTTTTTTCATCCTGGAGGAGCTTTAGGCCGGCGCCTGCTTTTAACGGTTCAGGATATTATGCGCCAGGGGCAAGCCAATGCCATTGTTGGCGAGAATAAATTGGTGGCGGAGGTTTTACTGGCGATTACGCGTGCGCGCACCGGCTCGGCCATTGTGGTAGATAAAAGCGGAAAATTAAAAGGAATTTTTACGGATGGAGACCTGCGCCGGCATTTGGCAACCGATAAAAATTTACCGGGCCGCTTAATTAAAGAAGTGATGACGGCGCATCCTACGATAGTCAATAAGGATATGCTGGCGGCGGAGGCGATGCGGATATTGCAGGCCAAAAAAATCGATGAGGTTCCGGTGGTTGATAAATTTATGCATCCGGTGGGTTTGCTGGATGTGCAGGATCTGCTTAAGGCCGGATTAATTTAAAGATATGACTTGGGAATTACTGAGTGAAGAATTAAAGGGGCGTTTTCGAAAAGTCAAGCTGCTGCTTTTGGATGTCGACGGAGTTTTAACTGACGGCAGGATAATTTATGATTCGGCCGGCCGGGACTCTAAGTTTTTTGATGTGCATGACGGCCTGGGCGTTTATTGTTTACATAAATTTAAAATCAATACCGTAATTATTACGGCGAAGAAATCTAAAACTATTTATCCGCGCTCAAAAGATATGCGCGTGGCGGAAGTTTTCGCGGATATTTTCCCCAAGACTTCAGTACTAGACAAAATTGTTAAGAAATACCGTGTGACTTTAGATGAAATTTGTTTTGTCGGTGATGACCTGGTGGATTTATCACTGATGCGTAAGATCGGCCTGCCGGTGGCAGTGGTTAACGCCTCCGGTGATATAAAAGCGGCCGCCGCTTATGTCACGTTTCGTCCGGGTGGCCGGGGAGCTGTTCGAGAGGTGGCGGAATTAATTCTTAAAGCGCAAGGCAAGTGGAAAGATGTTTTAGAGTTTTATGGAGTATAAAAAATCAGTTCTAACTTTTGCGTTTTTATTTCTTGC
>Ga0172375_10007124_pt1 | contig 15420 bp, 15 predicted proteins | sample LakKiv1m_FD_114537 | JGI IMG/M metagenome (GOLD analysis project Ga0172375, IMG submission 114537) | Freshwater microbial communities from Kabuno Bay, South-Kivu, Congo - kab_092012_11.1m | ecosystem: Environmental > Aquatic > Freshwater > Lake | place: Democratic Republic of the Congo... | reverse complement strand
TTATCTTTGGAATGTTTATTTATAAAACCTTCAACCTGTTCATCGTTAAATTTAGCTTTATCATCCATTTCAAAATGCTGGATCCAAGTCAATTCCACACCTTGGTCCTTCTGAGTATACAACCAGATGATCTTCATAAATTTAAAAGGAAATTTCGGTTCCTCTCTTTCAGAATAGGTAAAAAATTTATCTTTAAAAAGCAATCTCCAGGACTGCCAGGATTTATCTTCGTCATCGGTAAGGCGGAAAGTAACTTTATTTCCTTCTTTTTTAACAATCTCGGCTTTTTTATACTCCGTCCCGAATAATTCTGTCCAACGGGGGAAATCGTTGGAGATTTCAAAAACCAGATCATACGGCGCATTAATGATTATTGAATTACAAGTGTGTCCCATTTTTCTCCTTTTTAGGGTGTCAGACACCAGCTAAAGCTAAGCGGTGTCAGACACCAAAGCTACCACACGGGTCCAGGCCGCTCCCGTGCCTTTAATTTTTACCGGGAAACAATTAACTTTAAATCCAAAATCAGGCAAACTGCCTAAATTCGCTAATCTTTCAATATGTATAAATTCTCTTTTTCTGCCGTAAAAATGAGCCGGATAAAAAGATTCCTTTTTGCCTTCCTCCAGGAATTCCTTAAGCATAAATTTATAAGGCCGGTCAATGCCCATAGTATCGGCTCCAAAGATCTTGATCCCCCTGTCCAGTAAATAATCTATCGCAGAAATATCGACTCCGGGGTATTCAGTAAAATATTTAGGGGAACCGTAAAATTTATCAGCCCCTGTATATAATAAAACGATATCATTGCCCTTTAAAGTATAATTCATTTTCTTTAAAGCGGAATCGATATCGCTTGCCTGAATAACATCAGTTGACTTTTTAAAAGTCAGATCAATCTTGACCCCGTCTGAATAGCACCATTCTAGAGGTATCTCTTCCGCGGTTTTAGAAGCCCTGCCCTCTGATTGGGAACCATAATGAAAAGAATAATCGAGATGTGTCCCGATATGGACAGGCGAATGCACAACTTCAAGGGATAAAAATTCTTCGTCAGGTAAATCCTCTTTTTTTAATATCCGCCTGCCCAAGAGGTATTTAATCTTACCTAATATAGTCTTACCCATGATAACGCGGTTAAATTTTTCAACACCCGCCTTATGCCCTACACGCTCAATCTCAACGTGGTGCACTTCGAAAGCTTTCTCATCAATTGGAAGACTTAAGTCAATTATTTTCATGAGTTTTTAGATTGCTTCGTCCCGCCACGCTTCGCTCGCGGTCCTCGCAATGATCATAACTGTCATTGCGAACGACCCTGAGTAAAACGAAGGGAATAAAGCAATCTCTATTTTACTGCTAATTTTGCGTTAATATTCTCTTCGATTTCATTAACGCAAGAATGCTTGGTGATTTCTTTCGGGCTTAATTTTACCCCAAATGCTTTTTCCAAAGCAATTACCGATTCAACCATCTCGGTCGAATCAACACCTATGCAATCCTGCAGGCTAACCTCATCCTTGATCTCTTGCGGCTTTATACTGAGAAGATTAACTAATATTTCCTTAATTTTTGCTTTTGTATCCATTTTACAACCTCCAACCTTATCACACATCGTATGCGCCTTTAGGCACGTACGATGTGTACGAATCTTTAAATATGTACCTCACCCTTTGTAGCTCCTGCTTCCCATTTATTAATTCCGTCCATAACATCCTTGAAGCAAAGCTTAGCGAGAGTGTCAAAATTGCTTTCCATGATGCGGTTGATCCTGCCAGGCTTGGAGAAAAATTCACGCATACACCATGAACCCAGGCGGCCAAGATCCTCAACTGTCAAATGGTCTGTAGGAATAACCGGATGTAAAAAATCCCATTGGCTGAAATCCACTTTCTTTGGATCGATCCAATTTTTCTTCATTGCGATCCTCCACATCGGTGAATTCGGTGCCGGCGTAACGTAACCTACCCATAAAATATCCGGGTCGACGGCATCAGTAAACTCAAACCTCTGCTTAACGATCTCTTCGGTATCATAATCAAAACCCATCATGATATCAGCGACGATAGCAATATCATTCCTACGCAAAATTTCAATGGTCTTTTTAATCTGATCCAAGGTGATACCTTTGGCTATCCTCTTAAGTTCAGATTGCGTGGTAACCTCAATACCAAAGACCCCCATGAATAAGCCTGTTTCTTTCATAAGAGGCAATATAGACTCACAGTTAACCCAATCAATGGCACGGCCCAGTGAAACCCATTTAATATCGATCTTTTTTTCTTTTTTCAAATTACAGAATCTCTCGACACGCTTAGGGTCAACATTGAAGTTATCGTCTTGGATTACTACAACTTTAACACCATATTTGTTCTGAAGCAACTCCATTTCTTCGATGACTCTCTCCGGACTCTTTGCGCGCCATTTTAGAAAATCTGAAGGTGAACGCGGATCAAACTGATCCCATTCATAGCAAAAAGTACAAGCTGAAGGACATCCCCTGGAAGTAACCATATCCACAAAAGGCTTCCAATAAGTATGCCCCACATATTTGGCCATTGGGAATAAGTCATAGGCAGGTAAAGGCAGTTTATCTAAATCTTCCAAAAGTGGTTTGTGCGGGCCCATGACAATCTGCCCGTCGATACGGGAAGTCACGCCCCCCACATCTTTAAGCGGCTTATTTTTATCAATAGCTTCGATCAAATCTCCGAAAGATTCTTCTTCTCCCATGACTACAAAATCAATCGCAGGATTTTCCTCCAATGTAGGCACCGGCATAGCTGAATACCACAAGCCCCCCAGAATTATCTTTGTTCTTGGCAAAGCTTTCTTAATGCCGACAGCTGCATCTTTAAAATGACGCAAAACACCGTAGCCGCCATAACCATGTAACTGCTCACCCATAACCACAACATCAGGATTCTTAGCCTTAACCTGTTCAATTAATTGGTCCATAGGAATCTGATCAGCTTTACCGTCGATAACTGCCACATCTTCATAGCCGCGTTCGCGGACATAAGCTGCCCAGTGGGCATACAATTGGTTGGGTGACCTGTGAATCCCATGCGTTGCCCATGCGCCTACCTTAGGCATTACAAAAAGAATCTTCATTTTCTCCTCCATTTAGTAAAATTACAAACTACAAATCCCAAATTACAAACAAATTACAATACCAAAAACCCAAATTCAAAATTATTTGTAATTTGGATTTTGATATTTGGTATTGTTTGTCCCCAATAATGGGATTGCGCTAAATTTATATTTAGTGCGCTATAATTTGTGTATTGTATTTTGGAATTTAACATATTGTTATTTTTCAACAATTAATACTGAATTAATCCCTCCGCGTCCGCGTGAGATAATCAAGGCTTTGTTAATTTTACATTCTCTTGCTTGTTTAGTCACAAAATTTAAACCATTTACCAAAGGTGTATCTAAATTTACTGTCGGCGGAATCAAACTGTGCTCCATGCTTAAGATTGTTGCCACCAGATCCACCGCCCCTGAAGCCCCCAGCAAATTTCCAAACATGGACTTCGGGCAACTGGCCGGAATATCTTTTATCCTATTGCCAAAAACCCTCTTAATAGCGCTGATTTCGCTTTCATCCCAAATATCCACGGCTAAACCATCCAAACTAATATAATCAATATCATCTGGATTTAACTTTGCATCAGCCAAAGCGATCTTGATAGCTTTAGACAACTGTTCCCCGCTTTTTTCCGGTTTAATCCTATCTACAGCATCACAGCTTGTACCATAACCGGTGATTAAAGCCGCTATATTTCCTCCACGGGATTTAACACGTTCAATATTTTCCATAACAACGATTGCGGCTCCCTCACCGATAACAAAACCCCTTCTATCTTTATCAAACGGCCGGTAAGCATTTTGTGGATCTTGATTGTTTGTGCAGATCCCGCCATAAGTATTGCAGCATAAAAGAGCATATGGCGTGACAGGAGCTTCCATACCACCGGCTAGGATCATATTCAATTTATTTTTACTTAAAGTTTTGCGCGCATAACCCAGCGCCATAAGAGAACTCGCCCGGTCAGCAACAATAGTTTTGCTGAAGCCTTTGATACCATAATAAATAGACACCTGTCCTTGGGGGGCGGCCGGAAACCAAGCCGAAGCCATATAAGGTGAAACTCCTTCGCGGCCTTCGATATAAAGATCGCGCAATTCTGTTTCGGCATAAAGCCAGCCGCCGATAGCATTGCCTAAAAATATTCCGACTAAATTCGGGTCCTCATTTTTAATATCAATACCGGAATCCTGCAAACTCATCTCTGAAGCGATCAAAGCCATATGTGAAAAGGCATCGATCTTTTTTAAAAGCCTTTCTGAAACATGAGTATATTTATCCAGATCATCAATCTGCCCGGCGATATGCGACGGATATTTGGATGCGTCAAAACGGGTGATTTCTTTAACAAAAGACCTTCCCGCCTTAAGGTTGGCCCAAAATTGCCTCTTGCCAATACCTGACGGTGAAACTATTCCTAATCCTGTTACTGCTATTTTAGTCACCCCGAAATTCCTTTCTTATTTTCGCTCCCCAGTTCTCCATATAGAATCCCGGGGCAAGTCCTCTTTATTCCTCAAATCTTTTTATAATTAAAGATGAATGAATCCCAGAAAAACCACTGGATGTCTTCATAATTGTATTAACCTTCATCTGCCTTGCGACATTAGGAACATAATCTAAATCACACAATGGATCTTTTACCTCCTGATTAATTGTAGGAGGCAGTATATTTTTTTGAAATATCAAGCAGCAGACCGTAAGCTCAATAGCATTAGATGCAGCCAAAGGATGCCCAATCATGGATTTTAAAGAACTCATCGGGATCTTGTAAGCGTAATCACCAAAAATCATCTTATAGGCACTGGTTTCAAAAATATCATTCATTTTTGTAGAAGAGCCATGCGCATTCATATAATCAATATCTCTAGGCTTCATATTCGCGTCTTTTAAAGCCATATTGATACAGCTGGCCATTGCCCCGCCGTCAGCAGGCAAATCCGTCATGTGAAAAGCATTACAGCTGGTACCAAAACCTAAAACCTCGCAATAAATCCTAGCATTACGTTTCAGAGCATGCCCTAATTCTTCGAGGATTAGGATTCCCGCACCTTCGGATAAAACAAATCCGTTACGTTTTAAATCAAAAGGCCTAGAGGCCTTCTCCGGCTCTTCATTATGCACAGACAGAACATTGACAACATCGAACGCGCCAAAAGTAATCGGTGTTATCGGAGCTTCAGCTGCCCCGCAGACCATAATGTCCTGCTCGCCATCCTGGATCGTTTCTAAACCAAAACCTAATGAATCGGTTCCGGCAGTACAGCCTGTTGAAATCGTATTGCAAATTCCTTTTAATTTATATTTTGTGGAAATCTCTATCGAAGGGGTATTAAACATAGCAGCATCATAAAGATCAGGCCTGACACGCGAAGGATCGATTGGATTTTTGCCGTTATCCGTAACCAGGACGAATTCTTCTTCCATGTACTTCGTCCCACATATAGCATTAGCCAGACAGACACCTACCCGCTCCGGATCCTCCTTAGAAAAATCCAAACCGCTGTCCTTAATCGCCATATTACCGGCGACAACACCAAACTGGACGTATCTATCCATACGCACAGCCTCGTCATGGGTCAAGCCCAATTTAAATGGATCAAAATCCCTGACCTCGGCAGCGATCCGTGTATTAAACATAGAAACGTCAAACCCATCAACTAACTTTACTCCAGATTTTCCGCCGGACATACCCGCCCAAAGATTATCCATCCCGATTCCATTCGGTGAAACTGCCCCAATACCTGTAATAACCACCCTTCTTTTCATATATTTATTCCTTTAGTTAAATTCCAATAAACAATACACAAATTACAAACAATATACAATACCAAAATCACAATACCCAAACAGGAAATATTTTTGTAATTTTGGTAATTCGGTATTGTAATTTGTTTGTGATTTGAAATTTGTCATTTGTAATTTAAACTTCTATTTCTTATCTTCTATCCGTGACACTTTAAAAACTATATTGCCCCCATCAGGGCAGGTTACTGTGTCAATACTATTAGGATCTTGCATAAAAAAGAATTTTGCCCCAAAATTAAGCGCGAATAATGCCGGAAAAGCGCAATGAAATGCCGCTCCGCAAAAACCAGGGATGCATTTTAAACCTGTAGTTTCCCATTTATCCCCCAGTTTATAACCAAAGGTACATTTACCTTTTGACTGGACAACTTCTAAGACCATTTTCTTAGGGTTAGGCCCTTTAAAATTTGGGTCCCTGGGCATTGTCTCAATCTTGCCTTCCTTATCGAAAATCTCGACTTTAAATTCCATTTTTCCGCCGTCAGGACAAGTGATTAAAAGAGACCTTTGATTATCACGAAAAGGAAATTTAGCCCCGAAACTAAGCGCGTAAATCACCGGGAATAGAGCATGCGCTAGACCTAAACAAAAAAACTTTGGAGGGTGGGTAAAATCCTCGAGGATTAATTCATCTCCAGGCTTATAGCCGTGATAGCATTCTCCGTAAATATTTAAAACAGTTAATTTTAATCTTGGAAATGGAGTATTGATTTCACCCATTTTATTTTATTAATCCTTTCGTGGCGCTGATTAAATCTTCTTTACTAAAAAACCTTTCACTCTTTTCAACTTCATGCACCATTTCAACTAACCTGAAATTTAATGGGCTTGAAGCTGAGTTTTTTTGAGCTAAATTTACAAATTCCCCATTAATATAATCTACTTCAGAAAATTTCCCTCGTTTTATGCTCTGTAAAATAGATCCATACAAAGGCTCTTTGCTTAAGTTCACCATGATCCCCGAATAAATCTTGGCAGCTTCATCTAAAGGCAAGGAAATAAGTTTAAGCATCCTTTCCAAAGGGAAATCCGGCAGGGAAGTTAAATTAATTCCGGATTTCTTGATAATCTCATAGCCTTCCTTCCAAATGCCGATACTAATCCGGCTAACATTTACGTCGGAAAAACATTCCTGCATGCTTTTACCTAATATTGCCGCTATACAGTTATTGGCATTAACAAAGATCTTTAAATATTTCATCCCTTTTATATCAGGGGCTAACACTATATTAAAAGCTTCTTTAATTACCCTCTCGACTTCTTTAATCTTTGTGTGATTATCGCCAAAGAAGCTGCCTAAAATCCAATTACCATCAAAATTATGCACTACTTTGCCCGGCTCTAAATAAGTTGAGCCAAACATCACAATACTTGAAACAATATTTTCCTTTTTAACAAAACTGCTAGCAATATCATCAGCCTGAACGCCATTCTGAGTCGTCAAAATAACTGAATTTGTAATAAACGACGAATTATCTCTAAGAGCTTTTTCAATATCCTGGGTTTTTACCGTTAAAATTATCAGATCGCAATTAGAATCAAGCCGTTGAGATGCATCTATTTTAATATTGAAATTCCCTCTTACTCCGTTAATCTCCAGGCCATTTTTATTAATTGCCTCTACACTACTTTTGTTACCTACAAGGCAAATTTCCAAGCCTTTTAATTTCAAATAACCCGCGACCAAATTCCCAATGGCTCCTGCACCAATGACTGCAATCTTCACTTTAAGCCCTTCTTTCTTTTTTAATACCCTTATTTGGAAGGCTGGCCTTTTGGGAATCCATATTTTTTATAATCGAAACCTGTTTGTTCAAGAAGCCGGATCATCATGCTATAAAACGGGGCTGGCACATCAGAAAAAAATGCAGAGATCACATCCTCTTCTTCAACTAACTGACTATTCCTAGATTGAGCGTTTTCCTGAGACTTTGCACTTACAGCGTTTTCAGCGATATGTCGATGAAAAACCGGTAATTTAGAAATGACTGCTTTGAATTTTTCTTCGGTTTTTACTTCCCAATTCATATTATCTTCCTTTCACCTGCTAAGTTCAAACCAATAAATTATATCAAGCGAGCAAAAATCGGGCTCATAAGTCATATCTTCACTTATATAGTAAAATTTTACTATTTTTACTATTATATCCGCCAAATTTATCCTGTCAAGAAAATTTTATTAAGAATGAAGTGCTTAGAAAACACACGGGTTAGATGTAATTTAACGATAATTGCAGAAGGCCAGCGGTAATGCGAAATCTAATCCTCTTAAATGCGTTATGACGGTTTGCAGATCATCTTTACTAGGGGATGACACCTTGATTTTTTCCCCTTCGATCTGGGTTTGCACTTTTACCCCAAGCTTTTTGATAATATCCACCAGCTCCTTGGCCTTATCTTTAGGTATTCCCATGGAGATCTCAGAAACCTGGCGCAAAGTTCCTTCGAAGGCATTCTCAACCTCCCCAAACTTCAGGGACTTTAAAGATACTCCTCTCTTGGCCATGCGCGTAGCAAGGATCTCCTTTAAGGCGTTGAGCTTATAATCATCATCGGCTGCAAAAGTAATCTTATTTTCTTTTTTATCAAATGCTATTGATGATTTGGAATTTTTAAAATCATATCTCTGGCCTAATTCCTTGGTTGCCTGATTCACGGCATTATCAACTTCCTGTAAGTTAACTTCCGAAACTATATCAAAAGAAAAATTTGCCATTAGTCCCCCTTTGAAATCAAACCCAAAGCATTTTGGGCATAAAATGCCAAATGCCTCCCTGCTCAATTGAGTACTACTAATTATAATCCTGAAAAATAAAATTACCTGGACGAACCCTTTCTTGATCCATGTTTATAATTTTAACCCCAGCTTCTAATTCTTGCAAGTCAGCTTTTTCTCTGCGGAATAAAACTTTTTGATTTATCTTGGCTGTTTTATAACCCGGATCAATAGTCAATGCAGCTTTAAATGCTCGGTCAGCCATCTTAATATTCCCGTTTATAGCATAGATAACACCCATATTGTTTAAAGCGATTTTTTTATAATTAAGATTACGGATACCGATGAGAAGAGCTCTTTGGTAGGCGGTTTTGGCATCAAGAAAATTTCCCTCTCTGATCGCCCTGAACCCCTCATAATAATAATCCAAAGCAATCGTACGCATCTGATCCAGACCCGCAAATACTGGATGCACCATATTTATTAATAATAAAAACGATGCTAGCAATACTATTTTTATAGAGGCCATCTAAGTTTGTTCTTCAATAGGTAATATAAATGCTTTTACGCCTTCTTTTCCAAGGGTTTTTCTTAACTGCCTGACCCCAGTCATCAGTTCTTTTGCGGCTTTCTCTTCACAGACTATCTGCAGTATATTATTCCGGCCCGGCCAAATATCATCCCCCAAATGAATACCCGATGTTTCTCCTTTTCCAAAGACACCCATGGTCTTGGTATAGTTTTTAGCTTGGGTCTTTACCAAAATTTCCATAACCTCATTATCTATGGCTTCATTATAAGTGATCATGCACATTTTTAACATATCAATCCCTTTGCTTATTTTTAGCTGCTATTCTTTCCTCTGATTTACGGTGAAAAATAGCATAAAGCGTCGGCACAAAAAATAACGTAACTAAAGTTGAGATTGTTAATCCGCCTACCATAGTAACACCTAAAGGCTGCCAGCTTTCCGATCCCTCCCCCGTAGACAAGGCTAAGGGCAAAAGCCCGACTAAAGTTGTAATCGTAGTCATTAAAATCGGCCTTAGCCTGTCTTTTCCGCTTTGGGTCACCGCCTCATACATAGAGTGTCCCCTGCTGCGCAAAATTATAATGTAGCTTATCAGCACTATAGCATTATTCACAACAATACCCATAAGCATGACCATGCCTAAGAAACTGATAATATTCAAAGTTACCCCTGAAATGATAAATCCGAGTATAACACCAATAAAAGTAAACGGTATGGAAAACATAATAATAAAAGGGTCAATCAAAGATTCAAACTGAGCCGCCATAACCATATAAACTAAACAAATCCCTAAGATAAGTAAAAGAGTAAGATCCTTAAAAGCTTTTTTCTGTTCTTCTGCTTCTCCTCCTATATTAACATTGATATCCTGCGGCAAGACCAATTTATCAATCCCAATTTTAATGTCTTCAATAACTTTTCCCTGTGAACGGCCGAAAACGTTACATTCAACTTTTACTATTCTTTCGCGGTTTTTTCTTTCAATTTCTTCAGGTCCTGTAAACTCTGTAATTTTAGCTATATTGGAAAGTTTTACCGCGTTGCGTGTTTCTCCTTGGAAGATGTTTATATTTTCCAGTGAAGAAAAAGCCGTTTTCTCGGTCGGTAAAGGTGCGACTATCGGCAGATCCTCGATATCTTCTATTTTTTCGCGAGACGAATCCTCAAGCCTGACGTAAATATCATAGGTCTCGCCTTTTTCTCTGTATTTTGTTGCGGTAGTTCCCTGTATATAAGTCTTTAAAGTATCGGCAACAGTGATCATGTCCAAGCCTAAAGCAGCTGCCTTTTGCCTGTCTACATCAACCCTTAATTCAGGCCGGTCTGGCTCACGAGAAATACTTACATCCACTGTTCCGGAAATATTTTCCATGATATTTTTAATTTTTTTGGCGATAGTATCTGTTTCCTCGAAAGAATGGCCTATTATCTCGATCTGTACTGCTTTGCCCCCACCTCCGGTTATCAATCTGCCTATAGGATCGCCTGTAGAAACATCTGTCTTGATAACTCCGGGTATCTCATTGATCCTGCCTCTGATCACCTGAGCCACCTCTTTAACAGAACGTTTTCTTTCTGTTTTCGGGACAAGCTTAAGCCCGGCGTTAATAATATTTGTTCCGGAGGCCCCTCCCATTGCCCTGCCAACCCCTGCTGTCGAACCACTGCGAGTATAATAATATATGGATTCAGATGCCTCTTTCTTAAAAATTTCTTCAATTCTTTTGGCAACCTTATCAGTTTCTTCAACACGCGTGCCGACGGGCATATTTATACTGATGCGTATGCTGCCTGTATCCTCTTCCGGAATAAATTCATTGCCCACGAAAGGAGTCAATAATAAACATAAGCCGAATATAAGAAAAGAAAAAATAATGACTATTTTTTTATGATGTAGACAAAAGCCAAGGATTTTCGCGTAATAATTCTCAGTTGCAGTAAGCCATTTTTCCGAAAAATCATAAAATCCTTTAAAAAAACCTTTTTTATCCGACCGATCCTCCTGCTTCATCCACTTTGAAGCCAACATAGGTGAAAATGTAACCGCGGTAAACAACGAACCCAACAATGTAACAGTGACAATTATAGCCAATTCTCCGAACATAATCCCAACTACTCCCGGGACAAACATCATCGGCATAAAAACAACGACGGTCGTCAGAGTGGAAGCCGCAATCGCCAAAAACATTTCCTTCGTTCCAAATATAGCCGCTTCTTTCGGCCTATTGCCGCGTTCAAGCCTGCGGTGAATATTGTCGACGACAACAATAGCATTATCTACAACCATCCCTGAGGCGATCGCGATAGATGAAAGGCTAATAGTATTAATGGTCTTACCTGATAAGAACATGTAAATAAAACTGATCAGCAAAGAAAATGGTATTGTCAAGGCTACGATCATACTGGAAGCAAACTGCCTTAAGAAGAACCAGACTATTAAAACAACCAAAATAATAGAGACCCAAACCGAAGATTTCAATGAGTCCAAAGAAGTGATGATATCTTTCGAGGTGTCAAAAATTACGTGCATTTTAACGTCGGCAGGCAGGATATTTTTTAATTCTTCTAATTTACTTTTAACCCTTTGAGCTACTTCAACTGTATTGGTGCCGCTTTGTTTTTGCACCATAAGCAATAATGAAGGTTCATTATTGATTCTGACAATATTGGTAACCTCTTTAAAACCGTCTTCCACCCTGGCAACATCTTTCAGGTAAATTGATTTTCCACCTCGCCTACCCAGAATAATCAAATTTATTTCCTCCGGAGTAGCAAATTCTCCCGGAAGACGGATAAGATAATCAGTTAATCCGGTTTTAAGGCTGCCAACAGGCTGGGTGACGTTTTCGCGCTTTAAAGCGTTTTGAATATCTAATATGGAAAAATTGTAGGCCTCCAGCCTCTGTTTATCCAACCATATATTGATCTGCCTCTGTAGCCCTCCGCCGGGGATCTGTACGGTTCCTACTCCTGGCAATTGCCGCAAAGCATCTCCCACCCGCTTATCGATCAAAGTATAAAGTTCAGGATAAGTTTCCTTGGCAGTAAATCCTAAGTATATTATAGGTATATTTGAGGTGTTAAATTTAAAGATAAAAGGATTTTCCATTTCATCCGGGATATCAGGAAGGAACCTCTTGGCAAGGTCAATGCGGTCACGAATATCATTAGAAGCTTCATCTAAATTTGTTCCCCAGATAAATTTTAAATTAATGACGGATGCACCTTCGGAGGAAGCTGAAGTTATTTTTTCCAGCCCGGGTGTCGAAGCAAGCTGATTTTCCAGTTCTTCAGTTACCTTGATCTCAACATCTTCAGGGCTTGCTCCAGGATAAGTCGAAATTACGCTGATAATTGGCGGCTCGATCTCGGGAAAGCTATCCACCCCTATACGAGTTAAACTGTAAAAAGCCAGGATAATGATGCAGAAAAAAATCATCAAATTAGTTACCGGCCTTTTTACCCCGAATTCAGGAAGACTCATTATTGCTCCATACTCACTTGAGCGCCATCATATAGCCTCTGCTGGCCCATAATAACAACATAATCGCCATCCTTAATGCCTTCCTTGACTTCAAAAAAAGGCCCTTGGCGAATTCCTAGAGTGATCTTTTTTAAAATAGATTTATTATTTTCAATTACAAAAACGTAGAGATAACCGTCCCGGCCCATAACTGCTTCTTTAGGAATAACCGGCACTGAAGTTAATTTGGATATTACTAAATTGACCTTAGCAAACATGCCGGATTTTAAAAGATAATCCTTATTATCAATAGTAATTTCAGCCGGGGAAGTCCTGGTATTTAAATCCACAACTGGGCTAAATTTTGTTACCTTGCCTAAAAATTCTTTATCCGGATAAGCATCGACTTTAATCTTTGCTTCCTGGCCCAAAGAAACTTTTGGAAGGTATTTCTCCGGGACATCCAAATCGATCTTTACTTTATCCATGTTTACTACCAGGGCGATGGGGGTATCAATTGAAACATTCTGCCCTAGATCTATATCGATCCTGCCGACGATCCCGCCTATTGGAGTTTCTACAGGGGCTTTTTCAAATTTTAAACCTACTTCATCCCTGTCAATATAAGCGATCACATCGCCTTTATTTACTAAAGCTCCATCCTCTTTAACTTTCTCAATAATTTTACCAGAAACTTTAGGATAAACTATAGCCTCATCCTGAGCTTTGATATTACCAACATAATCAATTGTATCATCGAGATCTTTCAATTCGATCCTGACAACTTTAACCGGAATAATCCCGTTTACTTTGGGTTTATCCGTCCTAGGTTTACAGCCGCCGGCAAAAAAAACAAATATAAACAAAGATAAAATAATATATTTTCGAACATAATTTTTTGATATCCGCATTTAAAGATTCCCCCCAGTTGCCTTATCGAAGTTAGCCTTAGCAACAATGTAGTCATATACTGCCTGGCTTTTGTTGAACATCGAAATATTATATCCTAAATTAGCATCATCGGCATCTAAAAAACTTACCTCTCCTCTGTATTTTTTTTGCAATATTGTATTCAAATTACTTTTATAAAATTCCATATTTGATTCCGCAGATCTAATCGAGGCAACTGCGTCTTTTAATCCTAAATAAGCATTTTTGACATCTAAGGCAATATCTTTAACCGCCTTTTCCTTAAGAAGCTCCGTCTCTTTTAAGTCGATAATAGCCTGCTCAACCTTGGCCTTTGTCGCCCAGCCATCAAAAACCGGCCAGGAAAAGATCAATCCTGTAGTGCTATAGTCATTCCAATTCTTTGAGGAACCATTTAAGCTGGTAACTGTCCCGGCAGAAGCTATTGCCCCGCTTGAGGAACGGCTGAAATATTCCCAAGATGCATATATTGTTGGACGATTATCAGCTTTGGCTATTTCAACAGATCTTTTATCTGCATTTACCTGGACCGCATATTGACGGATCTCAGGTCTTTTCTCAAAGGCCTTTAGAAAAGCTTCACTATAGATGATTTCCTGGGGCGCGTAAATAAATTCCCCCTGTGGCAATATCGTCACGTTCTCTTCCAAATATAGAATATTCCTTAATAATTCCTGGGCGGCTTCGATCTGGCTTAAGGAAATTACATATCCCTCATCAACACTGCCTAATGATTCTTTTACCTTTAAGATATCCGACTCAGAAGCTTGCCCCTGCCGGTAGCGCATCTCTAGAAACTTAAGATGTTCTTTTGAATTTTCTAAAATTGACTGATTTAAGGCGGCACTTTCCTGCGCCAGCAAAAGAGTATAAAAAGCCTTTTGGATAGTATAAACTGTGTCCAATTTGGATTTATCCAGCAGAGCCTGAGAAATCTCCAGGCCATATTGACTGTGCTTTATAGTATTTATGATTTTGCCGCCCTGGTATAGTGTCTGTATGACTGTGGTTTGCGTCGTTGTCAGGGCAATATCTTTCTGAGATAGTCCTTTCGTATCGGTCCAGCCTCCAATAAAATCCAAAGTAGGCCAAATCCCGCCGTAACTTTCAGCGATCTTTTTTTTGGCCTTTTTTACATCTTCATTCTTAAGCAAGAATTCCCGGTTCTCCCTCAAACCTAAAGATATGGCTTCATCAACATTAAGCAGAATTTCTTCTGCTTTAGCCCAATGGCTGATAAGCAATATAAAACAGACTGAATATATAAAAATCAGCTTATTCTTCACTTTGCTTTTCTTTCTGTAGAATATTACTTATCCGTAACAGCACTCTTAAATAATCTTGCCTGTCTTTTTCCGCCAGTTTGCCGAATATCCTAATAATCATTTTACGCTTGCCTTCTTTGATCCTGCGAACAAGCTCATGCCCTTTTGTAGTGACTTTGATATTGATGATTCGGCGGTCGTTCTCATCAAAAATTCTTAATACATAACCCGATTTAACCAGCCTATTAACAATACCGGTCATTGCGGGAGTAGTAACATTCATAACTATAGCCAAATCAGTCATTTTTGCCTGTGGGATATTGTTAAGATAATCTAGGATTAGCATCTGCTGTATAGTGACCTTGCCGGTAAAAAGGTCATTCTCTTCTTTTTTAGAAATTTCCCGGACAACTTGCGGGGTTATCTCATTGATCTTATCTGCGAATTCTGATATAGATAATTGCGCCATATCAATCCTTTTCCAAAATATTGTTAACTAGGTTAATTATTAACTAGGTTAAGTATATATTAAAGCCAATTATTCGTCAAGTAATTATTCTTGGTGATTTCTGTTAACAAACCATAAACTTAAAAGCTATAAAGTTTTAATGAG
>Ga0172375_10007122_pt1 | contig 15423 bp, 13 predicted proteins | sample LakKiv1m_FD_114537 | JGI IMG/M metagenome (GOLD analysis project Ga0172375, IMG submission 114537) | Freshwater microbial communities from Kabuno Bay, South-Kivu, Congo - kab_092012_11.1m | ecosystem: Environmental > Aquatic > Freshwater > Lake | place: Democratic Republic of the Congo... | reverse complement strand
GACGATGTTGTCCTTGTAGAGGCAATCGCCCCTTCTGTAGTGGGCACATTCTAGCATACGGCTGCTACGCCCCTGGCCATGCTGTAGCCGGGTCGCCGACTCCGGCTGCAATGCACAAAAAACGTGCCATTTCTGCAAGAAGCCACTAGTCTAGCTTTCCGCTATGAATTCGAACGGAATAGATGATTTCAAGTACCCGCGACACCGCCCATGGCTGCTAATAGGCATTGTGGTGGCGCTGGGCGTGTTCCTTCTCGTACGGGTGTACGGTATCAAGTTCCCGCGTTCAGAGGAGAAGGCAGTTCCAGCATCAGGCGACACAAAGGAACAGCCTCTGCCTTTGAAGAAAGCGCCAGTGGCGGTGCCACTGGGCGAAAAGGCACAACCTGAAGCGCAACCGAAGCAGCCGGCCGTGACCAGGACTCCCGTTGCGGTCGGGACAGCGCCTGCCCGGAATACGGAGGTGGAGAAGGCTAGAGAGCTTGACTCAAAAGGTCGATTCCTTGAGGCGCGCGAGACCTACCTCTCGGTGTTGGGGGGAATGCAACCGGGAAGCGTCCGCGATGGCGTCGAGAAGCGGTTGGGTGAGATCAATGTCGCCCTTGTCACGTCATTCCAACCCATGCCCGAAAAGATGGATTACGTGGTCCAACGCGGCGACTCCGTTCAGAAGATAGCAAAGAAGTTTGGCACAACAGATGACCTTGTGTTCCTTCAGAACGGTCTGCGGACAAATGAGTTCCTCAGGGTTGGAGACAAGTTCAAGGTGCTTAAGGGGACATTTGCAATTGAGATCAGCAAGAGCCGCAACGATATGGTCGTGAAACTCAACGACCGTTTCTTCAAGCGCTACGCGGTGGCCACGGGTAAAGAGGGGAAGACGCCGATTGGCACCTTTGTCATAACCGCGCAGAAGGAAAAGCAACCGACGTGGTGGAAGGACAACAAGGCCATTCCGTATGGCCATCCGGAGAACATTCTTGGCACGAGGTGGATGGCCATAAGGGCAACTGGCACTACCCCTGAGGCCAGGGGGTACGGGATTCACGGGACATGGGATGACAAGAGTATCGGTAAGGCGGAAAGCGCCGGTTGCATCCGGATGCACAACAAGGATGTGGAAGAGCTATTCGTGCTTGTTCCGCCTGGAACGGCAGTGACGATTGCGGAGTGAGGCGGCAGCAGCCGCGGGGAGACAGGGGAATGCATCGTTATCGTACGCACACATGTGGTGAGCTCAGGAAACAGAACGCTGGAACGGAAACGCGTCTCTCCGGCTGGGTCTACAGAAAGCGCGACCACGGGAGCCTCCTGTTCATAGATCTGCGCGATCACTATGGCCTCACGCAGGTCGTGGTCCATCCCGACAGAAGCTTTTTTGATGCCTGCCAGGGTTTGCGCCTGGAAAGCGTTGTGACCGTGACGGGAAAGCTTGCGGCACGTTCGCCTGATACAGTGAATCCGGACCTGCCCACCGGTGAGGTCGAACTTGTCGCCGACAGCGTTGATGTCGACAGTGTGGCGGACCCGCTCCCATTCTCTCTCAGTGCCGAGGAGGAACTGCCCGAAGAGTTGCGGTTGAAATACCGTTACCTCGATCTGCGGACACCCGGGTTGCACGATCGCATCGTGCTGCGCTCCGATGTCATCTCGCACATCCGTGGTGTGATGAAAGAACAGGGCTTCAGGGAGTACCAGACTCCTATCCTTACGAGCAGCTCGCCCGAAGGCGCCCGTGACTACCTTGTTCCCAGCCGTGTGCATCCCGGAAAGTTCTATGCCCTGCCGCAATCACCCCAGCAGTTCAAACAGTTGCTTATGCTTGCCGGTTTTGATCGTTACTTCCAGATAGCCTCCTGTTTCCGCGATGAAGACGCACGGGCAGATCGTTCGCCCGGAGAGCATTACCAGCTGGACATTGAAATGTCGTTTGTCGAGCAGGATGATGTGTTCAAAGTCGTTGAGGCGGTGCTGCACAGCGTGTTTGCCAGGTTTACGAAGTGGAATGCTGATAAACCGCCATTCCGGCGGATCCCGTACCGTGAGGCCATGCTCAAGTACGGGTCTGACAAACCGGACCTGCGGATCCCGATAGAGATGGTGGATGTCTCGGATATCTTTGGTGCAGCCGGCTTCAACGCGTTCCGTGGGATCATAGAGAAGAAGGGCGTTGCGCGCGCCATACCGGTCAAGGCCATCGCAGACAGACCGCGCAGCTTCTTTGACAAGCTCGTCGAGTATACGCAATCAATTGGGGCGAAGGGGCTTGCGTACCTGGTGTGGGAGGGTGGGGCGGTCAAGGGTCCGATCGCGAAGTTCCTTAAGCCTGCCGAACTGGAAGCCATCAGGACGAAATGCGGCGTTGGGGAGGGGGACGTTGTATTCTTCATGTGCGACAAGGAAGGCGCTGTCAATCGCATAACCGGTGACCTGCGCCTGAAGCTTGGCAGAGACCTGGACCTTGTTGAGAAGGATGTCTACCGGTTCTGCTGGATCGTGGATTTCCCCATGTACGAGTTCGACGAAGAGCTCAAGAGTGTGATGTTCTCCCACAATCCGTTCTCGATGCCCCAGGGCGGGCTCAAGGCGCTTGCAGAACAGGATCCGTTGACGATCCTGGCTCACCAGTATGATGTAGTCTGCAACGGCATCGAGCTTGGCAGCGGCGCTATCCGTAATCATCGGCCTGATATTATGATGAAAGCGTTCGAGATTGCCGGCTACAAGAAAGAAGAAGTGGAGGTCCATTTCCCGGCGTTGCTGGGCGCCTTCAGGTACGGGGCGCCTCCCCACGCCGGCATCGCACCCGGGATAGACCGGATTGTGATGATGTTGACTGACCAGTCGAACATCCGTGAGGTCATTGCTTTCCCCATGAACCAGAGGGCTCAGGACCTGATGATGAATGCGCCGAACACGGTGACGGAACGGCAACTGCGCGAGCTTCACATAAAGATCAACCTGCCTCCGGAAAAGCCAAAGACACAGACCCCCGCGCCGGGTGCTCAGCCGGCGCAGTAGGTTTTCTGCGTGGCAAGGGAAGACGGGCTTCACTTGATGGGTGCCATACTCCGGGAGGGGCGATGCGTTGCATCGCCATTTGTTTCGGGTCCGCATGGTGACGGATGTGGCGTGTTCTGATCAGGAAGTCTGCACCACGGGGTCCACGAGAGGTCGTTCAGTTTCGGTCCGATCCTGGAGGTTCTTCACGCGGACTTTCTCCGCGGTGATATCGTCGGGACCGATGTAGATTGCGTGCGTGAAACCGCCGCTGCCGACACGGGCAAAGAAATTCCTGGCTTTCTCCTGGCGCAGGGCAAGGTCCGCCCGGATCCCGGCCTCCCTGTATGCGGCAGCCACGCGAAGGGCGGCAGGTCGCTGCTCGTCTGCCATGTATGAGACTCCAACGAACGGACGTGAGGCAGGGACTGGTGGGGCCGCGCTGCGGATGGCCTGAATGATCTCGCTTACAACCACATCTCCAAAACCCAGCCCGACACCGCTTGCGCGTTTACCGCCCAGGTCTGAAAGCAGGTTGTCATAGCGGCCGCCACCGAAGATTGCACGGAACTCCTTCTTTGTGTCGAAACACTCGAAGACGATCCCCGTGTAGTAGGAGAGGCCGCGCACGACGGAGATATCGAAACAGATCGCGTCTGTCATCCCGTAACCTGCCAAGCCCGCTTCGAAGGCGCGGAGGGAGGCAAGGGAGGGTGATTCGGGGCCAAGGAGGGCCGAGGCATCGTCGAGCGTACGGACGTTGAGCAGGCCTAAAACCTGAGAGATCGCGGCATCGGAGAGGCCGGAATCACGGAGCAGACTCTCGATCTCCGCCTGGGCGAGCTTGCCCATCTTGTCAAGGGCGAGGAAAGTGGCCGGGTGGTGTTCGGGTGATATCCCGAGTCGCACAAGGAGTTCTGCAAGGAGAGCACGGCTGCTGTAGTGCACACGGACAGAGTCCGGGCCTAGACCAAGGCGGCGGAGGGCGTGCACGGCCGTGGCTATTACCTCGGATTCAGCTGTCACGGAATCTTCGCCTATTATGTCCAGGTTCCACTGGAAGTGTTCCCGTTTGCGTCCCTTGGACATCCTCTCGTAGCGGAAACACTGGGCAATGGCATACCATTTCAACGGGAAGGACAGGGAGCCCTGGCGTGCTGCCACCATGCGGGCCAGTGATGGAGTCATTTCCGGGCGGAGGGCCAGTTCCCGGCCGCTCTTGTCGGCAAACGTGTAGATCTGTTCTACGATTTCCTCCCCGGCCTTGCGTCTGAGAAGGTCAAGTGATTCCACCACGCAGGCGTCGTAAGGATTGAAACCGAATAACGCTGCAGCCTCGCGCCACGCGGAAAACACTTCGTCCCGGAGACGCATATCCTCGGGGTAGAAATCCCTCATCCCTCGGGGTGGGGTGTGTGCTATGTTGTTATCGTCCATTTAGTTACACAACGTTCCGGTCATGCCTGCGCTTCACTTCAGCGCCTAAGCCATGACGCCACCTTGGTATGGCAGGGCGGAACAACAAGTGCGATTCATCGGACAGGCACTATTTCATGCCGGTATGCCGAGAACGCGCTTCTTCATGATCTTGCCGGGCTTGAACTTCACAACGCGGCGTTCCGGGATCTGAACAACCGTTGCAGGCTTGTTCGGATTGCGTCCTATCCGCGCCTTGCGTTTGCAGACTTCGAAAACGCCGAAGTCGCGAAACTCAATGTGTTCCCCGGTCACAAGGCCGTCCGTGATGTAATCCAGGGTCTTCTGGATCACGGCATAGACGTCTTCCTGCGCCAGATCGGTTTCCTTGGCTATCCTCACCACCAGGTCACGCTTTGTCATAGTACGTACCTCCCGCTGTTTCAAACCGAACATGCCCTTCCCGGCAACAGCAGACCGGGATTATTTTTCCCCTGCTTGAAGTATTTCCAGAATACGTGAAACGGCGTCCGCGATAGGAACCTGCACTGCATCGGCGGATGATCGGCCCTTGAGCTCAACGTTGCCGGCAGCCAGGGCACGTTCCCCAAGCACAACCCGAAGCGGGAAACCTACCAGGTCGGCGTCCTTGAACTTCACGCCGGGCCTCTCGTCCCTGTCGTCGACAATCACCTCGACATTCCGCTTCTCAAGTTCTTCGACGAGACTGGCAGTTATGTCGCGAGTCCGTTGGTCATTTGCGCTCAGGGGAAGGATTGCGACAGGGTAGGGCGCGATCGAGAACGGCCAGATGATGCCTTTGTCGTCATGCGACTGTTCGATGACGGCCTGCAGCGTGCGGGTGACGCCGATTCCGTAGCATCCCATCACCATGGTGATCTGTTTGCGGTTCTCGTCAAGGTACTGGGCGCCGAAGCTGTCAGTATACTTTGTGCCAAGCTTGAACACATGGCCTACTTCGATACCGCGTTTCTCGTCGAGGGCAGCGCCGCACTTCGGGCAGGAATCGCCTTTCCGGACCTGGCAGAAATCGTGGTAGGCCTCGACCCTGGCGTCGCGGTCGAGATCGATGTGCAGTATGTGGGCATCCTTGCGGTTTGCCCCGGTGATGCCGCCCTTTATCCCCTTGAGACCGTTGTCGGCGTAGATTGTGATCCCGAGGCCGGCAGGACCGGCAAAGCCCACGGGGGCGCCTGTGACGCGTTCGATGGTTGCCGCGTCGGCAAGCGCCACCTGGGAAGCCTTGAGGTTGCGCATTATCTTGTGTTCGTTGATTTCCCGGTCGCCTGCCACCAGGACGGCCACTGTCTTGCCGTCAACGTTGTAGATCAGCGTCTTGACCAGACGGGCGGGTTGGCACTTCAGGAAGGCAGACACCTCCTCTATCGTGCGCTGGCCGGGCGTCTCGACCGTTTCCATCGGCGGGACCGGTGTCTCCCACGTTACGGGCGGTGGCGGCTGGCGCTCGGCGCGTTCGAGGTTTGCTGCATAGGTACATGACGCACATTCGACGATACCGTCCTCGCCGCTGTCGGCAAGGACCATGAACTCGTGTGACCAGTTACCGCCCATGGCCCCGGTATCGGCTTCGACAACCTTTGTGCGCAGACCGCAGCGCTTGAATATCCGTACATAGGCCTGGTACATGGCATCGTAGCTGGCGTCAGCCGCCTTCCAGTCCACGTCGAAGCTGTACGCGTCCTTCATGATGAATTCCTTGGCGCGCATGAGCCCGAAACGCGGACGGATCTCGTCGCGGAACTTGGTCTGGATCTGGTAGAAAGTGCGCGGCAGCTGCCGATAGGAGCGGATCTCCGAAGCCGCCAGGTCGGTCACAATTTCCTCGTGAGTGGGCCCCAGTACGTAGTCTTTCTTCTGCCGGTCCAGGAGGCGGAACATTACTTCGCCCATCACGTTATACCGGCCGGAGCGTTCCCACACCTCTTTTGGATGCAGGGCGGGCATGAGGACCTCCAATGCGCCGGCCCGGTCCATCTCTTCGCGGACAATTCGCTCGACTTTCCTCAACGCTTTGAGGCCGAGGGGCAGGAATGTGTAAAGGCCGCCGCCAAGCTTGCGGATCAGGCCGGCCCTGAGAAGAAGCTTGTGGCTTACTATTTCCGCTTCCTGCGGATCCTCGCGGAGGGTGGGAATCAGTGTTTGTGTCCAACGCATTTGAGGCACCCCGATTGCTTCGTATTCCACACAATATCAGTTGCTTATGCAAGCAGAAAGGTGGTCGGCTTGCCACGCTGTGGTGAACGGCGGGCATGGGCGCATGTCGCCCACACCTCACCTGGCGGGGGCTGCCGGCTTTGCGATGAGCTGCGATCCGTCCCACCGGTGGGGTACTGCCTTCACAACGGTATTGGAGGCAAAGCCGCTTCCGGTCACGGTGACTGGCAGGTATTCGCCCGACCACCCGCCCGCGCTGTCCGCGGCTGCCGTTTCGAGCAGTACCTCGACGGTCTTTCCAAGCCATTTTCGTGCAAATTCGCTCCGCTTGGCGGATCCCAGTTCAATGAGTTCGGTTGCTCTCGACTTTGCCACGACCTTTGAAGGCCGATCGTCCATCGCGGCGGCCCTGGTCTATCGGCGCGAGCTGAACGGAAACACGTGAAGGTTGCTGAAAGGAAGGTTTTTTACCATCTGGACTGTGGCGGCGAATGCGGCGTCAGTCTCGCCGGGAAAACCGGTGATGATGTCGGTGCTGAGACCCAGGTCGGGTATGCGGTCAACGGCCCTGCTTATCACCGCCCGGTAGTCAAGCGACGTGTAGCGGCGGTTCATGGCTTTCAGCACGGTGTCGTCACCGCTCTGGAGGGGAATATGCAGGTAGTGGCACAGCTTTGTCGACGCGGACATGTGATGGATCATGGCGTACTCAACGGTGGACATCTCAACGGAACTGAGCCGGACACGCTTGACGTTGTCCAGAGCTTCCACGGCTTCAAGGAGATGAAGGAGGGTCCGGTTTCCGTCGCGATAGGCGCCAACGTTGGCCCCCGTCAGGACAAGCTCTTTGAAGCCGTTGTCCGCCAGGTAGGCGGCTTCTTCGAGGACTTCGCGGAAAGGGCGGCTGGTGGCGCGTCCCCTTGCAAATGGGACAATACAGTAGGCACAGAAGAAGTCGCAACCGTCCTGGACCTTCAACAGGGCACGGGTGGTCTCGAAACAGGGATGGACCGGTGCCGAACCGGCGGGTGGGGGGGTATTGAGCAGATCCGGAATCCTCATCTTGTCTTTCTGGCCGACGATGAGGTCGATTCCTGAGTCATACACCGGTTCGGCAGCGGCTGTCTCGGCCACGCATCCGGCAAGTACCACGCGGGTGCCCGGTTCGCGTTTCTTCGCGGCCCGGGCAGTACGCAGCGACTCGGTCTCCGCTGTTCCTGTCACGGCGCAACTGTGGATGATGGATACGTCACATGGTTCACCGAACGGCACGACTGCGTAGCCGGCCTGGATGAAAGTGGCGGCCATCCGGGCAGTTTCTGCCTGGTTGAGGCGGCACCCGAAGGTCCGGAATGACACGCGCTTGGGCTTTGCGCACACGTCCGTCGCCGGGTTGATCCTTGAAGGCATGTAGAACCCGTTCTACTGCGCTACTGCGCCCTCGGATGCGTTACGCACGAACCTGGTATACCGCTGAAGATATCCCTCGCGTATGCGCGGCTCGAAAGGTTTCTGAACGGCCCTGCGTTTCACTATCTCTTCTGGCAAAATGACCGCTTCCAGGCGATGGCCCGGTATATCAATCCGGATAACGTCATCATCCCTGAGGAGGCCGATCAGCCCGCCCTCTGCAGCCTCCGGCGACACATGCCCGATACATGCACCCCTGGTCCCGCCGGAGAAGCGTCCGTCGGTAATCAGCGGGACGGATTCGCCAAGCCCGCGACCCATGACGTACGACGTCGGGCCCAGCATTTCCCGCATGCCTGGGCCTCCCTTGGGCCCTTCGTAGCGGATAACAACCACGTGGCCTGCCTTGACCCGGCCCGCCAGGATGCCTTCGCATGCTTCTTCCTGTGAGTCGAATATTATCGCCCTGCCTTCAAACTTCAGCATGGACGGCGCAACGCCTGCCTTCTTTATGACGGCCCCGCCTTCCGCAAGATTTCCCCGCAGGATCGTCAGGCCGCCGTCAGCCGAGTACGGGTTGTTGAGCGGCCGGATGACATTCTCGTCCGCGACCAAAGCCCTGCGGACATTCTGTGCGACGGTCTTGCCGGTTACGGTCAGGGCATCCTTCTTCAACAATCCCGGGATGTCGGAAATGCGCCTGAGAATTGCGCTCACACCACCCGCCCGATCAACGTCTTCAACGTGGAAAGCTGAAGACGGGGAGACTTTGCATATATTCGGGCACTTGTCGGAGATGGCATTAATCCGGTCCAGGTCGTACGCCACTCCGGCTTCCCTGGCGATTGCAAGGCCGTGCAGTATCGTGTTCGTGCTGCCTCCCATTGCCATGTCGAGGGCGAATGCGTTGTCCAGCGATCCTGCGGTGACGATCTCACGGGGCAGGGGTGCGCCGCGGACCGCCATCTCGACTATGCGCTTTGCAGCCTGCCGGTAGAGGCGCTTGCGCTTCGGGTCGACTGCCAGTACGGTGCCATTGCCCGGCAGGGCGATTCCTATCGCCTCGCACAGGCAGTTCATGGAGTTCGCTGTGAACATTCCCGAGCAGGAACCGCAACCGGGGCACGCGTATTCCTCGATCTCGGTGAGTTGCGCGTCGGTGATGCTTCCCTTGCGGTGGGCAGCAACGCCTTCAAACACGGTTATCAGGTCGAGTGCCCTGCCGTCTGGCGCTTTTCCCGCTGCCATTGGCCCGCCGCTGACCATGATGGTCGGTATGTTGACGCGGAGCGCGCCCATGAGCATGCCGGGGACTATCTTGTCGCAGTTCGGAATGCATATGAGGGCATCGAAGCAGTGAGCCCTGACCATGGTCTCAACACAGTCGGCTATCAACTCCCTGCTTGGGAGAGAATACTTCATGCCCGTGTGTCCCATGGCGATGCCGTCGCATATCCCAATCGTATTGAACTCAAACGGAACGCCGCCGGCCTTCCGGATGGCCTGTTTGATGTACTTTGAGACCTTGTCCAGGTGAACGTGTCCCGGAATGATTTCCGTGAAGGAATTGCAGACACCGATGAAAGGCTTGCTGAAATCCCCTGCTTTTAGCCCGACAGCGCGCAGCAGGCTGCGGTGGGGGGCACGTTCTGAACCTGTCTTTATTCTGTCGCTGTTCATCGGATATCCCTTTCTCAAATAAAATCATTCTCCATAAGCGCAGAAAAAAGAAAAGGGTAAACTCCCTGCGTTGTAGTGTGCCCCTGATAGGCGATGGGCAGTGTGCTGGACTTTGGAGGGCGGCGGTGGTATGTTGAATGCATGAAACGACTTGCCGCAGTTATCTTTGTTGCCGTCTTGTGTGTGACGGCAGTGTCATGCCGCACGAAGGATATTCGCACGGTGACCATCCGTGTGCCGGAGATGAAGAACCAGTCGTGTGTGCAGATAGTGACCGAGGTCATTGCCAGGCAGCAGGGCGTGTTGCGTGAAACGATAGCCCCAGACCCGGTAAACAGGGTGGTCATCGTCCGGTACGACAGCATGCAGCTTGCGATCAAGAACATTGAGCATGCGGTGGCAGACGCCGGCTTCCAGGCCAATGAGATTCCCGCAGATGAGAAAGCCAGGCAGACGCTTCCGGCAGACTGCAGGTGACGGCATCCGGGCGCGGGAAGTGATAGCGGCCTTGCATGAACGTTCTCGTCGAGCAGTTCCTCAACTACGTTTCGCTGGAGCGCGGGCTCAGCGAAAACACCCGCTTGGCATACCAGTCTGATCTTGCCGGCTTCACCACGTACCTTGGCGAACGTGGTGTGCGTTCAATCAACGATGTGACCCGGGATCACATCATGGACTTCATGGAATCCGAACGGTCCCGCGGATTGAGCGTCAACTCGGTATCGCGCCGGCTGGTTGCCATCAAGGTGTTTTTCAAGTTCCTGCAGCAGGAGGGCCTGCTGGGGAAGAACGTTACCGAGGCCATGGAATCGCCGCGGCTCTGGCGCATACTGCCGGAAACACTGTCCGCCCGGGAAGTGGAGCGAATGCTCAGCGTTCCCGTGGGCGATGACAAGGTTGCGGTGCGGGACAGGGCGATCCTGGAGCTTTTCTATGCATCCGGATTGCGGGTGTCCGAGCTGGCCGGCCTTACGCTTGAGTCGCTTCACCTGGACTCGGAATACGTACGCGTGACGGGGAAGGGCAACAAGGTTCGTATCGTGCCTTTCGGGAAGCGGGCCAAGTCGGCCGTGGAACGTTACCTTGCCGACGGACGTCCCGGTTTCCTGAAGGAAAAGACCTCCGAGCATGTGTTTCTGACGTACCGGGGGAAAGGCTTTTCGCGCAAGGGCCTGTGGAAAATGATAAAGAGGTTTGCCATCCGGGCGGATATCAATCGCAATATCTCGCCGCACACGTTGCGGCATTCTTTTGCCAGCCACCTGCTTGCCAACGGTGCGCCGCTGAGGATGATCCAGGAAATGCTTGGCCATGCCGATATTGCCACCACTCAGATATACACACATATCGACCAAGGCCGCTTGCAGTCTGTTCACGCAAAGTACCACCCGAGGGCATGAGCAATGATAAGATTCGGATTCAGGGTGCCGCTTGAGATAGAGAAAAGGATCGGTTACAGGTTCCGTGACCGCGGATTGCTTTCGCTGGCATTGATGCACCCGTCCTACAGGTCCGAACACCCGGGGGAAGACAAGGACAACCAGCGTCTCGAGTTTCTCGGCGATGCTGTGCTTGGCATGCTTACGGCAGTGTACCTCTACCGTGAGTATCCACAGCTGAAGGAAGGCGGATTGACGGCATTACGCACGCAGCTTGCGAGCGGGAAGGCATTGTCGGAAATCGGCGCGATGCTGCAGCTGGGAGAGCATCTCCAGGTTGGTCGTGGCGAGGAAATAACAGGAGGTCGCGGCAGGCCGCGGATGCTGGCGGACACGCTCGAAGCGCTTCTCGGGGCCGCATACCTGGATGGAGGACTGAAGGCAGCCGAGAAGCTGTTCGAAAAGTTCTTCATGCCGCGTATCCAGTCCAAGACCGTGGATGTCTGGGAGGGCAATCCCAAGGGACAGCTCCAGGAGTACTCCCAGAGGAAGTGGAAGAAGGGCCCCCGCTACCGTGTGTCAGACGAAGAAGGACCTGCCCATGCCCGCATGTTCACGGTCGTTGTGGAACTGCCGGATGGACACAAGGCCAGCGGTCGTGCCGGCAACCGCCGGGATGCCGAGAGCCGTGCTGCCGATTCTGTGCTGCGGCAGCTTGAATCTCACAGGCCTGCGTAGCCGTTCTACCTGTCCTGCCGCCACGGGCTGCATGTTTGACAAGCTCTGTGCAGGTATCCTATCGTATCGCCTCTCACGTGGGCCGTTAGCTCAGTTGGTAGAGCAGTACACTTTTAATGTACGGGTCCCGGGTTCGAGTCCCGGACGGCTCACCAGTCTCGATACCCAGCGGGCTGGTGTCGGCAAAGGTCAGCGCACGGGATGTCACCATGAGTTTGTGGCGCACGATCCGACAGGTTCCCGAATTTGTCCTCCTGCTGACAGGTTTCCTGGTTATTCCGTGGCTTCCGCGTCGCGCTGTCCTTGCGCTTGCCTCCGGCCTGGGATCGCTGGCTTTCTGCCTGGGTGCCCGCTTGCGAAGCGTGGGCCGGGCCAACCTTGATGTTGTTTTCGGGAACAGTGCCACCGATTCAGACAAGGAGATGTGGCTGCGGGCCTCATTCGGCTCGTTTGCCCTCGTCATCCTTGACCTGTTCTGGTTTGCGTTCCGTACGCGCGCAAGGTCGGACAGGTGGATACGATGGGATGATTCCATGAGTGTGTTCTCGAAGCCTCCGGTGATAGGGGTAACAGCCCATTTCGGGAACTGGGAGGCACTCGGGTTTGTGCTTCTGCGGCTGGGCGGAAGTTGCCTCGCGGTGGCTGCCCCGCTGATGAACCCTTTGGCCGACTGGTTTCTGAACCTCATGCGGCGCGGGTCGGGAGAACGGACGACAAGGAAACAGGGCTCACTGCGTCCTTTGTTCCGCGAACTCAGGAACGGCAGGAACGTTGCACTTGTTGTTGACCAGAATGTGGTGCCAAGGGACGGCGGGGTGTTCATCGACGTTTTCGGCGTGCCTGCGCTTGTGTCGCCGTCGCCTGCACAGCTTTCCGCCAGAACCGGGGCGCCTGTCGTTGCCATGTTCTGCATTCCTGATGGAACCGGGCACTACGGGGCGTATGCAACTGAGCCCGTTCGTGTGGGAAGCGAAAACGAAGTGATGGATGCCACCCGGCAGATTGAACTTCTACTCGAGAAGGAAATACGGAAACATCCCGGCTGCTGGTTGTGGATGTACAAACGGTGGCACTACCGCGCCGAGGGAACAAGCGTTGCGGGATACCCGTATTACACGCGGGTGTTGCCGCCGGCAAAGATGGGTGACAGGGCGGGCGTACACGAAGAGGGAGAGTTGGCATGAAGATCGGCATAATAGGCGGCAGCGGGCTGTATTCCCTGGACGGCGCGAAGGTGAAGGAGAACAGGAAAGTAAAGACGCCGTTTGGAATGCCGTCCGATCCCTACACGATATGTGAGCTCGGCGGGAAAGAGGTGTGCTTCCTGCCACGCCACGGAAAAGGGCACAGGTTGCTTCCATCCGAGATCAATCACAGGGCGAACATCTTCGGTTTCAAGAAACTGGGAGTCGAACGCGTGGTGTCGGTCAGTGCGGTTGGTAGCCTCAAGGAGAACCTGCGCCCGCGCGACATTGTCCTGCCGGACCAGTACTTCGACAGGACGAAGCAATCGCTGGCGCATACATTCTTCGGGCGCGGCATTGTCGGGCACGTCAGCTTCGCCGAACCTGCATGCGCCGAACTCCGGAAGGAACTGGCTGAGACGGCCCGGAAGGTTACTGCAAAGGTGCCCGGGACGGAAGCGAGGGTCAATACCTCCGGTACCTACGTGAACATGGAAGGACCGGCCTTCTCCACCCGGGCTGAGTCTCTCTTCTACAAGTCCTGCGGTTTTGACATTATCGGGATGACGAGCCTCGCAGAAGCCAAGCTTTGTCGCGAAGCGGGGATGTGTTACCAGGCGATGGCCATGGTCACAGACTATGACTGCTGGCGTGAAAGCGAGGAGGCCGTCACAATCGAGATGATCATCGGGAACCTTACCGCCAACACGGGCCTGGCAAAGGCGATTCTTGCCGACTGGCTCTTGCGGGTTCCATCCGTCCGCAAGTGCACCTGTGCAGATGCCGCCAAGAACGCCGTGATCACCGGGCGCGACGTGATCCCGGCCAAGATCAGGAAAGAGATGGAGGTCATCATTGGCCGCCGGCTTTCCTGAATGGCGCCGCTGGCTGCGAGCGGCGATTGACATTGTCTACCCGCGGCGGTGCCTGGGCTGCGGGGCCGGCGCCGAGGCTGAACACGGGCACCTGTGCTGGGATTGTCGCAGGACCATGGAGTTGGTGGTTGCGCCGTTCTGTTCGAAGTGTGGAGATCCGGCTGACGGGATGATCGAGCACGATTACCGTTGTTCGTCCTGCTGCGACGAGGAACCCGGGTTTGCGCTGGCCCGATCGGCGGTGCGGTACAGGGGATGTGCCAGCAGGCTGATCCAGGCTTTCAAGTACGGTAACATGCCATGCCTCGCAACGGAACTGTCAGAACTGCTGCTGGCCGCCTGGCAGACGCATTTCGGAGGCAGGCACGTGGATCTCGTGACATGCGTTCCGCTGCATTCGAAACGCGAACGCGAACGCGGATACAACCAGTCGGCCCTGCTGGGGCGGCAACTTGCCAGGTGGCTGCATGCTGATTTTGACAGTCGACGCCTGGTGCGCCTGCGCGACACGCGAACACAGACCAACCTTGATGCCGGCCGAAGGAGACAGAATGTGCGGCAGGCCTTTGCGGCACATGAAGACGGTTGGACGACAGGACGGTCGCTCCTGCTTGTTGACGACGTCATGACCACTGGATCAACTGTTCGTGAGTGCTCTTCGACACTGATGGAAGCGGGGGCGAGAGAGGTGGTCGTGCTGACAGTGGCCCGAGGATAAGAGGATACACCGGACATGCAGGAAACGCTGGGAGAGATACTTTCGAGATTCTACGGACGGCACAGGTTCGGGATAAAGCCCGGCCTCGAACGGATTGGCAGGTTGCTGGATCTGCTGGGGCATCCCGAGACCCGTTTCAAGTGCGTGCATGTCGCCGGCACAAACGGGAAAGGCTCGGTCTGTGCAATGCTCGAGGCCATGTTGCTGGCAGCAGGCCTGCGAACGGGCCTTTACACATCACCGCACCTTGTCCGGTTCAACGAACGGATGAGGATGGACCGTCTGGATATTGCCGATAGCGAGCTTGAACCGCTTGCCGTGGAGGTAGAGAGGCTTGCGGCAAAGGTAGAAGAAGAACTGGGTGACCAGCCGACGTTTTTCGAAGTGTCGACTGCACTGGCCTTCGCATGGTTCGCCAGGCGCGGTGCGGAAATAGTGGTGGTGGAGACGGGTATGGGCGGCAGGCTGGATGCTACCAACCTCGTGAAGCCCGAGGTATGTATCATCACGAGCATCGGTCTGGAGCACACACTGTACCTTGGCAAGACCATGGCTGAAATAGCCCGTGAGAAAGGCGGCATCATCAAGCCCGGGATTCCTTGTGTGTGCGGCAGGCTTGAGGACGACGCACGGGTGGTTGTCGGCGAAATTGCCCGGCTGCTGCATGCGCCTCTCAGGATCGCGGAGGAAACCGTTTCTGCCGGAGCAATCAAGACAGACGGTTGGCATTCGAAAGTGAAGGTCGATTCGTCTGCGCTTTCATACGGCACCCTGACATGCCCGTTGGCCGGACCACACCAGGTCATGAACATGGTGATGGCGTTGTC
>Ga0172375_10007121_pt1 | contig 15426 bp, 14 predicted proteins | sample LakKiv1m_FD_114537 | JGI IMG/M metagenome (GOLD analysis project Ga0172375, IMG submission 114537) | Freshwater microbial communities from Kabuno Bay, South-Kivu, Congo - kab_092012_11.1m | ecosystem: Environmental > Aquatic > Freshwater > Lake | place: Democratic Republic of the Congo... | reverse complement strand
GCTCGATACCGAGTTCGCCTGAAACGACACACCGCCCGCGGTCAGCAGGGATGAGCAAGCCCGGACCGCGGGCGGTCAAATTACGTGAGCAAAGATGGGCGTGAAGCGCGAGCAGCTACACTGGTGTATGAATTGTATGGGTTGTCGGAAAATGAAATTACCATCATCGAATCATCCAAATAAAGAAGAAAAGGATCAATATAATAAGAACGGGAGTATTTGTACTGTTATCAATGCGGATAGACTGCGGATAGACTATTGACAGATTTATGTATTGTTAAAGGCGGAAAGGGGACACCACACCACTAGAGGATATGCGATGAGACTGGCGAATTTTAATCAAATAATGAAAGATACATTCTAAGAAAGGTTAATGGAAGTGCTGTATTCCGGTTATCAACGTTGGCTTCAAATATTACAACTTTCATTTTTAGGCGGAGTATTCTTTGCCTACTTTGGATTTCGATTAGGTGATTTAGTAAAGACTTACACGCTAATTCTAGTCGGCGAAGAAAGTTATTCGCTCGGACTAATAGTATTTGTTTGTGTAGCCATCATTCTTATTGGATGCCTACACCGCACCGCCTGTACGGAACAAAAGCATATTCGCCACTTTTTACGTTATCCACCATTTCCGGTCGCTGTTGTGTTCGGGATTATTATAGCCAAATTTCTTCCGAGTATATCGAATGGACTTCTAGCAGTCCCACGGGTATCCTGGATCGACTCATTATGTTTTGCTTCTATTTATATTATAATATGGTTTATTCATGTCTCAATTAAGCCGTTTATGGCATGGATAAGCCGGAAATATTTATCGGTCGATCCTCTTCCGGTTAAGATCTCTTCATCTGGAATATCAGATAATACTCTGAAGAAATGGCTGGAATATGAAGAAGCTATTACAGACCGAGAATACGATTTGTTTGAGCATGCTGCGGTCGCAGACCGTATTGTCGAACGTCTCCATCAAAATAAAGCAACCATAGCGTTACAGGGTCATTTCGGATCTGGGAAAACAAGTGTCTGTCGTATGGCGGCAGTTGAAGCTGATCGAAAAGGATTAGGTTTATTATTCGTTTTTGCTAGTTGCTGGGGATTTGAGGAGTCTACTCGAACACAGAAGGAGGTTCTTAAGGCGATCTTAGCAGTGGTCGGCAAAGAGGTAGATTGTTTGTCTATTCAACGATTACCGACTAACTACATTAATGCTATTAGTTCGCATAATAGATGGTTGGAAACACTAATTCAACTTGGAGGAAGAGAGCTAAATCCACTCGAACAACTTCAACGCTTGTCACCGATACTTGAAGCAATTGGTAAAAAAATCGTTGTTGTTATTGAAGACGTTGATCGCTCTGGAAACAATTCTCATATTAATCAAATCCAAGCAATGTTGATGCAGTTCCGTGAAGTTAAAAATTATCGTTTGTTCTAGCTATTTCACCTCTTCAACAAGTAGATTTTGTAAAAATTTGTGATTACCTTGAAATGGTACCCGAAATGAATCGTGACCAAATCATGTATCTGATTCATCAGACACGTGAAATGATGCTACGGGAATATCCGCCGGGAATCATATTAACTAATCTTAATCCTCTTCTATCTAGAGATGATCATTATAATATTAATACCTCAATTTTAGGATTATATTTACCTTGGCAAAATGCAATATGCGGATTGATAAATCGCCCTCGTTTACTTAAACAAGCTCTCCGACGGATATGCGATGCGTGGCCACGTCTTAAGGGAGAAGTCTTCTTCGATGATCTGATTAGCATGGCAACGCTTAGAGTTGCTGCTCCTGAGGTATTTGAATTTCTTTACCAACATTATTCAGAATTCAGTATTGCGAATCAACCGGATGATCAAAGATATAAAGAAGAAGCAAAAATTTGGTTACGAAAATCGCTAATCGAGACATGGAAACAACTTAGTGATACGCGCCGTTTTAATCCACAATCAGCAGCAGCTTTACTTGCTGATTTGTATCCTGCAACGGCTTGTGCGACTGAAACACGCGCAGTCCAACAATTTAATCCTCAATCAATGGGAGCAGGTGGCCGTGGAACAATTTATGCACAGCGTCTTTTCACCGAAGAGATTAATAAAAGTGACATTTCTGATCAATTAATTCTTTCAATTATTAAAAAGACGGATAATGATAATACAGCATTATGTTTGTTGGCTAAAGAAATATCTGATTCTGATTATGCTAGCCGTGCCTTTGAAGTATTTTCAAAAGTATTGAGATTTAACAAGCATCTTCCATTATTATCAGAAGTTTACGCAGTAATTCGTAAACGGCATGGATCGATATTTGACAGAGATAATCATCCTGGATTCTTTCCATCCTGGCGTTCTATCCATGACCGTCCGGTAGCTGAGATTGAGGATTGGTTAGTAACTGAGCTTGAAAAATGCATCCCTGGACATTTATCGTTATTGACAAACATATATTATTATTGGCTTGGAACAAATCATCACACATTTAGTGAGCGAGAACTATCTCGTAAAATAATATTGGGTTCATTAGCTAAAAAATGGGATTCGATGCCACCGGAAGATATTGCAATAGGATTTGATCCAGCTTCCCCCTACACCTTATTTCATATATTTTTTACATCAGATTATGAAGAGGCTGTATCAGTACCATTGGGAACAATAGATGATTGGGCATGGTCAGGACCAATCTTGCTAAATGCATGCAAAGTGAATCCAGATATAATTTTACCTCATCTTCTTATTGCGGTAAATTCAAATCAGAAACAATCGTCTTTTGAATTGAAGCAATATGAATTCTCGCAAAATAATCTTGAGGTATTGTTTCATGATCAAGTTACAGAATTTTTATTGCTAGCTTCAAAAGGTTGTAATTTACATTTTGATATGCCTGAGCAAACCAAGATCCTCTTGCGTCAGGCTTTCGAGAAAGCGAAAGGTATAGTCAATAAAATTTAATCAACATCTACAGAGACTAAGAATATTGTCATAAAAAAATAAATGGCAAATAATGGGATACCACATCAATTTTGGGCAAAGGACGCATATGCGCGAAGAGAATTGTGAATAGATGAGAGGAAGGGGATGGGTAGTTATGAGTTTTGAGTTTTGAGTTCAGTGAGGTGTTATTAATGGTGGAAGAGCAACGAGAATCGGAGACTGCTGGTGAGGATTTCACGCGGACACAGCGGTGGATGGGCGTGGCAGCGGCGCTGGCTACCTTTGCCGGGCTGCTGGCGTATGCGGTCGCGCTGGCGATCGGGTTGATGACGCTGGGGAAATAGGGGACAGTCACCTATTATTTCACCGCTTACTCTTTCAATTCTCTTCACTCACTCAATACGATGGCTTGCTTCCATTCACTGGCAGGTATTGATAGGCATGCCGTCGAATAAACCAGACCATGACACCGGCTGCCGGACAACGTATTACCGCCATCTGGCAACGCATGATGGCATCCTGCACGGAACCGACCGACGAAGATTACCCGCACATTGGCGGCATGGGGGTGATGGTATGCGCGGCATGGCAATCACTGGACGGGTTCCTCGCCTGGGTGGAAACCCAACCATACAACGAGGAGCGCTGGCTGATTCGCGATGCGCCCGATTTACCTTTTGCTCCCCGGCATTGCAGATGGGTATCGGGACGCGCTTACCGTACATATTGCCAACGGCTCCAGGTTTATAACGCCTTTGGGGAACGCAAAGCGCTGGCTGGTTGGTTGCGCGATCCGCGCTTGTGCGTGAGCGCCCGCCAGGTGTGTGTGCGGCTGCAGCGCGGGTGGTCGTTGGAACGCGCGATGACCGAACGTATAGAGCCGCGGATTGTTCATCGCCGTTATTCCGTTGCCAGCATTCCGGTCGGTGCGCGGTTTGGACGCATTACCGTTATTGGCCCTTGCGTTCATCACGTGTATCGGAAAAACGTGTATGTATACCTTTACGAATGCCGTTGCGATTGCGGCGTGATCAAGAATATCAACGGCAGTAATTTACTGACCGGCGACATCGTCTCCTGCGGATGTTTTCGGAAGGAGGTTGCCGGTCAGCATCAACGCACGTTCAATGTCAAAACGCCGAAATCTCCGGATTACCGCTTGTATCGTTTGTGGCGGATGATGACGGATATCTGTTCCAACGCCAGGCATCTTCGCTACCAATGGTATGGTGGGCAGGGGATCAGAGTGTGCGTCGCCTGGGCACGGGATTTCGGCGCGTTCCGAGAATGGGCGCGCCAACACGGGTATACGGACACACTATATTTACATCGCCGAGATTGCTCGGCGGATTTCTCCCCGGAGAATTGTTATTGGGAGAAAGGCAGGCAACGCGCCTCTTTTGCGCGTTAGCTTTTACACACGATATGAAATTCTGAATTTGTGGTATACTATAAGTGAAAATGGCCTCGTTTCCGAACTGTCACCGGAAGGTGCGCGTTCCCGGCAATCGCCGGGATAGGAACGAGGCCGATCTTTTTCTGACTGAATATGCTCGCATCAGCAGGTCTCCCCCTCTCTGCCGAACTCCCATACAATGATTGCCGCCATGCAGAAGAACGGAGTCGAGCCTTTGTCAAGTTTGAAACCAGGATCGCCGGATTCATCGAGGAACATATATGTGGTTGGCTGATCGAGAGCGGTCACAGGGGTATTATATCCGATAATTCGGTGACACTGCACCGAATAACAATTTGCAGAACAACCATTTGATACAGTATCTCTGAAATCACCAGGTTGTACTGGGTGGCTTTCCGGGTGCGGATTTATAGAGACTGGCTGGGGCACTGATTATGGTGTTCGTTGTGTATTGTTGCGGATAAGTGAAGCATGGCTTTATCTATGGTATAATAGCCATTGAAGGTGATGATGCGACAGTTACGAGTCTATCTGGATACCTGTGTGTTCGGTGGGGCGTTCGATAACGAATTCTCCCCGGCGACGCAAGCGTTTTTCGCACAAGTCCGTTCAGGACGCTTCCGCCCGGTCCTCTCGGCACTCATTGAAGATGAACTGTTGACGGCGCCGCTGCCTGTCCGCGCTCTGTTGGATGAGATGCTGCCGTATGGTGAGATGGTCTATCCGACGGCAGACGCCTTGCAATTGCAGGCAGCATATCTGACTGCCGGCATTTTAACTCCGAAGTGGGCTGATGACGCTTTGCATGTCGCATTGGCAACCGTGATGCAATGCAACGTGATCATTAGCTGGAATTTTCGACATATCGTGCATTATCAAAAAGTACCGCAGTACAATGCGGTCAATATGCTCAACGGTTATGGGGTAATCGCCATCAATACCCCAGCGGAGGTATTAGTTTATGACGAATAAGCAGAAGCCTTTTGATTGCGTCGAGATGAAGCACAAAGGCGCGGAACTGGTGCAAGCTCGTCTGGCAGGGATGACGCGTGAGGAGCAATTAGCCTATTGGGAGAGACGGGGCCGCGAATTGCTGGCACGTCAGCAGGAGGTCATCGCCAGGAAAAAGGCATCGTGAATGAAGGCTGGATTATTTCAGGTGAGGGAGGTTACAAACTCTCCCTAAACCGGGGATCTGCGTGGATCTGCGCTGTACCGCTATATCCTGTATAATACCTCCATTCGATACGCGACCAAACGCAAGGCGGGGTTGCCATGTTGGAACAGACATTCTGCCACCTCCCCGGCATCGGGCCGAAGACGGAAGCGGGCTTCTGGGCGGCGGGGATCAACGGTTGGACGGAAGCGGCGGGACATCCTGCCATGCCGGCGCGCAAGGCGGAGATGATGGCGCGGCAGCTTGACGAATCGCGGGAGCGGCTGCGGGCGGGGGACGCGGGGTTCTTTGCGGAACGGCTGCCGGCCAATCAACACTGGCGGCTGTTTCCGCACTTTCGCGAACGGGTGGCCTATTTCGACATCGAAACCACCGGCCTGGGGGCGTATGGCGACCACATCACCACCATCGCCCTCTACGACGGGCGGGCCATCCGGCATTACGTGCATGGCGACAATCTGTTGCAATTCGCGCGGGACATCCGCGACTTCGACCTGCTGGTGACCTTCAACGGCAAGACCTTCGATGTCCCCTTCATCGAGGCCGCCTTCGGCATGCGCCTGGCCACGCCGCACATCGACCTGCGCTATATACTGGCAAGCCTGGGCTATCGCGGCGGCCTGAAGATGATCGAGCGCGCGCTGGGCTTCGACCGCGGCGAGCTGGCGGACGTGGACGGCTACTTCGCCGTGCTGCTCTGGAACGATTACCAGCGGAAGAAGAACCAGGCAGCGCTGGAGACCCTGCTCGCCTACAACATGGTGGATACGGTGAACCTGGAAGCGCTGATGGTGCTCGCCTACAACCAGAAAATCGCCCAAACCCCCTTCGCCGCTTCGCTGCGCCTGCCCACCCCATCTGCCCCGCCCATCCCCTTTGCCGCCGACGCCCCGACGGTGAGCCGCTTGCAGCGGCAGTATATGCGGGCATGGTAAAGATGCAAGTTAATGAAAAATGAAAAGTGTAAAATGAAAAATGTAAAATGCTGTCCGACAGTAATGGGTTAGTGCTTGCTATCAGTATTTTGGGAAATGAGAGATAAACCGTCGATTGCGGAATAATGCCTGGCGTTATGTGTCATGAGTGGGATATCCAGTTGCACCGCCGTTGCCGCGATCCAGGCATCGCCGCAGGTGATAATCAACCCCTGCTGTCGAAGTGTTTCAGTAATATTAGCCCAAAGAGCACAGAGACTGCGGTTTGATGGTTGAATGATAAATTGCTCCATAAATTTTTCGTAATAAAACCGTCGCGTCGTTCCCCATTGCCGCGCCAATGCCCAACGATCCATCTCGGCGATCGTCATGAATGAGACAATGAGAGTCCTGTTTTTTAATAACGGACGATAATACTCCGCTCGCGTGTCGTCCTTCAGCAGATATGAAACTACATCGGTATCAACGACAATGCCGGTCATAACGGCTCCTCGTTCAGTGTGCCTTCCCTGCGCCATCGATGGATCGTTTCTACGAATTCATCGATATCATCCTCCTCCGGCCAGATATCTTTTCCACGAAGGCTTTCGATATCTCTGACCGGCTGCACTCCCTGTTGTGCGGCCAGTGCTTCCACACTGCAGGGGGGCGCCCAGAACGCCGCATCGGCGCGTTCCGGTTGCCTCTTGATCCTTCGATGCTGCCGCCGGCCCTTACGCGCGATGAATTCGGCAAAGTCACGCACTTCCCGCTGCTTCTCCTCCGGCAGAGCTTCGATAAATTTGACGATTTCCTCGGTGGTCATGTTCATTACCTCACTTCCAGTATACCACATTCACGAGTTGCTACTTACGCAAGGTTATGATGGATACACCCCCTCGATTCGGCATGTATCATACATGGCTTGCAAGTTTTCTTGCGGCGTGCGCGGGGCGAGGGCGTTGGCCTCTTTCAGGATGAATTTGCCGCCGTCCATCACGCCGGAGCGCAGGATGCGGCGGGTCTCCGTCGCCACCTCGCCGGGCGTGCCGCGCAGCAGCAGGTCCACATGCGGGCCGCCCAATATCTCCACCTCCGGTCCCAGCTCGCGGCGAATTTTCCCGTGGTCGATGGGAAAGCCGGTGTCGAAGGAGCAGGCGTTCAGCTCGTCGCGGACGGTGACGAAGTGCCGGCTGGAATCGCCGCAGAGATGGATGTGCGCCGGAGTACGGGAGATGGCATCGGTGGTTATGAATTTCTTATGATGCGGCAAGATGAATTCGCGATAAGTTTCGCGCGAGAGCAGCGCAATGCTGTCGTCGGCAAACCAGATATAATCTCGTTGCGGCGGCAAGCCCAGGTAAGCGCGCCAGGCGCGCTGGCGCGCCAGCACCGACTCGACGATGTAGTCCAGCAGCTCGCAGGCGTAATCGGGGTCCTCGTAAAGATCGAGGCAGAACTCGGTGGCGCCGCGCAGGTTGCACGCCACCGTCATCGGGCCATCGAAACCGAGCGCCGGCGGGGTATCAGCCACCGTCACCGGTCGGTCGTGAAAGGTCATCGCGGCCGCCATTTCGCGCTGGCGCTCCAGAAAATCCCTCACCCGCGCCATGAAGCCGCCGAAGGGATCGGGCAGGCCGCGATCGAAGAGCATCCGCTTGTTGTCGTCGGTGAGGAAGGGCCGCGTGTCCGGCCCATCGCCGTCGAGGTATACTATCGGCGCGCCGAACCAGGCGGCGTCGTAACAGTTCTGAAAGGAGGGCGAAACCGACCACTGCTCGGGCAAGCCGCACTCGATATCCGCCGGTATGTTGTGGCGAAACCAGTACTGGAACTCCAGGTTCACCTCAAGCTGAATGACCGCATCCTCGAAGTAGTCGCGGAAGGTATAACCTTTCAAATTCAACGCGGGATCGAGCAGGATCATGCGGGGATTGGCGGATATCGTCATCGGCACGCGCGCCGGCTTGCCGGCGCGGTACGCGGCCCAGACGGCGGCTTGCTCTTCATTATGGCGCGAGTAGTCCATAATTAACCCATAACCGAACACATCGGCTTTCCACCAGGCTGACCACGTTAGTTATTCATTCCGCCGCGGCAGGAATCCTTCCCCGCCGGGCGAAAAGATAAGGCTGGAGCGCGGAGTTACCGCGCGAAGTATTGCGGAGGTTAATCATGGCACGACCGATAAGTAAAGTGGCCGCGGGCTGGTGGGACTACACCACACTGGACCCGGATATTTTGAACGACGCCGCCCGGCTGACGCCGGAAGACCTGCTGGGGTTGTCCCGGCCCGGCTTTCAAGTGACTTTTCACGACACGCTGGAGGATTTCTACCTGGCGGAGGCACTGGAATACGTGGAAGCGTGGCGGCAATCAACGCCGGACAACCCGACCGGCATCTGTGGGCCTATCGGGCCGACCGAGCAGTTGCCGCTGGTGGCGCGCATCGTGAACAGCCTGGGGATGAAGCTGCGCGATGCCCATTTCTGGGGCATGGACGAATGGGTGGAGGACGGCAAGCCGGTGCCGGCCACCCACCCGCTGTCCTTCGCGAAGGCGGACATGGAGCTGTGCTTCCACCGCATCGAGCCGGCCTTGCGTATGCCGGCGGAAAACCTGCACTTTCCCATTGGCGACCTGGATGCCTACAGTCGTAGTTACAACGGTATCCGCTGCGTGGTGATGCAGGGCGGCCAGGGCGAGGTGAAGCACTGGGCGTTCAACGATCCGCTCCGCCGCGAAGGCGCCTACCAGCACCATCCTCCCACTCCGGCGGAGTACCGCGCGCTGACCACCCGCGTGGTTGACCTGCATCCGATGACCGTCATCCAGAACGCCCGCACTTCCGGCGGCGGCAACGTCTCACGGGTGCCCACCCAGGCGGCGACGGTCGGCCCGCAGGAGACGTGGAAGGCGGAACGGGTCTCCATCTGGCAGGCCGGCAACCACGACAACCCCTTCGGCCAGCGCCTTACCGCGCTGATGATCTCAAAGCGGATTCCGGACAGCGCCGTCCCCATGTCCCTCCTCGCCGACCACCCGAACGTGCACTTCCACTACTATCGCTTCGGCATCGGCAAGGTGGAAGCGGAAATGCATTGAACGTTGGAAGAGTGGATGGTTGGATGGGTGGATGAATGGTTAGGTGAATGAAAAGAGAGTGGGGAATAGCTGCATTCTAGCCCCACTCTCCCATCCATTCATCCATCCTTCTACTCATCTACTTATCCATTCATCTATTCATCCACTCATCCAATCTTCATCCTTCCAACATCAAAACGCCACCGCCAGGGCGGCGAAGACGGCATCGCCGCTGCCGAGGATATCTTCGGCATTCTTCAGCGCGCCTTTCGTGTAGGCCAGATTGACGACGCCGATGGGCGAGCGCCACATGACCGAATAGTTCCCCCCGCCGTCCAGATAATTGGCGCGGACGGCAAAGTCCTTGCTGAAGTTTTGCGTTACGCCGCACCATACCAGGTCCGCCGAGCGACTGCCGGCAGACAGCCCGGTGGCGGTGATATTCTGGTATGACGTGTAGACGGTGGTCTTACCGTTTAGCTTTTTCGACGCGCCGACGGTGCTGCAGCGTGTTACAAAGTCGCCCTTCAATTCGATCCAATCCGGCGCGCCGGTAAGCAGCGGATTCAGCCTGGTCTTGCCGTCATCGCTCTGGTAGCTGTAGTCGAAGCCTAATTTCACGTCGCTCGGCAGGTCGATCACCGCGCCCGCGCGGGCGCCGTATTTGGCTTTCGATTCGCTCTCGATCATATTCATCCCCTCGAGCACCATTTCCACCTTGCTCGAGTCCATGGGAATCACGCTGACGCCGACGGTCGTGTTGCCGCCGACACGCTGGGCATACGACAATTCGACCGCCTCGCCGTTCGTGCGCGCCGGCATGCCGGGCATGCCGGCGATGGCAGCCAGGTTCGACTCGTATTTGAACTGCGAGATACGCAGCAACCCCGGACCGAGCGCGGTCATTCCGGACGCGAAATCAGCGCCGACCTCCAGCTCGCCGAAGGTGAGCTGCCCGGTCACCGCTTCGCCCCCGGTGCGATAACCGGCATCGCGCAAGGCGAGCGAATTCGGGGCGAAGGAGGTCAGCATGTCGAGTGTCGGATCTACCCCGCTCATCGACACCCAGCCGAAGGCCAGGTTGCTCAATTTTGCCAGGTCGGGGCCCGGCGCCGGCGCCGTGCATGCCGCAAAGGAGGCCAGCAGGAGCAAACCCGGCAAAACAAATGCAAGAATGTTACGCTTCATGGGCATATTCCTTTCTGCGATGTTGTGGTATAATGGTTGCCAATGGTCAGGCAGGCGATCAGTTTTTTTGCTTATCGGCGCCTGCCGTTATCTCCGTGGCGTTCGCGCGTTAGACGGAGCAACTAAAAGCCGCAGAGTTATTCCATAATTCCGCGGTAAATTACAAACATCGCATCTTCGATCCAGTCATCGGCCAGGAAGCGCTGAATCTGAAGCATTTGCAATTGTTGCCGACCGGTATTTTGCACGTATAACCGCAAGATACTTATCGCAGTATGCATCATGTATGCAACAACGCTTTCATCGTCGATCGGGAATGCGCCCGGGCGGTATGAGGTCGCAATGCGGCTCTCATCCTTCCGGAAGCATAATGAATTGCCGGGCGCCGGCGGCATCCACGCCGCGGCGCGCCTTCCTATCGTTCTTTCCACCGGAGAGAGCGATGGCCTGGTACTCCTTCGGTCTCTCCTCTCGTCATTTTCATCCAATGCGATGCCGCGCGCATCGACGGAGGTGAAGTCGCCATGACCGATCGACGCGCGGTGATTACCGGCTTCGGCATCGTTTCCTCGCTCGGACGCACTTTTGACGAGTTCGGCCGGCGGCTCTTCGACGGCGAAACGGCGGTCTGTGAGCTCGAAGGCTGGGATATTCCCGACGAGCGGTATCGAATCGGCGGGCAGATCAAGGATTTCGATATCGAGCAGGAGCTGCCGGATGCCGATACCAAGCGATTGATGCGCTATTCGCAATTCGCCCTGGTCGCGGCCCAGCGCGCCATCACCGACGCCGGACTGCGTCTGGAGGCCATCGATCCGTTGCGCATCGGCACTTCGTTCGGCACCGCCGCCGGTTCGCTGGGCGAAGCGGTGCAGACGGAGGTGAAGCGTTATCTCGCCCGCGGCGATCGCGGCATCAGCCCGCTGGCCTGGGTGGAATTGACGCCCTGCGCGTGCAGCACCCACGTGTCGATCCAATACAGCCTGCGCGGTCCGATCACCACCCACTCTTCGGGGTGCGTGAGCGGCATCGATACCATCACCTGGGGCGTGCAGCAAATTCGCAAGGGGTTTGCCGACGTGATGGTAGTGGGCGGCACCGATGCGCCGTTTTTTCCCTTCATGTGGGCAATGATGTGCCGCAGCGGCCTTCTCGCCCCCGCGCCGGAAGACGGCAAGCGGATTCCCCGCCCGTTTTCCCGCGATCATAACGGCATTGTATTGGTGGAGGGCGGCTCGGCTGTCATTCTGGAGAGCGAGACACATGCGCGCTTGCGCAAGGCGCGCATTTACGGCGAAGTGCTGGGAGTGGCGAATACCGAGGAGGCGCGGCCCATCACCCGGTTGGATGAGACCGGCGAGGCCTTTGCGCAGACCATGCGCTATGTGCTGGACGATGCCGGTCTGCCGCCCACCGAGATCGACTGGGTGCTGGCGCACGGCACCGGCTATCCCGTTGCCGATGTGTCCGAGAGCCTGGGTATCGAGACGGCGATGGGCAAGCACGCGTTCAACATCCCGGTCAGCTCGATTCGCGGCGCGCTGGGCCAATCCTTTGCCAGCGGCGGCGGCTACCAGGTTGCCGCGGCCTGTCTGGCGATTCAGCACCAGCGCGTGCCGCCCACGCTCAATTTTACACAACCCGCGGAGGGTTGCAGGTTGGATTACGTGCCCAATGTCCCGCGCCATACACGCATACGACGCGTGCTGATCAATGCCGCCGGCGTTGGCGGCACGCATGGCGGCCTGGTGATCTCGACGTATGCTAATTGAACGAAAGCCCTGAGAGATAGCGGCCACGAGGAGACGGGGAACCGAAAATGCCGGTGAATGCGGAATATAAATTAAGCATAAATAACAATCAACATATAACCGATTATTCTCAGGTTATTCTCAGGGGCTGTTGCGAGCGGTGACAGATGGCGGCATCATCGACATTCTGGGATTTTTACGCGGCGGCGGGGTATGACGCCTTGCGTGTGCTGATTCCCTACGAGGAGTTGCAGCGCGCGGTGGTGGAGGCGGCCGTGCTGTCGCCTGGCGAGCGATTGCTGGTTGCCGGCTGTGGTACGGGAAATCTGGAATGGCTGGCGATGCAACTGGTGCCGGATCTGCGGATCGACGCGGTTGATTTTTCAACCGCCATGCTATACCGCGCGCGAGACAAATGCGCGGCCATGCCCGAAGTTCGGCACTACCAGGCGGATTTATGCGCTGAGCTGCCGCTGCCGTATGCCGCCATCGACGCCGCGGTCATGTGCAATGTGCTGTATACGCTGCCGGATCAGACCGCGGCATTGCGCGAAATTAAACGCGTGCTGCGTCCCGGCGGGCGGTTGGTGTTGTGCGACCGTCAACCATGGTCAACGATGCGGCCTATCATGCGCGCGCATTTCGGCGCCTTGCGCGAGCTGCGGGCGGCCGCGCGCTGGGAACGCCTGCTGGAGACGCTGGCGGCCTTGCCCTGGCTGGCGCTGGTTGCCGCCGCAAATCTCAAAATTGCACGGCGCCATAAAGACGGCGCTTATCGATATTTATCGGAAGAGGAAGCGAAGGCATTGTTGACTTCGGTCGGCTTTGAGATCGAGGAAACGCGGCCCGTGTATGCGGAGCAATGCTGGCTGCTGCGCGCGATTCGCTGCCCGACCGTACATGATGAAATCGCGGAACTACACGGCGAATATGCCGCCGGGATGCGCGGCGAATACGCCATGAGGGTACTCGGCAAACACGCCGCGGGAATGCACGGCGAATACGCCGCGGGAGATCGACCCGCGTCATGACGGCATTACAACTGATCCTGTTTGCGGCGACGGCGTATAACCTGGTGCTGGTATTTCTTATCCTGCGAAACACCCGCACGCACCGGGTTGGGCGTAATTTCGCCTGGTTCATCCTCACCACCGCTGCCTGGAGCGCCTGCGTGGCTACCATGCAGTTCTATTTCCTGCGGACTGTCGCACTCGAGCTGGCGCGGGCAACCTTCTTCATCGCCGTCTTCATGAGTTGGAGCGGGCTGTGGTTTTGCGTGGATTTCCCACAAACCTCGCTGAAGTTCCGTAAATGGGCGAAAGCGCTCACTTTGCTGGGCATACCCTGGCTAGTGCTGCCGTGGACATCCTTGATAATCAAGGATGTCAAGTTCCCGAGTTATGGCATCGAGACCGTTAACGGGCCGTTGCTGGCGCCTTATTTCGTGTGGCTGCTCACCTGCGTCATCGCCAGCGTTATTCACATTGTTTCGAAAACAAGAACGCTGCGCGGCATGGAACGCCAGCGCGTGCGTTTCGTCCTGCTCGGTATCATCGGTTTGGCCGTCGCCGGCATGGTGCCCAATCTGCTGCTGCCCTCGATTACGGGCAACAACCAGTATGCGCAGTTGGGCGGGCTGGTAGGATCTCTCTTTCTCACCACCTCGACCACGTATGCCATCGTTCGCTACAGCCTGCTCGATATCACGGTAGTGCTGCGGGTGGGGTTGATATACTCGGTCACCATCGGCTTCCTTTCACTGGCCTTCGCCTCGCTGGTGCCGGTGCTCGAAGGCACGCTCACCACCTTCTTCCACTTCCCCTCCAGCATCGGCAGCTTCCTGATGGCTTTCATTATCGCGCTGGCTTTCCAACCGGTGCGTTACCAGGTACAGCGGTGGGTGGACCAGCGTTTCTTCAAGAGTGTTTATGACTTCCGCGTGGCGCTGCGCGAAGCCGGCAACGCGCTGGCCACCGTTACCAGCAGCGAAGCCCTGCTGGCGACGCTGGAAAATGCCCTTGTCCGGACACTGCGCCCGCGCGGCATCGCCATTTTCCTCCACGGGCATGTTGATATGCTGGAGCCGTCTGCCGTCAGCGGGCAATGGGATAATCTGCCCGAGTGCCTGTTCCCGGACAACCCAATCCTGCGTTATGCCAGCCTGACGGATGACGTACTGCTCGCTGACGAACTCTTGCGCAATGAAAATGAAAATGAGCCGAGCGCGTTGGCCGCCTTCCTGCGGCAGACAGGCATTACGCTGGCAATCCCGCTCATTGCCGCCGGCCAGCTCACCGGCATCATCTTCCTCGGAGAGAAGCTCTCCGGCGACGTATATACCACCGAGGACATCGGGCTGCTGCGCATCCTCGGCAAACAGGCGACGGTGGCCTTTGATAATGTGCGGAATTACGGCGAGATGGAGCGGATGAACGCCTATCATGCCCGCCTGCTGGATATCATGCAGGACGGCGTTATTGCCCTCGACCCACGACAGCGCATCATCACCTTCAACGACGCCGCCGAGCGCATCCTGGGCGTGCCGGTCGGAGGGACGCTCGGTAAACGACTGCCGGAGTTGGGCATCACCCAACTGCCCATCGACAGCCTGGGCGAACAGGGCGAGGAGCTGGACATCACCACCGGCAGCGGCGATGTGATTCAGGCACTGGTAACGGTGACGCCGTTCATTCGCCGTTGGGAAGTCGAGCACAGTCACCTGGTAGTCATCCGCGATCTTTCCACGCTGCGCGAGCTGGAGCGGCAGAAGCTGCAGGCGGAACGCTTCAGCTCGATGGGCGCCATGGCCGCCAGCCTGGCGCATGAAATCAAGAATCCTCTCGTCCCGATCAAAATGTTCGCGCATTTATTGCCATCCCGTTATGATGACGCGGAATTTCGGAAGGAATTTCGCGATACGGTCGTGAATGAAGTAGAACGGATCAATCGGCT
>Ga0172375_10007120_pt1 | contig 15427 bp, 13 predicted proteins | sample LakKiv1m_FD_114537 | JGI IMG/M metagenome (GOLD analysis project Ga0172375, IMG submission 114537) | Freshwater microbial communities from Kabuno Bay, South-Kivu, Congo - kab_092012_11.1m | ecosystem: Environmental > Aquatic > Freshwater > Lake | place: Democratic Republic of the Congo... | reverse complement strand
GCACCTTTGTTGCGAAGTGCAGAAAAATTGACTCCAGGAAGCGTAATTATTTTTGCACTTGTCTTTTTTGCTTGTGAAATAGTCTCATCTGTTGATCCATTGTCTATCACAATGATTTCATCTGCCCACTGAACGCTCATGATGCATTTAATTATTCTTGCTTCTTCGTTTTTCGTTATAATAATGGCGCTAGTTACTTTTTGTTGGTTCATATTGTTTACCAAGCCTCCTAAATAACCAATCAAATACAGCTTTTCTCCGAATGGCTGATCCTGAAGTAATAAACCGTATTCCTTCGCGAAACAAGGCCCATTTTGTTCTCAACGGACTATATTTCATACCAAGAAGCAATCTATTGCGGGTAAAATAATATTCATGCACTGGGTTTCCTGGTCTTCCTGATGAACCGGCATTCACATGCCATACAATCGATGTCGGGACATACATCGTTTTCCACCCAGCCTTCTGAATGCGGATATTCCAATCAAGATCCTCAAGATATAAAAAATACTTGTCATCAAGTATCCCTATTTTATCTATAACATCCCTTCTTACGACCAATGAGCAACCGGTAACAAATGGTGTTTCTTCAACCTTGTCATATTGTCCATGATCTACCTCATCAACCCCCCTGTGGGAAGCGTACAGGTTTTTCCAATCAACAACACCTCCTGCATACCAGAATACTTTTCCTTGTTCGTTTTTCTTATATCTATCATGGTGAAATTCGTGTCCTGGTGCAAAATAAATTTTGCTCCCGCACGCGCCAACCTTTGGATCATTAAAAACAGATGCAAATGACAACACTCCTTTATCAACAACAGTATCGTTATTCAGAAGCCATATGAGATCAACACCAATTTCAAGTGCCTTATTAATCCCTTTGTTATTTCCTCCGGTAAACCCGAAATTCTTCCCTGTTTCAATCAAGGAGACTTTTGGAAAAGCATTCTTGATACTTACTACTGAATCGTTTGTTGATCCGTTATCCACCACAATTATTGAAAGCCTGTGTCCTAGTAAATCGACATTCTGAAGAGAATGAAGACAAGTAATCGTATCATCTTTTCCGTTCCAGTTAACAATAACAACTGCGATGTGGTACTGTTTGGTCTTCATGCATGAATAGAAATAATCTTTCGTCTAACCCTAAACCATAATCGAGATATATAGTATCGTGATTCTGCTATCTGAGTTGTTAAAATCCAGTAATAAATTTCTTTTTTTCTGTTATGTAGTTCTTTTGCTACTTCTTTAAGTTGTATATCACGGTCCTCAAACTTTTTCATTTCCCAATACTTTGCAAACGTACAAAAAGAATAGAACGCCTGAAATAATGAAAGAACGAGCCCATGCAGACCGTCTTTATAACCAGCTTGAGCAAAGTATATTTTGATAAAATCCGACACTGGAAATCGTATGGCGTCATACCACATTAATTGATACTTCAATTCAGAAAGAACGATTGCTTCACTCGTTGACGCTCGATCAATTTTTGTCAGGTACTGATGGATGGTTTCATAATTATAATGCACATACGGTTCAACCAGTTCACCAATAGTTCCATCAACTTTTATGTATTCATGAATATGAACACATGGAAACTGTCCAAATCCCCGACGGAATAAACGGATTTGCCTGTCTGGCCACCAGAGTCCATGTTGTATCCATTTCCCAAAAGAATAGTTTTTTCGTTTCAACCAGAATCCATTTTGGGATGGATTGGATTGAATAAGGAGCAAAATTTCTTTTGCAAGATCCGGTGTTACTTCTTCATCTGCATCAAGATTCAATATCCAATCTCCTCCGGCTTTTGAAAATCCCAAGTTTTTGTTGATGTTAAGCATTAACTTGTTAGGGGCACTATATATTTTCTTTGTGTATTTCTTTGCAACTTCGACTGTCTTATCCTGTGACTGGTTATCTACAATAACAACCTCATCTGCAAATTTCTCTACAGACTTCAGACACCGCTCAAGCGATTTCTCTTCATTATACGCAGATATAACAACGGAGAGGATTTGTTTCATACTATTTTAAACGAATAAAACGTACCATTTCCATAATATGTTTTCTTTCAAACATCCATATAATGCCTGCATATAGTATAGCACCGGAAACGGCTACACAAATCTGGTATACCGGTACGTACGGCTCGTGCCCTCGTAACAGGTAATACCAAAGTGATTGCATACAAGCAGCCGCAAACGGCCATTTCACCATGGACATAAATGAAAAAACAGCAATTTTTTTCGTTAGCATAACGACAATCCCAAGCGACGAGGTGAGAATAAGAAGTGCTACGGCAACACCGTTAAACCCAATAAGATTGACAAGTGTCACTGTAAGCACCCATGTTGCGATTGTCCAAGATACCATAAGCATAAGTGTAATCTTAATTTTTCCGACCGCATTTAACGCGTTGGTTAAAGGTGTTGAGAATGCAGCAAGTACTGATGCAAGGACGAATAATGTAAAAGACAAGAGTGCCGGCTCCCACTTTCCGTATTTAGGGATGATTTTAACGATTGGGTCTATAAAAAACAAAAGACCTGTTGAAATAGGGAGAATGGTGATGGCTAGGCCGAATAATGTTTTTTCGATCGCCCGTCCAAGGATTTCTTTGGAATGCTGAAGACGTGCAATGTCGGAAATGTAACCCGAATAACACTGTCCATAATAAGCCGAAGAGGTACTTCTGCCCATTTTTTTGCCCAACCAATATACCCAACTTGGGAAAACGGGAGAATTTTCCCTAAAAATACAGTCATGAGGTCATCTTTCAAAAGTGCTAAAAACGAATTGAGCTGAAACGGTATGCCGAATTTAAGAAGTCGTTTCGCAACAGTTCTTTCTATACCTATTCGTATTCTCCACGGAGAAACAATATACATGAGAATAAGTCCGATGATGGCACGGGTAAGAACTGCATACGTAAAACTTGATATACCAAATCCCCGCCAGGCAAAGATAACCGCAACAACATAAAACCCGAGTGTTTCAGCTATCTGAGGTATCACCAGAATATGGAATTTCAACGATCGCTCCAGAAGAACCGATGGAATGGTTTTGAGTGATGAAAAGAAAAATGAAATAACAAGTGCTTGGAATAACATTACTCCATCTTTGTCGAGTCCATAAAAAGCTGCTATACGCGCTGCAAATAAATACGCAAGAATAGAAATCGGGAGAACTAACAGTTGTTGAATGGTGAATGTGGTTGTTAAATCATCATCAGTCAATTCCTCTTTTTTTTGAATAAGAGCAGCAGCCAGACCAATATCTGAGAAATATGACAGGAAAGAAATAATTGCTGAAACAACGAAAAATATTCCAAATACCGAAGGAGTTAGATAAATAGTCAAAAGAAACGTCGCTCCGAGGGCAATGATCTGCAGGATAAAAGTTCGCGATGTCAAAGCCACAATACCTTTCACTGATTTCTTCTTAATTTCTTCAATGGTCAATTTATCCATATCGTTTAGGAAGCTTTCTCCAAGGTCTGGTTTTGAACAATCTCCATAAGCCCTCAAGGTCTCCCTGAGCGGTCTTTACGACCCGCACAGTAGAACCAGGGTTATCTATCCACGTAACACCTTCTTCGTAAATACGATACCCTAACTTTTCAGCGATAATCAATAGTTCTGAATCAAAAAACCATGCATTGTCCTTAATATGGGGAAGCAAATTCTTAGCGGCCTGATCCGTGATCGCTTTAAATCCGCACTGCGCATCAGTAAAACGGACCAAAAACCATAACCGGATTATTGTTATGTACGTTTTTGAAGTAAGTGTCCGCAACCAACTTCTGCCATACACTTGTGATGAATGAATATTCCGTGTGCCTATGGCGATATCATATCCTCGAAGAAGTGACCGAACGAGAGGCGGAATATGCTTTAAATCTGTAGACAAATCCACGTCCATGTAACAGTGTATGTCCGCATTTGTCTCCAACCAGGCTTTTTTCACTGCTCTTCCTCTTCCTTTTTGATCAAGATGTAACGACCGAACCTCCTTATGTTTCTTTGCAAGCGAACGAGCAATAGCAAGCGTCTTATCTTTTGACGCATTGTCCGCAATGGTAATAACCCAATCAAAATCAAGTAAATGGGAACGAAGAAATCCTATAAGTGTCTCTGTGTGATCCTCAAGCTCCTGCTCTTCGTTATAGACTGGTATTACGATATTAAGCTTTGGTTTTATTTCTATAGACATATAGGCCTCCTAAGACCAACACACTACATAGACTCAATATGTTCCCTATAAACCGAATTGGCGTATCAGTAAAGCGCATTTGTATTATACTTTTTCCGGGCAAGATATTCACAAATGGGATACCCTGCCGTATGATGGGATGTATTTCGTTTCCATTTATTGATATCTTCCATCCAGGAAACCAGGCTTTCCGAATTGAAATTATTTGCGCCACAGAACTTTCAAGATCAACATATAATGATGTATCTGTATCTTCCAGTTTCTTCACAGTAAATACATCACTCCCATGAAGCGCAGTTTTCACAGCATCAGATGCTGTTTGAGGTTTCATAATTCCAGGAGGTAAATACTCATCGGATATTTTAGATACGGTAAACCGCAGCTCTTGTTGCGTCTCAAATGCAGCCGAATCCCGTAGATACAGATATTGGGGAACAAAAATCTTTGCATTAACAAAAATGGTGAGCGCTATAATTCCCACCATAAGTCCAATTCGCACAATAGGCATTCTTGGGACAGAAACAATATATGCTCCGCATATAGCCAGAAAAAGCATATTAAATGATAATAGTCTCCAGGGGTACTGAATATATGAGACGAAAGGGAATACATCCCACACGGGTTGAGAGATATTCAGCACAAGAAAAACACCAAAACAAAAACTTATGAAACTAATGAACATAAAGGAGTTTTTTTTAGCTGCATATTTCTTTTTCCGTACGACCAACCAGGTAATAAAAGAAATTATCAATGTTATTATTTGAACTTTTCCAAGTTTAAATGACATCCCATCAACACATCCAGGAGCAGATCCTGCATATCCCCATGGTGAATTCCATAATTGGTCAACGCATACAAAATGGTCAAAAAATGTTGAATTTGCCCCTTCTACCATATATATAACTGATGTCTTAGACATTTCAACGAACGCTGGAAGCCAAAAAAATGCTGAGAGCCCTAATCCTAATACACACATTTGAATTGGACGAAGAAGTGCCATCAATGTAAATTTCTTCTGCGTTATCAGAATAGCCCAATAGACTATCGTGCCAATCCCTAAGAATAAGCAGGTAATAAACCCTAAAATAGTATGTGACAAAATCACTCCCGCAAATGATAGGCCTCCGATAATAACTCCATAAATCGAACGTTTTTTTTGAGCGCATTCTGTAAGTCCATAGAGTAAAAGCGGTACAAACGCTATGGCCCAATACTCACCAACAGATCCTCTGACATAGACTTCCACTGCATGGTATGGTGCGTACAAAAATAGCATGCTTGCCGTTAGAGCAGCCAAAAATCCAAAAAAAGAGTTTACAAGTATAAATAACATTAATGGCGCAATCACCATGCCAACGCCAAACATTATTTTCGTCGCAACAATGCTATCTACGCCCAATGCATAAAGTCCACCACCTATATAATATGGAAGCGGAGCATAAAAGTTAAAAATCGGATACCCGTATCCATACCCAAGGTCTGACACCCAACGGACAGGGAATTGTCCTTGTCGCAACGCCTTTCCCATAACTACGACACGGGCTACTTGTGTATCATCGTGCATCGGGAAATATCCAGAGGAAAAAAGGGGCCTCACGGAAAAAAATGAAAGCAAAAGTACAAATATGATTCCAATGATATTTTTCATATATCCCGCGATTTTTTATCACGCCTCTTATCTTTCTTTTTCTTCAAAGAAATACGTGATACAAAGTAAGAGGCCACGTAAAGAAGCCCAAATATCACACTCAATAGGTCTGCGAGAAATCTTCCTGGAGTTTCCCTAAATTCCATATAGAATGAATGGTCTCCTACGGGAACAGCAATACGCATAAGCCCATATTCGTTTTTATATAATATTTCTGCTTTTTCCCCATCAATCATAGCTCCCCAACCGGGATAATAAATAGTGTTTATCTGAATAACGCTTTCTTCAACAGCATGTATCACAACATCAATTCGTTGCGTTGTCACAGCTATTTCATCTATTGTTCCCCGGCCTTTAAAAAACTCCATTGGCTTATTTGCTCTTCCTTTCATCTGTTTTGACGCCCAGGTAGGCATATATTCATTCTTAACTGTTGTCGTTGCCTCATTTGTCGTGTAATACCCCTCGGGTTGTAGTACGCTTACTGCCTTGGTATATTCCATGGCCCAGTTAGCGATAAATAGAAGCACTATGCATGTAAACACAATCAATCTTCCCTTTTTCATCCAATTGATGCAGCATGCAACAAACCAGGGACCCACAACAACAAGAAGCGACAACCAACGGAACGGAAATTGCACAAATATAGGCAAATCCGAAGTACGCCAAAAAAATGCACTCCACTGAGAAGCAAAAAACAAACTAATTCCTGCTACGCAGGAAAAAAACCAAAAATCGTTTTGTTTTTTATACCTATTGTTAATAACCAATACGAGAACTGCTATAAGTATTGGTAGACTCCGTAAAATAATCGTCTGGCTTATCGAAAAATAAGTAATGGGATCTGATATGGTCGTGACATCAAAAGCCACATACACCCGTTCAAATAATGCGGGAAACCAAAAAAATGATGTCATTCCCACACCGAAGATGAAATGAAGCAGAAGAGCCAAACGTTTTTTTAAGAAAATATATCCGAGTAACAATGGAACAAAAAATAACGTAAGGGTATTATGGCTAATTGCAATAAGTGCAATCACTGGTGGAAGCAATGCTTTATTTTTCGATTCTATAGCGTAGAACGCGACCGGCACGAGTCCAATTGCTAACACTTCCCCGACAGACCCTCGCTTGAATATGTCAAACAATAAATATGGCATTAATAGGTAAACGATGGCGCCAGCAAGACTCGCACCCATAGAAAAAATTCTACGAAGCCAAAAGAATGTAAAACAGACTCCTATCAATACGGAGCTAATCATTATTAACTCGACTGTTGCTTGAAATGGCACACCAAAGAAGTGAATAATACTTCCTATGTACATGAATCCTGGATACAAAAAGTTTGCAACCGGATATCCATAACTTTGATTTAAACGACCCAGGAATCTAACAGGAAATTGTCCCTCTCGAAAACTTTGATAAAACGCAGATAACCGAATAATCATCCAATCTCCATCATCAGTTATTAAAAAACCTGGACGTAATATGGGGAATAAAACAATAATAGATGCAATAAGTAAAATCGTCACACATAAAAAGATATATAATTTTTTATTCATAGAAGGTGTATTTATGGCTTCTCTTGAAGCTCAACTTTATACAAAAAGGTATACACATCTTTATTTATTCCCTTTTGATATTTCGTAAGGAGAGTAATCGGCCAATCAAATTTTTTTTGATTTTGATATACGACTACATATGTTGTCTTTTCCATCGCGCTTTTCACCATCTCAGCAGGAATAATCGTAGGAGGAGGCCAAAAGCCATGAATCTCAATATTTTTATATTGCCAAAGATAAATTTCCAGGGCAAACGGATATAATCCGAACGTCCCCTCTGTATACACGGCTATGGGTTTATTTTTTGACTCCTCTTTGAGAAATCCCACGATTTCGTTTGTTCCCCAGCCTGAAGGCCAATCAACAATATATTGTCCGATATCTGATTTCGGAATAGGTGCGGTTTTTATATCCGCAATTACCCAAATAGACAATCTCACGGCCTGGAAGCAAATAAGAACGATAATTATGATACTCGACATTTTTGGCCGAACTGTCGTTAAGATCCAGTCAATCGTCACTCCAGCTAGAACAAGGAGAGGCATTGCCATAAAAAGAACGAATCGTGGATATAATACCTTGCCAAACAGAGCAAGCGCGAAAAAAGGTGCGAACCACCATCCAAGAAGGAGCACCTTCTCCATAAATTTCTTTCTCACAACAATAATTGACGCAAGAGCCGACAGAAATATCGGCACTGTCAGATAAGAAATTACCCAATCGAATTCTCCGTGTAGATTCCCCTGCAAAAACCTGAATGGGTGGGTTATCCATTCACTATACGAATATATAAATGTCACATCTTTTTGCGCTATGATATAAAAAAATGGAGATAACCGCAAAATGCTATACACAATTTGTGACAGCGCAGCAGTTATGATACATAGTCCAATCCATGTAAACAATCGTTTCCATTTTTCTTTTTTCCCAAAGTCAAACAAAACAATTGTCGCTGGCAACAAATACAAACTAAAAAATGCGGATGTTTTATTGAGCATTCCAACACCAAGCATTAGGCCAAAAATAAGGGCAACATCGAGACGGATTCGACGGACAAGAAGAATAGCCAGGTAGAGGTTCCATATAGAAAACGTTGCAACCCATGCGTCATACAATGCCATCCGGTCGTACATGAGGGTAAATGGAATGATAAGATATATAAAAGAAGAAATGACACCAATTCGTTTTTTTGCAAAAACTTCGCTCCCCAATAAATACAGGCCCCAAATACTACAAAATCCTGCTCCTACAGATACGATTCTTCCTGCAACGAGCGGATCTTTAATAAACCTGAGGCTAACCATAACAAACCAGGTAAAAAGCGGTTGTTTTCCGTCGGTTAAGGATATAAACCGCCACGATGCATCATTACCACCTATTTGAGACCAGCGTATGTATATTGCCTCGTCTGTGAAAATAGGAAGGGCCGTAAGATTAATTAGCCTTGAAATGACATATATGATGGTTATTCCTATGACCCACGTAATCGGACTTTTCAGAAGCTTACGGATAATAGCCATACCCACATTATAGCCGAAGCAAACGTATCAAACAAATACAGCTATTTGTCCTTTTTTGAAGCTTTCCAACGTGTTTTTAGCACCATAAGACCAGCAATGACCAATGAAGTAGCGATAGGGATCAATGTCACCCACAGCTTAATCATTGGCACTGGATCATTCCAATGACCAAGGTACAAAAACGGTGCATACCTAAGAAGAAGTCCCATCGAAATGCCGGCGCTCACAACCACAAGTGGCTTCATATCAGGAACAAGTGCAATAAACGGCATCACCCACACCCAATACCAGGACAATACGTCTCGTTGGAATAGAACCGCTATAAATCCTATGCTTATTAAGCTTAAGGAAACCCTTCGTTTCCATCCAACAAAAAACGCAGGGATCAGGAATATAGTCATAAGTTTCATTGCAATAGACAAAGACAAAAGTATCCATGAGGCCAATTTTTGCTTATTTTTGTACAAAACAATAGCCCATATGACAAGAGCCATCATAAGAATATCGTTATGAGGACTCACCAAGCACTCGATAATAATAAGTGGATTAAGAGCAAAGGCGGCCACCCCGACAGTCATGAGATTCTTATCTTCACGCTCCAAGATTCTTCCGATTCCTATGGCTGTGAACACGTATGCCAAGCCAATAAGAATCTTCAAATTCCACATGAGTGGTAAAAAATACCCAAAGCCGAAAAAATAGGGAATGATCGTGATTCCAATCCATAACGGCGTGTATGCACTTGGAAGATGTGTCCAATGCATAAACGCAAGCCATGGATCAATTCCTGTAAACTGAAGCGGGACAACCGCATACGGGTTTTTATGGTACACGAGCACAGTTTTTGCAGTGAATAAGTAATTAAAAAAATCATAGGAAAAGGCTGGGTATGACAAACAGGTCGTGATTGTTATCGCTGCAATTATCATCCACACCTCTCTCATTGATAGTTTTTTTTCATATGTACATTTTAACGTCATTCCATACAGTGCAAACAACACACCTAAAATACTCAAAAATAGGCCTGTTGATAGCGGTCGTTCAAAATAGCCTATGCGTTGAAACCATGTTTGAATATTCTGCCACACGCTTACTTGTGATAATGTCATGCCAAGATCAACCTGAGTATAGGAATAACAGAAGAATACAACACCAATAAGTGCATACAGAATAATCAAGACACGTCCAACAATCGACATCTGTTTAATCATTGTCTGTATACGCCTTTCCATTCATTTATCCGTATGTGAATAATATCCATGAGACCCTCCCATGAATCTTTTATCGGATTTACTCGCCTGGTTTCCACATAATGCCATTCAACTGGAATCTCCTTTATTTTATATCCGAGTACTTTAGCCAAAAATAACACCTCTATATCAAATCCCGCTGTCACCATGGCACCAGTTACTGTTTTTTGTTTTCCATACAACGAAAGGTGTTGAAAAATATCCCGAGCAACCTCTCGCCTAAACGCTTTAAAGCCACATTGGGTATCTGATATGCCCTTAAGACCCAAGACAACTGTCCGAAGGAGCATAAATCCCCGTGCCATAAGCTGGCGTAAGACAGGTGCACCTTCTCGTTTCCCTTTTCGTGATCCGATAATAACGTCAAATCCTTTATCAAACCACGGCAATATTTTTTCAACCTCTTTCAGAGGGGTAGCCTGATCCAGATCGGAAAAAAGCACAATTTCCCCATGCGCTTTCATCATCCCGGTCATAACCGTTGCTGCTTTCCCTTGATGGGGATTTTGAACAATGGAAAAATGAGCGTTATGACTAATAAATTCTTCCGTCAATACAGCTGTCCCATCAGAAGATCCGTCATCAACAACAATCACTTCCCAAGAATATTTTTGATTGTCAAGATACCGCGCAACTTTATCAAACGCACCCAGCCTGATATTGGTTTCTTCGTTATACGCAGGAATAACAACCGACAAAAATGGTTCTGTCATAATGTTGGCTCGACGTAATGTACTAACTTATATATTTTTACAACAGATACATCCCAAACACCAGTAATCTCTGCCCTTCCGAAACCAGCAACTTCCCATAGTGAATTACCGAGTGGCTGACAAGACGTGTCTTCACAAACAATCAAAAGTTGTTCCGTCACAGTCAAACGTTTTGGATCAAGTTCCGTATTTTCAATGACAACCGGCTTTTTGTTCCAAATCTCAAAAAAATACCGGTATGCATGATCTGAATTGCCTCCTGTAATAAGAGCGAAATTAAATGGCTTTCCTTCGGCTTTTTCCACTATTGTTTTTGCTATGCCTTCCACCTGAGCCAACTGTCGATTTGGCTCATAGATAAATGGCCTTCCTTGCCAATTAAAAAAGACTAATCCAATAATGGCCGCCATTCCAATCATTTTTCCCACACGCCGGATATTCAACACATCGACAATGAGAAGAGCCGTCAAATAGAACGGAATTGGGAAAAATATGCCGAAGTAATAATCATAAATATTTTTTTTGTAAATTCCGAAGAAAAACAATGGGATAAAAAACCAACTTAATAGAATCACGAATATTTGTATCCCCTTTGTATTGTTCGCCTTTCTTGAACGGATTCCCAATGTTAAAAGAGCAATGATTCCACCGAGAGTCATGAGCGATTGTCCCAATCTCCAGGATTCACGAACCGTATGGGAAAATCCACCAAGCATATTGGGCTCAGGAATTCGAATAATAAACCGTCCGAATAGTCGTGTGGAAACATCCAAAATATTTCCAATAAATTGATGTAGCTGAAACCCTGTATCCTTTCCCATAAACACAAACTCTAATATTGAACGTGAGTTCATAAATCCATGTCTAAATTCAAAGGCAAGAAATGGTGAAAATCCAAGTATAAAACCAGCAGCAAGATACAAAATATCAATAAATTTCAATCTACGGTAATGGATGGCAATCAATATTCCCTGTGCAAGAATAAGAAACAGATACGTGTAGTGAAGTTGCACCCCAATTCCTGCACATAATCCAACCCAAAATAAATAGTAAAACTGTTTTGAAAGAATTGCTTTTCCCAACAAATATACAGACAATAATGCAAAAAACGGAACGATGTTAGGATTCCATGAAGAACGGGATGAAGCAATCACAACCGGAGAAAGTGCATACAACATCGAAGCAATCAATGCGACCGGCTTTGAGAACCATTGTCTGCCGACGTAATAGACAAGAAATACAGTAGCTATGCCAAAAAAAGCCACCATGACAGCTGGTCCGACTGGATTTAATTTCCATGCCCACAAAAACGGGATCATAAAATAATAATAAATTGGTCCCATAAAAAAGCCGCCCACTGATGCGGTCGGACCCAACAAAGTAAACTTATGATCCACAATCATCCGTTTGACAACAAGTACATCCCGTCCCTCGTCCCCGAGAAACGTCATGTAATCTGCAATTCTATATAACCTGAGATATGCCGCAAGAATAAGAATGCAAAGAATAGGAAGCCATGCAATGATACTTCGCCAAATACGATATTTCATACAAAACGTCTACTTCTTTTTCCAAATTATCTTTGAATATACAGAGTAGTTCCAAATAAGAAGAAGTGCGGTCCCCAGGAGAAAATAAAGAAAATATTGCCTATCACCGAATAATTTCACGCCAAGCGCTATAGTCCCAGTTTGAATGACGATCACTCCAATAAGTGATGTTCCATAAAATTGGATCAATTTAGAAACATACATTCCAACAGTTGTAATCTTTTCTTTTTTGAACGTCCAAAGATTATTCAGGTTAAAATTTGAAAATATTGCCGCAGCTGCTCCGATAAGATTAGCAATTGTCGGAGAGAAACCAAACCACTCCCGAAACACAACAAGAAGGCCTGCGTTAATAATAAAACCGAATCCTCCAACCACTAAAAATTTTCCAAATGAACCCTCGACAATATTCTTAATCCGTGTAGATCCAACATATAAAAGCACATTTTTTATATATTCTGCTGGAGCAATTTTTGAATGGCCAAATTTTCTATCGGTAAAATGAATCGGGACTTCGACAACATGCGCACCTTTCTGGATTGCCTTATGCAGAAATGCTATCTGAAACACATATCCACTGTATGATCGCATCTGTTCTTTTAGCTCCTTGTAATACCGAACTGAATACGCTCGAAATCCTCCAGTCCAATCATGAACCTTTGCAAACCCTAACCCGAACCGGACAATGGCATTTCCAGTTACACTAAATATTTTCCTATGAATTCCCCAATTCGAAGGAATCGATCCGCCTTTGATATACCGACTACCAACCACAAAATCAGCGCCTGCATCAAGCTCTCGAATAAACGCGGGAACCTTCGTTGGGTCATGGGATAAATCACAATCCATCTGAAGAATGTAATCTGCGCGCAGTTTTTCAACCGCGTATGTCATTCCCCGAAGAAGCGCCTTTCCCAACCCTTCTTTTTTCCCCTCAAGAAGATATGTATCTTTATGTTTCTTCTGATAATTCCGTATAACATCCCCAGTCCCATCCGGAGAAAGGTCATCAACAACAACATAAGAACATGAATGCTGGGAAATTTTTTTGGCTTCCGTATGGAGCGCTTCGAGCACCAGTTCAATATTTTCCCGCTCATTGTATGTCGGAAGAATAATAACCAGATTCATACGGTTTATACCCGTTCTCTCCAATAATTAAGAAGGTCTTCCATTGTTTTTTCAAATGGTATTTCGGGCTTCCAACCAGTTTTTGCAACAAATTTCGAGTTATCTCCAACAAGAATCGGCACTTCTGACGGTCGCATACGGCTTGGATCCTGTACAATCTTCACTTTTGCCTTGCTCATCCCAAGAAGGATATTTAACATATCCTGTACTACAACTCCATTCCCTGTGCAGATGTTGTACACATCTCCTGCATCGCATTTCTCAACTGAGAGGAGGTACCCTTTTACCATATCCCGAACGTCTGTCCAATCACGCTGTGCTTCCAGATTCCCAACCTTGATGACTGGCTCCTGTTTCCCTTTTTCAATCATTGCTATCTGTTTTGCAAAATTTGATGTGACGAATGTTTCTCCGCGACGGGGACCTGTGTGGTTGAACCCTCGGGTTCTGATAATTTTCATGCCATAGGAACAAAAATACTGATAACCAAGATAATCCATGGCGACTTTCGATACCCCGTACGGACTTTGCGGTCGGAGGGGATTAGTTTCTTTAATCGGCGTCTCGTCAGGATGAACAAGTCCGTATTCCTCAGACGAACAGGCAATTTGAATAACTGAGTCAATTTTTGCCTGACGTGCAGCCTCAAATAAGTTTGCTGATCCAATGATATTCACCTCAAGGGTAACGGATGGCGACACCCATGAAGTCGGAACGAACGACTGAGCAGCAAGATGGAAAATATAGTCAGGTTTGATGCGGGATATCGTGCCATATAAACTATGGGAATCCAGAATATCAGCATCTTCCAAGTGAAGCTTATTAATAATTGACACAATATGGTCTGTTCGTGAACGTGGTCGGCACAACCCATATACTTCAAATCCTTTGGAAAGCAATAACTCAGCGAGGTGACTTCCGACAAAACCTGCTATTCCTGTTATAAGTGCCTTTTTTGCTGCCATACAATATTCTCCTCCTTAGTGATTAATACGTAGAATACTTCATTATATATTATACCCTACATTCTTCCTACTCCATAATAGGTATATCCTAAATCTTTCATGGTCTGCGGATCATAAATATTCCTGCCATCAAAAAGAACGCGTTCTTTCAGTCCCTTTGCAAGTTTCACCATGTCCAATTGTCTAAATTCATTCCATTCAGTGATAACAGCAACAGCATCTGCATCAGTGACTGCGTCGTATGCGGATTGCACATATACGACTTCCTGAGGAAGTACTTTCTTGGCATTTTCCATTGCAACTGGGTCATATGCAACAACATGAGCGCCCTCTTTAACAAGTGCCTCAATCACGGTAATAGATGGAGCAAATCGCATATCGTCCGTATCCGGCTTAAACGAAAGCCCTAAAACCGCAATTGTTTTCCCTTGAAGATTTCCATGAAAATAATTTTGAATTTTTTCAATGAAATGCACTCGTGCTTCATCATTAATCGCATCCGTTGCCTTGAGAAGTGTGAAATCATACCCATATTCTTTTCCGATGGCAATAAGGGCCTTCACATCTTTTGGAAAACAGCTCCCTCCATAGCCAACTCCTGGGTACAGGAAACTTCTTCCGATACGCACATCAAGACCAACGCCCTCAAGCACCTTTTCAACATCAGCACCCACTTTTTCAGAAAGAAATGCCATGGCATTGGCAAATGAAATCTTAACCGACAACATGGAATTGGCTGCATATTTTATAAGCTCAGCTGTCTCAACATTACAAAGAACCATCTTTGAATTAATTGGTTTATGAAGGTCCACAAGAAGCTTCTGCGCCCTGTCTGACGTCGTTCCAATAACAACACGCTGCGGATGCATG
>Ga0172375_10007118_pt1 | contig 15429 bp, 7 predicted proteins | sample LakKiv1m_FD_114537 | JGI IMG/M metagenome (GOLD analysis project Ga0172375, IMG submission 114537) | Freshwater microbial communities from Kabuno Bay, South-Kivu, Congo - kab_092012_11.1m | ecosystem: Environmental > Aquatic > Freshwater > Lake | place: Democratic Republic of the Congo... | reverse complement strand
TCATCCGACGCTCCGGGAGCGGAAGCCTGGTCCCAGTTGGATCCCACCGCCCAGTCGGTGGAAGTGGAGCCGAGCCAGGTGAAAGTGGCTCCTCCTCCGGTAAACCAGTTGACGTTGTTGCCGGAATCAGTACTGTTTGTCGGATCAAGTACGGTGCCGACATTATATCCATCCTGGACGTCAAGATATTGGAGGTCAAAATTAGTCACTTGTGTCGTGTTGATATTCCAGCGAGTTCCCGGAGAACTAGACCTCAAAGAAAGAAGCTTACCGGAAGAACCTTTCAAAGTAAGATCATAAGCAACCGCGGCTTGACCAAACGTTTGCGTCGTACCCGCTTCAAACGTCAACGTATCGGCGGCCAGTGTTACGATTTTTTCAAAATTCTTAAAACTGTTGCTTCCGTAAATATGTTGGTCGGTTCCGACCATATAAACAAATCCACCGGAAGTTCCATCATTATAAGTTCCGCTTGTCTTGATCCAGTCGCCTGACAAATAAATAGAGTGGTTATCTCCATTTAATGTCCCGTTCGTGAGGCTTAGATCTCCGTCGATGGTCAACGTATTGTCGAGTGTCCAAGTACCTGACCCGTTTAATTTGAGGTTAAAATAATCGTCTCCCAAAGCCAATCCCGTATAGGAACCGGAGCCGTCATATTCGATTGTTCCTGAATCCGTGTCATTGGTGACACCGGTAATCGTTTCATCCCCTTGAAGGCGAAGCGTTCCCGTATTACTGAATGTGCCTCCGATGATTTCTTGTCCGTTTAAATCCAAAGTGCCGTTTACGATATTCAGTGTCGAGAAAGCAAGCCCGCTGCCCGTCAGACTCCACTCCCCTCCGACTCCGTTAAAAACAACCGTTCCATAGGTGAAAGCCGTTCCGCCGGAATTAAACGTATTTCCCGTATCCGTAGCATCAAAAGTTACGGTCCCGCTGCGCGCTTCAAAAAGCCCCGAATTCGTCCAACTCCCCCCAACGGTAATTGCATAATTATTGGCCACATCGGCATCCAACGTTCCGGCTGTGATCGTGACGTCATTATTCACATCGAGATCATGATCGAGCACCCAGGTGCCGCCGGAACCGTTAAACGTCAAATTCCAGTAGTCATCTCCCGCGGCAAGGCCGGTATAGGAGCTCGTGCCGTAGTATTCAAAGGTGCCCGAATCGATGTCGGGGGTACCGAAGCTCACCGTTTCATTGCCTTTAAGTTTGATCGTACCGGCGTTGGAGAGGGCCCCGGAAACGGTAAGATTGAATCCCGCAAGATCAAGGATGGCAAGATTTCCTAAGGCTAAAGAACCAATCGAAACATTTCCCGTGAGAATAGGATCATTGGCAACATTATTGATGATGACCTCGTCCGAAGCTCCGGGAGCACCGGCGATGTCCCAGTTTCCGTCGGTTGCCCAGTTGGTTTCGTTTCCGAGGACTCCGCCGACCCAGGTATACGTCCCGGTGGGGTCTCCGGTAAACCAGTTGATGTTGTGGCCGGAATTGGTGCTGTTGGGCGGGTCTAAGGGCAAGGCAGATAGATTTTGCCCGTCCATGACATTCAAATATCCCAAAATAGTAGTAGCGCTGGGACCGAATTTCCAGCGGGTCCCTTCGACGGTAGACCTCAAGCTCAATAAATTGCCCAAGGTGCCCGTCAAAGAACCCCCGTCTCCGATATATTGGGTCGAGCCGGCTTCAAAATACAGCGTATCGGCCGAAGTGACGTTCTTATTCAATTCATGAAACGACCCGTCGCCGTAAAGCGTCTGGTTTGTGCCGTTCAAAGTAACAAACCATGTGGAATTCGTTCCGCCCGAACTATAAACGTCTCCGGCCACGTAAATCCCGTTAGAACCGGCGCTGCCATCCACGACCCCCTGATTAAAGGTCAGATCCCCGTTAACGTCGAGATCGGCATCCATCGTCCAAGACCCGGACCCGTTAATTTCCAAGTTGAAGTATTCATTCCGGCATTAAATCCTGTATAACCCCCCGACCCGTCATATTCAACCGTGCCAGAGTCGGTGTCGTTGTGCAATCCTACCGTTTCGGCGCCCTCAAGCCTTAACGTGCCATTATTTATAAAACTGCCGGCCCCATTGGAGATGTCGTACCCGTCAAGATCAAAAGTGGCCCCCACTCCGATAGTAAGCACGTTATCCACATACACCGCCCCATCCGGTTCCCACACCCCGCCATCACCCGAGAAGGTGAGATTATAGTAACTGTTGCCTGCGGCTAAAGAAGTGGTGTAGCTTCCCGTCCCGTCGTATTCGATAGTGCCCGCAGATGCCTCGTAACTCCAGCCGGTTAGCGTTTCGTTTCCTTTGAGCCTTAAAACCCCACCAGCCCCGATCGGGCTCCCATCGTAGCAAGTCATGTTATTGCCGTTGAGATCCAAGATTCCGTTGGTAATGCCTAGCTGATCGGTGATAACCAACGGATTATTCATTACATCCCATACACCGCCAACGCCGTTAAAATACAGGTCGACGAACTCTGAAGAACCGGGGTCGATTGTATGGCCGGGGGTTGTTGCGTCGAATCTGACCGCACCGGATGCAGAATCAAAAGTTCCGGAGTTGGACCAGTTGCCTCCGACGGTAATGATGAAAGCATTGCAATGAAGCGTCCCGACTTGGATAGTAAGGTTGTTATTAACATCCAACGTTGTGTCCAGTTCCCATGACCCGCCCGATCCGTTAAAAGTCAGATTGTAATAATCATCTCCGGCAACCAGTCCCCCCAAATACGTTCCCGTGCCGTAATATTCGACGGTCCCGCTATCGGAATCCATGGTGCCCGAGAAATTCTCGTCGCCTTTGAGTCGTATGGTTCCGTTATTGGAAATGGCCCCCGAAACGGACAGATCGTAGCCGTTTAAATCCAAAATCGCGCCGGTATTCAGTGTGAGGGCTTGGAGCGTGACGTTTCCCGAAAAAATCGGGTCATCGTCGACGTTAGCGATCACCGCCTCGTCGGTAGCTCCGGGCGCGCTCGCCTGATCCCAGTTGGAACCGACGGCCCAATCGGTCGTGCCGCCGATCCATGTATAAACTCCGGTCGGGTCTCCGGTAAACCAGTTGACGTTATGGCCGCTGTTTGTGCTCATTACGGGATCAAGGGGCGAAAAACCGGAATTTTGGTAATATCCGTCTTTTACGTTCAAATAAGCTACGCTGGGTGTTAACGTCGTGTTCAAATTCCAACGAGTTCCGTCTACCGTTGAGCGCAGTCTCAGTAGATGACCGGCATCGCCCGAAAGAGTGAGATTATCCGCTGTGATGGTCGATCCGGCCTCAAAATAAAGAGTGTCGTCGGCCAGAGTGTGTTTGGACAATGAATAAAAATCGGTACTGCCGTAAAGGATCTGATCTATGCCATCGAGAACCACGCCGCCCGAATCGGTAAGAGAAGTGTAAGTACCCGAATTGATCCAATCCCCCGCCAAATTGATGGTCTGATTCTGACTATCCAGGTGTCCTTGGATAGTGAGGTCACCGTTGACGTCCAGGCTATTATCCAAAGTCCAGGTACCGGGACCCGAAAAAGTAAGGTGATAGTAATCATTTCCGGCCGCCAGACCATCGCCGGTATAATCAAGTGTGCCATCATACTCGACCGTACCGGAATTCGTGTCGTTGTTCAAATTAAGAACAGATTCATTCCCTTTGAGTCGTAGAATTCCCGCATTTTCAAAGGCGGCTCCTGTCATGCTCAAATCGTACCCGTTCAAATCAAACGTCCCGGCGGTAATGGTAAGAGACGTCCCGATACTCATATCGTTATTGGTTAAATCCCATGTTCCTCCGGCTCCGTTAAAAACAACGGATGAAAAAACATGCCCGGAACCGCCGGTATCAATGGTATTTCCCGTATCGGTCGCGTTGAACGTCACGATGCCGCTACGAAAATTCATATCCCCGGCATTGGAAAAATTGCCTCCGACCGTGATCGCATAATTCGAGGCGCTTACGTCAAAAATTCCGCTCTCAATCGTAAAATCATTCGTCACAACTAAAGGACTGGCAAGTTCAACGCTCGGGTTTCCTCCACCGCTGACGTCACTGCTTCTGAAATCATAGAAAGATTGCCCGTTAGAATTAACCGTATAAGTACCGGCCATCGCAGGAGATAAATAAACCACGCTGGTACCACGATTAAATGTCCCCGAACCGGTAAAATCGATATTTCCCATGACATCAATATTGGACGAGTTGGCATTAAACGTCCCAGCGTTAAAATCAAAACCGCCGTAAAAATTTTGTGCGCCGCTGCCGGCATTGAACGTGCCGCCGTTTTGTTGATACCCGGTTCCGGCAGTCGTATCGATACTGAATCCGTTCATTGTGAGGGTCCCGCTACCGAGCACGACGCGACGAGCCGTGATATCGTTGTTCGCCGTATAAACCGGGTTGGAACCGGCTTTGGATTCCTGCAGGGTAAACGTAGTCGGCATTTGTATAGTGCGTAGCGTCGATGCCTCCGAAGCCTTGAGAGTCAAATCCCATGTATCTTGACCGATAATGCTCGACCCCAAATTCATGATAAATGCTCCCGATCCGTTGGGCCCCCCGTCCGAATCGTCATCCGCCCAGAAGGTCGTGTTGCCGATAAGAGTAATCGTAGCCCCCGCGCTCACGATGATATCTCCGGGATCTTGCGTGACGCCGCTGTAATCTCCCGTATTGAGAGTGACCGCTCCGTCCCGGTTTTGGACGTGGGCGACTCCGACGTGATAGTTGCCGCCGACCGAGAATGCGGCCGCATCTTCAAAGAGTCTTTCGACGATGAGGGATCCTGAGCTTTGGATCGCGCCGTTCGAGACAAGTTCCACCACCCCGTCTTTCTCGACGATCCTTTGGGCTTCGATCACGCCGGTGTTGTTGATAAGCGTATTCATGGTGTTACCGAGGGTCTTAGCCGAGATCGTGACTTTGCCTCCGTCGGCGTGGATGGATCCGGCGTTAAGAAGAGCTATTTCTTGAGTCTCTTCGGAGCCTTCGTTCACAACGGCATTCACATAGCCTGCCCCGACGAGAGACAGCGTAGTCTTCTTGCCGGAGGCCAAGACCACAGAGCCCATCTCGGCGGTCAGAGACCCTCTGTTTTCAATCTTATCCGATAAAAAGGCGATGGACCCACCCTGTCCTGCCGCAAGGAAGGCTTCGTTTAAGATTTCGGAGGGGGATTTGCCGTTTTGTCGCTCAAAGATCATTTGGTTATCCAGATACATGGCATTTTGGATATCCAGAGTTGACGCGATAAGAGAATGGACCTGGATATTGGCGCTCTCTCCGAAGTGGATGCCGCTTGGGTTTACAAGGACAAGCTGTCCGTTCGAGAATAAGGACCCGTAGATATCGCTCTGGGAGTTCCCAAGGATCCTGGAGAGAACACTTGAGTTTTCAGAAGGAAGAACAAAGCGGACCGATTCGTTTTGGGCGATGGAGAAAGAATCGAAGTTAAGAATCGCACGGTCCGAGGCGTTAAAGGTGATGGCCCCGGGGGTCTGATCGTCCACGGTAACCGTACCTTCCTCGACCGACCACCCCGAAGGAAGGGCCCATGCGATGTCTTGGGAGAGTTGGCCAAAAAGAAAGAGGGCGGCTAGGCTGCATGCCAAAACCCGTCGGTTCCAGGAAATCCTTGAGTATGTCTTATTATTAAATCCTAATATATACATAGAAATCTCTTCAACTCTTAATAAAAATTATAAATATCTATCACTATTACAAATTTACATTAAAAATAAGCATTATTCAACTTTTTGGAGCCCATGTTTATAATCATAAATTGTTTATTTACAAGATATTATATAAACAAATGCAACTATTTAAAAATTTTTAATAAGTAGGTTACGAAAATTCCCGTATTTGGAGCTATGGGCTTATCAGTTTGGAAGGGGCATTTTATGAAAGAGGGGGTGGTATTTCCACGCCGGTAGGCGCTACAAAGATATAAATGAGGCTATTTTTTCCAGGACTTCGGCAAGAAGAAGATCGGGGGTCGATGCGCCGGAAGCAATTCCGATATCCCGAATCCCCGCGGCTATCCACCTTCTTTCTATGCCGACCTTGCCGGTTTTGGGGTTTCTTGCCCGAATTTCTTCCGGCGATATAAGGTCGGCGGCGCTTTCAATGTGGTAAAGAGGGGCTAAACCACTCGCGATTTCCGCCAAATGCGCGGTATTGGAACTGTTGAACCCACCCACGATCACGACAAGATCCAAGCGCTCTTTGAGCAGCAGTTTCAGCGCATCCTGCCTGTCTTGGGTCGCGCTGCATATGGTTTCATAGCTCTTGAACCTGCCTTCCGCCGATTGGACGCCAAAACGCGCGGCGAAAGCCTCTCTTAAGATCGTCTGGATCATGAGCGATTCTTCCGTCGCCATGGTCGTCTGGTTAGCCATCCCCATTTTGCAGTCAAGAACATGGAACGTAAAATCCGGAGAAAAGAAACCGGGGTGACCGGCAATATAATCTGCTTCGCTCGTTTTTCCCAGAATTACGTCGGCCAGCTCGCGAGCCTCTGCCGGATTTTCGAGAATAAGGTAAGCGCCGCCTTCGCGCAGAGCCCGGGAAACCGTGGCACGGGTCTCTTCGTGCCGACGCTTGCCGTGCATGACGGTAATCCAGCCGCTCTTGGCATATCCCTCCACCCTCTTCCAGACGTTGAGGATCGCGCCGCACGTCGTATCGACGAGAACGACCTTCCGCTCGTTCAGCCTCTCCACATCCCTGAAATCGGTACCGAACGCGGAAATGACGACAACGTCCCCTTCTCGGAGCTCCGAACAATCGAGCAGGTTTTCCGCGTTCCGTGAAAGCGTACGAACCTGTTTTTCACGAAGTTTTCCGTTGATATAAGGGTTGTGGATCAACTCATCCGTGAGAAAAACACGCCGGTCTTTGAAGCGTTCGAGCGTCTCAAAAACCATGTCGATCGCGCGCCCCACTCCGTAACAAAACCCAAAATGTCTCGGAAAGTGGAATCGCACTCCGTTTTTCTCGAATACGCCCCCGGTCTCCCGGAGCGCAGAAATCCCGGGCACCTGGTAGCCCTGATGATGATATTTGGCGCCTTCGCCGAATTGGCTGAGGCTTTTGATCGGTTTGGTCATGACGATTTATTGTATCGTACTCATACGTGATCCTTATACGGGGTCTATACGGGGTCAGGCACGGGTCAGGCACGTGCCTGACCCGTGCCTGACCCCGTAATTGTGCTATACTGGGCCCCCAATGAAAACATCCCCTAAAACCATCAAAGAAACGGTCATTCGCATTTGCGGTGATTCAGGAGACGGGATCCAGCTTTTGGGCGAGCTCCTCGCCGGATCCTTCGCCCGCGCCGGATATCGTGTCGTCACGCGGCCCGATTTCCCTCCCGAAATCCGCGGAGCCCAAGGTACGGCCGCGGCGGTCAGCTCCTATCAAGTCCGGGTCGCCGCCGATCCCGTCTTTGCGCCGGGAGACGCGGCGGATCTTCTCGTGGCGTTGAATCCGGCCGCGCTCAAAAAACATATCAGTGTTTTGAAAAAAGAAGGAACCCTCCTTCTCAATGAAGACGATTTCTCCCCTGAGGGGTTTATGAAAGCAGCCTGGACAAGGCCGTCTTTCCGGAAGCAAATTGCCCTTTTCAAAAACGACGCCGTGCCCTTTTCTTCGCTCGTCTGCGAAATCCTGAACCGCTCCTCTTTAAAAAAAACGGAGGCCGAACGCTGCAAGAATTTCTTTATTCTGGGATTTCTTTTAAAAACATTCGGTCTCGAGACGGCCCACGCGCGCGAATACGTGCGAAAAAAATTCGCCGCCAAACCGGTTTTTCTAAAAGCCAACGAAAAAGCACTCCGCGCCGGGTTCGATCGAGCGCGCCCGGAGCGATCGAATCCGGACTTCCGCCCCCACCCCAAAAAAGGGGCTTATCGGCTCCTTTCGGGAAACGAAGCGCTGGCTTTGGGTCTAGTGGCGGCCGGAATCAAAGCCGGCAAACGTATTTTCTTCACGGGATATCCGATCACTCCGGCCAATTCCGTCCTGCATGAGATGGCGAAAATGACCCGCTTCGGCGCGTTCACGTTCCAAACCGAAGACGAGATCGCCGCGGGCGGCGCGGCCCTCGGAGCGTCGTTCGGCGGAGCGATCGGAGCGACGGCGACGAGCGGACCCGGACTGTGTCTTTTGAGCGAAATGGCCAACCTCGGCGTATCCGCCGAGCTGCCCTTCGTGATCCTGGACGTGCAACGCGGCGGCCCTTCGACGGGCATGCCCACCAAAAACGAACAAAGCGACCTTTTACAAGCTTTATTCGGACGAAACGGCGACTCCCCCGTCATCGTACTTGCGCCCGCCTCGCCGTCCGATTGTTTTGACACGGCTTATGAAGCCGTCTCTTTGGCGATCAAATACATGACTCCGGTATATGTTCTCTCGGACGCGTTTTTGGCGAGCGCGACCGAAGTGTGGAAAATTCCGGACGAAAAAAAACTCCCCACGATACGGGTCGTACACGCTCATTCGAAGAAAAATTTTCTCCCGTACGCGTTGCGCAAGGGTTCAAGCGCCCGGCCTTGGGCGCTTCCCGGAACGCCGGGCCTCCAATACTGCGCCTCGGGAGTGGAAAAAACCTACGGATCGGGCGAAGTAAGCCACGACGGCCCCAACCACGCTCTTATGACGCGCTTAAGACAAGAAAAAATCCATTCGGCCGCACGGGACATTCCTCCGACGGCGCTCTGCGGAAAACGCAAAGGCCGTCTTCTCGTCGTGGGTTGGGGCAGTACGTTCGCGGCGATTCGCGAATCGGTGATTCGAGGTCAAAAAAAAGGTTTGCGTGTGTCCGCATGCCATTTAAGACATCTTCATCCGCTTCCCCGGGACCTGGGGCACATCGTCGAAAATTTCGACCACATCCTCGTACCCGAGCTCAATAACGGCCAACTCGTCCACGTGCTGCGCTCGAGATATCGAAACGTTCCGATCGAAGCGCTTACGAAAACGACGGGAGATCCTTTCGCCGTTTCCGAGATCCTCAAGAACATCGAGAGGTTGTCATGAAGCGATTCGTCTCCGATGCTCCGGTTCGCTGGTGCCCCGGTTGCGGAAACTTCACGGCCCTGCGCGCGCTTCAAAAAACGCTGGCCGCGCTTCCGGCCAAACCCGAACGGGAAGTCGTCATCTCCGGCATCGGTTGTTCGAGCCGGCTTCCTTTTTTCATCAACACCTACGGATTCCACACGCTGCACGGACGCGCGCCGACCGTCGCGACCGGTTTAAAATGCGCCCGGCCCGACTTGACCGTATGGATCGTCACCGGGGACGGAGACGCGCTGAGTATCGGAACGAACCATCTCGTGCATTGCCTGCGCCGGAATGTCGACGTGAAAATTCTCCTGTTCAACAACCGCGTGTTCGGACTGACGACGGGACAATACTCGCCGACTTCCGTCAAAGGGCAAAAAAGCCCCTCTTCGCCCCAAGGTACGATCGAAGAACCGATCAACCCTCTCGAATTTGCCCTGGCCTGCGGAGCCGCGTTCGTGGCGAGAACCTTCGACCGGGACCCGGTTCATATGGAGCATATTTTCAAAGAAGCCGGTTCGTTCCGCGGATCGGCCTTCGTCGAAATCTACCAAAGTTGCGGCTCGTTCAATCCCGAGGCGTATGAAAATCTAAAAGACGGAAACAAAGAATCCAACACGCTCTACTTGGAAGACGGCAAACCCATGCTCTTTGGAAAGAATAAAGAAAACGCCCTTCGGTGGAACGGTCAAAACTTGCAACCGGTCCGCAACTCCGGTCGAGTGGATAAAACCCTCCTCCACCGCGTCTCGGAAGAATCGGCCGCACGCGCCAGGGCCCTCTCGCAGTGGGAATGGCCCGTCGTGCTCGGTGTCTTCAGAAAAACGCAGCGGCCGACCTTCGATGCGCTGCTGAACCGGCAATCGGGAAAAATTCAAAAAAGCGCGCGTGCGCTTCGCTCGCTTCTTGAACGCGAGTCTTGGAAGGTTTAAGCGCCGACTTCTTCCGGATGTTCTAAAGTCAACCGCTTGGTACGTTCATACGTCGCATAAAGCTGCCCCGCCTCACGCGCGCGGCCGAGTTGGTCGTAAAGCTTCGCGAGGTTGAAATAAGGACTCGGGTAGGACGGAGCCAGCTCGATCGCTTTCCGGTAATACCGCTCCGCCTCGCCGTACCGACCCTTGTTCTTCAAAGCGATCGCCAACGAATTGTAGCTCGTCGCAAAATTGATCGGCTCCGAGGGCCGGAAAGCGATTGCGGCGGCAAGCACCACCGTCGCGACGACCGCCGCCGCGGCCGCGCGCTCCATCTTCGGGATCGAAACGATCGCCCGAATCCCCGCACCCGCAAAAAGAATGAGGAGCGGAACGGCGGGAAGACGATACCGCGCCGTCACGAAGAAAAGAATCACCGAGAAAAAGAGACCCCCTAAAAATACGGCTAAGAGCACGATGCGGGCATCCTTCAACCTCAGCGCCCAAACCAGCCCGGCCAGACCCAGCACCGCCACGATCCCAAACCCGAAGAGATTCAATCGGAGAATCGGGAGGAAAGCCGCGGCAAAATCCATGTCCAAAACATCGGGCCATTCGTAATAATTGAAGAAAAGCACGGTCTTCGTCACGAGAAGCCGGGCAAAATGCACGGGTTGTCCGAAAGCAAAATGCATCCCGCGCCCGAGCCAAAACGAAGACACCTGAGACGGTCGAAGGCTCTTCCCCTTTTCTTTTTGGGCGATTTCCGCCGAGCGTTCGATCATCTCGTCGAGCGAGGTGCCGACACCCTTGGTCAGATGAAACTTCCCGTCCGCATCGGGATTGTTGCCGATATAAAAATTGATCCCTCCGAGAGCGGAAAACGGCACGAAGTCGCGGTAAACGACCGCGTTTTTAACCGCCATGGGAACGACCGGCGCCAAAAACCCCACAAGCAGCGCCAGTGGAACGAGAAACGCGCTCCGCACATTTCGAAGTCGCGCATAACGAACGAAAAGAAAACACCCGACAAAGAAGACGGCGATGAGCGTATTGGGTCGCACGAGCGTCGATAAACCCAAAAGCAAACCCGAAAGAATCCAAGCCGGCGCGCGCGGTCGATCCTCGCCCAGCGCGGTCACCGCTACCGCCAGCGCGGCCAAATTCAAAAAAATCGAGAGCGTCTCCCCGAGCAGAAAATGCTCGAAGAACACCAGCGGAACGTAAAAACAGCCAATCAAGCCCGCCGCGCGCGCCGCAAGCACTCCCGGAAAAATCCTGCGACCGATGAGGTAAAGCCACACCGGAATGAAACTCCCGAGCACGGCCTGAAGGACGTGAATCGGCCAAAAACCGGGCCCCGCCGTCTTGAACAAAAGAGCCAAAAAGTACGGATAAAGCGGAATGCGATACGCGCCGAGCGGAAAATTTGCGATCCAATTGCCCGAGGCGATGTCGCGTGCCATCTTGAGATACACGCCGTCGTCGAGCGTGGCCGAGAGGGGCTCGAAAAAAGGCGTGTTTTTGAGAAACCCGAGATAAACGAGGCGAAAAAGAAAAGCGACCGCAAAAATCACGGCCGCCTCCGCCCAGACCGGCAGCGTCCGGACAGGCGCGGCGGCAGGCGCTTCCCCGAGAACCCGCTCGACTTCGGAGCGGGCCAGATCGAGTTTTTTCGCCAGCTGTCTGGCCGAAAACATCTTTCGATTCTTTAGAATGAATTGGCGCTTTTCAGCGTCCATGGGCGTCCGTTTTGGGAAGAAGTGAAGGTTTTCGGACCACGCCGCGATCATGCAGCAAAAAACGCCCCATGGTTCTGAGGATCCCCAACCCGTACAGAACGCTCGGCCACAGACGAATCGAAGACGCTTCCTCGAAATAGCGCGTGCGAATGGGCACTTCCTCGATACGAAAACGATTCGCCAGAATCTGTACGATGATTTCCGTGTCGAAAACAAACCCGTCCGAGTTTTCGGCGAAGCGGATCGTTCTGAGAAGCCGGGCGCTGTAGGCCCTGAACCCGGAATGATATTCGGTGAGATACGTCCCGAGCATGACGTTCTCGAACGCCGTCAGGAGAATATTCGCGTTGTGTTTCCAAAGCGGCATCCCCCCTTCCAACGCACCGCCTTTCATCATGCGCGAGCCGAACACCGCGTCCGCCCGGCCCTGGAGAATAGGCTCGATTAGCTGCGGGATGATTTTGGGATCGTACTGATAATCGGGATGGCACATCACGACGACATCGGCGCCTCGCTCGAGCGCTTTGGCGTAACACGTTTTTTGATTGGCTCCGTATCCCCGGTTTTTCTCGTGCCGATAAACGACCAATCCCAACCTTTCGGCGATTTCGACGGTGCGGTCTTGACTGGCGTCATCGACGAGAATGATTTCCTGAACGGCTTCTTTGGGAATATCGGCAACCGTTCGTTCGAGGGTTTTCTCGGCGTTGTACGCCGGCAACACCACCGTCGTCTTCTGAACGGCGGGATTCGAATGCGGAGCCGTCTCCTCCGAGAATAACGTATCGAGCCGCTGGACCTTCCCCGCAAGCACGCCGATCTGATCGTGAAGCGTGACCGAAAGAAGTTTGTCGGGAAAACGCTTTGCGGCCTGTTCCATCGGCCAGGAAACCGCCTTGGGATAAGCCGAAAGTCTCTTGGCCCAATACCCGATCGAGAACACGCGCGGATACGAAAAATAACGCTGAACTTTGAACCCGACCTCCTCGAACATCTTTTCGAGCGTCGTCCTGGAAAAATAAACCAGATGAAAAAGATTGATGCCCCACCATCGCGCGCCGAGCAAACGACTCAACGCGCTGTCGATGTCGGGCGTACTCACGTAAAGAACGCCGTCGTTTTTGAGAATTTTTCGGGCGTGACGGATCGTGGACTTTGGATCTTCGAGATGCTCGAGCACGTCGTTCATGACGATGACATCGAATGACCTCTCGGGAAAACCGGCCTCTTCGAGAGCACCGGTAAGGACTTCGATGCCGAAATGCTCTCGTGCATACGTTTGAGCCCACTTGGAAAGATCGAGCCCTTGCACGTCCCATCCGGCTCGGCGCGCCTCATCGAGAAAAAATCCCGGTCCGCAACCGACGTCGAGAAGCTTCCCTCCCGCCTTGACCTTCAACTTGGAAAGAATTTTGCGTGCCTGCGCGCGACGGCCCCGTTCCTCTTTCACATAATCGGGATCGTCCATTTCCTCATAAGCCCGTCGGATCCTCTCGCGATCTCCTTCGGCCACAAGCGCATAGATAAAACCGCAACCCAGACACCGGACCAAACGGGAAGGTTTCTGGATAAAGGTCTCGCTGATCGTATAGTCCTGGGCCGGCGAAGCGACGGGCTCTTGGGGAGCCCCCGGCTCTTTGTAAACGAGCACATAACGATGGGTACCGCAAAGCGCGCACCCGCTCATAGGACGGACCTTGATAGAGACACCGGACGTTCAAAATAGCGTTTCACGGCCGGACGCGTAAAAAGGCTCACGATCGTCAAATGATACGCAAAAGAGACCCATTCGATCGGAATGCCGGCAAAGTGATCGATCAATTTGCAATTGAGAGAAAACACTCCGATGAAAATCAAAGTCTTTTCGATGGCGATGTAACCCGAAAAATAAACAAGATACCGTCGGGCGATGTCTTTTTTGAAAAAAAGACCCGTACCGATGAGAATCGAAACCACCGCCGCCAGGCACACGAACGGCATCACTCCCGGCCGGCTGTCCAAAAAAGATTCCGGCCCATAAAAAACGGCGGCCAACGTCGAGACGCCGATACCCCATTCGATCGCAGCCGTCAGAAAAACGAGGAAGGTCATATGCGTAATTCTATGCGTTTAAGCAAAGTTTATCAATAGGGACACTCGCCGGGGCGCGACAACCGTTTGTGGCCGTACGAGCATTTATGTTACAATAATTTCATTTGAGAAGTGACCCGCCCGTGAAATTTATTCATAACAGGGCCTATTTTTTAGAAACGCTTTCCCATGAAAAAAAGTAAACGATTCAACAAATCAGGATCTTCCATGCCCTATCCCGAATCGCGCAAGATCTACGTTGGGGGTCGCCGGCCGGACGTGCGCGTCCCGATGCGTGAAATCCGTCTCTCGGACGGCTCGGTCATGGATGTCTACGACACCAGCGGCCCCGTTTCGAAAAAAAACGGTCTGGAGCCCATCCGGTCGGAATGGATCGGCGAGCGTAACGACGTTGAAACGATCCGCCGCGGCAAGAAAAACTTTCTCAAGGCAAAATCAGGCCGGTGCGTCACACAGATGCATTACGCCAAAAAAGGGATCGTGACTCCGGAAATGGAATTTGCCGCGATTCGGGAGAATGGACTCCGCGGCGGACGCACCGAATTACTCGGCCGGCGTCACTCCGGAGAAGCGCTGGGCGCCTCGATCCCGGCCCAGATCACGCCGGAATTCGTTCGCGATGAAATCGCGCGGGGACGAGCCATTCTCCCCTGCAACATCAACCACCCCGAACTCGAACCCATGGTCATCGGACGCAACTTTCTCGTCAAAATCAACGCCAATATCGGCAACAGCGCCGTCACCTCCTCGATCAAAGAGGAGGTTGCCAAGATGCGGTGGGCCACGCAATGGGGCGCCGACACCGTCATGGATCTGTCGACGGGACCTCGGATCCACCAAACCCGTGAAGGAATCATCCGCAACTCCCCCGTTCCGATCGGCACCGTCCCGATTTATCAGGCGCTCGAAAAAGTCGACGGCCGCATCGACGAGCTCGATTGGCCTATTTTTCGCGACACGCTCATCGAGCAGGCCGAGCAGGGCGTCAGCTATTTCACGATCCACGCGGGAGTTCGGCTGCATTACGTTCCGCTCACCGCCAAGCGGCTGACGGGCATCGTCTCGAGAGGCGGATCGATCCATGCCAAGATCTGCCTGGCCAGACACGAGGAAAATTTCGCATATACCCATTTCGAAGAAATCTGCGACATCATGAAATCCTACGACGTCGCATTTTCCCTCGGAGACGGAATGCGTCCGGGTTCGGTCGCCGACGCCAACGACGAAGCCCAATTCGCCGAACTCGAAACGCTGGGTGAGTTGACGAAAATCGCCTGGAAACACGATGTCCAGGTCATGATCGAAGGCCCGGGCCACATCCCGCTGAATCTGATCAAAATCAATATGGATAAACAGCTCGAATCCTGCGGCGAAGCGCCCTTCTATACGTTGGGCCCCATCGTCACGGACATCGCGCCGGGCTACGATCATATGACTTCGGCGATCGGGGCCGCGATGATCGGCTGGTACGGTTGCGCGCTCCTGTGTTACGTGACCCCCAAAGAACATCTGGGGCTTCCCGATCGCGACGACGTGAAAGCCGGCGTCATCGCTTATAAAATCGCGGCTCATGCGGCCGATCTCGCCAAAGGGCAT
>Ga0172375_10007115_pt1 | contig 15430 bp, 18 predicted proteins | sample LakKiv1m_FD_114537 | JGI IMG/M metagenome (GOLD analysis project Ga0172375, IMG submission 114537) | Freshwater microbial communities from Kabuno Bay, South-Kivu, Congo - kab_092012_11.1m | ecosystem: Environmental > Aquatic > Freshwater > Lake | place: Democratic Republic of the Congo... | reverse complement strand
GTTGATCAGGGCCCCCACCGGGCAGATGTCGATGCAGGAGCCGCAGAACTCGCAGTCCAGGGGTCGGGCGCCGCTGGACAGCTCGGTGAAGTAGCCCCGCAGGGTGAAATTGATGGCCATGGCCCCCACCCGGTCCCGGCAGATGCGGACGCAGCGGCCGCAGGTGACGCAGCGGTCCGGGTGGCGCTCCACCATCTGGGAGACATAATCCGGATTGGGGGGCAGCTTCACCGCTTCCAGGTCCACCGTGGACACGCCCAGGGCGTGGGTCAGGTTCTGGAGTTCGCACTCCCCGCCTTTGTCGCAGATGGGGCACTCCAGGGCGTGGTTGATGAGCACCAGCTTCATCAACTCCTGGCGCAGGGCCTGCAGCCGGGGGGTATTGGTCACCACCTCCATGCCCTCGGTGACCGGGGTGGCGCAGGCCGGGATGGGCCGGGGCGGCCCGGGCTTGACGTCCACCACGCAGATGCGGCAGCTGCCTATGGGTTTCAAGGCCGGATGGTAGCAAAGGTAAGGGATGAAAATCCCATTCTCTTTGGCCACGTTCAAGATGGTTTTGCCAGGTTCCGCCTGGATGGGGCGGCCGTCGATGGTCAGATTAACCATAAATCCTTACCTTATTCCATAATTCCCTAAGCGGATGGTAAATTTTAATGACCTACAGTCCTTAAGCTAATTATCCAGCCTTTCCAAGGTCTTCACCCGGTAGACCGGGGCGCTGAGAGAACCGGTGGGGTCATCGCAGGTCACCCTCACCTTCCACCCCAGCCCCTTTTTCATCTTGGGGGTCACGACCATGGAAGGGCCGGCCGGATCGATCAAGCCATAGTGGACCGCGTCTTCTTCTGACAGGTGAAACTCAGATCTGGGTTCGCTGTCCAGTTTCATGGTATAGAACGTTTCTTTCTTCCCCAGACCCAGGGCGGCGGCCTTGCGGATATCCTGCACCTTGCCGGTAAAGACGGCGGGGGCGCCGGACGCCGCCAGGACCCCGGCCAGGATAAAACCCGAGACGAACAGGCTCATTGATAAGGTTTTGCAGGACAGCGTCATGATTCCTCTGCACATCCTCGCAATGGGGGCAACCCCCCTACCGGTCCACATCCGCCAGGACGATGTCCATGGTGCCGATTAAAGCAATCAGGTCCGCCAGCAGCCGGCCCCGGGCCAGCTTGTCCAGGGAGCTCAGGACCACGAAGGACGGCGTCCTGACCTTGACCCGGACGGGCTGGGGGCCGCCGTCGCTGACGATATAAAACCCCATTTCGCCCTTGGGGGCCTCGATGGCCTGGTAGACTTCGCCTTTGGGCGGGGTAATGCCCTCCTGGATCAACTTGAAGTGGTTGATCAGGCTGGCGATGTCGCTATAGACCTTCTCCTTGGGCGGCAGGCTCACCCGAGGGTCGGGGCACTTGACGTCCCCCGGCTCGGTGGCGGCGATTTTGTCCAACGCCTGCTTGACGATGCGATTGCTTTGGAGCATCTCCTGCATCCGCACCAGGTACCGGGAATAAGTGTCGCCCTCTTTGGTCCCCAAGGGCACGACAAATTCGAACTCGTCGTAGCTGGAGTAGGGGTTGTCCCGGCGGAGGTCCCAGTCCACCCCGGAGCCCCGGGCCATGGGGCCGGACCAGCCCCAGTTCAGGGCGTCGTCGGCGCTCATGACGCCCACCCCCACGGTGCGCTCCTTCCAGATGACATTTTGGGTCAGGAGGGCGTCGTAATCCTGCCAGAGCTTGTCAAAGGACTTGGCGAACTCCGCGGCCGCAGCCATAAAGCCCTGGGGCAGGTCGGCGGCCAGGCCGCCGATCCGGAAATAAAGGGGAAACATCCGGGCCCCGGAGGCCATTTCGCACAGGTCCATGATCTTTTCCCGCTCGCGGAAGGCGTAGAACAGGGGGGTCATGGCGCCCAGGTCGTGGCCGTGGGTCCCCAGCCAGAAGAGGTGGGAGGCGATCCGGGTCAACTCCACGATCAACACCCGGATATACTGGGCCCGTTTGGGGACCTCGACGCCCAGGAGTTTTTCCACCGCCAGGCAGAAGCCGAAGTTGTTCACTTCCCCGGCCAGGTAGTCCACCCGGTTCATCAGGGGCAGGCACTTGTGATAGGTGCGGTACTCGCACATCTTTTCAATGCCGCGGTGGAGATAGCCGATGTCCGGGTCGGCGCTGACGATGAGCTCGCCGTCCAGCTCCACCAGGACCCGGAGAACTCCGTGGGTGCTGGGGTGGGACGGGCCCACGTTCAGCAGCATGGTTTCAGTGCGTGGCATGGCTTCGGTCTGATTCATTATCAGTTCCTAACCTCTGGCTCCCCCTCCCCTGGCGGGAGGGGGTTGGGGGGAGGGGCGGATTTTTCACCCCCACCCTGACCCTCCCCCTTAAAGAGGAGGGAATTAATCGTCGTTATAATCCCCGCAAAGGATAGTCCTTGCGCTGGGGGTGCCCCACCCAATCCGCGGGCAGCAAGATGCGCCTCAGGTCCGGATGGCCTTTGAAGCGGATGCCCATCATGTCGTAGGCTTCCCGCTCGTGCCAGATGGCCGCGGACCACACCGACGAGACGGAATCAATGGCCGGGGCCTGGTCGTCGGCCAGCCTGGCCTTCAGGGTGATGCGCTTGTGGTGCTTGTGGCTATAAAGGTTGTAGACCACCCCGAACCGCGGGCTGGCGGGGGAGTAATCCATCCCGGCGATCATGGAGAGGTATTTGAAGCCGGTCTCATGGCCGTCCCGCAGGGCGGTGCAGATCTCCAGGATGCGCTCCGGCTTGACTTCCACGGTGGTGTCCCCCCGGAACTCCACCACCTCCACCACGTCTTCGGGAAACTTTTCTTCCAGCAGGGCCGCCGCCTGTTTCATGCCGCCACCTCCCGCCGGGCCCGCAGGCTCTCCTTGTATTTCTGGGTGATGAAGGGGTCTTTCAGGATTTGCTCATGGAGTTTTAAGATCCCGTACAGCAGACCTTCGGGCCGGGGCGGACAGCCGGGGACGTATACGTCCACCGGCAGATACTTGTCGATGCCCTGGACCACCGCGTACGAGTCGAAAATCCCCCCGGAGGTGGCGCAGGCCCCCATGGCGATGACCCATTTGGGTTCGCTCATCTGGTCATAAACCCGCTGGATGGCCGGCATCATCTTTTTGACCACGGTGCCGGCGATGATGATGACGTCCGCCTGGCGGGGGGAGGCCCGGAAGGCCTCCATGCCGAAACGGGCGATGTCCCAGCGGTTGGCCGCGGTGCAGATCATTTCAATGGCGCAGCAGGCCAGCCCGAAGGTGGCGGGCCACAGGCTGTTCTTGCGGCCCCAGTCCACCAGCTTTTCCAGGGTGGTGGTCAAGACGTTATAGCCCAGGTGTTCCTCTATGCCCATTCCAGTGCTCCATGTAGGGTGGGCATCGCCCACCATTTTTGGCGGGCCTTGCCCGCCCTACATTTATGAGTAGCGGGCGGGGAGACCCGCCCGGCCGGTTATGCTATTCCCATTCCAGGGCGCCCTTGCCCCACACGTACACCAGGCCCACCGCCAGGATGCCGATGAACACCAGCATCTCCACGAAGCCGAACCAGCCCAGAGGTTTGAAGATCACCGCCCAGGGATACAGGAAGATGGCTTCAATGTCGAACACGATGAAGAACATGGCGATGATGTAAAACCGCACCGTGTAGCGGATCCGGGCGTCGCCGATGGGGTCCATGCCGCACTCATACGGGATGTCCTTGGAGGGGAAGTGAATCTTTTTGCCGAGAAACTCGGACAGGACCACAATTATCCCCACCAGCGCCACGACAATGACCATGTAAATCCCTAGCGGCAAATAATCGATCAACATAGGTTAATCCTCTGTGTTGCTGCCTCGAATTAAGGGGTGATTCCTTGAAGCAATGCAGGGTGGGCAAAGCCCGCCATCCATCCCTACAGTTCCAACGAAATATAATCCGCCTGACTTTTGGTTGCCGGTAGCGGGATATTGTCCTCCCATATAACCTCTAAGTGCATTTTGACGGCTTCGGACCTCCGCTGTTTTACTTCATCAATATTTTTCCCCGTAGGGATACAACCGGGTAGATCGGGGCAATAGGCGAAATAATTCCCGGTTGCCTTTTCCACTACTATTAAAAATTTTTCCCAACCTTTGGTTTTTGGCGGCGCCGGCATCCCTGCCGCTTGTTTTGCACAGGCTGGAAAGCCTGTGCCACTATTTCTCTAGATATTTTTATCCCGCTGTAGGGGCGGGGTTACCCCGCCCTTACAATTCCTTGACCCCTAATGCCCCGGCTCTTCCGCCTGGCACACCCCCAGGGGGCATTTGCCCGCCAGGTGGGCGTCGTAGTCGTCCTTGAAGCGCTCCATGGTGGTCTTCAGGAAGGAATAGGGGCTCCACCCCAGGGCGCAGTTGGCGGAATCCACCATGGTCTTGGAGAGCGTCAGCATCCGGTCCAGGTCCGCCTGGGCGCCTTGGCCCGCGGCCACCTTGCAGATCAACTCGTAGAGGACCCGGGTGCCCCGGCGGCAGGGCAGGCAGAAGCCGCAGGACTCGTGCTGGAAGAAGTGCAGCAGGCACTTGACCACGTCGATGATGCAGACGCTCTCGTCCATCACCAGCATGGTGCCGGAGCCCACCGCCCCGCCGATCTTGGCCATGGCGGCGTACTCCAGTGGGGTGTCCAGGTGTTCGGGGGTGATGAAGCCGCAGGCCGCCCCGCCGGGCTGGACCGCCTTGATCTTTTTGCCCTGGCGGCACCCCCCGCCGATCTGGTCGATCAGGGTGGACAGGGGCAGGCCCATGTTGGCCTCCACCACGCCGGGGGTGTTCACGTGGCCCGTCACCTGAAAGATCTTGGTTCCCTTGGAATCTTCGGTGCCTTTGGCTTTATACCAGTCGGCGCCCTGGACGATGATGTTCGGCACGCTGGCCCAGGACTCGACGTTGTTGACGATGGTGGGTTTGTACCAGACCCCCACCTGCCCCGGAAAAGGCGGCTTCACCCGGGGGTTGCCCCGGTCGCCCTGGATGGACTCGATGAGGGCGGTCTCCTCGCCGCAGACATAGGAGCCGCCGCCGGTCTGAATCTGGATGTGGAAGGAAAACCCGGCGCCCATGATGTTGTCGCCCAGGAGGTTCTTGGCCGCCGCGGCATCAATGGCATTCTGCAGGCGGTGCATGGAGAGGTAATATTCACCGCGACAGTAGATGTAGCCGACGCTGGCGCCCACCGCGTAGCCTCCGATGGCCATGCCTTCCAGGATCCGGTGGGGGTCCCCCTCCATCAGGTAGCGATCCTTGATGGTGCCCGGCTCCCCTTCGTCGGCGTTGCACACGATGTACTTGGGGAACACGGGGCTGGGCCGGGTGAAGGACCATTTCAAGCCGGTGGGAAAGCCGGCGCCGCCCCGGCCCCTGAGGCCCGAATCTTTGACTACATTGACCACCTCTTCCGGGGTCTGCCCCAGGGCCTTTTTCAGCCCCTCATAGCCACCCCGTCCCAGGTAGTCGTCCAGGCTCATGGGGTCAATCTGGTCCACGTTCTGGAACAGGTTGACTTCGTCGGGGCTGGGCGGATAGTCGCTGAGGGCGTTGGTGGTGCGGCGCAGCTGCCGGTAGTCCGGGGCTTTGCCCGCCTGGTAATCCGCCAGGATGTTTTTCACCCGTTCGGGGGTCAGGCGGCCGTGCACCACCTCGTTGATCTGCATGGCCGGGGCGACCTCGCAGACCCCCAGGCAGGCGGTCTGTTCCAGGGTGAAGAGGCCGTCGGCGGTGGTTTCCCCCACCTTGATCCCCAACTCGGCCTGGAGGAATTCCACCAGGTTTTCGGCCCCCATGATGTGGCAGGGGGGCGACTCGCATAGGCGGATGATGTACTTGCCCCGGGGCGTCGGCGAGAACATGGTGTAAAAACTCATGACGCCGTAAAGGTAGGCGTAAGGTATATCCATGCCCTCAGAGATCAGCTGCAGGGCTTCCAGGGGCAGCCAGTTGCCGCAGATGGCCTGGACGGCGTGCAGGGCGGGCTGCAACCCTCCCTTGATGGCTTTGTGCCGGCTGACGGTTTCCTGGATGGCGGATATTTGCTCGGGGCTCAACGTGGCGCTGACGGGGGTTTTTATCTCCATCGTGATCAATCCGTGGCTGTTGATTGGCTGTTGATTCTTTGTGAAAATTTTCTTTATTACCTGCCCTTTTTAATACGCACGCCCTCGGCTGTCAAGGAAAATTTTCTTTTTTTCCGGTCGTGGCCCACCGGCGGGAAAGGGAGGCGGGAGGAATCACCGGCTATCCCTTGGCTCTCTAATTAGTTAGCGCGCTCCGGCCCCCTGCCGGCGCCTCCGGAGCACACCCGCCGCAGACCGGGCTTCCTCCCGTGTCCTGGCCAGGACCGGGCTTGTTTCTTCGTTCCCCGGCGACTGCTTGGAAAATTTCCGTCTACCTGGCCGCACAGGCGTCGCGCCTGCGCGTTGTAGGCGGTCTTGGTGGCGCATCGCGGCCTTTTGCCGCAACCATAATGATATTATCTCTTGCAAAGGCGCAAAAGGCGCCAAAGAAGAATGTAGCGACTGTGGCCGCCGTATGGGTTCGGAGCAGCCGGCCTCACGGCCGCTTTAGCGCCAGGCGTCCCAGGGCCTTGACCCAGGCGCCGCCTTCCCGCAGGGCCATCCTGATGAGCCACAGGTAGCGGCGGCGCTGCCAGTAGTGGCGCACCAGGCCCCGGGCCGGCAGGGGGTGCACCGCGATCCCCTGGGGAGCAAATCGGCGTTTGAACAGCAGATGGGCTCGGTGGATGTGCACCGCGTCGGTCACCAGGCCCACGGCGCGGCTGCCCAATTGCTGCACCAGGGGCAGGGTGTGCCGGGCCGAGGCCGCGGTGCTGCGGCTGCCCTCCTCCAGGAGCAGGGCGGGCCGCAAAACCTCCCGGACGTCCGTCCCCCAATGCTCCTCCACCCAGGCCAAAGCCCAGTCCGCCATGGCCCGGGCCTCGGAGAGACCGCACCCGGGCATGACCCCGCCAGTCAGGATCAGGTAACCGGAACAATCGCGTTGGCGCCAGAGGTGCAGGGCGTGGGTGAGACGCACCCTCGCCACCCGGCCCGGCTCATCCCGGGGGTTGAGTCTGGCCCCCAAAACAATGAGTCCGTCGAGAGGCGGCTGGGACGCGGCAGGGCCGGCAGAGGTGAAAAGGCCGGGAGAAGTCAGGCGTCCAACCGGTTGCTCTTCCTGCATATCCGTTCCTGGGCGGGAAAATTCAAGGCTCAAGGGGCGTTAACCTTTTCGCCCTTTTCCTTTTTCTCCTTTTTCCCGCTGTTTCCGCAAGGCCCGGGTCCCGGCCTTCCAGGCGGGCTCGCGTTTCCGGCCTTTGCCCCGGCCTTCGGCCACGGGTTGAAACATCGCAGGCAGGTCCAGGATGAAGGCGCCGGGGGTGGGGACCGGCGGCCGGGCTTTCTCGGGTTTGGGTTTGTCCGGGGGCGGGGGCGGCAGTTGCAAAGCCTCCCGGGGCAAAGCCGGGGCCAGGTAAAACCCCTCGCCGTAGCCGGTAAACCTGGCGCCCCGTCGGGCTGCGGCCTGGGTCTGGACGATGACCAGGATGAGGTCGGGAGCCCGGCCCCGCTTCAGCTTCAGGGCCAGTTCCGGGGTGGCGGCCAACACCAGTTCCCCGTCCGGCGGCGGCCTCAACCCCTCCTCCCAGACCCGGGCGTGGGCCTTGGGGGCAATGGCGGCATAGAGCAGGGCAGGGGGGGGTGCCCCGGCGGGGCGGCGCAGTTGGGCCGGCGGCGGGGTCAGGGCCCGTATCCGTTCCCCCGCCACCTCAAAGGCCGGAGGGGACATCAGCCCCATCAGCTGGTCCAGATGATGCCGCCGGACGAACCCCCAGCCGGGCTCCCCGCTCAGGGCCTGGAGCAGGCGCTTGAGGGGGATGAAGCCCTCCTGGCTGAGCACCAGCCCGAACTCGTCGGGCCGGTGGCTCAGGATGTAGGTGAGCATCCGGGCCAGGGATTCCAGTTGCCGGGGCAGGCGGGACATCATCATAAACGGTTCCGGGTTTCAGGCCGGCGCTCTGAGGGCAAGCCCAAGTCTTCGGCCGCCGGCTTGCCCCTGGTTCAGGCCGCGGTTTAACTTCAAAATTCTCCTGCTTTTTGGTAACACACGCAACGCCACCGCGCAAGCGCCCCCGGCGGATCGCCTCCGGGTCCGTGGGCGCGATCCCCCGGGCGGCCGTTCCCTGGGACCGGTTATTCATTTGTCAGGTCCGGGTTCCCCGTGGTATAAAAAAGTCATCAAGACGCCGGGGAGAACGCCATGAAACCCTGTGAGGTCAAACTTTACGCCTTGAGCACCTGCGGCCACTGCCGGGATACCAAGGACTTATTGAAGCAGTGCGGCGTGGACTATGAATGCGTCGATGTGGACCGGTTGGAGCCGGCGCAGCGGCAGGCCTATTTGGCAGAAATCAAAAAAATCAATCCTGAGTGCACCTTTCCGACTTTGGTGGCGGGGAATAAGGTGGTCGTGGGTTTTAAAAAAGAGGCCATCAAGGAGGCCCTGGGAATTGCATGAATGTCGAGCAACTATACGAATTTCTAAGGAAAAGCCAAGAGACCCGGGGATACTTTTTTAATAAAGACAAGTCCCGGGTGATGGAGCTCCTGGAGGGCCTGCTGACCAACAAAAGCCGTTACGGCTACCTGTGCTGCCCCTGCCGGCTGGCCGCGGCTGACCCGGATTGGGACCGGGATATCATCTGCCCCTGCGTCTACCGGGAGCCGGATGTGGCCGAATACGGGTCCTGCTACTGCAATCTCTATGTGTCCCGGGAGTAGAACGACGGCAAGATTCCCCGGGTCTATGTGCCGGAGCGACGCCCCCTGGGAAAGCGGCTCCGCCTTTAGGCTCCCCCGTCGGTTCATTTGCGCCGGTTGCAAACAAACGAATACAGCGCCTTTCAGTGAGGGAAAAAGTCATGACCTTACCCCAAAGGACCCTGGGACGCACTGGCCACGCCGCCACGGTTTTGGGACTGGGCGGCGAAGGGGTGCTGCGGACTTTCGGCCGGGACCGCGAGGCCGAGGCCGTCATCCGGGCGGCGCTGGAGGAAGGGATCAATTACTTCGAAACCGCCCGGGCCTATTCCGGCAGCGAGGCCTACCTGGGGCGCAGCCTGAAGGGTCACCGGGACAAAATTTTCCTGACCAGCAAAACCCATGGCCGGACCTTCCGGGAGGCCATGGCCCACCTCACCATCACCCTGAAGAACCTGGATACCGATTATCTGGACCTCTGGCAGGCTCACGATATCCGGACCATGGAGGATGTGGAAGCCATCGGCGGGCCCGGCGGGGCCCTGGAGGCCCTGCATCACGCCCGGCAACGGGGCTGGGTCAGGTTCATCGGGGTCACCGGCCACCACGATCCGGCCGTCCTGGGCCGGGCCCTGGAGCTGTATGAGTTTGACGCCGTGCTCCTGCCGGTGAATCCCGCGGAACCCCATCACGCCAGTTTTCTCCCCCTGGCCCGAAAGGCCATGGACAAGGGCATGGGGGTCATCGCCATGAAGACCCTGGCGCGGGGGCAATTGCCCCTCCTGGCGGAAGAGCCCGACCTGCTGGTGGTGGAATTGCTGGCTTACGCCCTGAGCCAGCCCGTCACCCTGGCGGTGGTGGGGGCGGACGACGCCGTCCAGGTGCGGCAACTGGCGGCCGCGGCCCGGAACTTCGTGCCCATGACCCCGGAGGAGGCCCGCCGCCTGGAAGAGGCCGTGGCCCCCCTGGCCCGGCAGTTGATGTACTACAAGCCTTAGCGGTGTATCTTATTTTAAGGTTAGGTTCAGGGTTCAAAGCAGTCGCAGGGTGCGCATCGCGCACCATCCATGACTATTTCTTCATTTCTTCCAGGCGCTTGCCCACGTACCAGTCGATCTGCCGGCAGATGCCCTTGATGACCTGGGCCTCCCGGGCCCGGAGGCCGTGCCGGGAAAACAGCCGCCGGACGTTGAACATCCAGTGCTCCGGGTTCTGGTGGCTGATGAAGTTGATCTTCACTAACGTTTCCTGGAGCATGGCGTACATGGCTTGCAGCTCCCGGGAGTTGGCCAGGCGGGGGGTATAGCGGGGTTTGGCGCTCACCGCAGTGGACAGCTCATAGGCCATGACCATGACGGCCTGGGCCAGGTTCAGGGAGGAGCACTCCCTGGTGGGAATGGTCGCCAGGGCATGGCAGAAGGGCAGTTCCTCGTTGGTCAGGCCCCAGTTTTCCGGCCCGAAGAGCAGGGCGACGTCGTTGGCGGCGGAAATCTCCACCAGACGGGCGGCCATCTCCCGGGGGGAGACATAGTCGTTGCGCACGCCCCCCAGGCGGGCGGTGGTGCCCACGATATACTGGAAGGGACCCAGGGCTTGGGCCAGGTCGTCATGGACCTCCATCTTCTCCAGGAGCTGGATGGCCGGGCCGGTGGCCATCATGGCCATGCGCTCCCGGTCCAGGTCCTGGGGCTGGACCACCACCAGGCGGTTCAGGCCCATGTTGCACGCGGCCCGGGCCGCGGCCCCGATGTTCTCGGCCAGCCGGGGCCGAAACAACACAATGGCCACCCGGTCCAGACACACCCGGCCTGGCGCCGCGGCCCCATTCCTTTTCCCTTTCATAGGGACAATGTAGCATATCCGGCGGTCTCGGCAAACAGGGAGCAGGGTTATAGCGATTGCCACAAGTTCTTTCCGATATGACCAGGCGCCTAGCATCCAAATCCCCCCTAACTTCCTGTATCAAAGGGGGGAACTTATTGAAATTAGCTTGAAAGTCCCCCTTTGCCAAAGGGGGATTTAGGGGGATTTGAAAGGGCGCAATCAGAAAAAATTTTTGGCAAATGGTATAGGTGGTAGGTGGTAGGGGGGAGAAAGTAATAAAACTGGTTAACTCTTTAAGCTTACCAAGGGGAGCCCTGGCCATTGGCGACCGACTGAGTTATGATTATTACATAAGACAGGATAACTCGTCTGTTGAGCCGGACGCCGGTCCTGGAGGGGAGTAAATGGGAAAATCCGGGATCTTTTGCCTTTTCCTGGGGCTGCTCCTGGCGGCGGGCGGCTGCGGGCCGGTCATCTCCACCGCCCTGCAGCGGGAAGCCGGCCCCCCGGTGGATTTTGCGGCCTTAACCGCCCAGCCGGACAGGTATGAGGGACGCCTGCTGATCCTGGGCGGCGAGGTCATGAGCGTGACCCCCCAGGGCGACGGCAGCCTCCTGACCGTGGACCAGCGCCAACTGGACGCCCGGCTCCAGCCGGTGGGCGACGCCTCCGGGGGCTCCTTTGTGGTGGAGAGCGACCAGTGGCTCAACTCCGGCTGGTACCAGCCCAAGAGCAAGGTGGTGGTGGCCGGGCTGGCCAGGGGCCAAAAGGACGGCCTGCCCCTGCTGAAGGCCAGGGAGATCGTTCTGCTGGCGCCCCCCACCTGGGAAAAACGCTACTATCCCATCCCCCGGGAGTGGTATCCGCCTTCAATGGAGTTTTGGTACACCCCGCCCTATTTCGACCCTTACTTCGGCGACGGCGGCGGTTAGGGGAAAGCCATGCATATCGACCGCTACGACTTCGGGGTCATCGTGATTGACGGCCAGACCTTCAGGAACGACCTTTTGATCTGGCCGGGTCAGATCAAGAGCAACTGGCGGCGCCGGGAAAGTCATTTCCTCCAACTGGACGACGTGGCCGAGGCCCTGGCCGCCGACCCCCAGGTGCTGGTGGTGGGCCAGGGGGCTTACGGCCGCATGGAGGTGGACCCGGCCCTGGCGGCTTACCTCCGGGATCAGGGGATCGACCTCAGGGCCCACCCCACCCGGGAGGCCTGCCAGGTGATCAACGAACTGGCCCCCAAACGCCGCCTGGCCGCGGCGTTGCACCTCACCTGCTGATGGATCGGGGACCGCATGAGCGCCGACTTCGACATCATCGACAGTCACCTCCACACCGGGGTGCAGCACGTCTCCTGGGGCTGGGAGCAGGTCCGGCCCCTCCTCCTGGAAGCGGGCGTCGCCGGGGCCGGGGCCATCCCGCCGGTGGAGGACATCTACGACCGCTACGATCCCGACTTCACCGACACCCCCGCCTGGCAGGCCTGCCGCCGCCGGGCCCACCAGTGCCTCCTGGACCTCCAGGACCCGGAGATCGCCATTTACCCCTACTTTTTTGTCTGGAACGACTTCGCCTGGGAAGACCTGAACCCGAAATACGCGGCCATCAAGTGGCATCGCCACCCCGATGAGCCGGTGTACCGCTATGGCGACCCCCGCTGCCGGGAATTTCTGGCCGCGGCCCGGGACCTGAACCTGCCCATCCTCCTGGAGGAGTCCCTGGAAAACACCCTGTTTTTTCTGGAAAAGCTGGCCCCGGACCTGGTGGTCATCATCCCCCACCTGGGGGGCTTAAGCGGCGGCTATGTTGCCCTGGACCGGGCCGGGGTCTGGCACCGCCCCCAGGTGTACGCCGACAGCGCCCTGGCCGCGTTCCCGGAAATCAAGGACTATGTCCGGCGCTTCGGGGCCGACCGCCTGCTGTTCGGCAGCGACCACCCCTTCGGCCACCCCACGGTGGAGCTGAACAAAATCCTCCGCCTGAACCTCCCCGAGGCCCAGACCCGGGCCATCCTGGGGGACAACTTCCGCCGCCTCTGCCTGGTGTAAAGGTAGCCGTCAGCCGGTTGGGGTAAAATTGTAGGGTGCGTTCTACGCACCAATGAATCTGATGATAAAAAAGGGCGACCCGGTAGTCGCCCTCTTTCAATTTAACGGGGGAAATTCTCAGGCCTGGCGAATCTTCTCCTTGAGGTTTGCCAGCATGGGTTCAAACTGGTCCAGGATCTGCCCGTGGAACCGGCGCCATTCCTCCTGGAACTGGGGGAGTTTCTCCACATCCAGGCTGACCTTCTGACGATACTGGGCCTCCAGGGCCTTCTGCACCTGCCCCACCCCCGCGGCAAAACGGTTCTTGAGCTGTTGCAGGGTATTGGTGCGAATCTGGAGGAAATTCTGCACGAGCTGCTCAAATTCCACCAGCAGATTGGCCATGACCTTGGGTCTGTCCGCCGCCGCCATCAGCCCTTCCATGGCCCGGTCCAGGCGGGGGTCTTCGGTGTTCTCCCGGGGCAGGGCCAGGTTCCGTAACAGGACCTCCTTGATGGCCTGGCGCGCCCCGGCCAGGGCGGAGGGCGGCAGACTCTTCAGGTCCGCCTCCAGGTCGCCTTCCCCTTTCAGGTATTGGACCGCCAGCCGGCAGCCCTGGTCCCGGTATTGGGCCAGGTCCATTTCTTCCCGGCTGGCCCGGCCGTATTTCTCGGCTTTTTCCAGGGCCAGTTCCAGGGCGCTCTTGATTTCGGCCAATTATCGCTCTCTTTCTCTCCCACCCGGGAGACTCAACAGGTGCGTCATTTGATCTTGGGGGCCGGGGCCGCCTCGGGGGTGGAGGTCTTGGGCGCCTCGCCGCCGCTGCTGGCGGGTTGGTCGCCGTTGCTGGACTCAGCCGCGCCGGACGCTGCGTTTCTCCCTGAATAATCCGTTACATACCAGCCGCTGCCCCTGAGGTGAAAGGCGCAGGTGCTGATGATTTTGTGAAGGCTGCCGCCGCAGGCCGGACATTCCAGCAACGGGGCGTCGGAAATCTTCTGCCACCGTTCCACCACCTGTCCACACGCGGCGCACTGATACTCATAGATGGGCATACTGCCAACCTCCTGGAAACTTATCATGATAATATCGGATAACCGGCGGCAAATCCTGCAACTTCAGGTCCGCCAGGATTTTCAGGGTCAGGCGGTGCACCAGGCGCTCTTCCTCCTGCTTGTGCTCCTCCGGGGTCTCAAACAAGGCCAGAAACTGGCTGAAGCGCACGATGTGCACCAACTCGTGCGTGACGATGTAGAGGAGCAGGGGAAACAGGCTCAGGCCGTCGGAGTGCTTCAGGGTCTTGAGGATATTGTGGTCTTGCAGGCAGACCCGGTAGAAATCGAAGGCCGCAGAGCCCAGCAACCGGTCCTGGGGCGCGCCCCGGTATTTGGCCACCAGGGCCAGGGCGTGGGGCGAGATCTCCTCGGCCCGCAAAGCCTCCAGGGTCAGGATGTCGTAAGGAGCCCGGCGCCAGTGGCTGGCGGACAGCTTGAAAAAGTCGGAGGTGGCCTCCTCGGCGATGACCGCCGCCTCTTTCACGAGCTCCTTGTGGTCCTGGTGGAAATACCGGGTCGAGTCCATATATCTATATTAATTTATCACTACTTTACCTCTTGTCAACTGTCATATCAGGTCCTGAAGGCCGCTCCCCCCGCCTTGACAGCGCCGGGCGGCCTGTTATCCTAAATAAAATGACTGATCCCCAGCCAAAGCCCCTTTCCCCCTATCCGGCCCTGGCCGCGGCCCTGCCCCGCCTGCCCCGGGGCAGCGGGGTGTACCTGTTCAAAGATGCCGCCGACCGGGCCCTCTATGTGGGCAAGGCCGTGAATCTGAAGCACCGCCTGGCCTCCTTTCTGAAGTCCCCGGCCCGCCACGACCCCAAGACCGCCCTGATGTTGAAAAAAATGGCCCGGGTGGACGTGATCCTCACCGCCACCGGCCGGGAAGCCCTCATCCTGGAGCGCAACCTCATCAAGGAGCACCGGCCTCGCTACAACGTCATGCTCCGGGACGACAAAAATTACCTCTGTCTCCGCCTCGATGTGCAGGAAACCTTCCCGGCCCTCCGCTTCGTGCGGCGCTTCCAGCCGGACGGGGCCTTGTATTTCGGCCCCTATGCCTCCGGGGGCCTGGCCCGGGAAACCCTGAAGGTGATGAAACAGGCCTTCGGGGTGCGCACCTGCAAGGAGCGGCGCCTGGCCCCCCGCTCCCGCCCCTGCCTGGAATACCAGCTTGAGCATTGCCTGGGGCCTTGCGCCGGGCGGGTGACCGAGGCCGCCTACCGCCAGGCGGTGGCCGAAGCCATTCTGTTCCTCCAGGGCAAAGGCGCCCCTCTCCTGAAACGGCTGAAGGCCCGGATGGAGCAGGCCGCAACCCATCTGGATTTTGAGCGGGCCGCAGTCCTCCGGGACCGCATCAAGGCCATCTCCGCCACCCTCGAGCGCCAGGACATGGCCCGGCCCCATTTCCGGGACCAGGATATCCTGGGTCTGGCCCAGGAAAATGGCGCGGCCCTCATCGCGGTCCTCCTGGTGCGGGCCGGGCTGGTCACCGGCAGCCGGGAATATTTTTTTCCGCAACTGCCGCCGGACGGCGATATCGTCGGGGCCTTCCTCAAGCAGTACTATGCCCAGGGGCGGCCGCGGCCGGACGAGGTGCTGCTCCCGGTGGAAGTCCCGGACCGCGGCCTCCTGGAGGCTTTATTCAGCGACGAAAAGGGGGCGCCGGTGCGCCTGCGGGTGGCCCCCCGGGGCGGGAAGGCCCGGCTGCTCTC